>Ga0222645_100507_pt1 | contig 21882 bp, 20 predicted proteins | sample AntAcemetagen292_FD_179881 | JGI IMG/M metagenome (GOLD analysis project Ga0222645, IMG submission 179881) | Saline water microbial communities from Ace Lake, Antarctica - #292 | ecosystem: Environmental > Aquatic > Non-marine Saline and Alkaline > Saline | place: Antarctica: Ace Lake | collected...
GCGCAACACCACCAGTCGCACATCACGCTTCTAGGGAGCACCACCGAGCCCCAGAAAGGAAGTGGGAAGGCTGCATTCCGAATTGTGGTGCCACGAATTCCTAGCTACTTCACCGGAACAGGGGACCTCTGCGCCGCGCTCCTGTTAGCGTGGAGTACAAAGATGCCAAACCAGCTGGGAAACGCGGCGGAAAAAGCGGTGGCGTCGTTGCAAGGGGTCTTGAGGCGCACCGCGATTGCGCAGGCGGAAGCGGAGGCGAGTGGCAAGACAGGTATCGGGTGCCGGGAGTTAAGGCTGGTGCAGAGCCAGGATGAGCTGTTGCGGCCGGAGGTTGAGGAAACGGCGAGGGTGACTTGGCTGGAGTAGCGTTGGTAACAGTTCCATTATTTATCGAAACTCTTGACCGATTTGTTTTCTCATCCCTCGCACAATGGCCTCGCGCGCGTCGGTGTCGTACACGTGCGCGCGACCCTTCGTGTTTCGGAGGCGTCGCGCGATCCGAGCGGCGGCCGCGGCATCGTCCTCCCACATGTCGCCTTTGTTTGACGCGGGCGTACCCTTGGAATCTCTGCCCTGGGGCAGCGATGGCGATGGCGCTATGAGCAGTCGTCGTTTCCAATACACCGCGGAAGACGGCACCAAAACACTTGAGGCGTATTTCGCGTGGGACCCAACCGCGTTGAGTAACTCAAAAGGCGCCGGTCTACCCGGAGTACTCGTCGCGCACACGGCGATCGGGCCGCAAGAGGTGTTCATCCACTCCTGCTGCGACGCGCTCGCGAGGTTGGGGTACTGCGCGTTCGCGTTGGACATGTTCGGAGTTGGAAGTTGTGTTTTTGATAAATCTGAACGCGACGCGTTGTTCGGGCCGCTGCGTTTGGACCGCACGAAACACGCTCGCCGGGTAGAGGCGGCGTACGAAACCTTAGTTGAGCAGCCTGAGGTTGGTACGTCTGCCGATATTTTCGGCGTTGGGTTTTGTCTCGGCGGCATGGCCGTGTTGGATTTGGCGCGTTTGCAATCCGCAAAACGCCTCGCCGGCGTGGTTTCCTTCCACGGAAGCTTAGACCGACCGAAGGTTGAGGCTAGTCGTACTGCGACTGATACAACGACTGATACTACAACTGAAAAAAGAAAAAATACTTCCTGTCTTTTGTTTCACGGCACGTCGGATCCGTTCAACCCGCCTGCGCAGGTCGAAGAGTGCCTCGCCGGGCTGGACGAACAAAAGTTGCCGTATGAGCTGATAGAATTTCCAGGCGTGCTTCACGGATTCACGAGGCCGGAGAAAATCAAACCGGAGGACGCGGAGGCCGGGTTCGGGTACGACGAACGCGCGGCGGCGAAGAGCTGGGAGATGACGAAGGCGTTTCTTGACGCGGGGGGGAGATTACAAAATTGTAGTGCGGCTAGATCCTAGCTTCTGAAATATTTAGACCATTTAAAAAAAACTGCTATTACTGCTACATGCAGTCACACACAGTCAACGTCGAAAGCACTTGAAATCTCTCGTTGTCAAAGGACCGACATACCTGGACAAGTGTACCACCTACTGTGTGTAACTGCCTTCACGCCATTGGCCATTGCATACTGTGCACGACAATGGACAAGTATCTAACATGTATCCAGGGTTTTTCCTGCACTCATCCTGAACAGCCCACGTGTGACACGTTTCGTGCGCATCAGCGCACTTACCAGTGCTTACCTCTCTCCCTTCAAAAAACACACGTTGGTGCGCTTCGCGTGAAGACAGCGGAGCGACATGAATCCATTTGGTCGCTGTCCATTTCTCACCACTTTCAACGGGACATCCTGCATGACTACTGCCGCCGTCTAGCTCACCGCCGACTTTCATACTCCAAAAAAGCAACGCGTCGCCTTTTTTAGGCTTCACTGCCTTCCCGTTATTCCCACAAACCGAAAACGCCGACGCGTTTCTCCCGTTTGGTATGTCAGTATTTGGAAACACTGTCTCACCTCCAGCCTGTGTGTTGAGCAATTTGTTACGTTGTGTGCAAATCGTTATTTTCGTGCAATTAGTCAGTAACTTGGGCAGGAAGCAAGTAAGGAAACAAACCAGGTAAAGGGACGTGGGGAAATTTACACGTACCTCGACGTCAGAAAGGTACATCAGCACCGTGGCTATTCGATTATTGAGCTTGCCGCCGTCGTGGAAAAAGTAGTCGTAGTGTGCCCGATACTCCTCGCCAGGCTTGTAGCGCAATACTTGCATTGGCTCCCCGTGCGACTCGGGAAGTTGACTCCAACGCGCTATGCGTCGCTCGATGTTTTGAATCAAAACGTTCAAACCTTTTGGAACAAACGAGCCAGTGGAGGTACGAATATCGCTGAAAGCGCTACCCCCGTTCTCAGCATCCACCACCCCAGACTTGAACATGTTAGGCTTCGAGTGATCCACCAGGAAATCGCACTCCTCGTCTGACATGAAACCCTTGTAAAGAAATGCCCTCGGATTATCAAGGGATATGACTTGAACACTTCTCGGATTGAGGACGTTCATGGACAGGTCTGCCGCACGCTGCTTCAGCGACCCCGAGGGCATGTTCAACCTAGTAGACTCGCTCGGCTGTTTCTCGGCGTCATTGTGTCGCGGTGGCTGATCATCGAAAGTAGGCCCTTTATGGTTTGAGAACCGGTAATTCTCTTCGGCTTCGACTTCTGTACCTTTCTCTTTCGCCGGTATCCAAGGTCTGACGCGGCGAAACGGTACTTCAGACCCTCGATTTGGGGAACCGATGAGATCTGCTAAAGTCGGCTTCAGAGGTGGTAACGCCGGCACTAGAAAGACGAAAGTAGCCAAGGTGAGAGTAAACCAGCCTCCGAAAAATGCAATAGCGGCAACCCGGTGTCGCTGCATGCGCAGAAGCGTCTTTGTGCACGTGCAGCTCACGAGTGACGGTTCTCCAAAAAATGACTTTACAAATGCTTGTCTCATCTCATCACTAGCTAGTCCATCATTCAATCAGCGCTCTCGGTTCGTTCGTTTTCGGTTTCCGATTTTTCTAACCTGCTGGACGCATAGATGCTGTGTGATTGTATAACGTACATGTAGTACCTAACGAAACATGTCAGCAGTACATTTGGTACCGCTGGTGTCTAAAGTCTAAGACTAGACTGTCTTCCGAGTCACTCAAAAAATACAATTTGACGAATTCGGTTAACTTCTCATTTGAACAGCTCGTCCAGCGCGTCGCGCGCCTGTTTCACGAGATCCGGAAAGACGGCGTGGTCCTTTCCAGGATTTTTATTCGTGGATGCGTCCATGATGTCTTCGTATCGCCACTTATCTAGCATCGCCCTCAACGCTTCGCTTTTCAGCTCGTAGTGCCTACGGAGTACCTCACGAAACGTGTTGTCCACGAAGGCGCCGTCGTTACTTTTCGCGACGCGCAGCGCCGAGAGCATCGCGTGTTGTAACGTTTTCGAGCGAATGTCCAGGGTGTACGCCGTGGACTGTGTCTTACCGCAATCCGTGTGTCTCCCGGCCTCATGACCAGGCTCGTTGAAAAAAGGGTCCTCCACGAAGATCATGCTTTGAATGGACACCAGCACTTGAAGCAACGTGCTGACTTTCGGGTCCCACCCCGGGCCGGCCCAGGTCCCGAGAAGCGAAAGGCAAACCTTGCCGCACGCGTACAGGTTCGGGTTGAACCGCACGCTACCGCCGCCGGTGGTGCGCAGCTTGACCTGCGGCGCGACGGCGGGGTACGAGCCGGGTAACGAAATGTCAAAGTCGAACGCCCCGCCGCCGTAGGGGGTGTCGCACCCCGGCAAAAACAACGCGCGGAGAATGGTTTGATCCGTTTCCTCGAATCGCATGAAAACGGACGATTCGAAATGGCACGGAAGTTGCGACGGGAGCTCGCTCATGTCCTTCGCGATGCGTTTCGAGCGCTTTTGCTCGGTACCGAGGCCCCATCCTTTTTTTTCCGGAGTGTTCCCGAACGCGTGCCTGTTTTTGATCGGCGCTTGGCCGAAAACGAACCCGCGCATCGCGGTGACGTACCACTCTTCTTTGCCCAACCTTCGCTGTTTCTTCACAGGGCGCGCCGTTCATGTCAAGTGCGTATCGCGCGCGGTTTCAACGCTCCTGCACGCTTTTTCAACGCCCGCGTGAATTCGGTCGTCCGCCTCGGTCACGCCGTTCCCCGAGTTTAGGCGCAAGAACACCCTCGACTGCGTTTTGATCGTGCCCAGCGCGTCCGCGATTGACCGGCTCGCCATGGTGTGTTCCAACACCAACCTCGCGGGCGACGAGCGCTTCACCAGCGTTTCCACGAGTTTCAAAACAGCTATGTACAAATCCACGCGCAAAGACCAGTCCTCTCTCGATTCGTTCATTACCAGCGTGTGCATCACAAGGCACGCGCCTCGCAGCGCGTCCGTCGCGCGACTGCCCATGGGCGATCGCGTGGGACCCGATTTTCGGATCACGAAGTCGGCGAGGGAGTCGAGTGCTCCGGCGAGCTTCTTGTCATCCTTCGTCTGCGTCGCGTTCGCCTTGGCGACGGTTTGATTCCCGCCGGCGCAGCCTTTCGGTTGCACCCCGCTCATCCCGCCTTTCGATTTCACTTTACCTAAACCTCCGCCTCGGCCTTTGCCTCCCGTGTAGGACGAGTTTCCGCCGTACCCGACGCCCGAACCGTGCGCCGAGCTTGAAGGGGGAGGGTTCGATTTTCCCAAAGACTGTCTTCGGCGATCCGGTTCCTCGGTTGCGGTCACGACCAAACCCCCGAGGCGCCGTAAATCCTCCACCACGTGGTCGTCGTCATCGTCGCTGTCGCTCATGTCGAGCAAGTCCACGCACTCCGCGGGGGGTGGGTTTCGCCAGTCGTCGTCCTCGCCTTGCGTGTCGCACAGGTCGACGATTGTGGGCACCCCAAAAGTCCCAGTTTTCTCTTTTGGGGTGCCAAGATTTGCGGCCGGTCCTGCCGCCGGTCGCTTCCCCTTTGGACTCGGGGGCTGGCTATCGGTCAGGTCGAAGAAACGCATGGTGTACACCCCACACGACGACGAACGCGCGATACGCCCGCCAGCTGACCCGGCAAGCCAGCGCGCCCGGCTGTGTGCTGACAAGGACAATTTATTGTCTTCAGTTCTTTTCAAAACTCCTTGGAGACGACGAGAGTTGTAGATTTGCACCACGTCTCGGCGCGCGAGCGTGATGTCGAGTCCCCCGCCTGTGGCCGCGGGGTGCACAGGGGCGACCTTGATGATGACCCCCCCTCGCCTCAGTGTCCATTCCGGGGGTAACACAGGGGCGATGATGTCTCCGACGGCCATCGTTAACACGCCTGTGGGTGCGCGTGTTAAAAATGCGCCATCCGCGTCAGAGGTGGTTCCAGCGACGCCCGAGGACGCGGGGCGGGCGCCGCCGTCCGTGCTGCGGCCGTTGTTCGACCCCGACGCCCCTGGCGCGCTGGTTCTGTGCACGGCCGCGGAGGCGGCGGCGCTGGGTTCCGGAAGGAAAGGCCCGGAATTCCGGGGCGTCGCGGTGGTGGTCGATCCGTTCATCGCGCGGAAACTTCGCCCGCACCAAAAAGAGGGCGTGCGGTGGATGTACCGGGCGATTCACGGCTTCAGCCCGGTTGATACGGACAATGGTAGTAACAAGGAAGACACCCCTGATGCACGGCAACGAAAAGTAACGCACGCCGGGTGTTTGCTCGCGGATGACATGGGTCTCGGGAAGTCGTTACAATCGCTGGCACTGATATGGACGATGCTGAAACAAGGACCGCACGGCGTACCGACCGCGAAAAGAGCGCTGCTGGTGTGCCCCGCGTCGCTTGTAGGGAGCTGGGGCCAGGAGATTAGTAAGTGGCTAGGCGCGGTACGAGCGCAAGCCGCGCTCGCGGAAGGCACTAAGGCGGACGAGGCTTACGCGAAGTGGGCGATTGGCGCGCCGGCGGACACCAAAAGCGCTTTTGACGCGTGGCCCATTTTAGTGACGAGTTACGAAACGCTGCGACGGTTAGCGCCCGTCGCGGCTGGGGCGCGGCCTGAAATCGTGGTGTGCGACGAAGCGCACAGGTTGAAAAACACACAGCGCGAGTCGCAAACCTTGTCCGCGCTTCGCACGGTAAACGCGCCCATGCGCGTTTTGCTCACGGGAACCCCCGTGCAAAACAACCTGGACGAATACGCCGCAGTGATGGAGTTCGCGTGTCCTGGTTTGTTAGGCCCGCAACACTCGTTCCACAAAAGGTTCACACAGCCCGTGCGCCGGGGCGGCGAACCCCACGCCACGGCGTCCGAGATCGCACTCGCCAAGAAAGCCGCGTTTGAGCTCTCTTTGCTTACGAAAAAACGCGTGCTCAGGAGGGAAGCCTCGATCAACGCCGCGCACCTGCCCGCGAAAACCGAGATGGTCGTGTTTTGCAAACCCGCGGAAACGCAGGCGGCTTTGTACGTGGAAGGCGCGAGGGTGGTGAACGAGTGGACCAGCGGGGCCAACACCGGCGGCGGCGGCGGCGGGTCTGGCGCGAACGCGTTGTGCGCGATCGGGTTGTTGCGGCAACTCGCGAACTCGGTGGACCAGGCGCTTTGCGTCGGACGCCTCGCGTCGTCGCGAGCGGGACGACCGGCGAAGGGACGCGGAAAGGACGAGGAGGACGAGGAGGGCGAAACCACTGAGCGCGTCGCGAAACGCGCGAGGAGAGGGCCCGAGAACATTTCCGACGATGAGGACGACGTCGACGAAGGCGACCGGACGTTGGGCGCGAGCGCTTCGGACAAGTCCACGCGCGACTTAAAGGCTCGACTCGTGGCGCGCGTCCCGACCGGGTTCGCAGGGGGCGTTCACGGCAGCGGGAAGCTCGCGGTGCTTCGTTCGATTCTCCAGGCCTTGCGCGACGCCGGCGACGGCGAACGCGTGGTGATCGTGTCTGGATTCGCCGCCGCCCTTGATTTGGCCGGCGCGGTGTGTCACGACCTGGGCATCGAAACCGACCGGCTGGACGGTAAAACGCCACCCGACGCGAGGTCGGCGCTTGTCAGCAAGTTCAACTCTGGGAACGGAGGGACCGCGATGTTGCTTTCGTGCGTCGCGGGTGGGGCGGGCTTGAACCTGGTGGGCGCGTCAAGGCTGTACGTATGTCAGGCTTTCCCACATCCAACGACTGTTTTCCCATACGGACGAGACTGACTTCTTCTTTACACAATCACAGCGTGCTGTTCGACACGAGCTGGAACCCAGCGCACGACCGGCAGGCGATGGCGCGGGTTTGGCGTGACGGGCAACTAAGGCCGGTTACGATTTACCGGCTTCTTGCCGCCGGGACGGTGGAGGAGAAAGTGTTCCAGCGGCAAATCCTGAAGCACGCCGAGGCCTGCGCGGCGGGGGTGGGCGACGGCGGCGACGGCGGCCGCGAGTTTCTCGCCGGCGAATCCGCTACGGGCGGCGGCGGCGGTAAGTTTTCGCGCGACGAGTTGGCGGCGTTGGTTGCGTTTTCCTCGGTCGCCGTACCGGTGACGCTCGCGACGGTGGGGTGGAGGGACGAGCGGGCCACAATTGCCGACGCCCCGCTGAGGGCCGCGGTTGACGCCCAAGAAAGCGCGGTCACCGCGGTGGTGCGCCTTTTGGGGGACGACTCGCGCGAAAAAGCTGTCGCCGCCGCGGAGGACGCGGCGGCCAAACCCCGGACGAAAACCGGCCCGAAGCGCGTAGAGTTTGTGGCGCTGCTGAGGAAAGCGAAAAACAGAACCAGGTGACGGCGAAGTGACAGGGGAAACACCAGGGTATCCAACTGGTCGTCATGCATGGAAATAACAAACACCGGGTTATCACGGTCTCGATATCAAGAAGCATTTCTTGTCAGGGAAGAAACGGGTTATCATGGATTGAAATAACCAACACAGGGTTATCAATGTATAAATAGATCACACACAACGTTGAGGGAATATTTGTCCCGTCAGTGCTTTTCGCTTTGCTTTTCACGGTTGTCGCCTTCGCAGCGCCGCGTCGCACTCCCTGACCAGCCACATCGCGTTTGGCAGGCTTTTGTTGTACGAGTTTTTGTTGAACGAGTCCGCCGCTTCTTTCAGGGACGCCGGCGACGCCCCAACCCGTACCCACTGGTACCCAAACACGCAGCGCGCGAAATCCAAAATCGCGGCGTCGTACTGCGCCGCCGCTTCCTCAATCGGCCACGCCGTTCGCGCCGCTTCGATTGACACCGCGGCGCCGTTCGCAACGCTCGCGTTTATGAATTCGTCGTGATAGTGCGTTAGTAAATCAGCAGCGGCGGTATCGTCGAAAGTACCGTCCCTAAGGGACGCGCCGGAGGTCTCGCCTGGCGCGAACCCTAAACCCACCGGGTCCACGGACGCGGCGATGACGTGCGCTGCGTCCACCACGCCGAGACCGAACCCCATCCACTGGAAGTCAATCAAACCGATTTCCCACCCGTATTCCTCCTGTTCCTTTCCAGCAGCTTCAGTCGCTTGGCGCAGAAACACGTTCGCGGCTTTGGCGTCGCCGTGGATCAGCGTGCGCCACTTCGCGAATTCACCGACGGTTTCGTTTCCATTCGGCGCATCCAGGCCAAATGGGTGCGACGCGTCCCCGACTTCCACCGCCACCGCCTGCAGGCGCTCACCCAGAGTTTCCCACTGGATATCACCAGTGAGCGTTTCTTGAAACGCCTTCGCGAACTTCGGCAAGTGCGTGTCCCGCCAAATCGCCGCCACCGTAATCATTTGGTCAGCGGGCTGCATTTTGGGTTGCCAGTACGCGCCCGCGGGCCACACCGCGGAAGCGAGCTTGTGTTGAAGTTTCCCGTTGTCCCCTCGAGCCGCGGACGCCGCGTGCGTGAACGTGGCGTGCATCCTCGCCAGCGTCGAGAGCACCGCCCTGGCTTGCGCGGGGTTCAACAACTTTTCCTGGTGCCAGCCCTGCGCGGGTGCGAAATCCTCGAGCACGAGCGCGAAGGAGGACTCGATCGGGTCGGAGGGGCACGGCCTAAGGTCGGCGTGGAAACACCGAGGCACGCGAACGCCCGCGTTGGCGAGCGCGGAGGTAACCTCGGAGGACGCCAGAAACGCCGCCTCCACGCCCGCTGATTTCACGTCGCGCGCAATTTTCATCGGCTGCGTTTTCGCCTTCGTGCGCGCGTACTCCAAATCACCGAGCTTGACTCGTTTGTAAAACACGGTGGACGGCATGCCGGCGCTACCCTGGCCCCACGAAAGCTCCAAACGCACGGCGTCGCTCATTAACCCCCGAATCGCGCTTGACTCGGGGGCGCTGTACGACAACAACGTCCCGGGCTCGTCGCCGCCGCAAAGCGTGGAGGTTACGGCGCGCGAAATGGTGCCCACGCGCAACGGCGAGCCCGCTAAACACCGCGCCACGTCGCTGGCTTGAGGGACGAACGTATTCGTGTCGTCTGTGTTTTCGGAAGACAAGCACCCAGAATTGCGAGAATCTTTTTCGGAAGACTGGCCAGAATATTTAGAAAGAAGCTTGACGAGCGTTTCATCCGCGCGCATCGCGGCGGCGATCGCGGCGTGGTCGCGTCCATGAATATCCACTCTCCGTACATCGCACGCGGTGGCGAGTACCCCGAGGTCGTTTACCAACCCTGCGTCGGGGCGCTCGGTGTGGTGCGCGAGGGGCGCGCCGAACAAATCGGTGACTTTCCCGCCGCGCGAGCGCAAAACCGCTTCCGGCGCGCACGTGTCCCAGAGGCTCGTTCCGAAGTGCATCAGCGCTACGTCCGCCCTTCCCTCCGCGACGGCGAGGATTTTGTTCCCCGCGCCACCGGCGATGCAGTTCAACGCGCAATCCGCCACGACACGCGCGGCCGCGAGGCTTTCGTTTCCGGAGTCCCCCGTGATGCAAATTAGACCTGCGTCTGGGGCGGTAACGGAGGAATTGCACCCTTGTGTTTGAGTCAATCTCTGCTTCGCGTCTCCTCCTGGAGCGGTAACGGAGGAATCCGACGCTTGTGTTTGAGTCAATCTCTGCTTCGCGTCGTCTCCGAACCGCGGCGGCGGCGCGCGTGTCGCGCCAAACACCCCGTGCTCCCCCGTTTTATTTCCCGGCCGCGCCACCCCCCACACCACTGTTGTTTCTTTTGTCAGCCCGCCTTCCGGGAAGGGCAACCCAATTGCCCCCGCCACCGCGCGGCCCCGGCACGCCACACCGATCAAACATTGCACCGCGTTTAGGCGTCCCTCCACGAACTCGCGCGTACCATCCACCGGGTCCACGAACACGAAGAGCGCGTCAAGAGGTTCCCTCCATTCCGACGCATCGTGGGTGTCACCTTGGCACAGGTCACGACGAAGCGATCTCGCGTTCGCCGACCCTGCGCCGTCCGCGTCGTGCTCTTCTTCCTCGCCCACGATCCTCAAGCCGGGCCACGTCGCGCGCAGCGCGTCGACGATTGCGGCTTGCGCGTTGGTGTCCGCCTCGGTGAGCGCGGACCTCGGGTCGTCTTTATCTTTTCTGGTCGACGCCAGGGCGCCACAGGTGGTGGACCGCCGTGACTGCACCGCCCGGATCTCGTCGCAGCCCCTCAAAGCCGCGTCAACGCACGTCGACAGGAGCTCGCCGATGGAGACGAGCTCGTTGCTCGTTGCCATTTGCGAAACAGTTGGCATCGGGACTTGTCGGGCGGCGCTTGAAGCGGCACACGGCGCGGTGCGCCTCGCGCCGCGGGAGAAACGGAGTGGTGTTGTGACAACGCGGCTCACGAGTGCAGTTGTGGGGTGCACGAGCATCAGGTCGAAACAAAGCGGCCCTCCTGCGCAGCCTTCAGTGATAACCGTGGGGAGCGATCTCAGTTCGAGTAGGCACATTCTCTGTTCTATTGGAGTTGACGAAGAGACGAGGCTGGTGATGGGGACGCGTGGGTGGGTTGCTCGGTTCAGGTGTGTTTGTTGTTTACACGCGGTCGTTCTCGTTGGCTAAGTTTCGCGTTTCGCATTTGTCAAACCGCGCGCGTCTACGCCAGCACGCCTTGTTTCCCCGCGTCGCCGTCCTCATCTTCTTCCGGGTCGGGTTCGCCCTTCACCCTGATTTTGTATTTTTTCTGCAAATACTCAACACGGTCCACCTTGTCGTCCCTTTGCTGCATCAGCTTCTCGATGACCGCGGCGAGGCCTTCTTTGTTTTTGTTCACCGCGGGCAGCACCTCCTCCACCGTGCGCTCCACCAGCACCCCCCCGATCAATCGGAAACACTTGCGTTTCGGGTCCAAGTCCTTGATCGCGTCGATCACCAAAACGTGCTCCGCCTTTTCGTTTTCGAGCTCGTTGATCTTTGTGAACAACTGGCTCGCGTCCTGCCTTAGCTGCTGGAACGTGTTGATCACGTCTTTTTCGGACGCGGGGTCCGCGTCCGTTCCCGCGGTGGCCGGCGCCTTGGCGGCGTCCGTGATTTCCGACATCGTAGCACCAGGTAGGGTGCGGATCGGTGTGATTGAGACGCCCTCATTTGCCCCCATCTGCATTGGCGGAAACTTTCAGAAAGTCAAAATCAAAACTCACAGAAAAAAACAAATCCCAAACCGCGGTGCCCACTCGAAGGTGGGCCGAAGGGGGGTCATCACGATGGCTCGGCCTCTGACCTCTGTCGCCCTTTTCGCGGTTTGCTTTTTTTTGTTCAGCGGCTTCGTGGAAAGCCGCGCGCAGCAACAACCCGCGTCCCCCCCCCCCGGCTGCTCCCGCGAGCGCTCGCGGCACGCCAGGGCGGTGCTTGATGAGTTTTTCCACCCCGTTGTTTTGGTGAATCGATTTTCCCTACCCCCGACGTGCCCTTTCGCGACGGAAAAGGACATGTACCTTACCCACGAGCAACACAAGCAAGTCGTGCGACGCACGCAGTTTAAAAGTACGTACAGTGACAAGGTTTTCAAAAGCGAGTTTCACGTGGACAAGCACATGGACAACCGGCATCTTGATAAGATCCAACCAAACGCGGATGTGTGTTTAGCCAAGTACTGCGACGTGTTGCGGTGCGACGGGTACCGGCGGTTTAAGCGGGGGGATGGAAATTCGGCCGGGGGGTCCTTAGTCGAATCGACAATAGCAATACATAACCGCCACGACTGCGACGAGGAAACGCTTATTGGCGTACGACACAAATGCGAAGATATTGTTCGCGCGTGTTTCCCCGCATCCGGGGGCGAGGCGTTTGAACACGACGAAAACGGCGAAAACGGAATTTCGTCAGTGGGCATTCAGTCTGGATCTCAAGCCGAACACAAAACCACAGAAGAGAAGGCGACTCGCTTACGAACGTACTTTTTGAAGCACCACTGCGCGTTCCTGACCTGCGCCAATGTGGAAAATCTGTTTCCCCAGATGGCGAGCCACCGACCTGTTGACAAGAGTGGGGGTAGGAAAATTTGTTTAGCAATCGTGTGCACTGCGCTGGTGGCGTACTACGCCGCGGCGGCGGCACGGTAAGTATTTCCATTTACCACATTCCGCCGACTGACTGCCCATACAAGACTGACATTTATTTTTACAATCTCAGGTGGCGCCCGGAAAGACCGGCGCCGGATTTGCGGCGACTGAGAAAAAAAGTAAACGGGAAATCCATCGCCGCGTTCGCGCGGCGGGTTTTCTTTGGCAAAACGCGACGGGAAAAACAAATCTGAGGAGTTACGTGTGGTTTAGGGTTAGTAGCGTGTTAGCGAGTATCACTGCAAGTGCGGAAACGAGTCAACTCAAAGTCGACGTCGAAAAAATGCGCTGGTTTTTTCAACCTTTCCATTTCGCGTCGTTTCGATTTTCGAGTGCTCCATTTTCACGAACACTTCGAGCAAATACAAATAAAAATATGAATTCCACATCACACTTCCACGCGCACCAGCTTCAGCTGCTGCGCTGCGTTTTCCGCCGATGCCCGCCAAGGTACGTGCTGTTTCCCGGCATGCGCATCACGCGGTTTGCGCTGGTCCCTCGCGCCATGTCCATCGCCTGGCAGCGCTTCACTCGAAGCCACCCGAAGTGCCGAGTTTCAGTCTTTCAGATGACGTGTCGCTTTTTCCGGCCGCGCGCATCTAACTCTGCGTGTCGCGAGCTGACGCCCACCCCCATTCCTCGCAGAGCTCCAAGGCCTGCAACGCACCAGGGGCGGAAAATTTGAGTGAGTACGAACCGAAACGCGCTCCTAACACGGCCGTCAACGCGGGGCGTATGAAGGCGATGGGGGTTGCGAAAGCGGCGGTTGGGTTGGGGAAACCAATCGGGAAGAAGGCGGTTGCTGCGCGAAAAAACGTCGCAGCAGCCGCGGCGGCCGCCGCGTCGTCCGAGCCCACACGTAAAAGCGCCCGCGCTGTGCCCAAGGTGAGCTACAAGGAGCCTAGTGCTACGGAGTTTGAGGCTGGACTCGGTGGTACCAAAACCTGTGACGATAAAAAAGCTTCTGAAAAAGCCGCGGCGTCGAGCGCTTCGCGGGGCGGGTACAAACCGAGCGCGCCGAAAATCCCGTTCGCGGCGTCGCTCGACTCGGCGGACGGGTCCGTTAGGGACTCTGAAACCGGCGCACTAAAATTCAAAGACCACCCTTCATTCACCCCGAACCTCACCCCGAAGCAGGTCATCCAAGCGGGAACTTGGGGGGGGGTGTATTTCAACCCAAGAGGCGGCAAGGCGGGGATCAAGGGAAGGGACGTGCAGGTGACGCACGCCGAGTTTCCGAGTGACTGGTTCGCGGGGTTGAAAACAGACCAATACGCCGCGCGACGGTACCAACACACTCGCAATAAATACCTGGTCAAAGCCGGGCAAGACCAGGCGTTCTGGGAACAGCACGGCTGGATAAACGACCAGGACCCACGGGGGTGGTTCCAGTGGTACTGCAGGTTTTTCGCGGGCCGGAGAACCGAGGACGACGCGCGTCAAATCGCGCGCTGGTCAGGCGTGGCCGGCGCCAAGGGCAGGTGGAAAACAAACCTGTGCAAAAAGTGCGTTTTCGCGAACAAATGCTTCGACGACGTCTCCGTGTCCCCGGTGATTCGGCAAACCATGCTGCACTGGGCGTACGAAATCACGGAACGCGACGTCGTGGAGGTGATGAAAAGAATGTGAAGGTAGGAGATTCTTTTTAGTGACTTTCTTGATCTGTTGTTTTATTTTTACACGTCACTTTTACAAGTCTGGAACCCGCGCGTTACTAAGCGAGTCCTGGTGTCCAGCGTCGATGCGGGTTGACTTCACGTTGATGATTGATGAAGCTACCGCTGGTCCCTTCGTTGGTCGTTTTCGTTTTTGGCTTGGTACCCGACTAAACCAATCACCGCGGTGACCGCGAACGCTTTGTCCCAGGCGTACTCCGCGACGAGTGAAACGTCGGTGACGACCAGTAACAGCAGAATCAGCGTGAATGCCGATTTCCGCTGCGTCTCCTCCAGTGTCTTGCGCATCCGCGCATCAACCGCGCTGACTTCCTGGTCGATTGCAGCTTGTTTCATTTCGGTGATTGGATTTTTCTTGCCTTTCCGAAACCGCCCGCTGCTCCGCCCGGTGAGCTGTTCCTCCAGATCTGCGAGCTCGGCTTGTACTTTTTCGTTCCGCGCCCTCGCGGCTGCGGTTTCGTCGAGCATCTCCGCGAGCTGGTCGTCGATTTCGGAGGCCCGCATGCCGAGCTCGAGAGACGCGCGGTCCCGCGCCAGCGCCGCTTCTGTGTCCATCTGCGATTTCCCGCTCTCGCCTTTGTCAAGAAACTCGGCTTTCTTGTCCTCCAGGAACTGCTGCGCCTGGTAAAGCTTGGTCTGGTACTTCAACTGGGACGTGATTTCCTCCTGCACGAACGAGTCGCCTAAAATGTTCTCCGCGTCATCCTCCTCGGGGGGCTCACTCGAGGTGTCGCCCGGTAAGTCAGGGGAATCCCCTGTGCTCGCGCTGCAGACCGTGGTCCGCCGGGAAACGCGAGCGCACGAAAAACGCGTGATGACGCGTGTTGTGGAGGGCGCGCCACGGAAGGACGCGGACGGGAGCCACCGCGCGGTCGCGGCCGCGCGCGCGCCAAGTGCGACGCGAGGGGTACACGCCGCGGCTGCGCCGAGGACGGTGGACATGTCTGCGTCCGCGCGTGAACGTGTGGCCAAGGCCGCCGCCGAGATCGAGGATGATATCGAAAATTCGACACGCAAGAAATTGCGAATCAAGCTTGAAAGGCGTCCGTGTTGAAAGCAACATTACAGAAATGAAACTGGAGCATTGAAAGTTGTGTAGTTTGAGTTTGATCGAGGAATCTCTGGCTATCCGGGACGTGCCGACTAGACACGTCGGGCCTCGTTTGGCCTCGTGGCCTCTCTCAGCCTCTCTCTAGAGAGAGGCTCAGCCTCTCGCCTCAGCCACTTTGTGTGGCGCAAAGGCTCGCTGACCCGCCCACAAACAGGACACCATGCGGTACGGCGTGGCATCCACGTGCGTCGTCGCGTTGCTCGCGTTTCTGGCCCCCTCCCACGCCTTGGCAGGAAGCACCGGTGAGACCGGCGCTTCCGAGAATCTCCGTCTCGTCGCGTCGAAGACTGACGAGCCTCTCTCTCGGTTTTGCCGCGGCAACGACTGCCCCCCCTTCACCGTGGAGAGTCGCGGTGAGACGTACGACGTGCGATTGTACCCTGGTGGTTTGAAGTGGACCTCCACGGTGGTTTCGGGGGTGAGTTTCGACGACGCCGTGTCTACTGGTTTCGGGCGTTTGTTCAGATACATCTCCGGCGAGAACGCCGCGAGTGAAAAAATCCCGATGACCGCGCCGGTGCGCGTGCAAGTCGCGCCCGGCGACGGCCCGTTCTGCGACAGCAACTTCACGGTTTCGTTTTTCGTTCCTTTTGTGGACAAGGACAGTAAGAAGCAAATGGAGGTACCCGCGCCTACCGACCCGAGCGTGTTCAACTCAGTGGACGAGAACCCGCTGCGAGTTTTCGTCAAGAGCTTCGGCGGGTACTCGGACGAGAAAGTTTTGCGGAAACAAGCTGCGGAACTCGCGAAGGCATTGGTCGAGGACGGCGTCGAGCTGGACGCGAAGAGCTATTACTCCGCGGGGTACGACTCGCCGTTCCGGCCGATTGACAGGCACAACGAGGTGTGGATGACGGAAGGGTGAGGAGATAAAGGAGACGCGATACAAAGACACGCAACGTAGCACAGGCATGAGACGTGCGTTTCTGCTTTTGCTTTTCACGACGCCGTATAAACCAGCCACTGTTCGTTCACAGAGCCCAAAGTGAAAGATACTCGTTTAGAAACATTTTTTGGAAACATAGACTCAAAAAATCAAACCGCGCCGTTCCTCGCGCCGTCCCCCCCTTCGTCACTGTTCGTTTTTGGCCCCGCACCCCCCCCCACAATCGAGCCTTTTTCCCTCGATCGCCGCGCGTGTCGAAACGCCATCCCGCACGTCCCACCTGGGTTGTCTTGGGATAGGTAAAACAAAGTGTCAGTCTTTCTTAATGCGTGTGAGTAATTACGCGCGGACAATCAGCAGAGGTAATAGTGGTAATGATCCCTTCTGGTACGAGTATGGGCAAACAGTCGGGGAGGGATTTGGTGAAACACAACACGTACCTTCGAACCCGCACTTCTGGTACAACCCGACCACCGCGGGTTCCGCGTAGAGGGACACGTTTTGTATGTCCAGTTGAATTAACTTTTGCGTCAAGCGCTCCACCATCGCCTTACCCAAGCCGCAGCCCTGCCACTTCGGACACACCACGACGTCCCATATCGTCGCGTTGAACACGCCGTCCGAGGTGCACCGCGCGAAGCCTTGAGATGTAAAAGCCGAAAGTGTCAGTCTCTCGGCCATGTGTATGAGGGATTGGTATGAGAGATTGGAAAGGGTATACTGTACTCCATAGTATGAGTAAACAGTCCGAGGGAATGCGCCCTTCTGGTCGTAATAGTCCCTTCGCAGGACGAGTATGGGCAATCGCAGAGGCGGAACGTGGTGGGTGGGAAAAACGTACCTATTACTTGCCCGACGAACACGCCGGAGGATTTGTTTTTTTTGTTCGCCACCACGATCCAAATCAGTAACCGCGAGTTGACCAGGGCTCTACGTAACCTTGTAGTGTCCCTTCGAGGGAACCCCACGCTGTTGAACAAGTCGTTAAGCTCGTCTAAATTGGCGTCATCTCGCAGACCCCACCGGAAGTTAACGCCCAGTTTCTCTAAGAAATGTTTGTCAACGGTGGAGATTTTTGGACACGGCAGATCTCGAAGGGCCCGGTGCGCATCCGCACCGGAGCTCACGCCGTCTTCCTGGCCGCAGTACGCCACGAGTGTCGCGAGTGCTGCGTCAGGTGGTTTTGAGGTACTCGCGTTGTTTTCCATGTTTTCTTCCGCAAATGCGGACTCATCACTTCCGCGCTGCACAGCCCGCGCTTCCTCGCCCGTCGCGGAAAACGCGGGAGCGCCTTTTCGGGGACCCTCTTCCGCGACGAGATATTTAGAATCCCTTTTCGGGACGACGCGCCAGCCGCGTAGCTCGGACCCGCGGCGAGCATCCCGATTTTTCGCGCCCGGACGCCCCCCCGTGCAACAAGGCGCACGAGGCGACGCCACACGCGCCGCCGCGCGCAACATGTCGCCGCGCGTACGCAAGTGCGCGTCGTGGATGTCGAGGCGACAATTTTGGCCAGCTGTTTGTTTTCGCAATCGTTTTCGGATTCGGTTTTGTCTTGGAGATTGAGAAAGGACACTCACTTCGAGGCGCGCCATGGGGCGACGGCGCGAGTCACCCGATTCGTACCCCGCGGTCCATGCCGGAACCGGGCGCGCGCGCCCGGTTCCGCAAGGCGCGTCTCCCGCGGAGGCGTACGGGTTCGTGGGTTTCGTGTTGACCGGTGCGTACATCACGACGACGACACACGATGGATGGCAAATTCTAAGCATGGTACTTGCAGACTTGTACGACTGCTTTTTTTCGTATGGCCATTCGCGCGGGTCACAGCGCCACTCACCGCGTGCTCCTCACCACTCACCACTGACGTTTCCGTGTATGGCCAATTACCCACACGACGACCTCCCGCCATGCTTTCCATCACCCCAGGCGTGTTGTTCGTCCTGTACCTGCTCTGGGCGTTTATTCCCGACGCGACGCTGCGAAACCGGTTCGGCGTTTTTTACTACCCCGACAAGTACTGGGCGATTGCGGTGCCGGTTTGGGTGTTTGTGTTTGGGTTATACGGCGCGTGGGCGTACGAGGGGGTTAATTTGATGTCCGTCAAGCCGATAGACCACGAGGATCTGGTTCGAGAGGTTGGGGGTTCGATTCCGGTCGGGGGGAAACTTTGGGTGGGGAGACGGGGTAGGGACGGGTGGAAATCGGTTCACGCCTCCCGGCTCGATCCGCCCGGCTCGGTGCCGAGCATTCACGACGTGAGTTTGGAGGAAGTGAACCGGGTGCTGTTTCGGAGTCGGGGGGGGGGGGGGGGGAGGGTGCGACAGAGGAGGGTTACGTAGCGAAACTAAGAGTAATACCAGATGGTAGTCTACATAAAACGCGGCGCCGATTGTTTCGGCGCTGACAAATATATAAATCATACTTTTTTTTGTTTTTCACAGTAGAGATGCATCCGTCCCCAACACAGAACGGGGCGCGATGTCCAGCGCTCGGGGCGAGTGGCGATTCGCCGCGGCGGCGGCCACCGCGGTGGTGGTGTGCGTGACCGCCACACTTTGTGCCGTCCCCGACCGCGTGGCCCTGGTGCTTGAGGCCGCCGCCTCGGTGCTTCGGAGTCGACGAGCATCGAAAAAAGAAAAGCCCATCCGCGTGTACATGGATGGGTGCTTCGACCTCGCGCATTTCGGGCACGCCAACGCGTTACGGCAGGCCAAGCTGTGCGGGGACGTGTTGGTGGTGGGTTTAATTCCCGATGCCGAGGTTGTGCGATGCAAGGGCCCCCCCGTGTTGAGGGAACGTGAGCGCCGGGCCGTCATCGAGACGGTAAAGTGGGTGGATGAGATCATAGAAAACGTGCCGTACGACTTGACGCCCGAGTTTTGCGCAACGCTTTACGAAAAACACGGAATCGATTTCATCGTGCACGGCGATGACCCGTGTTTGCTTCCGAATGGCGCAGATGCGTACGACGCCCCGAAGAAACAGGGGAAGTTCAAAATGATCAAGCGAACCGAGGGGGTTTCCACCACCGCAATCGTGGACCGGATCTTGTGGGCGGCGCAGTGCGACGAAAAGAATGGAAAGCGAAAAACACTCGGCGACGACGCGGGTGATGAAAAAAATGAAAACAAAACAGAGAAACCGCCAGTCTGTCAAAACCGCTTCCTCGCCACAGCCAGACGGATAGCGCAGTTCAGCGCCGGTACCCGACCCATACCGAAACACGCAGTCGTGGTGTACGTGCACGGCGCTTTCGATTTGTTCAATGCCGGGCACGTGTTTCTGTTGCGCGAGGCCAAGAAACTCGGGGACTTTCTGCTTGTGGGGATCTGGGACGACGAAGCCGTTACGAACCGTCACGGCAAAGGCCACCCCGTGCTTACGTGTCAGGAGCGCGCGCTCGGGGTGGCGGCGTGTAGGCTTGTTGACGATGTCGTGATCGGTGTGCCGCGGGAGGTCGGTGAGGACCTGCTCGCGACGTTCGGCGTGCGCGTGGTGCTCGCGGAGGAATCGGAATTCGGGACGGCGAGTTCCGATTCGTTTGAATCGCAAACGGAGAAACCCCTTAAAAGCGATGCAAACCTGGTGCCTAAACAACACGGGCTGTTCCGCGAATTGCGTACCCCGGAAGTTGGCAGCGCAGACGCGTTAACAACAACCGAAATAATCAAAAGGGTCCGGGAAAACGCAGCGGCGTACGAAACCCGAAACGCGCGCAAAAACAAAGCGGAAGCCAAGTATTACGAACAGAAACGAAACGGCACCATAGAACTGGCCCGGGAAACGTAGCAGGAGGTTTAGAGTAGAGTGTGTTGCGGGAGGAGGTGCAGAGTAGAGTGCGTAAGAAGGGTAGTCTTGGAAAAACATGACGAAAGTATATTTGATAGCTGATCAAAACCTTTGGAATCTTCGAATCTTTGTTGCGTCTCTTCTCCTGAAGGACCTGAAAGACAGACTTCACTTCACGGAATTTGCCTGGGAGATAAAAAAGAAAGTGTCAGTCTCGTATGGGCAATCAGGAAGGCGGTGTGTGGTGATTGGGAAAGGCCCTTACCTGTTGTACGGCTGTCCCGTGCCGAGCGCCGCGCGTTCGTCTCTCTCTGCTTCCACCTCCTCCAAAACAGGCTGGATGTACCACTTCAACGGCGTCTGCTTCGCCTGCATTTCCTTATCCAGGTACACGTGCTTCATGGAAAGGTCCATCGCGCGCTTCAACCGCTGCATGCGTAAATCGCGCTCCTCCTGCGGCAGCCGCCGCAGCGCCTCCGCGACGTCCAGGTTGGCGGTTTCGTCGAGCAAGTCGTCGTACCGCAGCCCGTACTTGGAAAGCTCAGCACCCACCACGCTTTGGTACCGTTTTGCCATCGAGGCGAACATGGGTTCGAACATCTTCGCGAGAGCCTTGGACATCGTGAACGAAGGTGCGCGTGTTCTTCCCTTGCGAATTTGTGAAAAATCAGGAGTTTCGGTCAGTTGGAGGTGAGGGTTTTTTGGCCGTGGAATCCTGTCGATGACACGATCAAGTTTCTCGGATCGGGCGGAAGGGACGTGGGTCCGAGGATGCGCGCGACGCGCGTGGTTCGCGAGGCGCACGCGCGACACGCGCGCGCGCCTCCCGACCCGCTTCGCGGAGCGCCCAATCGGACACGCGCCGCGCCGTCCCCGTCGAGATATTTTTCCCCACGGCACGGAGTGCAGAGAAGGGTATCACGGATGAGACAGGGGTACTCGAGGTGCCCCTCCGCGGACGCCACAACACGCGAACCACGCGTGCGCTTCGCGACTAAGGTGTGGGAGACGCACCGCTGCGCGACTCTGGTGTGTGCCACGCCGCGTACCACGCGCGTGGGGAAGTGGGGGGATGGAGGGGGAGGGACAAGTTGAGGCTGATGGTGAGAGGAACCGCAAAAGTGATTGGAAACAGATGGACGAACTGGCGTGCGACCCCCAAGGTAAGTATTGCATTTCCCAAATTCCAAGACTATTTGACCATACAATACTGACACTTTTCTTTAAAACTCAAAAGCGTCCAAAAGCTTTTACGCGAAAAGGCGCGGGACGCCGGCGTCGGACCGGATGGGGGCGGCGCGGGGGGCGGGGGCGATCACTTGTTTTCTGCGAATTCGAATAGTGCCAATGTACCTGGAATGGCAACAGTCGGGAGAACTCCTGCTTACCAGCTGTCACACGACAAAACGCGCGCGACGTTCCTGGCGCCGACGCCGCTCGTTTTGAAAACGCGTCGGGACGTCGTAGGACAAAAACACGGCGTCGGCGTCGGCGCGGTGTGGCGCGCCACCGTGGACTTAGCAAGCCTGCTTGAGAGACTAGATTTGCTTACGGGCAGACGGGGTGAGGGTCTTCGAAGATTGGACACAAAAACAAGCAAGCAAGTTCTCACCCCGCGCGTCGCTGCGTGTTAAGACGCCCGTCTTCTGTCTCGGCCCGCCCTGCCGCCCCCGAGACGAATACGCACGTCATGTCTAGTATCACACTCACCCCCCCCACAGGATCCGGTGCAAGCACTGGTACTTCATGGTGTTGAAATCCTCCGGGGTGATGCACCCCAGGTCAAGAAGTTCCTTCGCCTGTCGAAGCGCGAAAGAAGCGGCGGACACTTCGGGCGGCGCCGCGGCCACTAGGGGCGCAGACACCGGGGGCGGGGGCGGGGGCGAAACGGTTGTGCGGCGCGTCTTGAATGACTTGCTTTTCGCCAAAGACGCGAGCGCCATCGTCGCACCGGGAGACCCGCCCGATGGGACACCCGGCGA
>Ga0222645_100508_pt1 | contig 21815 bp, 16 predicted proteins | sample AntAcemetagen292_FD_179881 | JGI IMG/M metagenome (GOLD analysis project Ga0222645, IMG submission 179881) | Saline water microbial communities from Ace Lake, Antarctica - #292 | ecosystem: Environmental > Aquatic > Non-marine Saline and Alkaline > Saline | place: Antarctica: Ace Lake | collected...
CCCAAATGATAAACTCTTCTAACGGCATGATCGTAATAGCTTTTTTATTTTTTTGGCGAGAACTAAATAAGGCTAGATCATGCCTTTTTCAATACATCACTGACTTTAAAAGTCGCGCACGGCGTTACTTACTGCTTATTGAAGAGTCGGCAGCTGAGAACTGCAGTCATTCAGTGTAAGGGTTTGCTCTCACTTTTCTAAGTTGTGTTTATTACTGTATTATTTTGCTGTGCTGTTTTGCCAGAAAAAAAGGTAAATGTATCGTCACAGGTTTTTGTATCAAAAATTATAGTTTTATCGCCTATGCCGTCATGTAGACTTAGTTTTATGCTTTTAATGAATATGGGATGAGTTAATAAGTGAAGCAGTGGTACGTGTATATTATCGAAAATAAGCTGGCACATTATTACACAGGGATCTGTACAGACGTTGTACGACGCTTTGATGAACATCAAACAAGTGGCTCCAAGTGTGCTAAAGCATTAAGAGGCAAAGGCCCGCTATTATTAAAACTTTGGTGTATTGTGGATAATCATTCTGAAGCACTAAAAATCGAAATTTGGATTAAAAAATTGAGTAAAACCAATAAAATAAAATTGGTAAACAACTGCCTTTGTAATGCCCCCATACAAAACATGCTGCTGGATGAGAACAAATAATATGCAAAAAGAGTTATCTATGCCACTTCAAAAGCTGTCTCAACAGCCACTTCAAAAAGAGTTAATCGAGCTTGGTGACGAGCGTTGGCAGCAGTTGCAGTCCCATCAGCAGTTTGTCGTTGCTTTTGAAATGTTTGAAGCACAAATCAAAACTGCTTTCGCACTAAGCGAATTTATTTTTGAGCAATGTATCAAAAATCCGTCGTGGTTAGCACAGCTACTGATTGAAAAATCACTTTTTGCTGAACGGGTAGATTATCAAGATAACCTTGTCCAGTTATTGGCTGACATTGACAGTGAAACAGTTTTACAGCAAAAACTTAGACAGTTTAGAAATTTTCACATGCTAAGGATTGCCTGGCGCGACCTGCTCAACATGCAGTCAATTGAAAGTTCATTAATACAAGTATCAGAACTAGCACGTCAACTAATTACGCAAACAAACAGCTGGTTATATCAATTTTTACAGACTAGGTTTGGCTTACCAGAAGGCGAATTTGGTCCACAGCCTCTGTTAATTCTGGGTATGGGAAAATTAGGGGGTAATGAACTCAATTTTTCTTCAGATATTGATTTGATTTTTACTTATGCTTCTGTAGGTGTCACTACAGGTGGTAAAAAGTCGATAGAAAACCAGCAGTTTTTTACCAAACTGGCACAAAAATTTATTACCGCTTTAGATCAAATAACTGCTGATGGTCAAGTCTACAGGGTGGATATGCGCCTAAGGCCATTTGGCGATAGTGGCCCCCTTGTGATGCACCTTGATGCCATGGAAGATTATTACCAAGAACAAGGCCGGGATTGGGAGCGTTACGCCATGCTTAAAGCATCTATCTTGAATCAATCCTGCCCCTACACACAGCAATTATCAGCTATTTTACAGCCTTTTGTTTACCGGCGATATCTAGACTTTAGTGCTATTGAGTCACTACGTAGTATGAAATCCATGATTGAACAAGAAGTACGCAGACGCGGTTTAACCAATAATATTAAGTTAGGTAAAGGTGGGATCAGGGAAGCGGAATTTATTGTACAAAGCTTGCAGCTGATCAATGGTGGACGAGAGCCAAGCTTAAAAGTTCAAAGCTTACAGTTAGCGTTATCTGAACTCGTTAATTTAGAAATATTACCGGCGCAAAGTGCTGAAGATTTACAACAAAGTTATCTATGGCTGCGTAAAGTAGAACATTGTCTGCAGCAGTTTGCCGACCAACAAACACAAGTATTGCCTAACAATAACACTGACCAAAAACGTTTATTGTATGTACTAGGCATAGCTGACTATCAAGATTTTATGCAGCAGTTGGCCCAGCACTGCAACTTGATCCACCAGCAATTCTCACTGTTGGTTAAAGAAGATCCCGCACTAACAGATGATGTTGCAGATGAACAACAACAAGCAGCTAAGGATCTTTGGCAACTGCAGCTCGATGCTGAAGAAACCCAAAGTATATTAAATCATTGGTATGATGAAGCTGACGTTTTTGTAGCTGGCATAGCAATAGGTGAAAATGTGCATCAACAGCTCAGCACGTTTAAACAAGATTTAACCACCCAACGAATTGGCCAAAGAGGGCTCACCACTTTAAATAACCTAATGCCCGTCATCTTTCATAAAATTCTTAGCTCTGCAGCTGACGATCACGTGGAGTTATTTAAACGTGTATTAAGTGTGTTGCATGCTATTTTAGGGCGCACTGCTTACTTGCAGCTCTTATTTGAAAACCAGGCCGCATTATTTCACTTGGTTAAGTTATGTGCTGCTAGTCCTTGGGTAACACAACAGATTGCGCGCTTTCCATTACTATTGGATGAACTACTTAATCCCGTTTCACTGTATCAGCCAGTCGCCTTTGATCAGTATGCCGACGAACTACGCCAGTCATTACTGCGGGTAGAGACTGAGGATTTAGAGCTACAAATAGAAACCTTACGCCAATTTAAGCTAAGCCAACAATTAAAAATTGCCGCAGCCGATATCTCTAACGCTTTACCCGTTATGCAAGTTAGCGATCATTTAACCCACTTAGCCGAAGCCATCATTGTTCAAGTTGTAGACATCGCATGGCAACAAATCGTGGCTAAGCATGGTGTGCCAGTATGTGAAATACACGGCCCTAAAGATATTCAAAACAAAGGTTTTGCAGTATTGGGCTTTGGCAAACTAGGAGGCTGGGAATTAGGTTATGGCTCAGACTTAGATTTAGTTTTTTTACATAATTGTGACGGCCAACAACTCACCAATGGTAAAAAACCCATTGGAGCTAGTGGTTTCTATATTAAACTTGCGCAACGTATCTTGCATATATTCACGATTAAAACCGGCTTGGGCCTGCTCTATGATGTGGACATGCGATTACGTCCCTCAGGTAATGCGGGGTTACTAGTGTGTCATGTGAATGGTTTTGCTACCTATGAAATGGAAAATGCTTGGACTTGGGAGCATCAGGCTCTGGGCAGAGCAAGGTTTATCATGGGTTGTCGTGAATTATACGAACGCTTTAGTGAAGTTCGCTTAACGGTTCTTTCAAAACCAAGAGTGGTAGTAGAGTTGGCTGCAGCTGTGGCGGCGATGCGAGAAAAAATGCGCGCTCATTTGGCTAAAGGTGACGCAACGAATATTGATTTGAAGCAGGACGCTGGCGGTATAGCAGATATAGAATTTATAGTGCAGTTTATGCTGCTTGCTCATACCAGCACTTTTCCAAGTCTAGCCAAATGGCCTGATAATGTGAGAATTTTAGCTGACCTAGCAGATTTATCTTTAATTACAAAAAGTGAAGCAGACACTCTCAATCAGGCATATTTGAAATATCGAAACCTTGCACATCAACTCGCCCTACAAAACAGGACTTTAGCTGCAACGACTCCAGCTATTAGAGAGCTCCAGACTAAGGTAAAAGCGATTTGGTATAAATATTTAGTCGAAGTCTTGCAGTAATTATAGCGTTATTGATGTGTTATTGATGTGTTATTAAAGTGTCGCCAAACAACCGTTACTTCCTAAAAGTAAGGTTACTTGGGGGCTTCTGCGCATTGTTCTTCTAAGTATGCAGATGCTTGTGAAGTAATCACCATAGAACGTTGACGAGGACACATGTAAGCTTTTACCTCACCATCAAAATTAGCATCAATGGCTTGGCCAATCTTTTTTAAGCTGCCTAGTAAAGAGTCATCAAGTTGGAAGGGGTGCTTGACAACAAAATCTTGCTCAAGCTCCCAAATGACCTGTATTCCTTCTGACTGGGCATAGTTGGTGATATCACCTCGCAGTGTCCCCCCTGCTCTGAACATACGATGTTTATGCTCCCCTACCCATTTTTCTGATACCGGTTTGTGTAAGCTTTCCATTTTTTGTAAGCGTTCACTTAGAGGCGTATCGGATGTTTTCACTTTTTTGACGAAGTCTCCTAATTCTTCGCTAAGAGGATTACGCGACGATGCTCGATACTGTGAATAAAAAAGGCTCATATTAGTTGAAATGTTTTTTTTGCTTGAATCCCCCTCCAAAGGCACGTTTGATGGTTCACTTTGTTGCACCATTAAAACTGCAACCGCCATTGCGATAGTCACAAATGCCAACAAAATATGTTTGAACCAAAATATAGGGTCAGATACTCTTTTAATCTTTTTCATTGCGCATCCTTATTATCGATGGTCCTCGTTATCGATGGTCCTCGTTATCACTATCAATCATATAAGGAGGGATCTTCAATATTAGGTCTAGTTTTAAAACGCTTATGCATCCAGAGGTATTGTTCTGGTGCCAGCATCACCATTTTTTCAATCATTTGATTAATACGTGTTACATCATACTTATCGTCACCTGAAGGAAAATTCTCCAGTCCTGGCAATGCAATAATTTTGTAGCCTTGTTCTGTCCTGATTGATACTAAAAAAACAGTCTCACAATTTGCTTGTTTAGCAAACAACAAAGAGCCTGTTGTCGTCGCCACTTCGGGCATCGCAAAAAATGGTGTGAACTCACATTTAGTACGACCATAATCTTGATCCGGTAAATATAAACACAGCTCGCCGTCATCTAAGGCACTGATTAAGCCCTTAACATTTCGCTTGTGTACCATATATTTATTACTACGTTGACGACCCTGATGTTGAATATACTCCATTAATTTATTGTTGTGTTTGCGATAAAATACTACCGAAGGATATTGCAGACCCACAATGCGGCAAGCAAACTCTAAATTCATGTTGTGTATTGCATAAGCCAGTACACCTTTACCTTTTGCTAAAATAGCTTCAATGTGTTCAAAACCTTCAAATTCAGCTTTTCGAGCAACCCGCCACTTTGGCCACCACCACCCCATCCCTGTTTCGAGGAGCGCCATACCTGCATTATCTAAATTAGCGTCCAACATAGCTTGACGCTTTTCTTGACTCAATTCCGGAAATGCTAATTCTAAGTTACGTTTAGCCACGTTGTAGCGCTTTTTAACAATAACTTTAAGCAGCTTGCCTAATAATGTACCAATAACTTTTTGCATACGGTATGGTAACCAAGACAAACTATAAAGTATCAAAACACCCAACCAAGTTAACCAATATTTTGGTGAAAAAAATATTATTTCAAACTCAGGGGCGACGACTTTTTTTACTGACAAACTGCTCTCCGACTCATTATTTGGACTTAGTTTAATACGGAAAGTTAGTTGGCAACATTAAAAAAAGTATTAATTTCAGTTAATTGGACTGTAAAAATATCTTCGAAGTAGCCAGGTGATGTCATGGAACGTAACAAAACTGTAATTTCAAAGGCTCAAATAACCAAAGATTTAAAGCGATTGCAGACTATTTTAGATTCTGTCTCGAGTGTTGTATTTGAAGTGTCTGTAACGGGTAATATTCTTTACGCCAATCAGACCGCAGTGCAGATGTTTGGTTATACACAACAAGAATTAAAAAATATGCATCTTGTTGATTTAGTTTCCGAAAAGTATAGTCAAGGGCATCAAAAATACCTTCAAAATTTTTTCAAAACGAACCTTGAGCGCTCTTCAGGAAAGGCGGAAAGTGAAACGTTCCCTGCATCACATAAAAGTGGCCAAGAATTTTATGTGACTGTCACTTTACAAGCATCGCGTAACAGCTCACAGCATTCAGTGATCGCAACGGTTCACGAATCATCCAGATTACAGATAGCTCAAGACCAGTTATACAGTAGTAACGAGCGGCTTATGATTGCCAAAGAGGCATCACAAATAGGCGTATGGGAATTTAACATTGAAACTAAGCAACTCATTTGGGACACCCAAATGTTTTCGCTGTACCAGCTTGATCCTAATAATTTCAGTGGCACAGTTTCTGACTGGCACAACGCTTTACATCCTGACGACAAAGAAGAAGCGTTACGAGCGTTGGAACTGAGCATAAAGGAAAACAAAAAGTTTGATACCACTTTTAGAATACTGATGCCTGACAAACAAGTACGTTATATGAAGTCTTACGGACACACAGTGTGTGATGAAACAGGGAAGACTTGTAAGGTCATAGGCGTTAACTACGATCTGACTGAAAACTTGATGATCCAAGAGAACCTGCGGCAAAGTCTGAAAGATAATCGGGTGCTAGCTAAAGTGGCTGAAGAAACGATTAATGCTGTGGTGTTGACCGATGCACAAGGCAAGGTAACTTGGGTTAACAAAATGTTTGTGCAAATGAGTGGATATCGGTTGGACGAGGTCAAAGGTTTCGCTCCCGGTCATATCTTACAAGGTGAAGATACAGATCCTCAAACGGTAGCGCAATTTAGAGCTGCTCTCAAAAATGAACAAGAGTTCAATGCAGATATAATTAATTATCACAAAAGCGGCGCACCTTATTGGCTACGAATTAATTGTCAGCCATTACGTGAACAAAATCGGCTTGTTGGGTACATGGCGATCCAAACTGACATCACTGAGGCAAAAAACTTAGAACAAGAACGCCAATCAGAACAGGAGCTATTAAAGTGGACTGGCGATATGGCAAAGCTCGGAGGTTGGCAACTCAACTTACTGACCAACAAAGTAATCTGGTCAGATGTAGTTTACAACATTCGTGAGTTGCCCATTGGCTCTGAAGTCGACCTTGAAAACGCCATCAACTTTTATTCACCTGAAGTCAGGCCAATCATTCAACAATCTATCACTGCAGCGATAGAAAATGGCACCCCGTGGGACATTCAAACCCCTTTTACCACTGCCAAAGGCAATGACATTTGGGTACGTGCGGTGGGCAGCGCCGTGTTTACAAATGGTATTGTTACCTCCCTAAAGGGAGCATTTCAAGACATCACTGAGCTCAAGTTTGCAGAAGAACAGGCCATAGAAGCTAATCTTGCTAAAAGTGAGTTTTTAGCCAATATGAGTCATGAAATTCGTACTCCTATAAATGGTATCTTGGGTATGAACGACCTACTTTTGAAAACCAACTTAGACGAAAATCAGCGTCATTTTGCACAGTTGATTAAAGTCAGTAGTCGTTCATTATTGTGCCTAATTAACGACATTTTAGACTTTTCTAAAATTGAAGCTGGCAAACTTAAAATTGAAACGCAGGACACCAACCTGTACTCACTACTTGGTGACACTATTGACACTATGGCAACACTAGCTCAAGACAAAAACCTTGAGCTAGTGTTGGATATTACTGCCACTTTACCTCGATGGGTAAAAATTGATCCAAGCAGGGTGAAGCAAGTTTTGATCAATTTATTGGGCAACGCGATTAAGTTTACAGAAAAAGGTATCGTTATATTAAGAGTGGAGAACACCACTGACGCATTATTAAAATTTTCAGTCATTGATACTGGCTTAGGTATACCCGAAGAAAAACAAACGCAGCTATTTTCTAAATTTATGCAAGTCGATAGTTCAAGCACTCGTTTACATGGCGGCACAGGGCTAGGCTTAGCTATCAGTAAACAATTAAGCGAAATGATGGGCGGGCAGATAACGGTGCAAAGTGTTCAGCAACAAGGTTCTACTTTTTGCTTTACGGTTAAATCCGAACCTTCTGACCAGACATCGACACCGACAGGTCACAGTGCGGTTGCCTCTTTACACGGAAAAAAGCTTATTGTTGTAGACCCCTACCCCAGTGTTGGACAGTCGGTAGTAAATTTTCTGACCCAAGCAGGTATTGAAGTACAGTGTGTTAGTAACGCCCCAAAGGCTATAAAAGCCTTGAAACATGCTTATAGCAGTGGACAGCCAGTGGATTATGTATTGACAGATATTACTCTACCTGGAATAAACGGTTTGGAACTAAGTAAAGCAATACGCGCCGACCAGTGTTTTTCTGATATCTCTATCATTGTGATGACCACTCAACTTGGGCCCCCCAGTACAGTTCAAAACTTAGACATAAACATTACTGCTTACCTTAGCAAACCACTTAAACCTGACTCGCTTATTTCTGCTTTGCTTACAGCGCAATGCGTAGAGTCTGAAATTGACCAACATCCATTTCAACTAATTGATGCATCTGCAAAGATAATTCAGAAAAAACCACATGTATTAGTGGTGGAAGATAACTACATCAATCAACAGGTAGTTATGGAAATGCTAAAAAATCTACATTGTCATTACCATCTCGCTGAAAATGGTCAAGAAGCCCTAAATATGCTCAGAAGTTACGCTGGAACATTCGATATAATTTTAATGGACTGCCAAATGCCACTGATGAATGGATACGATGCCACTAGACACATTCGCAAAAACGTAGATGGGAAATTTGATAATAGCGTTCCCATCATTGCATTAACTGCCAATGCAATGATGGGTGATAATGTCAAATGTTTTGAAGTAGGCATGAATGACTACTTAGCCAAACCTTTTTTGTCTGAACAACTAGTAGAAACCTTACATAAATGGATTATCTTAAAAAACGACGATCGAATCATCAATTAGGTCAGTATTATTGAGGGTGAGAATATTATTTCGAACATCAAGTGACTTCATCAAATGAGCGTAGCAGGCCATCTTCAAGTTTTCTTCTGAACACTCATAAAAGGTGTATCTTGTTAGGTATCATACGTTTTTAATTTTACTTCCAGGCTATAAATACCATGCAACTCGTTGAAATTAATAAGGCGCGTTATCGTCGACATCTAAACTTTGTAATAGCGTGGTGTATCGGAGGCTTAGCAATAGGCAGTTTAGCCATTGCACAGATACTGATCGGTTTGTTTCCTGATGAAAGTGGCAGCCATTTTAATTGGAATTTATCGGGTGTGGTTATAACGAGTGTGACCATCGCTTGGTTACTTAATAAATACCGTTCTCACGACTTTATGATTGAAGTGGTATATGTGTGGGACCTAAAGCAAACACTTAATAAAATAAACCGAAAAATGCTCAAGCTAAAAGCCGCTAGCCGTAAAGGAAATATCGATGCGTTAACTGCCATCCACTATAGTTACGCAGGCTCGCGCTTACTATGGCGACTAGACGATAATACGCTCGTCATAGATGAATTAGTCGCTCAGCAGGCCGAACTCGATAGCCTAGCTGAAAAATATCATTTGACTCTAAGAACTGATGAGTACGACGCACACACTTTAAAACAGTTTTAACTATCTCACCAAAGTCCATTGGGCGTTGCCGCCATTACAAATCGAGTCCATGAAGCGGCTAAATGCTTAGACGATTAGGCAGCGCTAGTACTGCTGGTCTATTGCTTTGAGTTTTTTAATAAACTTTTCGAAATGCTCTTCTTTTTCATAATTAAAGTGATATTTGTTGTGAAACCCAAAATTTAAGGATACTTGTGCGTCTTCAACAAACAATGTGTAACCGTCAAAGTCGGTATATCCTTTGAGCCCCATTAAAAAATGTTCTTCACCTTTTTTTTCACCGTGTTGAACCATTTTGTCAAAAACACTTAATATAAATTTGCTATCAATATCATTCTTCATTTTTTCACTCCATTTCAAACAACGTTAGTTACGTAAAACCTTACTACTAAGCCCATTCTAAAAAATTAAACTAGATTAATTTAGGATTAACATTAATATAGATTAGGTAATATTAGCGATACACATACTTTATACCAAGTTTATCTGAAGTATTAGTCCGTTTTCCTAAGGTGTCTTTTTATCAAAATCAATATATCTATCCAAAAAGCCTCTGACTTTGATGCTGCTAAATTACTCTACAGTGATGGCTTATTCGGGATACTAATTAGTGCTTTAGCTAGCGCTACAATGATATTTGGTTTTAGTCACCAAGCAACCACGACGCATCAGTTAGTGTGGTGGATTTCCATCAATTCAATTTTACTGCTGCGCCTGCTTGATTTTACAGAATGGAAATTAAGAAGTAGTAAAAAAACTTCATCCGGCCTACTGGGTATTCAACGTTATGCAACTGGCTGCATCATTACTGCCATAGCATGGTCTGTTTATGTGTTCCTATTTTATACCCAACTAAATGATGTTGAACTACTTTTCAACGTTATCGTCATATCTGCGTTAGCTGGAGGATCTGCTTCTCCTTTGGCTGCTAGCCGCTTCACTGCAATCAGTTATTCGGTGATTTTATTAAGCCCCATATCATTGATGGGGTTACTTGCGGCACAACAACAGCGCCAACTTCTAGGTGTATTAGCCTTAGGGTACATGTTGGTTATGGTGCTGACTTGTATCAGAGCCTCCCGCTTTACTTTAGACGCGATTTATCAAAAAAATCTCAATGCGCAGCTTATTAGACAGATGAAAAGAGAAAGAAGTCATGTTGCTTTGACTAATCAGGAGTTAGAAGTAACGTCAGGTCAGCTAAACCAAGTCAATGTCAATTTAGAGGACGAAGTCAAACGGCGAACTGATGAAATATTTCAACTGAGTAATATTGACCCTTTAACCCAGCTAATCAATCGTAAAGCATTTACTGCCAGTCTAGAAGTGCTAATAGAGCATTCAATAGTTAAAGAAAGCCCTCTGGCATTGTTATTTATTGACTTAAATGGCTTCAAGAAAATTAACGACACCATGGGACATAACATAGGTGACAGTGTGCTGGTTCAGGTCACACAGAGGATTTCAGCTTTTTCTGAAAACAATCGTGCAGGTCGGTGGAATGGCGACGAATTTTTAGTGGCCTTACCCTATAGTAACCAAGAGACTGCGATGTCTATTGCCAAGGCTATAGCGACCAGTATTACTCAACCCATCTACGTACACGGTAATGAATTACATCTTTCAGCATCCATCGGCATAGCGATGTCTCCAGCACATAGTTTGTCAGCTACTGAGTTGATCCAACTTGCTGACTTGACTATGTGCGAGCAAAAGAAATCTGCAAGTAAACGACCTCGTTTATTTTCTAATGATTTGAAAGAAAAAATTACTGCCGCCCAAATGATTCTAGAAGGCTTGCAACACGCCATACAGAGAAAGCAATTCTTTTTATGTTATCAACCTATTCAAGCAGCAACAAGCAACGTGGCTTTCGCATTTGAAGCATTATTGAGATGGAACTTTAACGGTAAATTTATTAGTCCTGATGTATTTATCCCTTTAGCTGAAAAGTCTGGGCTTATTAAAGAAATTGGTGCGTGGGTATTAAATCGAGCTTGTATGGATGCCAACCACTGGCAATGTGATCAGCAAGCTGCAGTGTCTGTTAACGTATCTGTCATTCAATTGATGGATGATGGATTTATTAGGTTTTTAGATAATTGCCTGCGTAGCAGTGGGCTGGCACCACAAAGGTTACACTTAGAAGTTACCGAATCCACATTTGTAGAAAATAAAGACAAAGTTCGCCAACAGCTAGAGCAAATTCAGGCACGTAAAATTGACGTATCAATTGACGACTTCGGTACCGGCTATTCATCTTTGTCACAGCTTCAGTCTTTGCCAGTTAATTATATAAAAATAGATAAATCTTTTGTGGATAATATTGCAGGAACAGGCGAAGCGATTATCCGAGCGACTCTATTTATTGCCCGCGAGCTGAATTGCCGGACAATTGCAGAAGGAGTTGAAACAAAAGAACAAGCGGTGGCTTTATCAGCCATGGGAGTTGACTACTTGCAAGGCTATTACTTTGCCAAGCCTATGAAAAATGAAGATTTAATCGTTTGGCAAAACCCCGTCACTAGAATCACCTCTTAAACAGAGCATAATTTTTTATTGTTATTTTAAATTAAGGCTAATCAGGGCAAAATAGCTTTTTTACAATGAGATAGTTTAATCATGGCGCAACTTTACTTTTATTACTCGGCAATGAACGCGGGTAAGTCCACATCTTTGCTGCAGTCTGCTTATAATTATGCAGAAAGGGGTATGAATGCTGAAATTTTTACTGCTGCATTAGACAATAGATATGGTGAAGGCAAAGTCGCTTCTAGAATAGGTCTTGAATCAGCAGCACACCTTTTTACTCCTCAAACTGACATGCAAGCTGCTGTGGAAGCGCTATTAGCCAAGGAAAAGGTAAATTGCTTATTTATTGATGAAGCACAATTCTTGACTAAACAGCAAGTCAAACAATTAATTTATGTTGTTGATAACCTCAACATTCCAGTATTAGCCTACGGCTTGCGTACAGATTTTTTAGCTGAGACCTTTGAAGGTAGCCGCTATCTTTTAGCTTGGGCTGACAAACTTATCGAGTTAAAAACTATTTGTTACTGCGGACGAAAAGCCGCGTTTGTAGTCAGGATCGACGAAAATGGACAAGCAGTCAAAGAAGGCGAACAAGTAGAAGTAGGTGGTAACGATAGATACGAGTCGATGTGCAGACAACACTTTGCAGAGCTTGTTTGGTAGAAGAAACACATTTTTAAACCCCAAAAAAGCAAACGACTTTCGGCGTTTGCTTCCATAATATTTTGCTATGAAGAGTGTTTCTACTTTGCTGTTTTTGCTGCTATGTAATTCATAACATTAGTGGCTTCACGTGATTGGAAAAAGTCTTCTAAGCTTTGTCCAGAACACGTTACATTGTCAGCATCGAGTACTCTATCCATTACTTCTTTCTTAGAAAATCCTAAATTACCAATTTGCTTACTGACTGCGCGTTTGAACAAATCGACGTTGTTTGTTACTGCAGATTTGCAGAAGTTCTTAAAGTTTTCATCACCAATAAATTTAAATTTGTTAGTCGATACGGCGGTAACTTTAGCTTCAGAGCCTGATATATAATCGGCAATACTTTGAGAGCCACGTGACTCAGAAAAATCAACTAAGCTTTGGCCAGCACATTGGAAGTTATCTTCGCTCGCTAGAAGGGACAGCATTTTATTTTTACTTGTGCCTAAACGAAAGCCGTGTTGCTTAACATTTCTTTTGAACAAAGCTAAATCATTGGTCGCAGCGGCTTGGCAAAGTTCAGCATATTGCGTGTCGCCCACAAACTTAAAGTTGTCAGCACTTTTCAACGATGCGCTTGCATTTAACGATAACGCAGCAGTACAAATTGCAGATAATAATAACTTTTTCATAATAACACCTCAGTAATTTAACTTGTTTCAAACGTTCGGTGAGTTGCTTGCCTCAACCTGATGCAACGAATTGTAATTAAATTACAAAGTAATGTTGTTTTTTTTCTGAGTACATTTGATTAATGAATTGTAAACGACGTTAAAAACTGTAAATAAATTACACAAACTATTGTTTATATTCACTTTATTTTAATTTAATATGCTTTTTTATACTATTGATATATTAAATAGGTATAAATTTAGATGTAATTCAATTACAAATTATAGTTTTTAAGTTACAGAATTATTAAATTTTCACCTCATATAACTACTTTTATCCTAAATATTGTAAGTAACTTACAAAAAAATCGAAAAAAAAAGCCCGTAAGGGCTTCTTTTTTGATTACAATTGTACTGCGCAGTTATAAAATACGCTTAAGGTCGAAGTGCTTTCTCACCTCGGGATAACCCACATACACCGGTTCTCGAAGCTTCAATAATCTCAGTACTTTGACTCAACGTGTATGCAAAAGCATCTAATTTATCGCTGGTACCTGTCACTTGAATGGTATAATTATTGGCGTCAACGTCCACAATTTGAGCTCTGAATATATCTACATTGCGCTTAATTTCTGCGCGCACTAATTCACTGCGAGTGGCAACCTTTACCAACATCAACTCTCGTTCAACATGATTACCATCAGACAGATCAATTACTTTTAATACATCGATCAGCTTATTAACTTGCTTAATGATCTGTTCAATAACTTTGTCATCAGCTTCTGTGACTATTGTTAGGCGTGACAAACTCTTGTCATCTGTTGGAGCCACACACAAAGAATCGACATTGTATCCACGTTGTGAAAATACTCCTACTATACGTGATAAAGAACCCGGAGCATTTTCCATTAGCACAGAAATAATTCTTCTCATTATGTGCGCTCCGTCTTACTTAATCGCATATCATCCATTGCGCCAAATTTTATTTGCATCGGATAAACGTGTTCGTTTTGATCCACCTCTATATCCATAAACACTAGTCTATCTTTGGCAGCAAAACATCTAGCCATTGCTTCATCAAGTTCCTCAGGTTTAGTCACTCGGATGCCAATATGACCATAAGCTTCTGCTAGTTTTACAAAGTCAGGCATTGAATCCATGTAAGAACAAGAATGCCGCCCTTTATAGTTCATATCTTGCCATTGACGCACCATACCTAAAGCTCGGTTATTTAAAGAAATAATCTTGATAGGTAATTTGTATTGCATGCAAGTGGCCAGCTCTTGAATATTCATTTGAATACTGCCATCACCTGTTACTACAGCAGACACCGCTTCTGGATACGCCATTTGTACACCCATAGCGGCAGGCAAGCCAAAGCCCATGGTGCCTAACCCGCCTGAGTTTATCCAACGTCGAGGTTTATCAAAGGGATAATAAAGAGCGGCAAACATTTGGTGCTGCCCAACATCAGAACTAATAAAAGCATCACCGTTAGTATGCTTATACAAGGACTCGATTACTTCTTGCGGCTTGATTACATCTTTGTCTTTCTTGTAATCGAGGCATTTACGAGAACGCCATTGATTAACTTGCTGCCACCAGTCGGCAAGCTTAATTTTTTGTGCCTCAACGTCAATTTGCCCCATCTCTTTGAGCAACTGTCTAGCCACTTCGTCAACACTGCCTACTACTGGAATATGCGCTCCAATTATTTTAGAAATAGAAGCGGGGTCGATATCAACATGAATGATGTCCGCATGAGGACAAAACTTATCCACATTGTTAGTTACACGGTCGTCGAAACGCGCACCCAAAGCCAGAATACAATCTGAATTATGCATCGCTTTATTGGCTTCTAACCTGCCGTGCATACCTAACATACCTACAAACTGCTCGTGCACAGAAGAAAACACACCAAGCCCCATCAATGTAGAAGTAACAGGTGCATTTAATTTTTCAGCAATTTCGGTGACTAATTCACTGGCTTCGGCAATTATTGCTCCACCACCTACGTATATAATAGGACGCTTCGCTTCAAGTAAACTTTTAACTGCTTTCTTGATCTGCTTACTGTGTCCTTTCAAAGTCGGATTATAAGAACGCATAGTGACATCATCAGGAAACTCATAAGGGTATTCCTCTAAAACATTAACGATGTCTTTAGGTAAGTCCACTACTACTGGGCCTGGGCGGCCAGTGTTAGCGATATAATAAGCTTTAGCGATGGCCATAGGAATATCGACCGCACGTTTAACTAGAAAACTGTGTTTAACGATAGGCCTTGAACAACCCACCATATCTGTTTCTTGAAATGCATCTTCACCAATGTGTTTAGTAGGCACTTGACCCGATAGCACCACCATTGGAATAGAGTCCATAAATGCAGTAGCAATACCCGTTATAGTATTGGTAGCACCTGGGCCTGAGGTTACTAATACAGTACCTGTTTTACCCGTTGCTCTGGCATAACCATCTGCCATATGAGCTGCAGCTTGTTCGTGACGGACGAGGATATGTTCGACATCTTCTTGCGCATACAACGCATCATAAATATCAAGTACGGCACCACCAGGATAACCGAACACGTGCTTCACCCCTATATCTTTTAACGTTCGCACGACCATCGCGGCGCCTGACAACATCTCCATCAGAATCACTCCAGAAATATATTAATTAATTATGAAAAGGCACTATACGTGAGCGATTAGAAAATTTAAACACGGAAACATACAAAAGCGAGATATACATCCTAATATAGCTATATATTAGGATAGAAACCCTAATATATAGCATTTATACACTACATATTAGGATGAAATTACATTTTATTAACAACAAATCTATTCAGTTTCAATTTCAGTATCTTCTGGTTCATTGATATCTGTATTATCGTTAGTAGTTGTTGAACGATGATTACCATAAACACTCCCTAATTTGGGACGATTAATTCTTTTTTGATATTTAACCCAAGCTTTTTGCGTCGCTCCCTCAGGCTCTTTACTGCCAAAAGCCGCAGCTAACATTGCGTCGTCTTCACTGGATTGTGGTTCAATTTGACCATCAACTAAAGCTGCAATTATGCAACCATGTTGGGCTAAAGCTTTGCTCTCACTAATGGAAAAATCCCCAGAACGGGAGAAACCATAAGGATAGTTTTTCAGATCACTGAACATACGTTTGACTAAAAAATCTCTACTAAGTTTTGCCATCACAACACCCAAAAAAGTAAGTTAACAAGATTTACAACTATTGACATAAAAAGGCGAAATCTAAAAAGTATACAAATTTTTGCTCTCGCCTCACTCAGCTTTCTTTATAATTTAAATCCAAAGTCTGTCAACTATTTTATGTGATTTTTTCAATTCAAACGCCACGCATCTCTAATGAATCTAAATGCCTAGTTAAAGTCCTATTAAATCTGGCCGCTACTGAATACGTGTTAGCTATATACTTTGGGCCTCACAATCATTTTTTTGATGATATATAGTTGTTTTAACGTCTGAATATGGCAGTTTCTAAAGTAGCGGTGCTCGCAAACTATGGCTTTATATCTGAATATCGCTTCGTTAACTTCGTATTTAAGCAAATGAGATCCAGGCTTTTACATCAACAAAGCACACTGATAGATCACATCGATAGATCACATCGATAGATCACATCGATAGCTCACATCGATAGCTCACATCGATAGATCACATCGATAGCTTACACCTACAAATCACACCCATAAGTCACACTCATAGATTGTTTTAATAACTCATCCCGATAAATCATTCCGACAAACGCACTTAATGGATTAACTGCAGTTATAGCTGACACATTCAGTAATACTACGAATAAATAAAGTGGCAGTATCTTGCGCATTCCACTTTAGGTTATCCTTTAAAAATGACTAATAAACACGATTAACGAGGTACGGCTTTGTCTTCACAGCAGATTAAGCAATTACATGTAAAAGCCCAAAAATTAATTAATAACCAGCAGTTAAAAGCCGCTCATCAAACTTGTGTACACATATTAACACTAGATCCGAAACACGCTGATACGCACTTTTTACTAGGTATGATTGCTATGAATATGCAACAGATGAGTAAAGCGATAGCTTTAATCAAAGTTGCAATTAGTGGCCAACCTGACAATTGTGAATATTACGCATTTCTTGCTAGAGCATTTTCACTGGTTAATCGTTATCAAGAGGCATATACAGCGGTTGCACATGGAATAAATTTAGGCTCTGACAAAGCGATGGTTAACGACACGTTAGGAGTGGTGTTAAGCAGACTAGGCGAGCATAAACGCGCAGTCCCATTATTTGACCAAGCGATTAAGCAGCAGCCTAATAATCCTAACTTTTACTATAATTTAGCAGCGTCTTTAAAATTTAGCGGCGAGTTTAGCTTAGCTGAAGTTGCTTATGAAAAGGTGATATCTCTAAAACCTAACTATTTTCAAGCTCACTCTGCTTTAGCAGAGTTGCAAGTCGCTTCGGTTGAAAATAATAACATTCTGCGTATCCAACAACAGCTAGATAAAGTTGCTGGTGATGTCAACGGCGAGTTACATTTGTGTCATGCCATGGCTAAAGAATTAGAGTGTGTAGGTCAATACCAGCAAGCACTAACAATGCTCAAACGTGGTAATGGGGCTAAAAAGCGCGAATTAGGTTACAACATTAGCCGCGATAAAACGTTATTCTCAGCCATGAAACACTTGTTCAGCGATGGTTTTGCTGAGAAAACAGCGCTGGGAAATAGTTCGAAGCAACCCATATTTGTTTTAGGGATGCCTCGCTCTGGTACGACTCTAGTTGACCGTATTATATCCAGTAACACAGAAGTTGTGTCTGCAGGGGAATTACAAAATTTTGCGGTTGAACTTAAAAAACTTAGTCAGACAAGTTCAAGACAAGTATTAGATATCGAAACCATTAATCGAGCTACAACACTAGATTTCTTGGATTTAGGTAAACGTTATTTGGATAGCGTGAGTCCGGTTAATAACAAAACAACTCACTTCATTGACAAAATGCCGCTTAACTTTTTATATATAGGCCTAATTAAAAAAGCTTTACCAAATGCTAAAATTATTATCTTAAAGCGCCATGCTATGGACACTTGTTTAAGTAATTTTAGGACCTTATTCGCAGTGAATTTCTCTTACTACAATTACGCCTACGATTTAATGGACAGCGGACACTATTTTAGTCTATTTCGGGATTTGATGAATTTTTGGCAATCGTTATACGGTGATAGTTTGTTAGAAGTGTCTTACGAAAAACTAGTAGATGAGCCAGAAAAACAAATCCGCAGGTTATTGGAGTATTGTGATTTAGACTGGCAACAAAATTGTTTAGACTTTCATAACAACCCTGCCCCTGTATCCACAGCAAGTAGTGTTCAAGTTAGACAACCTATCAATTCTTCGTCTATCGGACGTTGGCGACGTTATGGTGATGAACTAGATGAATTACACGCATACCTTAATAAACAAGGACTCTTGTGACAATAGCGGCCATCAAGGCCGCCAATGCTTAGAGGCGACTTTAGTCACCAAAATTATATGTAAACTCCACACCGACTGTGCGCGGTTGGTTAATGAAACGGCCATATGATCTCACATCGAAACCAGCGACCTGACGAATATCTTCTCGACCTGCACGAGTCGACGTTACGGCATATTCATCGAATAAATTCTTAGCATACAAGGTGACATCCCACACATCCCCAGACAATGTTGCTGAAAGGTTATGCAGTGTGTAGCTAGGCAGTACTTCACCAAAATCACGTAGCCCTACTCGAGTGTAAACATCACCGGTATAAGACATACCATAGTTAATTAACAAGGGCATTGCGTTAAATACTGAAGTGTCATAAGTGATCCCAAATGAGAATGAATGTTCCGGAGAGCCTGGTAGACGGTCACCTTCAAAGGCATCATCTCCATCAACAAACTCAAGCTCATCACTAGCCAGTTCCGCATTAGTATAAGCATAAGTTCCTTGAGTAGACCAACCATTACCTAGTAAAGCCCTCCAAGAAAGTTCCACGCCTTGAGATCTCGCCTCTCCCCCGTTAATAGTAATAGGCAGTCCACCATTATCTGTTACATCACCAATTTGAATATCAGTCCAATCAATATAAAAAACCGAGCCGTTTACAATCAATCGATTATTTAGCCATGTACTGTGCATACCCAGTTCATAGTTTTGTGTTTCATCAGGTAAAATAAGGACTTCATCAGGTAATGCGCACAGTGCCTGTCCGGGGTTATCGATATCAGCATCGGTACAAGGGGTTACTGAATTGACTCCGCCAATTCGATAACCTTCACTGGCAGTAAAATAAACTAGCGCGTCGTCTGTTAAGTCGTACCCCACGTTAAATTTAAACAAAGTACCGTCGTCATCCGCTTGATTGGTCTGCAAATTAGGCTCTAAGCTATCTGCAGGGGCCCCGTAAAGAGTATCAAGTAGAGGTAAATCGAAACCTTGGGTTACTTCAGTTTCATATTGGTAAAAACGCGCGCCTAAAGTCACGGTTATGTCATCAGTGACTTCGTAACCTACTTCACCAAATATAGCTTGTTCTTCTTGTTCAGAGTTTAGGACTGAAAAGTACTCTAAGTTGTCTGGGCGAACGATGCCGTAAAACGCAGGGATACCAGGAGTAAATTCTTCGCTAGTAGCAAAGATTTCATATTTATTGTAAAACCCACCCACAATCCAAGAAAGTGGGCCGTCTGAAGTAGATACTAATCTAATTTCTTGGGTGAATGTTTCATCTTCCTGCACTTCACGGGTAAAAGCGGTAAAAGAGGGAAATGATTCATAGCCATATTCAAAATCAAGTAACAAATCAGTCTGGTCACGTTGACCCAGCTCGTCATACTCAGAAATGCCGGTTGCCGATACAAGTTCAGCAAACCCAAGGTCATAACTCATTTCAAGGCTATATAGCTTATTCTTCAAAGCATTGGGTTCAAGTACCCTAAGACCCGATTCATAAGGGCCGGTATTAAAAGATTCTTGGTTCACTATGCTCCTACCTTCAATTTCTTGATCTTGATAGTAGTAGTTTAGATTGGCTTCAAACTCATCAGTGGGTGTCCATCTCAATGAGACACGAGCCGTATCTGCGGTTTCACCGTTGGCATCTTTAACTGTGACTAAATTGCTATCATAATCCGATTCGGAAGGCTGTGGATTAGACACTCCGATCTCTTGGACTACATTGGCGTAATCAATAAAACCTGGATCTTTAAAATGTTGGAAGCTAGCTCGCAAGGCTAAGGTATCGTCTGTCAAAGGAAGATTAACGATTGCGCCAAAGGTATTACCATTGCTATCACTATGAGCTACTGAATTAATATCACCATATACTTTTGCACTGGTAACATCCATTTCAGCTTTTTTAGGTATATAGCGAATTGCACCACCTAAAGTACCCGCACCATATAATGTACCTTGTGGGCCGATTAAAACTTCAACTCTGTCCATATCGGTCAGCTTTAGATCTAAGTACAAAGGTATTTCACCAAGATAAGTGGCAACCGTACCTCCACCAGAATTGGTACCGCTTGGACCAAGAGAGTCGGTATTTAAACCTCTTACAATTATAGTATTGCTTGAACGCCCTCCTTGATCTAAAACAGTTAAACCAGGCACCCATTTTGCTACGTCAACTAAGTCATAAACTCTATCTCGTTCCATCTGAGTCGCACTCAAAGCCATAATGTTGACGGGAATATCTTGCACATCATTTACCCGCCGGGTGGCGGTAACAAGGATTTTCTCAAATCCTGCCGTTTCGTCTTGGGTTTCTTGGGCAATAGTGGCTGAGGATAACAATATTGACGAAACTGATAGCGCCAAGGTGGAGTAAGCAAACAATTTTTTATTCTGTGTATAAGACTTCATGCTGGACTCTCTTCATTTTACTCATTTTACGAAATGATATGTGGTAAATTTCAAGAGAAGTTGCACATTTCATGCCTAAGAAAAATTAAATCAAAGCCTAAAATAGTGGGCTACAAGCATTAAAGCGGATAGATATATGATTTTTATGAAGGAAATTATTTTAAAATAATCAATTCCTAAGCATCAACGCACCAAAAGGATTCAAATATAGATAGCTCTGGGACTGTAAGCGCTTAAATGCTCTATAACAGTGCATGGCATCACAAAATTAGGGCAGAGCTAGTGGAGCTTTTGTACTAATCCACATAAATTCGGTCAAACTAATCATAAATTAGGGATTATATTGCAATTGAGTGAAATTTAACTCCTCAAAGATAGAACACAAGGAGAAATTAAAGAATGGTGTTTTCTAGTTTAGATTTTATAGCACTGTAACATTGCAGCGGGAAACGAGACTTGTATCCGCCAACTGCGTTGCGCCAACCGCGTTGTCGTGTACCCCTTGGGGTCGCTTAAATGGTATAAATTAGATTAGAGCGTTTGGCACTGTAACATTGGAGCGGGAAACGAGATTTGTAACCGCCAACCGCGTTGTCGTGTACCCCTTGGGGTCGCTTAAGTGGTGTAGATTAGATTGAAGCATTTGGCATTGTAACATTGGAGCGGGAAACGAGATTTGTAACCGCCAACCGCGTTGTCGTGTACCCCTTGGGGTCGCTTAAATGGTATAAATTAGATTAGAGCGTTTGGCACTGTAACATTGGAGCGGGAAACGAGATTTGTAACCGCCAACCGCGTTGTCGTGTACC
>Ga0222645_100510_pt1 | contig 21743 bp, 18 predicted proteins | sample AntAcemetagen292_FD_179881 | JGI IMG/M metagenome (GOLD analysis project Ga0222645, IMG submission 179881) | Saline water microbial communities from Ace Lake, Antarctica - #292 | ecosystem: Environmental > Aquatic > Non-marine Saline and Alkaline > Saline | place: Antarctica: Ace Lake | collected...
GACGTTGGTCACGACCGTTCGCAAAAACATGAAGGCCAAAGCCATATCGTTATGGGACAGAGCGATGCTATCGAGACGATATATTATTGAAACGATTAACGACCCATTAAAAAACATTTCGTACATAGAACACTCAAGGCATCGCAGTATGAATGGGTTTATGTTGAATTTAATGGCCGGATTAGTGGCTTATTGTCTTAAAAAGGATAAACCAAGCCTTAATTTAACTGATGTAGAGCTCAATTCTATGATTATTGCTTAAGCCGATCTCAGATTAAGTAACTAAGCATTAGCGGGCGGTGAGATTTAAGAATAGTAGGCTATCGTAATGCGCGCCGTTCAACCCGTTTAGGTCGTCATCGACATCTTAAAAAAACGGGTTGAACGGCATGCTCCGCATCATCAGCTGTCATGCCATCACAACCTTTAAAATATCCAATACCTGTTACCTGCGATTGCAATAAAAAAGCTAGATGCGATGTACAAACGAGTTAACTAACTCGAGTGATTCAAGTAAGTGAATATCCTAACTGTATTATCTCGGTAACATCGCTGCTAGCTCATATTTTATCGTATCTTTTTGTAATTTTTTACACGTCGTTATTTGTGTTACAGGTTGTAAGTTGTAAAAAGTTGTAACAAGTTATAAAAAACTACTTATATTGCTTAAGGTTTATCGGTCACCGCTCCAGTAGAAGCGGAGCTAACTGTTCTAGCGTATTTTGCTAATAATCCTCTGGTATATTTAGGGGCAGGCTGCTTCCAATTTTGTCTTCTTCTGGCCATTTCCACATCGCTAATATTCAATGTCATCTGGCGGCTTTGCGCGTCAATGGTAATACTGTCACCATTTTCTACCAGCGCAATAGCGCCACCTTCGTAGGCTTCAGGTGTAATATGACCGACAACAAAACCTCTGCTGCCTCCTGAGAAGCGACCATCAGTGATAAGCGCAACGTCATTACCTAAGCCTTTACCCATGATTGCGGAAGTTGGGCTTAGCATTTCACGCATACCGGGCCCACCTCTTGGACCTTCGTAACGAATTACAATTACATCCCCAGCGACTACTTGGCCATCGATAATGGCGGCGAAACCTTGTTCTTCTGAATCGTACACTTTAGCGGCGCCAGTAAAGCGTAATCCTTCTTTACCAGTGATTTTAGAAACCGCACCTTCAGGGGCTAAATTACCATTCAAAATAACTAAGTGACTGTCTTTTTTAATTGGCTTGTCAAAAGGTAAAATAATATTCTGACCTGCTGGATAATCAGCGACTTCAGCTAAGTTTTCAGCCATAGTTTTACCTGTGACCGTCATACATTCACCGTGCAGCATACCTGCGTCTAACAAACGTTTCATTAGTGGTTGAATACCACCAATTTCAATTAATTCAGACATCAAATACTGGCCACTTGGACGTAGATCAGCAATTACTGGCGTTTTTTCACCAATACGCACGAAATCGTCAAGCGTCACTTCCACACCAACAGCATCAGCCATAGCGATTAAATGCAGTACTGCGTTCGTAGAGCCGCCTAGGGTGATGATCAGCGTAATCGCATTCTCAAACGCTTTCTTAGTCATAATGTCAGAAGGTTTGATGTCGTGTTCGAGCAAGTAAACAATCGCTTTACCTGCATCAATACAGTCTTGCTTTTTATTATCGGAAATAGCATTTTGCGCAGAACTATTAGGCATACTCATGCCTAGAGCTTCAATCGCCGAGGCCAAAGTATTGGCCGTGTACATGCCACCACAAGATCCTGGGCCAGGAATAGCTGTTTTTTCAATATGTTCCAATTGTGTGATAGGAATATCGCCCGCAGCATAACTACCTACCGCCTCGAATACCGATACGATATCGGTGTGGTTTTCACCAGGTAAAATAGTACCACCGTATACAAAAATTGAAGGTCGATTCAAGCGAGCTAAACCCATTAGACAACCAGGCATATTTTTGTCACAGCCGCCAATAGCAATGATGCCGTCGTGTCCCATGCCAGCTGATACGGCTTCAATAGAGTCACAGATGACTTCCCGTGATACCAAAGAATATTTCATACCTTCGGTGCCCATAGAAATACCATCAGAAATAGTAATCGTGTTATAAATAACACTCTTAGCACCTGCACTATCTACACCTTTACCCACCTCTTCTGCCAGAGTGTTAATATGCATGTTACATGGCGTTACCATTGACCATGTAGAGGCAATACCGACTTGTGATTTTTTAAAATCCTCATCGCCAAACCCTACTGCTCTTAACATCGAGCGGCTAGGTGCTTGAGCGGCACCATCTACAATTTTTTGTGAATATTTGCGTGGTTTATCAGTGTTCATATTTTTATCTACATTTTCAAAATTTAATAAACGCACTATAGAATTGTCTAACCAAATAGACAATCTAAGCTCATGAATTTATTAGTCTTATTTATAAGATTTTTGAAGAAAACTGTAACTTAACCAAGATATAAATTTGAAACTAACTGAGGCACTAAATTTACTATGTTCAGAATCTACTAAGCTAACGCCGAGGTGTGGTGTGGTTTGACGTGGCAATAACTATTGGCGCACGCAAGCGGCCGTCACAAATATATGCAGCCTATCTTTCTATATGGGTTAGCAGCCATGGATTGGCTGCTCTTGATTGGCTACTACTAACTGGCTGCCCCTAATTAATAGTTACGAATGAGTGACTATTAATTAATAGCTAAAATCAGATACTAGGGGCTGTTACTAAGTGGTTTTTACTTGTCGAGCGTCATAGATATGGAAATTGTTTTGTCGACCCACTCCGCATCTGGATCTGATTCTAAGCCAATTTTGTAATCTAAACGGTTGATACCAAAACTTGTGGTTAAATTGTCTTGATTGTCTGTCAGCAGAAAACTCACTGCCTTAGCTATGGCTTTAATAGTCAACTCGCCTGACACCTGATACCCCCCTTCGGTCATAACAATTTCAGTACTAACAAACTTTCCAATCCTGTGGTTCTCGATATCAAACCAGTCGAATTCAGGTAAGGTGCTGTCGTAAATACTGTCACCAGTTTTTGCAGAAGTCATATAAAAAGTGGCGACAATACTAGGATCTTTTTGTGGTGGTAGCACAAGTGTGGCCTGCCAGCGCTCAAACTTTCCTTCAAAATCCATTCCTGCGTGTTGACCTGAAAAAGCCACGGTACCAGATTGATGACTGCTTTCAAATTGTGCAGCAGCAGCACTTGAAATACCCCAACATAAGTATGCGATAGTGAAACATGACAGTGACAATATTTTTTTGAGGCTTTTTTTATTAGAAGTCACTTTACTGATCGCCGTTTTACTAAAAATAATTTTATTCAGAAAATTTTTCATCTTTATTCCACCACATTCGGCTAACTAAATTAATATTGTGTTTTTTCTTGTGCCATACAACCGCACCAATATGACCGACAATTGAGGTAGCAAGTACGGTCGCGGTTATCCAATGAATATTATTAGCTAAAACTTCTATAGTTTTGTTTCTCGCCACACCAGGGACATGTGGCCACTTGATCCAGTCAACAAACACGAAGGTCGGCAAGCCGAAGGGACTAGCCGACACCATGAGCCAGCCGGATAAAGGCATCGTTATCAATGCAGCATACAAAAACATATGCCCTAGCTTAGCTTTAAACACTTGCTGTTGATTAAGGCTGTCGGGTAAAGCCGGAGCCTGAGTAAGAACTCTAGTGCCCACCCTTAGTATCAAAGCCCACAATACCACTACGCCAGAAGCTTTATGTATTTGGAATAGTTGGTATTGGTCAGCCTTGCTAATGTCTGCATTGACCATATACAGACCGCTAGCAAACATAAACAATAAAGCTAATGCAATACACCAGTGAAGTACAATACTGAAACTATGGTATCGCTGCATCGAAGTTGTCATTTTATGGTTCTTTATTTACCTATTCACCCGAGTGAGCGAATTCGCCTTCTATCATAATCTCTACATTGTCACCGATACTGGGAACATACTGGCCCATACCAAAATCAGAACGCGTGATGTTGGTCGTTGCGGAAAAACCCATTGTAGGTTTACCGGTAAATGGCTGCTTAGTCATGGCGCCGTTAAATACTACGTCTAAATATACTTCTTTAGTGACACCTAAAAACGTTAACTCACCTTTCATCACAGCAGTATTTTCAGTCTTCATGTCAATAGATGTTGATGCGAAGTTAATGTTTGAAAACATCTGAGCATTAAACCAGCCCTTCTCAGTAGCGAGTACTCTATCAAAGTCTTTTTCAGCAGCATTAGGATAAGCGGTTTGTATAGACATAGGGTTAATGCTGGCTGTAATTTGGCTTTTGTGTATCTCGTTTGGGTCATAATTGATGGCGGCATCAAAATCTGTAAACCGAGCGACATAATTAGATAAACCTAGATGAGACACTTTCCAAACAATAGACGCATGGCTCAGGTCTACCTTGTACTCACCTGCTGGCATATCGTTAAAAGAGCTTTTGGCAAATACCCAAGAGATACTGCTGGTTAAGCTTAAAATAAAAATGGCAGCGCTGATTTTTACTAACTTCATATTAGTCATTCCTTTAAAGTTAAAATTGGATGGATATCTATTGCATATCTCATACATTACGAACTGCTCAAAAAAAAGTTTTAATCTGAGCTAAATAATTATTATATAAGCTTGACCTAGCAAGCCCATCCTTAATCATACCCAAATTTTCAGGTTAGCTCTTGGATAGGCTCCTAGATGAGTTTCGAAGTAGGTACTCGCAACCCAATCGATGACTTCACTAACAAACAACATCTATACTTTGAATTGTTGACCCTACAATATCAGATGTTATAAACCATGAATGAAACATGTCTATGGATTAATTTATTGAGTTAATTTATTGAGTTAATTATCAAAAAATATCACAGATATTATTTGTGACATGAATAACATCACCTAACAAATTGAAGTCAAGATAGACTGCCCTAGTTCGATATAGACACCGCTATCTTGACTGCTTACCTTTAAGTGATCAGCGTAACCAAGTTTTGCACTCATGGCGAACCAGAACACTGCACTAATAAAGCTTACTGTGCGCCATACTGTCGACTTTGCCCATTTAAGCGCAAAAGTGATAGAGAGTATGTAAAGAACAAAACCAGCTAATTTAGATGATGCCCAACTATTTACAAAAGGATACAGGTTGATAACAGAAACCATATAAATGAAAGTCAATATAAATAGGGTATATAGAATGTGGGGCCCGATCTTCAGTATTTTATTGTTAACCTTGTCAGACCCTCTTATCGTTAATATAAAATTAATGATGAAAAAGATAAGCGTAAGCGAAATTATGGTTAGGTGGGCGTGCTTAACTATCATGTACATGGCGTTGTTCCCTAAAAGTTTTGTTATTTGTGGCTATTGCATAAGCCACGAGTTGTTTGCTTGTGTGTTTAAAACATAATTGTACCAAACCTACAAAGAAGAGCTATTGAAATGTCTCATTTGAAAGGTTTGTAAACCTCAGTTGACATCAAGTTTTCTCAAAACTAGATTTTAGTCTCTAAAAAATTCAATCACGACGTCTTTTATTGCGGTATATGGTGAGTATTTGACATATGACGAATAGCAAACAATGTAGTATCTAATCTCAAAATCTCACTCTAGCGCTATATTAAAGTAATATCTCGAAATTCTGTAAGAGACAGTTAAGACAACTGAGACAATTAAAGCAGATGTTTACTGTTTTTTTGATTTGCGCTTGATTGTTGTTGAATATTTATTTTGCTGTTTTATCTTATTTTTTTATCTTACTACTTCATTTTGCTACTTTATTTTGCTGCTTTATTTTGCTGCTTTATTTTGTTCCACTAAATGGAGATGGTTATGACTTCTAATGGACCAACAAGAAATACTGCAATAGCGACCCTCGTCTAAAAAAAGAGTTCATATACGCAAAATAGCTCAGTCTGAGCTTGGCTATTACTCACAACAATTATTACTCAGGTACTTTGTATACACGCGTCTCATTTACTTTATAGCAAAATAAGTAGGTTGCAATATAAGTTAGATGTAAAAAAGCCACCAAACTAAGTGGCTTTTTTACGTCTAACTTAAGATTGATTAAGTTTAGAACTTCATTTATTAATCTTTGTCTTCTACTTTCGTTTTGCTTGTAGATCCTGACTCTGTAGGTTGCACTGCTGCAGTTTTAGTGACTATAGGTTTTACGGGCTTAACTGCAGGTTTAACCGATGCAGCTTTTGCTGCTCTAGGTTTGGCCGCTGCAGGTTTGGCCACTGCAGGTTTAGCTGCTGTAGGCTTAGTTGCTACTTTAGTCACTGTAGTCGCCGTTTTTTTAGTGGAGCTTGCTGTTGCTGGCGTTTTTTTGGCAGCAGCTTTTTGCTGAGCCAGCTTAGCAACAACTTCTATCAGGCTGTCAACGCGTTGCGATAACATATCAATTTGCTGATCACGGCTTTCGCTGCCGAAACCCAACCTAGCTTTTAGTGCTGAAATTTTGTCTTGTAACATTCTTTTGGCCTCTATTTTTGCTTGTAATTGTGCTTCTAGCGACTCGCCTTTTTTAAGCAAGTCATTGGCTAATATTGAACCATCAACAAATAGCTGGTCAAATTTATTAGCCGCTATTTCACGTCCACTGTCGTAGACACCGACGCTAGCTAAAAACGTTTTATGTGCCAAAGCTATGGTTTTTCTAGCCGTATTCAAATTGATTATCCTAATATCCTAACCGACACTGTTATAAATTAAGAATAAAGACACCTCATACTATCCAGAACTTATGGCTCTACATCTACGTTGGGTGTCGAAATTATTACTTGGTAGCTAGTTTTGCAACGGCGTCAGTTAATGCATCGATTTTTGCTGATAATTCTGCCACTTTTTGATCAGCACTTACGTTATCTAAACCCAATTTTTTACGCACTTCTGCTACGCGAGTTTCGACTTTATCTTTTACTTGAAATTTGTCTTTAGCTTCAGTTTCAATTTTAGATCCCTTAACAACTAAATCGTCAAACATCTTACTGGCTTCGACGCTAATTTTTTCATAGCGACCTTGAGCTTCATCAAAACTTTTACCATAAGCGCCTAAACCTGCAAGCCATATTTTACGTGCAAATTCTTCTGCTTCGTTCACTTTACCTTTGATAGAATCTAAATTTGACATGAGTTTTCCTCGTTTGATTAATAGTACTGTCTGGATTACAGACAATACTAAAGTAACGAATTAGAATCCGCATACTAATTGCACGACTATTTTATCTCACTTGGTTTTATTTAGTTTTACTTGGTTTTATTTTGAATGGCAGAATGTTCTGGAGAAACAAGGTAAGTATGTGTGCTCAGTATTATTGAATTCTTCTTAAGGGCAGGCTGACAACATTGTCAGCCTGCCCTTAGTTACTTTTAATTACTCTTAGCTACTTTTTAGCTACTTTTAACTACTTTTAACTACTTTTAACTACTTTTAACTACTTTTAGCTACAAGACACACTAGTCTGCGAGTCCTTTTGGCATATCGGCACGTAATTCCTGCCAAATTTTACCACTTTCGATGCCGTAAGTTCTTATGACTAAAGGCACATTTTCATAATCGCCATTTTCAGCAAGTTCTAACAGTTGTTTATAATAACCACGGGTTAAATCTCTGGATTTTTGATTCGAAAAATAATATCCACCGATACGTGAGTACATACCTCTAAAACCGTTCATCATTAGTACATAAACAGGGTTGCCAGAAGCAAAAGCTAAATCATGGTTGAGTTGGTAATCATGCTGTGCAAAAATTTTACCATCGTCAGGAATATCATTGTGACTATTTAATATTTCGATAGTCTTGTCTTGCTGGTTACGGATAGCACCGCGAATAAACACAGCGCTGAGGTTAGTTCTAGCCGCCAGCAAGTGGTCAACAAGTTCAGGTATTCCATCTTCATCGAGTCTAGCTAAAGTTTCTAAAATATTAAGGCCCGATGTCTCCCAAAAATTGTTAACTTTAGTTGGCTTACCATGTTTGATGGTCAACCAACCATCTCGCGCTAGTCGTTGCAATACTTCGCGTAAAGTTGTGCGAGTCACGCCAATCAGTTCAGACAATTCACGTTCTGCTGGAAGAATGGTGCCAGGAGGAAAACGCCCGCTCCAGATTGATTCCACTATGTACTCTTCGGCGAATCCTGCTGGGCTTTGTGCCTTATATATCATCAACCGCTCACTTCGTTATCATCGTTTTTTAATTATTATTCACTGATTGTACCAGAGGATTTTTATTGGTTACAACGAAACTTTGAATTGTTAACAAGGTATTGACAAAAAGTGGGCTGAATTTACTAAAATCTCTGCTAACTTTGGGATTTTAGCATTATTTTTGGGTACACTTAGAAAATAGTTGACCCAATAATTATAATACTCAGCAAGGAATTTTGCATATGCAAATGTCAGTACCTCAAGCAGTAGCAGCCAATTTTCTGGGAAAGGCCCCAACATGGTATAAACAAGCCATCGTCGCTTTTCTTGTTATTAACCCAATACTATTTGTTATTAATCCTTATGTCGCTGGTTGGGCGTTGGTTCTAGAATTTATTTTTACTCTGGCAATGGCATTGAAATGTTATCCACTACAGCCAGGCGGTTTGTTGCTGATGGAAGCGATGTTTATCGGCATGACCACACCTGAACACATGAAACATGAAATGGTAGTCAATATTGAAGTCATTCTACTACTGGTATTCATGGTGGCTGGTATCTACTTTATGAAAGGATTATTACTTTATCTTTTTACTAAGCTGCTGATCAAACTTGAGAATAAAATTGCTTTATCAATAGCATTTGCGGCGGCTTGCGCCGTGTTATCCGCATTTTTAGATGCGCTAACTGTTGTAGCGGTCATTATCACAGTAGGTCTAGGCTTTTACTCTATCTATCACAAGGTAGCATCAGGCAAAGACTTTCACTCTGAACACGATCACTCCCATGATGATGAAGTACCTAACCGTAAAGACTTAGAAGACTTTAGAGCGTTTTTGCGTAACTTGATGATGCATGCAGGTGTTGGTACTGCACTAGGCGGTGTAATGACTATGGTGGGTGAGCCACAAAACCTGATTATTGCTGATAAGGCAGGTTGGGATTTTATAGAGTTTTTTATCCGCATGTCTCCGATTACCATTCCTGTTTTTTTTGCGGGATTAATGACTACTTTTCTAGTTGAGAAATTTTCATTATTTAGTTATGGCGCACAGTTGCCTGAAAAAGTCAGACAAATTTTGACTGATTATGACAAAGATGTAGAAGCTAACTTAACCACACAAGATAAAGTTAGATTAGCTATTCAAGGCCTAATTGCTGTTTGGTTAGTTGTGGGTTTAGCTGGACATTTAGCGGCAGTGGGATTAATTGGGCTTTCTATTATTGTACTAACAACGTCTATGGGTGGCGTAATTGACGAACACTCTATAGGTAAGGCTTTTGAAGAAGCGTTACCTTTTACTGCGTTGTTATGTGTCTTTTTTGGAATTGTAGCGGTGATCATCGACCAAGGGCTATTTAGTCCAGTGATCAATTGGGTATTAACCTTTGAAGGAAGAACACAACTAGTCATGTTCTACTTAGCCAATGGATTATTGTCGATGGTTAGTGACAACGTGTTTGTTGGTTCAGTGTACATTACCGAAGTAACAGCTGCGCTTAATAGTGGCGTCATCACACGCGACCAATTTGATCTGTTAGCAGTTGCTATTAATACTGGAACTAACTTACCTAGTGTTGCTACACCAAATGGCCAAGCAGCGTTTTTATTCTTATTAACATCAGCTATTGCGCCACTACTTAGGTTGTCTTATGGCACTATGGTATATATGGCGTTGCCTTACACTGTGGCTCTAACACTAGTTGGCTTGGCTGCCACTTACTTCGGACTGTATGACTTAACACAATGGCTGTATGACATGCACTTTATTGAACATCACTCAGGGATGATGCCTGGAAGTGATGCTCTGCCCCATTGAACTAGGACTCACTATTGTTAAATAAACTATCATCGCTATCAACTAACAAACGCGCGTGGGGATTATTATTTGTCTCCGCGCTGGGTTTAGAAATATTTGCATTGTATTACCAACATGTTATGGATTTACGTCCTTGCATTATGTGCATTTATCAACGCACTGCCGTGTTTGGCATCATGTTTGCGGCGATGCCTGCGATGCTGGTTAACAACCTCATCACCCGGCTAAGCAGTTATATTGGCTGGGGAATATCGGCTATTTGGGGATTACTTATTGCCATCGAACATGTAGATATTCAGACCGCTCTTAATCCATTTTTTGCTACTTGCGAATTTGTACCTAATTTTCCCTCTTGGGCACCTTTACACGAGTGGCTACCGAATGTTTTTGCTGCGACAGGCGACTGTGCTGACATAAACTGGTCATTTATGGACATGAGTATGCCACAGTGGATGATAGTCATTTTTGCAATATATACGGCTATTTGGGCTGTGATGTTACTTAGTCGAGTGCTCGTAAAACGTAGCTTGTAGCATTCACCACACTGTTTCCACATTATGGCCACATTATATTGACTTTAACTTAAACTTTATTCAAACCCACACGCATGTGAGTTTGAATAAAGGCTAAACTCGGCTAAGAAATGGACTTGAAGAGTTTATTTGAAAAGTTCATCTGAAAAACTCATTTGAACAGCTTGAGTGGGAAGTTTACTTTGTAAATTGACTTCAAAACTTACTTGAGCAATTCGCTTAAAGACCTTGGTGATGTTGTAAAATTAACTAGACATATATAACCGTCTTTAGCCAAGTCGATAACAAAACTAGATAGCTCGCGATAATATAGTCACAACGCAGTAATTGATGCAGCAACAATGCGGTAATGATGCAGCAGCAATGCCGCAAACCTTCATCCTTACTGCCCTTTGTAACCTCTCAAAAATAGCCTCTCAAAACCGAGACTTACTTTTATGACTAAAATTGCTCTTACTCTTGACGCTCAAAACACTCTAGAAAAATGATTTTTAATTATAATTAAATGTCTAAATACTTCTCAGTCACCGCCGTTGCGGTATCTTCACTGTTAATGTCTCTAGGATTTTACCGCGTTCATTAATGCTACCAGCCTGACCCACTGCGTGCTGTGCGATGGCGCTCAAAATGAAGACTGTTATCGAGGGTATTGATGCTTTAGCTAATCAAAGTGGTAACGACGTCACTCCTAAAATAAATATCCATCCTGCAAAAAATAGCTTTAGATTTTTAGCAGAAAAATATAATACTAAACGCTTAGCTAAAATACCGCCCGCTACGGCACCAGCTCCAGCAAACAATACCACTGGCCAATAGACAGCTTTAGTGATCACTAAATGAAAAATAATGCCGCCCCATACTGTCATGGCACTCAGTATAACAGCAGCAGCAATAGCAAGAGTTACATTAAAACGACGCACAATTAAATATACCGCGACCAGTTCCCCTACCCCTATAGATAACCAAGCAGTGATACCACCGCCCACTAAGGCGATAGTTGGCAGCGCCACATAATCATATATGCATAACTTTGTGTTAAACGTTCCATTATTTAATAAAAATACAGTAGCAAAAATAGCCACTGCCAAACCTATGGAAAAAATACCAAAACCTGTGTGCAAACTGTTAGGGTCGCTGAAATGAGCAAACAGTTGTGGGTTAATTTGCACCATCCACAACCCTAAAACGGAAGGGAGTACAGTTAACGTCAGAATGCTAAGTAAAGGTTGCCACTGTAAAAAATCAGGCTGTTGTTTAGCTTTTTGCTGCTGATAAAAAGCCCACCAAGTTATGGCGCCAGCTGTCATACCACAGCATTGGATTGCAAAGCTGGTCGCAACAGATGTGGCTACAGAAAAATCCATTTGATTAAAAAATGGTACAAAAACTACTCCGCCACCTGCACCCGTCGCATTAGCGAAGATGGCACCTAACAGACCTAAAAAAGTGAAGCCTCCGTATTCACTTATCAGCTCAAGAGGCTGTGTCTGCCAAAATAGTAAGGTAAGCCAAAAAAACAATAAGAATACACGCACGTGTTTGGCTGATATTTTTGAAGACATAAAATATGAATGACCTATACTGAAAATCAAAAAGCAGACTGTATTTCACTAAAACAACTATGACAAAGAAAAAGATCAAACAATGGTTAAACTCAAACACAAACATGAATCGATTATTTTAACTCTTCAGCCCAATCGTTCGGCTAATTGGCAACAGAACAAAATCATTATCACGGTGATGGCGGCCTTTGTGATGATTATCGCCGTTGCTTGGAGTCTAGTCGGTGTTTGGATAATTCTACCCTTTGCAGGTTTTGAAGTTGGACTGTTGGCTTTTTTAATGTACCGCGTGTCCTATTCGACCTATCAAAAGCAGATTATCACTATCAATCAGCATGCGGTGACGTTTGAATCAGGCGTTTATTACCGTAAACAGCATTTATATTTCGAAAAAGATAAACTTTCAGTCGTTACGATAGAGCCACAAACTGACTACGAGCAGACTCACATTACCTTAAAAGATAAGCAACAAAAGGTGGTCGTTGGGCAATTTCTGAATCAACAAGACCGTCAAACTATGTTGTCCCATTTTAAAGAAGCACGACTTTATGTGCATACTGATAAATGGTGGAAAGGTAATTAGTACACCTGCCATAATGTTTAGACTCACAATAGAAAGCTTTGACAATGCGACCAAGCGCTGTTTGTACTACTTCTGATGTCTATACTGTGTGTACTATTTCTAGTATCTGCACTGTGTCTAATATTAATGACAGCGCATAACCTAGTTTTTTAAATAAACAGCCTTAATATTTTACTTTTAGCATAAGATTTTGTTGAGGATGAGCATCAATGTGGGTAAAAAAAATGAGTTGATGTTGTGACACTTTAATAAGTAAACTAAGCAAAATTTCGTGATGAAAGCATTTCTTTAAACAGTTTCGCATTCGAGTTATTTCACACACCTAGACCTGCACTTAAACTTAGACCTAGACCTATATCACTCCGATTTTTCTGCGAGTTTATCAATTAATAATTGCGTGTGACCCTGAGAGTGAAAAGTGGAGCCTTTATCAGACATGATCAATTGATTATTCTGTGTCACTACCAATCTTGCATCCTTTAAGAAACTTATTAGTTGTTCTTCTGGCATATCTTGTGACTTGTATTCGGCAGCTTGCTTTTTTGCCTGCCCCCATTCTACAAATTGTGACAATTTAGCCGTTTGTTGTACCAGAGAATTAAGACGTATGTCTTTGTCGAGATACTGTTGTAACGCTTTGACACTGTTCGCTTTAGTATTATTCGCTTCCCCTTCAATCACCAACTTACCGTCTTGCAATGTCACTACGAGTTCAGACGAAAGTTCAAAGCTTTTGGCTAACTGTGAGATTTCTCGATCCAGTTTTTGTTGATTAAACTGGTAATAGTTATTAACCAGATTAAGGTCAATATCGATTTCACCTTTTTCGAGTAGCTTTAACGTTTCTTCAAATTGTCCTTTGTTAAGACCGCTTTCAAGCACATCAAGCCCGCCACTGATATCTTTATTATTAGTTTTAGCGAGTGCTTGCAGAGCGTCGTTCGATTTATTATTGTCAGTAATGTAATTAAATAGGGACAGGGGTTTATTATTAATTTCCATGCTTACGGCTAACTAAGGTGTGTAACTCATATATAACGGTTCACAAAGCAACTAACGCGCCATCATGACAATCAGAAAATAAACGTGGCTGTATTTAAAATATTCATTCAATTCATGTACATAAATTTTATATACGATATGTGTTCAAATATTTATTACGCCAAGTTACCTTTAATACGGCAATAATTTGTCTATAATTGCTCGTTGTTTGATATTGATGATTCGATGTTTATGGCCCAATATTTAGTAATGAACCTCCTGATGGATCTATATGCGATTTAAAAATTAGCCGACTGGTTACACAAACATGTGTAGATTTTAGTAGTAACGGATCTTATGCTCGTCCAAACAGATAAAAAACTAACGAAGGTGATACATGAAACACTTATTTAATATATTGATCGGTTTGAGCTTAACATTCGAAGTCTATGCAGATACGTTGCGGTTATCGGAGCCCGTCGCACAGGACGCTCAAAGTGAGACTTTTGGAGTAGAGCTTAATAACTCGCTACCTAAATTAAGCATGCAGGATCTAGTGACTAACTCACCTACACACCTAACTAAGCCATTCCAAGTGGAAGCTAGAATAGCCAAAGTCTGTCAAAAGAAAGGCTGCTTCTTTATTGCACAGCAAAAGCAACATATTTTACGCGTATCATTTCGCGATTATGGATTTTTTATTCCTACTGATAGCAGCGGTAAGACAGTTACTCTTGCAGGTGAGTTGGTGCAAAAAGAGTTAAGCTTAGAACAGGTAGCACATTTTAAAGCCGACTTAAAAAGCGACACGGCTATGGTTATGCCTGGCATGGTGTATGAGATTGTGGCCGATAGCGTGAAGATCCCTAGGAGCTAGTTAATAGCGCTTAAGAGACGGTTAAGGGACGATTAACTGTTAGGCATTAAAAAATGAATATCTTTGGGCACTGCTACTTTTAGCTGTGCCCAAATTTATAATGTATGTGTTTAAAAACTTAATACATTGATTTCCAAGTTATTCAGCTTATTATCAAGTCCAGTATGATACAGCGCTTCAATCGCTTCAGCGCCACAGTACTGAGCCACTACCACCTTGCTGTTTATATGCACCGCAAAACTCTGCCAAGCTTTTGCATAACGTTCAGCAAAACCAGCATATCCCCATTCACCGGTACGTTTTTTTACTTGGCTAGGGGCAAAGAAAAACTCACTGTCTAAGTGACCATCAGGCTTATCTTGTTGCGCGCCCACATCAGTCGAACCAATCAAGACTAACTTGTCTAAGTTATTGGCAAACTGTTTTTGTAAATTCAGTAGTAAACTTTTGTTGCCTGCGAAGTCTAGTACCCAACTAAGCCTATCCTCGCCAAGTGACGCAATATCGTCGTAACCGAGTACTTGGTCATAACACCCTAAGTCTTGGGTAAAACCTTTGTTGCTGGCAGATGTCAGACCGATCACTTGATAGTTTAATCCCCGCTCTGCTTTATGTTTCATCAACAAATGAGCGGCGCCATAAGCAGTTTTACTGGATGCGCTGGTTAATATCACCCGCTGCACAGGTTGCTCGCAAGCCATCAAGCTTTCACCGACATAATCATCTAGTACGAAAGAGGTCATAAATAGCGGACGATAGTTTAATTGCCATGCCTCTCTGTTAGCTTGATAACCAGGGTCGGTAGCACAGCGTACGTAATTGTCATACACAGGTGAGATACTTTTACGTTTTTCACTGATATCAAAAAAGTGTGTAGGCGAAACTTTGCCTGCAGTGATCACTAGATGTGTCGCCATGGGCAAATAACCAAAGACTTTTTCACCTACTTTAATTTCTGTATGATTTGACTCAAGCACAGTAGCAAAGCCCCACATGGGCACAATTCCCCAAGTGTTATCAGCTGGGAAAAAGCCCCAGTAACCCATTTTGTCACCAAACACTGAATACGTAACATTATTAGCTGAAAAACCCATAGAGTCGATTTTAAGCAACACTTCATCAGTATTTAAATAGTCGCTGTGTAACTCTTTTTTGATGATCTTGGTATTCGCTACGTTGGACTTTTCAATCCAGATTTCAGTTAAATTATACGCTTCGCTCATTATGTTTAGCCCTAAAGTAAGTTTATTCTGATAGATTGTATCAACACCCAAGTATAAGTTTTTAAATCGTTGTTACGACATCACAAATTTGAATGCTGTGAAATAAACCAAGATGATTAACTAAGAGGCAAAACAACTATGCAAAACACCTCCCCCCAGTTTGATATTGTTATATTTGGCGCTACCAGCTTTGTTGGGCAAATATTAACGCGATACATGCTTGCTCAGTTTGCCGTTGAAGGCGAGCTTAAATGGGCTATTGCTGGGCGTTCACAAAGTAAACTCAACGAATTAAAGTTATCTTTGGGCGCTGCAGGGGAAACACTTGATATTTTAGTCGCTGATGCAGCAGATGAAGACAGTCTGCGCACACTGTGTGCGGCTACTCGCGTTGTTGCTTCTACGGTTGGCCCTTATGCACTTTATGGTGAGCCATTGGTAAAAATCTGTGTAACTTTAGGTACAGACTACTGCGATCTCACTGGCGAAGTGCAATGGATAGCCAAAATGCTGGAACGTTATGCGGACGAAGCTAAAATAAGCGGTGCACGCATTGTCAACAGTTGTGGTTTTGATTCTGTACCATCTGATTTGGGAGTGTATTTCTTACAACAACATGCAAAACAAAAGTTTGGTCAAACCTGTAGCAGTATAAAAATGCGGGTTAAAAAAATTAAGGGTGCTGCATCAGGTGGCACAGTGGCGAGCATGACCAATATATTTAGAGAAGTGGCCAGTAACCCCACTTTGCGTAAAGTGTTGGCAAATCCATACGCAATTTGTCCACCTAATCATGGCAATACTGTGCGCCAAGATAATATGAATCGGCCTCAATATGATAATGACTTTAACAGCTGGGTAGCACCTTTTGTGATGGCTGTTATTAACACCCGAATTGTACATAGAAGTAATGCCTTAGTAAAAGACGGCTACAGCCAGCACTTTGATTACAACGAAGCCATGTTAACTGGTAAAGGATTAATTGGAGGAGGTATAGCGGCTGGTGTAGGCGCTGGGTTAGGTGGTTTTGCTATGGCTGCAGTTATTCCACCCACTCGTTGGGCAATGGAAAAGTTTATTTTACCTAAACCTGGTGAAGGCCCGAGTTTAAAAGCTCAAGAAAAAGGTTTTTACGACCTACGTTTTTATGGCAAAACAGATGATGGTCAAGAAATTCGCTGTCAAGTAACAGGCGATCGAGACCCAGGTTATGGCTCTACCGCTAAAATGCTAGGACAAGCTGCCGCATGTTTAGCACAAGACATCAGCAAAGATGAAATACAAGGAGGATTCTGGACCCCAGCCAGCATTTTCGGTACTCAACTGATCACACGTTTAGAAAACCACGCCGGTTTAACATTCAAGCTAATTGATTGATAAATTATCAAGCCACCCATGCAACTTATCAAGCCACCCATGATAAATATGCTGATAAACAGCCAAATATATTGTTAGCGTATGGTTGAATTATTTCAGGTGAGTATGGAAATGTTCGATGATATTAAGGGGACAGATAAAGTAATGAATAATTGTCCATATTCTGGGTACAGCTATGCTGCTTGAATGAATAGTTTGTTAAGTTTGTTCGTCTTTTAGGTTTTTTAAGAACTATGCACAGCTAAGAAGCACTTTCGCTTTACCCATGCCTCGAATGCGTTGATGACCGGTATGCTTTTTAAACTGGCTCATCATCATTTCAGCCCCTGCTGCATAACTAAAGTGTTTTTCAAACTCCGTGGTTAAGGTGAGCCATTGTTCATCTGATAGCCCTAACTGTTGTAATATAGGGGGACTTTGATAGTCAATGCCTGTCGCTTTATTGTTTTTGATGATACTTGCTGTTATGTCGACTAACTCACAATAGTCCTTGAGTGAAAAAGCGATACCTTTGAGCATGTCTTGTCTTGAGTTACCTACAAAAGGCATCAGCGAGTGGGTAGTCGTGGGATGCTTTATTGATATTAAGCGTTGTTTGATGCTGGTGTGCTCTGAGGTTTCTAGCGTATCCGCTATCTTGGCGCGAATAGGGTTAAGGTCAACATAAGCCATACAAGAAAGCACCGCGGCTTCATCCAATAACGCTTGTGACTTGAACCTTCCTTCCCAAAATCTACCTGTACAGTCATCTTCTTTGTTGGCTTCTCGGGCTATATTCTCATTTAGGTCACGCATCAGCCAGCTAATGTCATGTAAGCGCCTGCGATACTCAGTAAGGGTGTTATCTAGTGTCAGTTGTTGGCCTTGGCTTAAGGTGTCACCTTTAACAAACATTTGCGTCAGTAATGTGCCTTTATGTAAACGGTGCCAGCGCTGAACCACGTCATAGTCTGACCACAGTTGTGCTTGTTTCACATCAACGTGTAACACCACATGCACATGGTTACTCATTACTGCATAAGCACATATGTCGATTGAAAATATTGAAGATAAAAACAATAATCGCTGTTCAACCCAACCTCGACGGTGCTCATAATTTTGCCCTGAATATTTGTCAAGCCCACATAGGAAAGAGCGCCGTACACAACGGGAAACACAATGATAGTAAGGGGTATCTGATAAACTAATCTGGCTACTACGAGGCTGAGGCATGATATTAATCCTACAACTTATTTGATAATAAAAGTGTAGCTTACTTTCATTGTTAATCAATTATCATGGGTGGCTTGATAACGAGTATAGTCATATCGTAGGTAATAAAAAAGCCACTTAATTGCTTAAGTGGCTTCGTTATATGGCGTCCCCAAGGGGATTCGAACCCCTGTTACCGCCGTGAAAGGGCGGTGTCCTAGGCCTCTAGACGATGGGGACAAAAACTTCGTTTATCGAAACTGCTTCCGACGGTTTTTGTAGCAAAAAATAAACTCACAAAACTTGAGATTTACTTTCATAACGTTTACAAAAACGAAACTTCTATCAAACTATAAATTAACTGGCCTAGGCGGTAGTTAATCATCCTTGTTCTCAAGCTTAAGTTAAATCATGTAACTTAATATATGGCGTCCCCAAGGGGATTCGAACCCCTGTTACCGCCGTGAAAGGGCGGTGTCCTAGGCCTCTAGACGATGGGGACAAAAACTTTCATCGAGATTCATTTCGATACGCTTTTATGAAATTTTGTAGCTAAACTATTAGGTTGCTTATTAAGCTTCTAAAAAGTTTACTCATTTCACATAAACAAAATTCTTACCTTGTCTCATCTTTTTATCTACTGGCCTAGGCGGTAGTAGACAATCCTTGATATTGGTGGAGCCAGGCGGGATCGAACCGCCGACCTCTTGCGTGCCACGCAAGCGCTCTCCCAGCTGAGCTATGGCCCCAAACTTATTATCTAAGTTTACGCTTTAACCCAACTAGTAGGTGTCGTTCCGTGACAGCGGGGCGCAGTTTAGGCATCTACCGTTTTTATGTCAACGCTTTTTTTACGAATTTTATCTGTTTGCTATATATTCCAGCGCTTTGCCTATACGTTGTTCAATTTGCGCGGGTTTAAGTAAATTTAATGTAAGTTCTAATGCAGGCGAATTACCTGCGCCAGTCACAGCTACGCGTAATGGCATTCCCACCTTACCCATTCCCACACCTAATTCTTCAGCTGTTTGGTTAATTGCATTATGAATAGTCTCAGTATTCCACTCAATTAAAGCCGATAACTTACTTTGTACTAGCAGCAAAGCCTCTTTAGCGACAGGACGCAAATGTTTTTTGGCTGCTTTTTCATCAAGAGCTTCGTATTCTTGATAAAAGTAACGACTAATTTGCGCTAACTCTTTTAAGTTTTTAACCCTATCAGCTTGTACCGAAATTACATCTTCTAAAGCTGGACCTTGAGTTATATCGATACCTTGTTGAGCAAAATGCCACTTTGCATACTCAGCCACTTCTTTAGCTGGCATTGTTTTCATGTAGTGCTGATTTAACCAAATAAGTTTATCGGTATTAAACGCAGAAGCAGACTGACCAATTGCATCTAAAGAAAATAATTCAATCATTTCTTGTAATGAGAAAATTTCCTGATCGCCATGTGACCAACCAAGACGGACTAAATAATTTAACAATGCTTGAGGTAAGTAGCCTTCATCCCTAAATTCCATCACACCCACTGCATTGGTACGTTTTGATAACTTTTTACCATCGTCACCTAAAATCATCGATACATGGGCATATTCTGGTATAGGTGCGCCTAAAGCCATTAATATATTAATTTGACGAGGAGTATTGTTAATGTGATCTTCACCTCGAACTACATGACTAATACCCATATCCCAATCGTCTACCACTACACAAAAATTGTAGGTGGGTGCGCCGTCAGTTCTTCGGATAATCAAGTCATCTAATTCGCTATTGGCGATTTCGATATCACCACGAATATGGTCTTTAATTAGCACGCTGCCCTCTCGAGGTGTTTTGAAGCGAATAGCAAAGGGTTTATCTTCAGGATGATCAGTGCGTTCGCGCCATGTTCCTGGATAACGAGGTTTTTCGCCATTAGCCATTTGCTGTTCACGAATAACGTCTAGCTCTGCAGCAGGCATAAAACACTTGTAAGCCTTACCCTCAGACAATAACTGCTCAATAAGTTGGTTGTAACGATCAAAACGCTGAGTCTGATAAAACGGGCCCTCATCCCAATCTAAGCCCAACCATTGCATGCCTTCGATGATGGCATCAATAGCGGCTTGCGTTGAACGTGCAATGTCAGTGTCTTCAATACGTAATACAAACTTGCCACCTTTGCTTTTGGCATATAGCCACGAATAAAGTGCAGTTCGTGCACCGCCAACGTGAAGATAACCAGTGGGACTAGGAGCGAAACGGGTAACTGTTGTCATGTGAATAAAACCTAAACTAAATAATTGCTTTCATTTTATCAGTCAATCAAGGCAATTTATATCAGCAAAGAATCATTTAGAACGAAAGACTAAAGGTAGATTAGGAGTAAACTGGAGGGAAGTTAAGGGTAGATTATGTCTTTTTTAAAGCTAAAAATTAGGCTTTACTGCAAAAACGGGTGCTTTTTATCCAATAAAACAATATTTTTCATTTAGATGTTGACAGCGAATAACTCATACCTATAATAACGCTCCTCTTACCGGCCAAGGCTAGTGAGTGAGAAAATAGGTCGCTTAGCTCAGTTGGGAGAGCGTCGCCCTTACAAGGCGAGGGTCACTGGTTCAAGCCCAGTAGCGACCACCACATTTTTTACAATGAAATCAAGTATTTCGGTCGCTTAGCTCAGTTGGGAGAGCATCGCCCTTACAAGGCGAGGGTCACTGGTTCAAGCCCAGTAGCGACCACCAAATAAAAAAGCCCACAGTAATTAATTATTGTGGGCTTTTTTACTTCTAAATATCAATTTGAATGTATTATTTTTTGTTTTGAATCGCTCTGACCAAGCAGCAGTTAATACAACACAACCCCTCTATTACTCAGCTCGCTTTAATCAGCTTAGGTTTTCGTATGCTTAAGTACGCTGTTAGACAAATCCAAACTATTTCAAGCTCTGTGACTTACATGTACACTCCCAAGAAGTGCTGAAAAAATAAAGAAATGCTAAAGAAGTAATGCACCACAAAGTGAATTATTTTTATGCTTCATCTACGTTACTTTTAAGGTGATGTTAAAACGTGACTCTTTATACAGTCTATTTTCTACAACATTAACCAATGTCGTTACAGCCAACCATATGTCTTCGAATGAGGTATAAAGCGGTGTAAAGCCAAAGCGTAATATATTTGGCGCTCGAAAATCTGCAATCACACCTTTTTCAATTAATGCTTGGCAAATAGCAAAAGCAGCATCGTGTGTAAAAGCCAACTGGCTACCTCTGAGCGCTGTAACATCGGGTGAACACAGAACTAACTCATGCAAACATGGGTTCATTTTAATAAGCTCAATAAATGTATCAGCTAACGACTCAGATTTATGTCTAATCTGTAACATATCTACGTCTTGCCATACATC
>Ga0222645_100519_pt1 | contig 21550 bp, 35 predicted proteins | sample AntAcemetagen292_FD_179881 | JGI IMG/M metagenome (GOLD analysis project Ga0222645, IMG submission 179881) | Saline water microbial communities from Ace Lake, Antarctica - #292 | ecosystem: Environmental > Aquatic > Non-marine Saline and Alkaline > Saline | place: Antarctica: Ace Lake | collected...
ATAAAGTGCAATACCTGATTTGCGGGATAAAAGTGCGAACCCGCCGCACGGGCCAATGCGCCAAACAAAGGAAAAACAAAGTGAGTATCTTAGATCAGGCAACAGTGCCGACATCGGGACCGCAAGTTATATCAATCTGCGGTGATGCGGGTACAGGCAAAAGCAGCCTTGCAGCATCATTTCCCAAGCCCATCTTTATTCGAGCCGAGGATGGTGTAGCGCGTATCCCCGCATCATTTCGCCCAAGCGCGTTGCCGCTGATTGAAAATTCCGATCAGCTTTGGGAACAGATCATCGCATTATTGCGCGATGAACACGATTACAAAACGGTCGTTTTTGACACCGTGTCGGCACTTGATCGTATCTTTGTGCAAGACGTGCTTAAAAGCGATCCGAAGGCAAAGGCGCTTAATTCTTGCCTTGGTGGTTATGGTGCAGGCTTTAACGCGCTGTCATCAATGCACCAGCGCGTCCGCAAGGCCGCAGAACACCTGCGCCAGAAACGCGGAATGAATGTTGTCTTTATTGCCCACGCAGAAATCGGCAACGTGTCACCGCCGGATGGTGAAGATTATTCGCGCTATTCTTTGCGTATGACGCATCATAAGTCGCTGCCGCCATATATTGACGACGTTGACGCCGTTGGTTTCTTACGTCAGCAGATGGTCGTAAAAGGCGATGAAGGTGAACGCAAACGCGCGATCAGCATGGACGGGCGCGAACTGGTTTGCCACTTGACAGCTAATAACGTGTCAAAGAACGCATATGGCATCACGCAGCCCGTGCCTGTCAAGTTGGGCGTCAACCCTCTTGCCGCGTTTATTCCGACAGGCGATCCGCACTCCGGCTTTGCCGCGGCAGATCAAGACACAGCCGAAACCACAACCGAAACCGAAACACACAACGAGGAAACAACACAATGAGTTTTTGGGATTTATCCGACGGTCAAACCGCAGCCGATACATCAAAAGAATACGAAATCCCCGGCGGATCAATGGAACCAATTCCGAACAATTCGGACGTGTTGGCAATCATTGACCAAGCAAAATGGGCCAACAAAGACAAAGACGACAAAAACAGCCCCGCATATATCGAATTGCGGTGGTCTGTCATGGCCCCCGAAGCCGTTAAGGGCCGCAAGGTGTTCCATAAATTGTGGGTCACAGACTTTGATCCAAACGCCAAAGACGACACAAAGGCCAAGGCCAAGCGCGACAAGGCGCGTCGTATGCTTGCAGCCATTGACGCAAACGCGGGTGGCAACCTTACGCGCACCGGCGAACAGCCTACCGACGAAACATTGACGCTGCATCTTTCTAACAAACCGATGGTGGTCAAATTAATGGTCTGGTCGATGAAAGGCAGCGACGGATCTGACATGGCGGGGAATTGGGTCAGCGCTGTTTCGCCGTCTGACAAGCCTTTGCAGATAAGCAACGAACCTTTGCCCAAGACAAGCCAAGCACCTGCAAGCGGCGGCGGCGGTGGCACATATGGCGGCGGATCGTCTGTTGCCGACGACCAAATTCCGTTTTAGGTTTAACGCAACAAAACCAGCGGCGCACAATCAACGCGCCGTTGGTCAACAGCAACATTGGAGAGTAATATGGGATATTTGGCACTTATAGACTTACTTGAGATTTATTTTTACCGAGGGGAGTTAAACCTTCACCATGAAGAAAGTGACGACGATTTTGAAACATTTTTTGACTATTTGTCCAACCAAAGACTTAGGGAACTTTTGAAAGATGTAGAAATCCTTGATGGAATGGAAGCAAAATGACACGCGAAGAAATGGACACAATCTTAAATGCAGCTTTTGCAAAAGTATTTGGGGACAAGTGGTGATGGAACAACGAACACCAGAATGGTTTGCGGCGCGGGCCGGGCGGATCACGGCAAGCGGGGCGGGTGCATTGCTTGGCCTGTCACCGCATACAAGCGAGGCGGACGGGTTTCGCAGCCTTGTTAGGTCAATGCACGGGATGCCGTCGGAATTTGTCGGCAACGTGGCCACGGAATATGGCACATTTCACGAAGCCGGTGCGCTTGTGGAATACTGCATGGAAACGGGGCGTGATGTTGAGGCGCTGGCATTTGCGCCGCGTGATGATTGGCTCGGCGCATCACCTGACGGGTTGATTGGAAGGGTCGGAATGGTTGAGATAAAATGCCCGTTTGGAAAGCGCAACGAAAACCCGCCTGCGTTCAAGTCAATAGAATATCAACCCCACTATTATGCGCAGATGCAAATTCAAATGTATTGTACCCTGCGCCTTTGGTGTGACTTCTACCAGTGGTCGCCACATGGCACGATGACAGAACGTGTTAAATGGGATGACGAATGGCTTTCTAAAAACCTCCCAAAACTTTTAGCCATTTGGAAACGCGCCAAGGTCGCCGATCCTGCTGACTTTGCGGGGCCAAAGCGTCAAGAGTATGACACGCCCGAAGCTGCCAAGCTGGTTGCGGAATATGACGAACTGTCTGAAGCAATCGACAACGCCAGCGCACGCAAAAAAGACATTGTGGCCCGCATGGTTGAAATGTCCGGCAAGCGTGACGCGGTTATCGGCGGGCGCAATCTTACCCTTGTGAAGCGCAAGGGGTCTGTGTCGTATGCAAAAGCGATTGGCGTGTTGCTGCCCGATGCGGATCTTGAGAAATGGCGCGGCAAGGCAAGCGAAGGCTGGCAGCTAAAGTGACGCCGGAACAGGAGGGCCGCGCAAACGATGCTGCGAACAAGATCATCGCGGAATTGATTGCGGCGCAAACAGCGGATGAATGCGAAGCGGTGGCAGCACGACACGCCGCCGTTTTTGCCCGCTTGCAGGCGGTTCATCCTGTCCGGGCTTTGCACATTATAAATCTAGCGGGCCTGCGAAAGCGTGATTTTACGCGGGCCGCGCGGGACGCAACACAGCAACAAAGAAAACAGCAAGAGGATTTATTTCGATGAAAAACCCATGGCAGCGACACGTTAAGATTGGCGACTGCGATTTGTATCTGGGTGATTGCCTTGAGGTAATGCCCGCGCTTGGGAAGGTCGACGCGGTTGTGACAGACCCGCCTTATGGGATGAGTTTTTGCAGCAACCACCGCATAGACAAACACAAGCCCATTGCAAACGACACGGGAGTTGAGCTGCTTCAGTGGGCTTGTGGGTTGCACTTTTCGCACTCGTCTTATGTATGGATGCGGTGGGATAACTTAAAAGACATTCCCGCGCCACGCAGCCTCATCACTTGGGTAAAGAACAATCATTCAATGGGAGATCTTGAACACGAACACGGAAGGAAAACAGAGGTTTGTGCGTTTTACCGTGGGGCGGATCACTTCTTCCCGTCAGGAAGGCCGACCGATGTTGTCATGGGGTCACGAACTGGGAACAATTACCATCCCACTGAAAAGCCAGTTGATCTAATGCGAAACGTGATTGAGTGGACTTCGGGCTGCGTAGTGGACCCCTTTATGGGCAGCGGTACAACGCTTGTTGCCTGCGCCAAACTTGGCCGCAAGGGTATCGGCATTGAACTGGACCTGGACTATTTCGAGATTGCCTGCAGGCGCGTTCAGGCGGCATATGACCAGCCTGACCTGTTCGTCGCACCTCCAACGAAACCCACGCAAGACGGATTTGACCTATGACCCTGCGGACATACCAACAGGACGCGCACGATGCGGCGTGGTTGCACATGCGGACCAGCGTTGACCCTTGCTTGATCGAGGCGGCAACAGGCGCGGGCAAAAGCCACGTCATCGCGGCGCTTGCGCAAACAATTCACGGCGCAACAGGCAAAAAGGTACTATGCCTTGCGCCGTCTGCCGAGTTGGTGACGCAAAACCGCCAGAAATACATGGCAAGCGGTCACAAGGCCAGCATGTTTAGCGCAAGTGCGGGCGCAAAAGACCTGCGACACAACGTGGTTTTCGGTTCGCCGTTGACCGTAAAAAACCGCATCAGCCGCTTTCAATCAGGCTATGCCGCAGTTGTTATTGACGAAGCGCACGGGCTGACACCAACGATTAAAGGCATCATTGACGCAATGCGCGACGGCAACCCGATGCTGCGCGTGATTGGCCTGACAGCGACGCCCTACCGCCTTGGCAGCGGTTACATCTTTCGCCAGTGGCCGGACGGCAAGGTCAACAGCGACGAAACAACGCGCGACCCATACTTTCCAATTCTAGTTGACCGGATCACAGCGCCTGAACTGATTGACCTTGGTTTTCTAACAAAGCCCGTGCTGGGATCCGCAGGCACAGAAGGCTATGACACGGCCAGCCTGACAGCCAATGGGCAAGGCAAGTTCGACAGCCAAGCCGTTGATCGCGCATATCACGGACACGGGCGCAAGACGGCGGCAATCGTTGCAGATGTTGTCGCGCAATCTGCCAACCGCAACGGCGTGATGTTTTTCGCCGCAACGGTCCAGCACGCAAACGAGGTCATGGCGTCGCTGCCGCCGGGCTTGTCTGCGCTTGTGACGGGAGAAACGCCAGCAAGTGAACGCAAGCGGATCTTGTCCGCGTTCAAATCGCGCACAACAAAATATCTGGTCAACGTGTCTGTGCTTACGGTCGGCTTTGATGCGCCGCACGTTGATGTTATTGCAATCTTGCGCAAGACAGAAAGCGTCGGGCTGTTGCAACAGATCATCGGGCGCGGGCTGCGCTTGGACACAAACAAGCTGGATTGCTTGGTTTTGGATTACACGACAAACATTGAGGATCATTGCCCCGACGGTGATTTGTTTGCGCCAGAAATCAGGGCAGGAAAAGAGGCGGGCGAGGGCAAGGCGTCAGCCGATTGTCCGACCTGCGGTTATGAAAACAGGTTTTCGACCAACATTAAATATGTGGACTATGACAAAGACGTGGCGGGCTACTGTCTTGATCTGGACGGCAATCGGGTTATGACAGACTATGGTCCGCTGTCTGGTCATCATGGCCGCCGGTGCTTAAACCAAGAAAAGACGGGGCCGCTTGGCACGTATGAACGATGCGAGTACCGATGGACAAGCAAGGAATGTGTGTTTTGTGAGGCCGCAAATGACATCGCCGCGCGTTATTGCTGCGAGTGCAAAGCCGAAATTGTTGATCCTAACGAGAAATTGCAGATGGATTTCAAGCGCACCAAGCGCACCCCGACTGAAATGCAAACAGATGAAATCGTGTCGATGGTTTCGCGTGAGGGCATTTCGCAAAAAGGCAACAAAACAGTGCGCGTGGATTTTGTCACGCCTTGGCGGTCGTTCTCAATTTGGTTCAGCCCCGATAGCCATTACACAAAGCAGCAAAGCCAGTGGGTCGCATTTCAGAAAGCAACGCAAGGCGGCGACCCCAAGACGATCACTTACCGCAAAGACGCGACCAGCGGCTTTTATAATGTCTACGGCTACGACAGGCCGCACGATGTCGAGCCGGATCATGTAGAGGTGATGAAATGAAACTAAATGACCTGCCGTTCCGTGTATATGGTGACACCGATTTTCGCAGTAAATGCGCAACGGAAAGCGTTGAACAGGTGACGTTCTTCAATCGCTTGCGCACGCAATACCCCGATAGCTGGGGGCTGCTTGCCGTCCACCCGCGCAACGAACAGCAATTACGCGGGGGGCAGTTTGGCGGCATGTCAAAACAGAAAGCCGAAGGCATGTCCCCCGGCGCGTCTGACATTATTTTGCCCGGACGTGTGACGTTTGTTTGTGAATTAAAGCGCCGTGACCGCACAAAAAGCACGTGGCAGCCGGGACAGGTCGCATATCTAACAGCAGCGCATCAGGCGGGCGCGTTTGCCTGTGTGGCGCTGGGCTGCGATGCTGCGTGGCAAGCGTTCAACGATTGGCTTGCCGCGCAAGGTTAGGCAGCCGCCTTGGGTGCAAAGCTGGCCGCGCCGCACGCTCGACAGTAATGGCCGCCAAAGATTGACGGTTCCCATTCATGGCCCATTGCGGCGCAGTGCCTTTCAAATCCTGCGATTAACTTTCGGATGCGGTCTTTTGTTCCGTCTGGTGTTTCAAGTCTAGTCATCGTCGCTTTCTCCCCTTACAAAATAAAATAGGATTTTGACAATTCGCCAAAGCTGCGAACAATCGACGTATTATAGTAATGCTCGCCGCTAGTTGTTTCAAAGGTCAGCGCGGCCAACACGTCACCGTTGCTTTCGATTAGATCCTTAACCGCGTAGGCCAATTCGTCCGGTGTCATTTTAGGTTTTGTCATTGTCGCTTTCTCCCTTTGAATAGTCTTTGATGATCAACATGCGCGTGTAGGTTGACGCGCCAACGCCCATAGCTGCAGCGGCGCGTTCCAGTTTTTCGCGGTCGTCGTCTGTCATAAGAACGTGCAACCGGTTTGTAAGTTTTTGTTTTGTGTTTTTCATATGCCCCTTATACAGCAACGCCAATTCTGCGCAACATATATTACGCACATAAAAGGTGTTGACAGTGCGGGGTTGTTGCTGGATAAAGGGGATAGAAGCAAACAAGGGAACAAAAACAATGACACATAAAACCTATTTAGAACGCGCAAAGGCAATGCAGCCCGCGCTGCCAGCCGATGACATCGCGCACATTGAACAGCACGGCAACAACCCGGACGTGACAATGCAACAATATGGCCGTGTTGCAAACATCTACGCCGCGATTGACCGTGCGCGACCAAAGCCACCCGCGCCAGCTTATGACCACGAAGCCGAGTTGCGCAAAGATATGGAATTTCGCCGCGATATGGTGGAGACTGGCAACGGCCTTTATGAACCGTTAAGTTGGGGGGTGTTAGTATGACTGTCAACATTTCAATCCACCACATCGAAATTGCTGTGGCGAAAACTTATCCCCAGAACGATTTTGACTGTGTTGAGGTGTTCACCGAAGACGGCTTTAACCTCCCAATGTTTTTACCATACGGCACAGGCCAAGCCGTAGCCGATGCAATCAACGCCGCAATCAAGCCGAAGGAAACCGAATGACCTTATATCACGCAACCATTGCCGCCGCTGTGTTCCTCGCAGCATACCTTGCCGTTGTTATGCCCTACGTGGCCTACCTATACGCAACGGGAGCCGTGTGATGGATATGCGGGATAAAATTGCGGCAGAACACGACAGAATTATACACGCAACGATTGACGAGCCGTGTAGCTACAAGCGTTCAGTGTTTCGTGCCGGTTGGGATGCGCACAAAGCCGCCCTGCCCGATATGATTGCGCCGTTGGTGTGGGAGTACAACGAATTGCGGGCGGAGTTTATATCTGGCGCGTACTGCATCGCACTGGATGGACCAGACCCTACACTTTTCATTGCTTGGGCAGAGGATGGCTTACCTTTCATGTTCATTTGTGACGCCAAAGCCGCAGCCGACGCCCTCAACCTCGCCGCTATTATGGCAGCGTTTAACCAACCAAAGGAACCAACATGAAAAAGATCATCACAACAATCGCACTGTGCGCATTTATGACGCCAGCCCTTGCAGAAAACGTGACTGCAAAAGAACTTTGCCCGATGCTGGGCCAACTTGCCGAGGAGATTATGAAGGCGCGCCAAAACGGCATGTCACCGTCTCAAGCGTATGAACTTGCATCGGAAAGCGAGATTGCAATGGGAATGGTCGAACTGGCATACGATGAAACACGTATGCACAGCGAAGGCGGCAAAGAGCGCGCAGTGCAAGACTTTCAAGAGGCTTGGGAGATTGCTTGTTACGAACAAGACGGTGAACTTTTATGAACGCCCGCACCGAAGTATTGAACGAGGCTTCCACGCTGATTAACGGCCAGCGCGAAAGCGACTATGGCACGCCGGAACAATCATTCGGATGCATCGCTGCAATGTGGTCTGCGTATCTTGGCAAGCCGATGACGGCATCCGATGTGTGCAACATGATGACGCTGCTAAAGGTGGCACGATTACGCAACGGCCCGCACCGCGACAGCAATGTTGACGGCGCCGGCTACATGGCCCTTGGGGCGGAATTAAGTGAGGAACAAAATGAAACTGGTAATTTTAGAAAGCCCTTATGCGGGCAGCGTCGCGGACAATGAAACCTATGCGCGGGCTTGCGTCCGTGACAGCTTAGAACGCGGGGAAGCGCCCATTGCGTCGCACTTGCTTTATACGCAGCCCGGCGTACTTGACGACACAGACCCAGATGAAAGAGCGCAAGGCATCTCGTCCGGGCTGGCATGGTTAAAGAAAGCCGATGCGTCTGTGTTCTACGTGGATCGCGGCATAAGCGACGGGATGCTGCAAGGCATGTTAAACGCGCAAAAATGGGGCGTGCCGATCAAGCTGCGCAAACTTAAAACCAAACCGTAAATCGGCCGTCTTGGCCGTCGTATGGATGATGCACAAAACATTCGACGGCCTGCCGGTTGATATATCCGTTGCGGTGATGCCAGCCGTCAGGCGGGGACGGGCTGCGCACGTATTCAATCTGCACGTTGTCACCTTCCATCGACCGCAACGCGTTGTGCATCATTGTCATTCCGATGTGATCTTTTTCGCGCTTGTGAGACAGCACGCCAGCTTGCTTGCGGATTTTGTGGTGCAGGTGATGCACGTAAATATACTTGTGCGGGCAATCCGAAACATGCGCACGGGCCTCGGTCATCATCAGCGGATATAGATCAGCCTCTTTTGCGCCGTCGCCATGCGTTAAGCCGATCAAGTTATCTTGAAAGCGATAATACTTGCGATGCTTTTCCGAAAGATTATATTCGGTTGCGGTAACGTCCGGGGCATTGCGAAACCATGCACCGACTTCGCGGGCCAAGCACCAACCCATCAGCCAATCGTGATTTGACGGGCAAAAGATCAGATCAACCGGCGCGGTGAGCCGTGCAAGTTCAATGCATTTGATATAGCCCGCGAACGCATCACGGTAAATCTGGTGGATTGTGCCGTGGCTGTCCTGATAAGTTCCGCTTGTGGTTGTTGATCGTGGCCCGTCAACGTGCAAAATGTCATTGCCCAAAACAAACAAGATGCGCCCAATGCCCATGCCAGACGCCTTGCGGATCAATTCGCGTGTGCCTTCAACCATGCGGTGGACAGCAACGTCGCGCCCGTAGGTGTAGCCCGTTTCGGTTTCAACGCATAACTTGCCAACGTGAACGTCAGCAAGGTCGATTACCAACAAGCACTCGCCAGCCGGTGCGGGCCGGATTTCATATGTGGGAAAGTCATCGTTTTTCAGATCGTCAATGGCGCCGCGAATTGTGTCCAGAAACTTGTTTGTTTCGGCTTCATCCGCCGGTGCAGCCCAGCGCGTTGTGCCTGTCTTGTTTCCCGTGGCTGGGTCGTAATTGTGTATCCAACCGCCCTTGGCCTCAACGCCGTTCAGCCCCGCGCCCTGCATAGCGGATCGTGCGCCGTCTGACAGGTGAAAGCCCCGCGACTTGGCAACGCTTAGACGGTTTCCAAAAGTGTTCGGATGGATGCCTAGTTCTTTTGCCGCAAGGTTGCCCTTGCCGTTGTTTCGGGCATAGGCTTCAACGGCTTCAATTGCGAGTTTGTCGCTTAGTGGTGCTGCGGGCATGGTTCAACCTTTTTTTATTGCGTGTGCAGATTAAACCCTATTTACACCACGCTTGCAACTGATCTAACAATACGTTAAGCGACCGCCTAGATTGTTTGCCGCCGTCGGCCAGTGCGCCTTGTGCTGCATCAACGCGACTTTGCGCTGTTGCTTCGCATCCAGCCCTATCGTTTGGCGTGGTCGCGCAGGCTGTCATTAACATCAGCGCAAGACAGATCGCGGCGGGTCGCATCTTCAATGCGTTTTTTTGTTGCAATATATTCATTGAGTTCGTCCACTTCCGTTTCGTTTCGTTGATTTCTTTTGCCCTTGAAAAACGCAAAAGCCACGCCCGCGATAAAAACCGCAATTCCGATAAGTGCCTCGATCATGTTGTCCAGCCTTTCCGCTTTGCAATGGCATAAGCGCCCTCGACAGCCGCGCCCAGCGCCAACGCCACAAACGTCACCATGTCAGGGTCCGCCGCAAGCATGTCGCCTTGCGCAGCGCCGATCACGCCGCCGATGATGTAACGCAGGACAATCCGCGCAATTGGTGCATAATTCATTTGAAACCTCTCCATGCGGCAAGGAACGCCGCGATTGCAGCCCAGAACCCGCCAACGGGGGCTGCTGTGGGCTTTGGTGTGGCCTTTGCGGTAACGGGTCGCAAAAACAGTTCACGTTCATCAGCGCGGCGATTTTTAAGCCCTTGGGACACAACCTTACGCCCCCCCTTGGTTTCCTTATTCCAAAGCAGGATGGACGCAGCAGACCGTGCCTTGTCACCATTGTTAAAATGACGCAGCGCAGACGAATTTGCAAACCCAGTCGGCCCGATGTTGTATGCCAGCGACAGGAACGCGGATCGCTCGTTGTCATTTATGTGCGCCGTAATTAACGGGTCCACCTTGGCCGCGAATTTAACAAGCGCCTTTTCCAAATACCATTCGGCCTCTGGTTGCGTTATTGTCAGGCCCATGCGCGGGACAATGCCAACCCCAGCCCGCGCCGTTGTGCCATAGCCAATCGTCAACACGCCTGCGCTGCAAAGGTATGTAGAAAGGCATAGCCCCTCCCATCGCTTGATAATTTCTGTCGCTTGCTGTGGAATATGCATCGGTTCCCTCAATTCTTAATGCTGCGCAAGATTGCCTTGATGTCCGCGCTAATTTCATCTAGCCGCGTATCCATGCGGTCGCGGCTGTCCTTTGCCGACTGCAAATCTTCTTTGCGTTGCGTCCAAAGCCGTTTAATGTCCGCAGCGTTTGCAATGCCTCGCGCTTCAAGTCTAACAAACCAAACAACAACACCGACGCAAGCCGCGATTACTGCCCAAAATTCACGAATTACGTCCATTAGATGCCTGCTTTCAAGAGTGTTTTTTTCGCGGCTTCAACCTCCGCAGCCCATGCACTTGCGCAATGATTTGGCGTAAACCAAAACACGCGGTCAATCATGTTGCGGCGCTTGGCCCATTTTGCGTTTGTCTTGCCGTCAATATAAGCCCGGGCGCTTGTTGTCTGGTGCGTTGACCCGCCGAACACAGAAGCGTTGATAACCCGACTGCCCGACGAAATAAGCATTTCAGCAAAGCGGGCTAGGATATATAACGGGCGTGATAGGCGGGCGTTAATCATGCGTTGACTTGCGCCGCTTGCAAAAACAGCGTGTCCATCTGCTCGTCGCTGTAATCTAACAAGTGACCAAAAAAAGCAATGTTTTGGCTTGTGCGAACCCAATCCGAAGCGTTGTCGATCACGACTTTTTCAGACCACGTTGCAGTTTCGCGGTATGTCAGAACCTTGCCCCATTCGGTTTCGCCCAGCGTGAGGATGCCTTGCATCGGGCTAATGGGGGCAATTGTTGCGCGGGCTTCTGCCTCGCTCACTTCAATAACGTCCCAGCCCGCAGTCCAGAAGCCATCGACCTTCTTTGGGAACCCCCACGCAACAGCCTTAAAGCCAAAGTTGACTTGTGGCTCTGGCAGATTGTCAACGCGGTAAACACCGCGCGGGTTTAGGTGCTTGTCAGCGCGGCCCGTGGTGTTGAAGTCACCGCGAAACCTCTCAAAAGAATACGCAGACGCAACGCCGTCAGTTATTTTGATAAGTTCGGTCATTAGATTATGTCCTCCGCAATAAGGTTGACGGTTGTGCCACTGTCTTTTGTGACGAAAGTGTAGGTCACACGGTCGCCTGTAGCTGTGGCGCTTGGTGTTCCTACGACAGTGGGGAGTGTTAGGGAGTATTCGGGTGCTAAGGTGTATTGGAACACAGTGTCGTTAGTGTCTCCAACAATAAGCATAGAACTGCCGTCAGTGTTAAATGCTATCGCAGTTGGGACTGTATCTTGCGAAGAAACACTAAAACTCTTGCTTGCGTAGGAAGCTGTAGACACGTCAAAACCAGTGCTTAAGGTGTACTGATAAACTGTGTCGTTAGTAAAACCAACAATAAACATAGAAGTGCCGTCAGTGTTAAATGCTAACGCCTGTGGGCCTGTCTCTTGCGAAGAAACACTAAAACTCTTGCTTGCGTAGGAAGCTGTAGACACGTCAAAACCAGTGCTTAAGGTGTACTGATAAACTGTGTCGTTAGTAAAACCAACAATAAACATAGAAGTGCCGTTAGTGTTGAAGGCTAACGCCTGTGGGCTTGGCTCTTGCGAAGAAACATTAAAACTCTTGCTTGCGTAGGAAGCTGTAGACACGTCAAAGCCGACTGATAGCGTGTACTGATAAACACGGTCTGTAGCTGACCCAACAATAAACATAGAAGTGCCGTTAGTGTTGAAGGCTAGGTCAACTGGCGCAGAATCTTGAGAGGCGACACTAAAACTCTTACTTGCATAAGATGCTGTAGACACGTCAAAACCAGTTGATAAGGTGTACTGATAAACTGTGTCGTTTCCGGTGCCTGAAATAAACATAGACGTCCCGTCAGTGTTGAAGGCTACTCCCGATGGCCCAGAATCTTGAGAGGCGACACTAAAACTCTTACTTGCATAAGATGCCGAGGAAAGATCAAAAGTCGTAGACGGATCAAAAGCAGCGACATAGGAATACTGCCACTTTGCGTTTGTTGGAAAACTTGCAAAACTTACGGTAGTATCAGCGGTCAATGCGCCTTGGTCAAAGAAGTTGTATGTTGCAACATCCAGCGAAGGGGTCACACCTGATACGTTTACAGGTTTGTGTGATGCTAAAAACGCAGAAAGATCGCCAGCAAGTTCTTGAGGCGTGCGAAACTCGCCCCCGTTTTCTGCCGCATTGGCGCGAATGTAGTCGCCAGCCTTGCCCGTCAACGGGGGCAGGTCGCCTGCAAGCGCCGTGGCAAGCACGTTGTCCGCAACGTCCTGCGCGTAGGTAACAAACGCCTGCAACTCAGGGCCGTTGGTCAGTGTCAACCAGTCCATGAAATTATCGACGTTTGTATCGAACGTCGCGTTTGCCTGTTCTTTAGCGGGCAGCGTGTCGGGGTAAAGCGTGATTGTCGGGGTTGTCATAATTCTTCCGCCTCTATTGTGGCCTTAGATGTGCCGACACCTTGCGCCGTTGGATTTGCAGACGACAATGTGCCGTAAATTGAAAATTCTGGATATTGAGCGTCGGCAACAAAGACCGCGCCAATGCCGTCAATGTCATCAACCATGCGCCAGAATGAGTTGGCTTCATAATTTAACAGCGTGACGTTGTATGAAACAATTGACGACGTGGTGCGCTGCAAAAGCGATGTCAGCGCCCCGTCTGTCTTTTTGAATGACCGGCTTTTTAGCGTCTTGCCTGTTCCAACGCCAACAACACCAAACTGCGAAACAATGCCCGCCGCGATTGTGGCAACCTTTGCAACCTCGCCTGTGTTGGTGATTGTTATATCAATTGAGGCATTCTGCGGAATGTTTAACGCAAAGTTGATGTGTTTGCGTTCAAACGATTTCGGCACAAACAACCACTTCCAAAACGACCCGCCATAAAGCGCCTCGTCTTTCATGTCATAGCTTACGTTTGCCGCATCGCCTGTTGTGGTAACAGTGGCGACAATTGTGATGTTGCTTGCCTGCACGCCAAAGAACGCGATGCCACCGATCCGCGACAATGTTTCAAGCGTGTAGGTAATTGTGTCCGCATTGCTGGTAACGGTTTCAACAACGCGATATTTATCAATTCCAACCTGTCGATCAAACGCCGCGTAACGGTTGGCGGGTCCAGCGTCGAACCAATCTGTTGACGTCGCGCTTGGTTCTTCCGATGTTGAAGCCGCGCTAACCTCAAAAATACGTTCCCCGACACGTTTTTGCGTGCCAAGCGTATAAGTGCCAGCCGTCCACGCAGTTTCAAGCGCCACATTTGACGCCGTGATGTTGGCGTCCGCAATCAAAAGAGGCACAACAATTTGCAGTGGTGTTGTCATGTTGCGGCATCCAATGTTAGGGCGTTGGTGTAGTCGGTGTTTTCTGCCGTCTGCGACGATGAATTGGCGGTAATCTCTGATGTTGATTGTAGCACATCTATACGCGCATTCAACGACTTTAATTCTGCAAGCATTTCTGCCTGCGACTTTTCCGGGCTGTAAGCGATATTATTAGCAGCCCGTGACAATCCCCGCCGAAGGTCAACGCCAGTTGCAAAGGCGTTTTCGCTGAATGAAGCGGTTAAGGCGTTTACCGCCGCCGCCGCATCCTCCGCTACAAAAATCTGCGCAAGCAACGCTTTATTGTGTTCGTTTGTGGCGTCCATTTCACGGCCTCGCATAATGGCCGTCAACTCTTGCGTTTTGCCCTGCGCTTGCAACAGCCGTTCGGTCAAGGCCACGCGATTTTTCGCTACCGCAAAAAGTTGGTTCACGCTGTCGATATGCGGCACAAGATTTGCAAGGCTTTCGCCCATGCGTGCAAACTCTTTTGAAATTGCCGCAGACTTTGCCGCCTCGTCCAGCCCTTTTAATGACAAGGAAAATCTGTGCGTAAACCCGTCAAATATAGAACTGGAAACGCCAAGCGACTCTGCCGCGCCCACTACGCTTTCGCGCACAAGGAACGCCGCTTGATCCATCGGACCCGCGCCTAGTGTCTTGGTAATGGTTGACCGCTTTTTAGACAGGCCAAAGAAACGCGACTTTTCAATCTCTTTGAACGACTGAAATGCAGCGTTTTCCATTGAGATAACGCCTTTGATGCCTTCGTCGATGGTTTTTGTCTTTGACTTGAAAAATGAAACAACCGCAAAGACCGCAGCCAATGGCAAGATAGCCGCGCCAGCCGCAGCCGCCAATCCAGCCGCTCCAGACGATGCACCCGCAAACGCTGTGGACAAAGCCCCTGCGCCGCCAGACAGGCCGCCAGACATCAACCCGCTGCCTACGCTGCCCAGACCACCCAGAAAGCCTGTGCCAGCAACCGCAGCACTTCCAGCCGTTGCCGCTGTTCCAAAGCCACCAACCAAGCCGGACATTACTCCGCCGCCAGCCGCAGCCGCGCCGCCAGCCGCAGCACCCGCGCTGCCCATGCCAAGGCTAATCATAATCTTGTTTTTAACCGCCAGAGCAATCATTTGCGAAAGCATATTTTTAAACGTGTCAACGATAGACAGTGCAAAGCCCTTGAAGTCTTTCAGCCCGCCGCTCACAAAGTCGCCAAACGCACCAGCCATGCTGTCGATCCCACTGACTAGAATTTGCGCCTTCGCTTTGCCTAGATCCTCGGTTGTCATAGCGGCTTCTTTCATTGCCGCATTAAACGCTTCGGTTTCTGTTTTTAATTTCTCTATTTTAGGCACGGTCTTGCCCGCAGACTTTCCAGTAGAAGTAAGTGAGTTATCAAGCAAGTCACTTGCTATCTTTGCTGCGCTTACCTCTTCGGCTGTCTCCGCGATTTTTGTTGTAAACTCCTCAAACGCTGTTGAAGTTGCGGTTGTCGATGCAAACAATTGCCTTGCGGTTGCCGATGCCGCCTGCGCTGTCGCTGTGTATTCTAGAGACATCTTGCGCAAGCCGTCGGAAACCTTGCGCCGCAATGGTTCTTGCAGGTCAAGCCCCAGCGCACGTTCTAAACTGTTCAACGGTCCAGTGATAAAGCTATCAACAAAGTCAAAACCGCTGTCCAGAACTGACGCAAAGGCTTGCAGGAATGTCGCTGAAAACCCAGCCGCGACCGATTGAGATACAGCAAGCAAAGCAGCTAAAAACGTCCCGATGTCAGTCACAACAGCGCGTGACAAAACTGCCACGGCCTTGAACGCCTCGCCAAAGCCGCCCGTGCCTTTGACTAACTCCAAAAATTTGCCAATTAGCAATCCGGCAACGACGACAACCGCGCCAATGCCAGTGGCAAGCAATGCGCCCTTTAATGTAATTAAACCAACAACAAACGTGGCCGCGGCAACTGTCGCGCCTATAATTGCAGGCGTAAAGCCAATAACAAGCGCACCTGTGGCCGCGATAACAATCCCAGAAACGGCGTCGATGTTTTCGCCTACAAACGAAAACACGCCCGCAAGGCCGGACAAGGCATTTATCCCAATCTCTGCCATTCCAAATAATGCTGCGCCAATGCCCTGTATGGCTGCAACAAATCGCGGGTCGGTTATTGACCCAATCAACCTGTCAATTGATGCCCGCAGCGTTTCTGTTGCGGGGCCAGACAATTCAAACAGATCGCCAAACGAGTTTCCAAGCGCAGCCAATGCGCCGCCCAGCGTGTCGCGCGCCGCCGCAGCCGACCCGCCAAATTGCTTTTCCAGTTCGCCCAGAATAATGCCCTGCGCGCCTGCGAGGTCGTTTGTCGCAACCATTGCTTTGACAACGTCTTTTTGCGCTTCGGTGAATTGGATGCCCGAACGCGATAGGGCAGTCATACCCAAAACCGGATCGTTCAATGCCTTGCCGACTTGCAGCGCCGCCGCCTTCAGGTCCGTACCCATCGCGGTCGCAAGATCCATTGTGGCGACTGTGGCCCTGTCAAAGGTTCCGCCTTGAATTTGTGTGAAGGTCAGCAAGACGCCCTGCATTGCGTTAGTTGCTTCATCGCCAAACTTTGTAACGCCCTGCAACGCTGCTGCGTGCGCGTTTAGCTGGCCAATCGTCCGGCCAGCCGCGCTGCCCGTTGACAAGATAGCCGCCGCAAGCTGTGCCTGTGCTGCATCGGCTTCAACAGTGGCATCCACAAACTTGTTAAGGCCCGCGCCCGCAGCGACAACGGCCACAAGCGCCCCAACGGCAGCCGTGGCGGCAATGGCAAACCTTCGCATACCAGCGGCAGCAACGCCGCCAGATGTCGCCCCAAGCCGCCCCATACCTGCCGCCGCGCCGTCTGTGGCCCGTTCAGTCTTGCGCCCGGCGCGGGTTGTGTCGTCCAGCGCGCGTTCACCCTTTTTCAAGCCGCGCGTATCAACGCCGAGAACAAGGTTTGCAAAATCAGCCATGTGTTATTCATCCTTGAACGGTTGCGACCCGCCACAACAGCGGGCCGTTATTTGGTTTTGTTGCGTTGGTCTGGCGGTATAGAAAAAGGGCTTGTGCCTTCATTCATGCCAGTGACAAAAGCGTCTGACATTTTCTTGATTAGGCTGGCTTCCCAAGGCTCAATCGTATCCATCGTCAGGGACGCATAGGCCGCGATGTCAACCCAATCCAGCGACTGAAAGCCGCCCATCGGTCCAGACTTTATCGGCCCAGCCTCGATCAGGATATTTAGCAAGTATTCCCCCGCGTCCAATTCTACAAAAGGCGCGGGGGTGTTGTTTGCGGTGTGACGCATCAAACGGCTTTCTTTCGGCCTGTCTGTTTTGTCGTTCTTTAACTCAATAATGGCGTTCAACCATCCGGCTTGGTGGGCGGCAAGTATTAGTTGCCCTTGCCGTTTCCCAAGCGGTTCGCCTGCTTAGATGCAAAGTCGCTGCACTGCTTGGCAAACGGGTTGTTGGACATTTCAAACACAGGTTCGCCGTCTTTATTCAAAACAGGTTCACCGTCTGCATCCTCTTTGACGCCCATATGCACAAAAGTCAGGTTTAAGAACCACATCGCATCGTCAGCGGTTGCGGGCTTGCCGTCTTTGTCCACGTTTTCAAAACCAACAATGAACGGCGCAGCCGCTTCGCAAAGCTGGTCATGGACATCTTCCATTACGCGGGCTTCGTCATCGCTGCCCTTGGCCTTTGCAGCCTTAGACATCATAGCGGCCTTTTGTGCTGCCCGCATTTTGGCTTGCATAGATGCCGACGCAGTACCGCGCAAGATAACCCGGCAAGGCTTGTCGCCATCCATTAGCGCCTCGCCTGTCCACTCATCAACGATCTGCATTGGCGATCCGGTTTCAGCTTTTGCGCGGCTGTCAAACTTAGAAAAATCCATCGTTTATATCCTTGGGGTTCTGGTTCAAGTGGGGCGACGGGCGAACCAAACCGCGCCGCCCCTACCGCCTAAGCGGATTTAGGAAGGCTCAACGTCGTCCACTGTGGCCGCGTTTTGCTTAAAGTTGATTGAAGCACCTTCAAAAGAACTGTCGTCTTTTGGGTTTTCTTCATATGTGTGAAGGTAGCCATGGGCGTACTGCACAACGTCACCCGTGACAGGTGCAGGGCCGTCGCCGCTGTCCGTGCCAGAACCGCGCACAATCTTGAGCGAATAAACACCCGACTGCGCATTAGCCGCAAGGATAGCAGTAGCAATGCCTGTGTCAGTGCCGTCGCCATGAAAGGTCAGGGTGGTATCTTTGCCAGTCGCCGCGCCTTTAACGCCAGACGTAAAGCCTGTGCCAAGGTCTGACACATCAATGTTGTTGTGCGTCACGCCGAAGACGGGCAGGGATTGCGTGCCTTTAAGCTGCACAAAGGTTAGGGCTTCAAAGCCTGCTTTGTTGTTGGTGGCTGGTGAACCTGCTACGCCGTATAGCGTCAGGCCAATGTTGTTGTTGGTAGTCATGTGCTTGGTATCCTTTCAAGCGATTAAGCCCAACGCGGGCATTTATTTATTGACGCGAAACCAGCCTATTTTCAGCCATGCGCCAATATCTTTTTCAAGGGGTGTGGCGAACGCACCGGCCCTGTTTGTGAGGTTTGCTTTGACCGGCTTTGCGGCAACGCCTGTGGGGCTTGCCAGTGGCGTATCAATGCGGGTGAAGGTGTTTTGCTTTTTCATGTCATACTTTCGTAGCTGATATAAATCGGGGTTTCCCACCGCACGCCTTCTTCGCGGCCTTGACGCACGCTGTGGCCTGTTATCGTGACCCGCGTGTCGTTTGCAGTGACGCGCAACCCGCGCTTGAAATATGCGACGATCTCGCCCGCCTTGCGCTTTGTGGCCACTTCGTAAACGTCAAGAGGCGAAACCAGCGTGATGACCAGAAACCCTTGGCGCATGTAAACTTGATCCGACAGCCCGGCCGGGACGTTATCATTAGGCAATAAAAACAGCGTGACGTGTTCGTCAGCCGGTTGATCTCCGCCTTTTTGCGACCACAACGCGGGGTAGCCCAGCGCGGTTGCCATAACGTCCGCTTGCGCGTTTAGGGCTTGCAAGATGTCGCTTTCTACATTGCTCATTGTCTGCCAATCTCCATGTTAAGCTGTCGGACAATGCTTTGAAATTTCTGCACGGTCAGCGCGACCATCCCCGCCGGTGCTTTGCGTGAAAAGCCGCCGATAGTCTTTGGCCCGTCAGGATAACCGCCTTCTTCTAGCTTCAAGATGTAGGGCAGGTTGTTCGTCAGATAGATAATGTCGCCCGCGTCCATCGTCGCAATCTTTGCTTGCACTTTTGCCATAGTTGCCGCGCCGCTGGTGTCTGTTGCGTTCACGGTTCCGACTGCTGGGGAGCCGATGGACGGTTGCCAGTTTGCCCGCGCGCCGCCCTTATCAACGGGGGTTTCGAATATCACATTGCGGAAAACGTCCCCTGCAACGCGCCGAGCCAAGGTGTCCATCTTGCGTTCAGTCTTTGTTTGCGCGGCCCGCAATTGATCTGCGAAACTACCCACGGCAAACCATGTCATAAAGCGCCGTCTGTCCGCCCGATGCCACGCGGCCCGTGTCCATAATCGTGCGCGTCTTTGTGACGCCAGCAAAAGAAAATGTGACAAGATCCGAAGACGTGATTTCAATCCCGATAGGCTCGACGATCACTTGGAAGTCGCCAACTTTGATGGCAGTTCCGTCTACCCTGCTGCCGTCAATCAGAAATATCGCCATGCGGGCTGTGACCGGCGTTGGTGTTGTGCCAGCCGTGCCGCCCGTTGGGTCGCTTGGTCCGCCGCCTGTGGCCTGTGGTGTCGGTTGTTGAATTGTGCCTGTCTGGATCGCGTCCGGCTGCTTTGCGGCCAGCTTGTCAAATGCGCCCGTGACCTTGCCGCGAATTGTAGCCATTATCCGCGCACCATGTTGGCCATGCCCACGCCGCCGCGAACGTAACCGCGCAACAGCCCTTCAACCGCAACAATGCGGGGCGTTGATGTTGGCAGGTTGTTGCCCGCGATTGTGATCGGCCCGACTTTGATGCTTTCGCTTGTCGTGCTGGTTTCAATTGTGGCAAACGGATCAAGCCCGCCTTGCAGGATAAACGCCATTTCAAATTGCGCGTGTTTGATGTCCAGCGGGATTGTGTCAGGATCGACCGGCCAGCTATCCACAAGGTCGTTGACCAAGCGCGGCCAAGACAGGGCTTGAAATTGAAATTGCTTCATTCCGATAAAAGAATATTTACGATCAAGGTAGCTTGCAGCTTTGCGCATGTTGATTTCGTTTGCCGCATCTGTAGCAGCGAGCGTGTAGCCCATGCCCAGCGCATAGCCCTCATAATCCGAAAGCGTGCCGTAGCTGTCAGCGTTTACGCCGCCAATTGTGGTATCAAGTGCCATATGCGGTCCCTTCTAAACTTAGTGAAGGGGCAAGCCGAAGCCCGCCCCTCTTCTAAATTTAGCCCAGCAATGTTGCGACGAAATTCGGCTTCCAAACCTTCGCGGCATAGAAAGTCGTGATGTCAAACATCGACTTGCCATAGCCCTTATAGACGCCGATGTCGTAAACAAGACCGGAGAACGGATCTTGTACGGTCAGGCGGTCAACAGCCGCATCGCCGCCAAGTGGCTGCGCAGGTGGACGAACAACCAACTCGCAAGCCGCGCGGTGGAACGCGACGTTGGCTGTGTGGTTGTTCAGGATTGTCACAGCGTTGTTGTCAGGGATTGCAACACGCAAGCCCGGCGCGGCGATTGTGAACGTGCCGGATGTACCAACAACGCCAGCTTCAACAACGTACTTATTCGCTGTGTCTGCTGCGAATGTCACAACGTCGCCAGCTTTTACGCCTGTTGCGCCTGCGGTTGCACCGTCAAACACAATAGCGGTTGCACCTTCCGCAAGTGCGCCGTTTACGGTCACGCTTGTTGCAGTGCCTTTGACGTGCGATGCGATGCCGTTGCTTTCCTTCAACATCAAGCCTTGCAAGTTAAGCAATTCGCCGCGACGCAACAGTTCCTCGCCGCCAGCTTCATTGACACGCTGCAATTGTGCAAGGTTGCGCAGCTTTGTACCGGCTGCGGTGTTCATCGCAATTGTGGCTTGCCCGTCAAGTGGCATCCCGTTGTCAACCAAGATTTGACGAATTTCTGCAACTTCATCAAAGTTGGAACCGAATGGGGTTGTGCCAGCCGTACCGATTGCGCGTGACGCGCCAAGAGCAAGCGTGGAAGCCGTGTGGCTTTCAATTGCGTTGGTGATTTTGCGCATGGCTTGTGCAATTTGGTCGCCGTAGACGGTTTCGTATCCAGCGCCGTTGTTCAGGTGCTTGATGTCTTCGCCGGTGTAGGGGATCTGAATGTTGGCAACCTTGTCGATGGTCATTTCCTTGTTGTCAACGGTCTGATCGTTACCTTCGGGGATGGTCATCGCAGGCGCATAGCTGTCGTTCAGAGTTGGCGTGCGGGTGTAGGCAGCGCGAACCGTGTCACCAAACGCAGCACCTTCGGAACCGGCGTTGATTGTAACGGATGGAATGACGCCAACCAATTCACGGCCAACAATGTCGGCTGCGCGGTAGA
>Ga0222645_100522_pt1 | contig 21245 bp, 13 predicted proteins | sample AntAcemetagen292_FD_179881 | JGI IMG/M metagenome (GOLD analysis project Ga0222645, IMG submission 179881) | Saline water microbial communities from Ace Lake, Antarctica - #292 | ecosystem: Environmental > Aquatic > Non-marine Saline and Alkaline > Saline | place: Antarctica: Ace Lake | collected...
AATAAATGGTTTCAGTCTCAGCGATGTATGAGGGAGTAAGAAGCCCTCGACAATAAAAATGCAATTAGAGCAAAGAGGAAAGTCTATGAAAATAAATGTTTCAGGTCATCATTGTGAAATCTCAGAGTCAGTTAAAGAAGATATCAATCAAAAGTTCTCTAAAATAGCCAGTCATTTTCCTACCCTTATCGCCATAGACATCATTGTGACAAAAGAACACGGTGAGTTTAGTGCAGAAGTCTCTACCAAATATGAAGGCACTAGTATTGCGGTGAAAGGCAAAGGTGGGGTGATGTACCCAGCTATTTCCCAGGCTGGTAAAAAATTAGATGCAGCACTTAAACATCGCAAAGGACAGATAAAAGGTGACCTGCATGAAAAACCCACTGTTACCACTCCAGAAATCGCTCACGAAATTATTCAAGGCATGGATCTAACCTAGTCGCTTTGAGTCTTACCTAGGGCGCTCAGGCCGATTTTAGTAGCTTGAGCGCTATCTTAGATACCTAATCTGGCCTTTGCATCCATCACAGAAAATTGATACTTACACCACACACAGCCCGCAGATTCATTGTACGTTATTTACTTATTTACTTATTTACTTATTTACTTATTTATTTATCCGTTTATTCACTTACCCACTTACTTTTGACACGTTATTTGAGTGGCGTTTTCAAACTCTATTTATCAATCTTTAATAGCCCTACTCCAAAATATACCTGAACATTAATACCCGTAGTGAAAAACAGAAAACAGAAAATAGAGAATAGGTACACAAAAAGTATATAAAGTGACGTTTAGAAAGTTTGCTATCTATTCACTCACTCTTCTTAGCCGCCGTAGTTTGAGTTACCATATTTATAAATATTAAGTACTGAAAATATAGTGAGTAACACATATCGACGTTTTAGCTTGGCTTAAACAACACTTTGCTGATGATTCGTTGCATAAATTGCAAACTGTTCAATCTTTGTGGAGCGGCTATGGGGATATTTCACGGTATGCAGGCTCAAGATCTGACACTACTTTTATTGTTAAACACATATCACCACCCACCGAGCCCGTTCACCCTAGAGGTTGGAATACACATACCAGCCATCAGCGTAAATTACAGTCCTATCAAATTGAAGCCAACTTTTATAGAGATTACGCATCCTTATGTGGTGAGCGCTGCGTGGTACCTGAACTATTGGCGGAGTTTTCAGAAAACCAACAACAAATTTTAGTATTGCAAGACTTGGATCAAGCTGGATTTTCACTACGTAAAAATCAACTGGAGATACCTAACGTGATGTTAGGTATCAAATGGTTAGCTTACTTTCACGCTAGGTTTTTACAACAAGGTAGTGGTAATCTTTGGCCTATCGGCAGTTATTGGTATCTAGCTACACGTCAAGATGAGTTCAAAGTAATGCAGGCAGGTCAACTCAAAGATGCGGCTCAAGCCTTGGACACCACTTTAAATACCGCTCGTTTTCAAACTCTGATCCACGGTGACGCCAAGCCAGCAAATTTTTGTTTTCCTGATAACAACACCATTAACAGGTTAGCCGCAGTGGACTTTCAATATGTGGGTAGAGGAATAGGAGTAAAAGATCTTGCTTATTTTCTAGGGGCTTGTCTTAATCAAGATGATTTATTCACACATCAACAAAGTTTATTAAGCGAATATTTTTCACAGCTTAAAGATGCGCTTGAGTATTACCAAGTAAAAGTGGATTTTACGCATTTACAGCAAGAGTGGCGTCAGTTATACCCTCTAGTCTGGGCTGACTTTTACCGATTTTTATTAGGTTGGAGTCCAACTCATTACAAAATTAATCCTTACATGCAAAGGCAAACTGCAATCGCCCTAGCTGTTTTAAAGAAATTATAAGTGGCAATATGAAAACAAATATTATTACCTATTTAACATTATTACTTAGCTTACTTGTGCTTGATGGTATTTGGTTAGGTTTGGTTGCAAAGGACGGTTATCTGCAGGCGATGGCGCATATTATGCGAGAGCAAGTCATTATTTGGCCTTGGATTGTTTTTTACCTATTCTACCCATTGGCGATATTGATCCTAGCGATTAATGTTCAATCAGCTAACCAGTCTAAGCTTTACTTTGCATGGCGTGGTTTTGTGTTGGGCGCCACAGCTTATGGTACTTACAACCTAACTAACTACGCATTAGTGGTCGACTGGCCACTTTCCATTACTCTTAAAGATTGGCTTTGGGGGGCGACTTTGACTTCAATTTGTACTTGGATAGGTGGACTTGCGTGGCTCAAAATATCTGCTTTGAGAAAAACTAATGATATCTGAGCATACTAGCGTGCTTCAATTAGCCGATAATATAAAAAATATGATAAGCGTTAATTGACTACTAGGCTGATGTTTGTCGTTGCCTGCTGATTTTAAAGTGGAACATAAAGCATAAATTCTTACTTTCATTATGATGGCTGGAATTATCTGGCTCTTGGCTGTGAATATTATCTATATGGCGCTAATCGATCTACAAATTTCATTATTTGAGCTAGTGCTGTATTTTAGAAGGTTATTTTATAACTTGGCACTCATTTATATTTCATCCTGTTTGGTGAGATATACAATGACACCGACGCGTAAGCCTAAACCTAAACCTAAACTTATGTGCCTATGACAAAGCCGCAACAGTGTCATACCGAGCCCTAGTACCCACTTTACTAATATATTAATTTTTGTCACTGTGGCTTATGTCTTGTCGTCCAGTATAGGGTCGATAGACAGAAACTTGTGATAGCTTGGTGGTTTGCCTGCGGCAGCCTGTGCGACAGTTTGGCCTGTGCGACAGTTTGACAGTTTGACAGTTTGACAGTTTGACAGTTTGACAGTTTGACAGTTTGACAGTTTGATACTTTTTACTTTGGCTGGCGTATCGTATTGGGTTACTCATGTCTCCATACTAAACTTTACTTCAAATTAAGAGATACACACTTTGCAATCCCCTAAAACTAGTACCGTAATGAGATGGCTATTTGGTCAACTTCGTCCTTATAAATCAAAAGTGGCTTTTGCTATCTCTGCATTAATTGTCGGTGCTGGGTCTTGGCTATTGTTAGGCCAAGGTATTAAAGCGGTAGTGGACGACGGTTTTATTGCCAACAACGCTGATAGGTTGGACCAAACCATGTTTATGGTAATGGGTATTGCATTGGTAGGCAGCATTGCTGCTTACTTCCGATTCTACTGGATGATTTGGCTGGGTGAGCGAGTCAGCGCAGACATTCGGCAAAACGTGTATGGACATTTATTGACCTTATCACCAGAGTTTTTTGCTAAAACTCGCACTGGAGAAGTAATTTCTAGATTTACTGCAGACACCACACTATTACAGTCTGTGGTAGGAATGGGTCTATCAATGGGGCTGCGCTCGTGCATCACGTTTATTGGTGCTTTGCTATTGATGCTTTTTTCTAGCCCAATGTTGACCTTGTATGTGTTAATTGCAGTGCCTGTGGTGTTACTACCGATTAGAGTTTTTGGCGCAAAAGTTAGGCTACACTCTAAAAATAGCCAGGACAAGGTGGCAGACGTAGGCGCTTATGTAGATGAAACGCTACACGAAATTCATACTGTACAAGCTTATTCACATGAAGAAATAGATAAAACTTTGTTTCAATCTCGCATTGAAAGCGTGATGGGAGCTGCACAATTACGTATTAAATACCGTGCCCTGCTGGTAGCTTTTATTATGGCAATTAGTATTATTGCTATCACATTAGTGGCATGGGTAGGTGCGCAGCAAGTATTAACCGGTAAACTTAGCGCTGGCGAGCTCACCGCATTTATGTTTTACGCCGTGATGGCAGGTGGCGCTGTAGCCACTATTAGCGAAGTGATTGGTGAGGTTCAAAAAGCTGCAGGCGCTAGTGAGCGTTTAATGGAATTATTAAACACGAAGACTAGTATCGAGTCACCCGCACAACCCATTATTTTACCTAAAAAAGTCAGGGGTGAAATTAGCCTTCAAAACGTGAACTTTCATTACCCTCAAGCTAGCACTGTCTCGGTAATAAAAAATCTTAATTTAGTAATCAAAAGTGGCGAGCGTGTCGCTTTAGTGGGGCCAAGTGGAGCGGGTAAATCTACGTTGTTTCAATTATTACTGCGTTTTTATGATGTAAGTAGTGGCCAAATAGAATTGGAAAAGCAAGACATTACATTACTAGATGTTTCTGAGTTGCGCGACCAATATGCACTAGTGCCTCAAGAATCTGTGATATTTGCCAGCAGTGTCAAAGATAATATTGGTTATGGTCGAACAGATGCTAGTCAGTTAGATATAGAAAATGCTGCGAAAGCAGCTCGTGCCCATGACTTTATTAGTGAGTTACCGGACGGGTATCAAACTAATTTAGGTGAACGCGGCGTGCGCTTGTCTGGCGGTCAAAAGCAGCGTATCGCAATCGCCAGAGCTATCTTAGCAGATAGACCTATTTTGCTGTTAGATGAAGCGACCAGTTCTTTGGACGCTTCTAACGAGCAGCATGTTAAGTTGGCGCTAGAAGAGTTGATGAAAGACAAAACGACATTGATTATTGCTCATAGATTAGCGACAGTTATCAATGCAGATAGAATAGTGGTGATGGATAAAGGTGAAATAGTGGCTATCGGTACCCATCAAGAATTAGTAGCAGATAATGATTTGTATCGTGAATTTGCGCAATTGCAGTTGGTGAGTTAAATACAACTTTAAGCCACAAGTTAAAAATTTAAATTTTTTTTAACCCCAGAGTAAAATAAAGACAAAGACAAAAGAAAGGTTAGAAAGATGATGTGCGATACTGAATTTTTCTTAACCGTTTTTATCGATTTTCTTTTTGTGTGGAGCCCTTGTAGCTTGAGGCTTTTTTTTTGTTAATTTGTTAATTTGTTAATTTGTTAATTTGTTAATTAGATAAAGTGGTAAGTAGTTTATGAAAATTGCGCAGATAGGTGAAAACGTTCTTAGCACTGTGGCTAGGCAAGTGGCGCAGACTGAGTTTGAGCAGGCGTCACTGCTTACATTTATGGATGAGCTGTTGACAACCATGCTTCAGGCTAATGGTATAGGGATCGCTGCGCCACAAGTATTTGATCCCAGAGCTATCATGATTATTGCTTCGCGGCCTAATTCTCGCTATCCCGATGCACCAGATATGCAGCCCTTAGTCATGGTTAATCCACTGATTAAACAAAGCAGCGTAAATAAGGTTTGGGAGTGGGAAGGGTGTTTGTCTGTACCGGGTTTACGCGGGCGTATTGAACGGCCTGATTGGGTCGAAGTGGCATATTTAGACAACAAAGGTAAAGCTCAAAATATCAAGCTGGAAGGGTTTGTGGCGCGTATTTTTTTACATGAATTTGATCATTTGATTGGTAAAACATGGCTTGACCATATCGTGAATACTGAAAATATTATGGCAAACGATGTATGGATAGCAAAATTTGCATAAAAGTTTTGGTTATCAAATTTTATCAATTCAGTTAGCATAAAGCTTAGATAAACAATCTCTAAATTTTTTGGATAGTTACCTTGATTTCTTTTTTTGCTTTTAAAAAAATTATTCTTACTACTGGCTTAGTAGTAGCCGTTTTCAACTCTTACGCTCAGCCAAGTCAAACATCTGAGACTGACACGTTTCCACAGTGTATTGAACGTTTGCAACAGCTGGCACGTGATGCAGGGGTGTCTGAAAACACTGCAGTAGAGATTTTAGGGCAGATTAAACCGTTACCCGAGATCCTCAGGTATGACCGCAATCAACCTGAATTTGTACAAACTTTTACTGGCTACTTTTCAAAGCGTGTAACTAACTGGCGGATTTATAAAGGTCGTGAAAAACTCGTAGAGCACCGTGAGTTTTTATCCACACTGACTCAAAAATACGGTGTTCCAGCACATTATTTGATGGCTTTTTGGGGACTAGAAACCAACTTTGGTGGTATCAAAGGTAAAATTCCTACCATCGCGGCTTTGACGACTTTGGCTTGTGACCAACGCAGAAGCGCATATTTTTCTGGCGAACTAGTGCAGGCTTTGTTGTTGTTAGAGCGTGAAAACCTTGACCCTAAAAAGATGATTGGCTCTTGGGCTGGTGCGATGGGGCACACCCAATTTATGCCAACAGCTTATATTAAATATGCCAAGGACGGTGACGCAGACGGCAAAGTTGATCTGTGGAACAACGAATTAGATGCCCTCGCTTCTGCTGCACATTTTTTACAAAATCTGGGTTGGAAAACAGGTTTTAGATGGGGCAGAGAGGTCTTATTGCCTGAGGGCTTTGACTATCAATTAGCGGGTAAGTCACAACCTCAGCCCCTATCTTTTTGGTCACAACAAAAAGTAACACAAGTAAATGGCGAAACTTTGGGTAGTGATGACTTAAAAGCTGCGTTACTTATTCCTGCGGGGCATACTGGGTCTGCGTTTATGGTTTATCCTAATTTTGATGTGATCTTACGTTGGAACAATTCTGAGTACTACGGTATCGCAGTAGGCCACTTAGCGGATCGAATCAGAGGCCAAGACGCTTTATCAAAACCTTTACCTGAATTGCCTAATTATACCTTGACTGAAATGCAGCTATTTCAAGATAAACTGAATCGGTTGGGTTTTAATGTAGGCGTAGCTGACGGGATTTTAGGTCCAGCGACACGTAAAGGCGTACGTGTCTTTCAAATGTCGGTTGGATTGATTGCTGATGGCTACCCGTCCCAAGAAACAGTTGAAGCAGTGATGAGTGAGCCCTTAAATATCCAAGAAGATATAAATAGCTGAGGGTTTGTGAAACACTCAATTTGTGATTCAATGTGTATTCAATTTGTAACGCCTCGTCCCTTAGATGACTCTACAGCTAAGGTGCTAGCAGTGCTAAATGGGTTTCGCGTTATCAGTACAGTCAAGCGGTTAGAGCAGTCAAAGTAGCCAAAGCAGTCAAAGCAGTTAAGTTTTTAACACCTCTTTGCAGATAAGGCACCGCAATAACCCATACTTTAGTGTGCTGAAACAGCGCATATCAGCATGCTAATTCTAAGAAAATTAATGGCTCACCAAGAGCGTGAATTTCTGTTATAGTCCCGCCGGTTTTTTGAACAGCAACCCCCTGAATTTTTTAGAGAGTATCATGCCAACTATTCAACCAGCCTCACGATCCAAACCTGTCGCCCGTATGAAAGCCGAGCGTGGCTTATTTTCCTTCCCTAAATATTGGGCGGAATGCTTTGGACCAGCGCCATTTTTACCTATGTCACGCAAAGAAATGGATGTCTTAGGTTGGGATAGCTGCGACATTATTCTGGTGACTGGTGATGCTTACGTCGATCACCCTAGTTTTGGTATGGCTGTTATTGGCCGTACATTAGAAGCGCAAGGATTCAGAGTAGGGATTATTTCCCAGCCTGATTGGCATAGCAAAGACGAGTTTATGCAGCTTGGCGAGCCTAATCTATTTTTTGGCGTGACCGCAGGTAATATGGACTCGATGATTAATCGTTATACGGCTGAGCGAAAATTACGTCATGACGATGCCTACACCCCCCACAACGAGGGCGGAAAACGTCCCGACCGTGCTGTGACCGTTTATACCCAGCGTTGTAAAGAAGCGTATAAAAAACCTGTTATTATTGGTGGGATTGAAGCCAGTCTTAGACGTATCGCACATTATGATTACTGGTCAGACAAAGTACGCCGTAGCGTATTGTTTGATTCTAAAGCCGACATGTTGATGTTTGGTAATGCTGAGCGACCTTTGTTAGAAATGGCGCATCGTTTTGCCGCTGGTGAAACGATTGAGCAGATGCAAGATATTCGTGGTACTGCGGTGATCCGAAAAGAGCCATTACCGGGCTGGCAAGGTGTGGATTCGACCCATCTAGACAGCATTGGTAAGATTGAACCGATTATTAGCCCTTACCAAATTATTGATGATAAATGCGCTGTCTCCTCTGAAGCTGAGCGACAAGCGGCAATTGAAGAACAAAAAGCGCAGCCCATTGTTATCCAACCTTTTACGTCAAAAACTGAAAGGCGTAAACCTTGGGATAAAACCTATGTGTTGCTGCCAGCCTATGATGTGGTACGCGCCGAAAAAACTCATTATGCCCATACATCACGTATTTTACATAAAGAAACCAACCCTGGCTGTGCTCGAGCGTTAGTGCAGCGCCACGGTGATCGCATCATTTGGATCAACCCACCTGCGTATCCACTAGAAACTGAAGAAATGGACGCGGTGTTTGACTTACCTTACGCGCGGGTACCACATCCTAGTTACGGCAAAGCCAAGATCCCTGCCTACGATATGATCAAAACTTCAGTGAATATCATGCGCGGCTGTTTTGGTGGGTGTACTTTTTGTTCGATTACCGAGCATGAAGGTCGAGTCATTCAAAGCCGTTCAGAAGAGTCTATTATTCGTGAAATCGAATTAATTCGCGATAAAGTGCCCGGTTTTACTGGTGTTATTTCCGATCTTGGTGGCCCAACCGCCAATATGTATAAATTGCGTTGTAAAAGCCCTAAGGCTGAACAGGCTTGCCGGCGTTTGTCGTGTGTATGGCCAGAAATTTGTGGGCACCTAGATACGGACCAAACGCCCACTGTTAATCTTTACCGCAAAGCTCGAGAAGTGGAAGGGGTCAAAAAAGTCCTGATCGCCTCAGGTGTACGCTATGACTTGGCGATTGAAGACCCGAATTATGTCAAAGAGTTGGTGACGCATCACGTAGGCGGCTATCTAAAAATTGCCCCAGAACACACAGAGAAATCCCCGCTAGATAAAATGATGAAACCGGGTATGGGCACTTATGATAAATTTAAAGAATTGTTCGACAAATACACCAAAGAAGCAGGCAAAGACCAGTACCTAATACCTTATTTTATCTCTGCTCATCCGGGCACTGAAGACATGGATATGGTGAATTTAGCTTTATGGCTCAAAGAGCGTAACTTCAAGTTAGACCAAGTACAAAACTTCTACCCATCACCCATGGCAAATGCCACCACTATGTATCACACTGCTAAAAACCCGATACATAAAGTGAATCATCAAAGTGAAGAGGTAGAAGTACCTAAAGGTGAAATTCATAGACGTTTGCACCGTGCATTTTTACGCTATCACGACCCAGCCAACTGGCCATTATTGCGTAAAACTCTTAAGGAAATGGGTAAAGCGCACTTGATTGGCAGCAGCCCTAAATGTTTAGTACCTGCTGAAAGTCGTAATGAGTTGAAAGGTCGTGATCAAAAGGATTTTGCTAAACGTTCAGGCAACAAAGCGCTTGTCAAAGGTAAAGCTGTGAATGCAATAAAAGCCCAAAAAGGGTTAACCCGCTTTAGTGATAATCAACCTCACAATGAAGCCGCCAAAGCTGAGCAAGTCAGTTATAAAGCAGCGAACAGTAAAAAAAGAAAACCCCACCAAGCCAAACTGACCGATTAAACCAATATTCATTTAGAGCTTACACAGTAATGCTATTAACAAAGGTGTTAATAGCATTACTGGTTTAGTCACTTCAAATTAATGATGTCTCAAGTGACCATTTTATAAATGAGGACCGGCCGAAGTCAGGGCTTTGCCCTCTTCGTTATCAGTAAACTTAGTGAAGTTATTGATAAATAGCTTGGTTAATTTCTTAGCTTCCTCTTCCCATTCAGGTGCGTTTGAATAGGTGTTACGTGGATCTAGAATGTGACTGTCTACACCAGATAATGCAGTAGGGAAAGCCAGCTCAAAATAGGGAAGTGTTTCACACTCAGAATCTTCAACTTCACCACTTAATATTGCGTTAATGATAGCCCGAGTTGCAGCTAAGCTAATACGCTTACCTGTACCGTTCCAGCCAGTGTTAACTAAATATGCAGTTGCACCGGCATCCGCCATTCTTTGTTCTAGTACTTCAGCATATTGGGTTGGATGTAGGCTTAGAAAAGCTTGCCCAAAACAAGATGAAAACGCAGGTGTAGGGTGATTAACACCACGTTCAGTACCCGCTAATTTTGCAGTGAAACCTGATAAGTAGTGATATTTTGCTTGTTCGCTAGTCAAACGCGACACCGGTGGAAATACACCAAATGCGTCCGCGGTTAAAAAAATTACCTTTTTAGCATGCCCAGCTTTACTTATACCTAATACCCGATTGTCGATATGTTCAATGGGATAAGAAACACGGGTGTTTTCTGTTTTAGAGTTATCAAAGTAATCAGGTACATTGCCTTTTATCATGACGTTTTCTAATAAAGCGTTACGTCTAATTGCATTATATATTTCTGGCTCTTTATCAGCTTCTAAATTAATTGTTTTAGCATAACAACCGCCTTCGAAATTAAATATTCCGTCATCGTCCCATCCATGTTCATCGTCACCAATTAAGGCACGCGCTGGATCAGCTGATAAAGTGGTTTTTCCGGTACCTGACAAGCCAAAAAAGATAGCCGTGTCATTATCTTTACCCACATTGGCCGAGCAATGCATCGATGCTATACCTTGCAGAGGAAGAAAGTAGTTCATCATGGAGAACATGCCTTTCTTCATTTCGCCGCCATACCAAGTACCACCAATTAATTGCATTTTTTCAGTTAAGTTAAACGCAACGAAGGTTTCGGAATTCGTTTGATGTTCCTTAAAGTCTGGATCTGAGGCTTTTGAGGCATTCATGACCACAAAGTCAGGCTCAAAATCATCAAGTTGCTCTTCTGTTGGACGAATAAACATATTTTTGACAAAGTGCGCTTGCCAAGCAACTTGCATAACAAACCTGACTTTAAGTGCTGTATTCGCATTTGCACCACAAATGGCATCAACTACATACAAGTCACTATCTGAGAGTTGCTGTTGACTGATTTTTTTTAACGCTTGCCAAGTGTCTAGTGAAATAGGCTTGTTGTCGTTGTTATTGTCTGCGGTTTTCCACCAAACTGAATCTTTAGTGGTATCGTCCATCACTAAAAATTTATCTTTGGGTGAGCGCCCTGTATATATGCCAGTATCAACATTGACCGCACCTGAATCTGTTACTGTGCCTTTTTCATAGCCAGTTAAGGCTGCATCAGTTTCAGCAGCAAATAATGTGTCATAACTTGGATTATGGATAATGCTGTTTATATTTTTGAGCCCAACTGTTGCCAAATGCGCACGAACTTTATCGAGTCTGATACTTTTTGAGGCGCTAGGTTGTTGTTCTTTAGTTGTCATATTTTAATCCAATAGTCATTATTTGAGTATTTTTTGCGGCTAAATTATATATATAAAATATAGAGTGCTGGTCGTTGTAGCTGACTTGTAATGTGTTGCGTTAGAGTGATTGGCTTTATACACAAAAAAATATGATAAATCATAATAACGATATTATTTTGGTTATAGGCGCGGTGAATAAATAATTACAAAACGTTAACATATTGAATTTTAATAGTGAACGTTATATTAATATTTAGTGGCAGCTTAGCGCTGCGTAACTATTTACTTGCGGCCACAATATTTATGTAGAAGGGAACATTCAATAGCGATGGTATTAGCTATTGAGTAGGGTAATATTTTTTTTGTATGATTTTAATTTGATGTTTATGTGACTTTAGTATCATGAAAACATGAATTATACTGGCAAAAAAAGAGAGCACTAAGGCTCTCTTTTTATTGAAAATCAGACTAATACTATACTTTTTTAGCTACAGGCTTAGCTGCTAATTTAGCAACCGCGGCTGTCAACGCGTCAATTTTGTCACTTAACTCTTCAATTTTTTTATCAGAATCAGTGTTGTTAAAACCAAGTTTAGCGCGAACTGTTTCGATACGAGTTTCGATTTCAGTTTTAGCCGCTACTTTCGTTTTGACTTCTTCGACTTTGCCTTTGCCTTCAGTTTCAAGCTTTTCGCCTTTAACTACTAACTCGTCAAACAATTTGTTTGAATCAGTAGAAAGAGCTTCGAAGCGACCTTTCACTTCTTCATAGCCTCTACCATATGCACCAAGGCCGGCTAGCCATACTTTACGAGCCATATCTTCTGCAGTAGCCGCTTTTTCTTTAATCATGTCTATATTGTTCATAATATTTACTCCGTGGATGTTTAAAATTAGATATTTTGCTTCGATAAAACGCATACTACGGATGAAAATTAGAAATCGCATACTAATTAAGCAACTTTTTATTTTATTTTATTTTATTCATTAATTATTTTTATTTTTATTTTTATTTCTGTTGCTGTGACTAAGATATTGCGTAGAGCACTCGGATATTACTGTAAATGTTGATTGCTTGGATAAAGTCCCAGTAAGCTAAGAATAAGCCAAGAATCAGTCAAAATTCAGCTGAAAATATGTGACTATCTATAACCTTTACCTATAGCGACTAGCAACAATAACTATTCAAAACGGCTATCAACAAAGTTTATAACTAAAAGTTAAGCCTAGTACTGAAAGCTAATCTGTTAGACACAGCCAAGCCCGTCGTCTCAAACTAACCGCTATTTACAACCGCTATTTACAACCGCTATTTACAACCGCTATTTACAACCGCTGCCATATATAACAGTCGCCACATATAGCAGCTGCCATTTATAACAGCTGTTATTTATAACCAGTAGCGCATAGTTCGCATAGTATGGGTGTTCTGATAGCGGCCAAACTTTACACACACTGTTTTTTCTTTTTTTCTCACTCACTCTCACTTTCACTTTAACTTTCACTCTCGCACGATTACAACCACATCTAGCTTAGGGGTATACCCCTATTCTTCTAAAGTGTATTACTTGGGAGACTGTGGAGGTAAAAGTTAATGATGAATACTTAACATGTGGAGAAACAAATAATATGAAAAAATTTACCTTAAGTGCACTGGCTGCTGCTGTTATAGCCGTTACGATGCCTCTACAGGCGCTAGCACAAGCTGCTATTGGCAAGCAGTTAGCACAAGTACTGCCGACTATGAGCGGTGAAGAAACGATTATGGCCGTTGTCACATTTGAACAAATGAATGCTGTATCGGTTAGTCAAATACGAGCAATGAAAGCGTTAGGTATCTCTAAAGGTGTGCAGTTTTCTGCTGTGCCTGTGATGGGTCTTGTTGCTAATGTCGCCCAAATTGAAGCTATCGCTGCAAGAGATGATGTACGCTCAGTCTGGTTAAACCGTAAATTAGACTATTTTAACGCCAGCTCACGTCAAATCACTGGAGTAGATAAAATTCAGGGTACTGAGTTTGCCAACCGTAATGGTGGTACTGAGTACACTGGTAAAGGTGTCACCATTATGGTGAATGACTCTGGTATTGATGCCACCCATCAGGATCTGTTTTTTGGTGATGTAGTGGTCGACAACGTTCAAGCTGCCACACATTCGTTGGATCTTTTAGAAACGGGCATTACCGACGGTTTTGTCATTCAGCAACAACCTAATACTGACTTGATGGTAGGCCACGGTACACATTGTGCAGGTACTATTGCTGGTTCAGGTGTTATGTCTGATGGAAAATATAAAGGCGTAGCGCCAGATGCTGATCTAGTCGGCTATGGCTCAGGAGCAGGCTTGTTCATCCTAGATGCTGTTGGTGGTTACGATTATGCTATTAATCACGTATACGATTATGAACATCCACTACGTGTGATGAGTAATTCTTGGGGGTCGGGTGGTAAATTTGACCCTTTAGGTCCGGTCAGTACAGCATCTTATAAAGCGTATAAATTTGGTATCTTGTCAGTATTCGCTGCAGGTAACTCTGGATCGGGCGAAAACACCCACAATCCCTACGCGCAGATACCTTGGGGAATGTCTGTAGGTGCAGGCGACACAAATGGCAATTTAGTTAATTTTTCTTCTCGTGGTTTAGAATACGAATCAGGCGATTTCACTATGCCTGATGGAAAAAAATGGTCTTACGACAACGAAGTGACAATAGTTGCGCCCGGCCGTTATGTTATATCAACGCGTTCATCTACCAACTTTGTCGCTAACGGCAACCAAGCAGATTCAGTTATTGAGCTTGCCTACTTACCATTTTATACCCGTATATCCGGTACTTCTATGGCAACACCACACGCAGCAGGTGTGGTGGCTTTAGTGATGGAAGCTAACCCGTCGCTAAGTATTGATGAAGTTAAACAAGTGATTAAAGAATCAGCTACCAATATGCCTGGCTACGAAGCTTGGGAAGTAGGTGCAGGTTATATCAACGCACGCGCTGCAGTAGCAGCAGCAAAAGGCTTTGACAATAGCCAAAAAGACACGATAAACAACAGCTCAGATGCAGAGTTTTTTGCAAGTATCAAGATGCAAGCTCAAATTCTTTCTGAAGGGAAACTAGCTTTTGATACTGCAGAGTCACAAGTGATAGAGCTTGAAGTTGGTCCAGATGCAAAATTTGTAAATGTAGGTGTGACCGCTCTAGCAGCTATTAAAGCGGTGCTTGTCAACCCAGACGGAGAGCGTTTCGAAGGTGGCTTTACAGCGCCTCTTCTAGCTGATAGCTCTGTTATTACTGCCCCCGCTACAGTAGGTATTTGGAAGTTATCTATGCGAACAGATGTTTTTGGTTTAGAAGTATTGCCCGCAGCTGCAGCTTACGATGAGCAAGCTCAAACTGACGAAGCAAGTGATAACCAAGTTAGCTACTGGGCATGGCAAGATGTACTTATGGGTACAGAAGGCATGGATGATGTAGTAGGTCATAGTCAACAAGCAGTAATTGAAAACGCAGTACTTGAGCGATTGATGGATGGTCGCTCATCATCACGATTTGCTCCTAATGCGATGATGTCTCGCAAAGAATTAGCCAAAGCATTAGTTATGGGTGCAGCAGTACGTCAGCACCGTAGCCTTGATAATGAAACAGAACTCACACTTATCGGTGTTGAAAGTAGCTATCGTAATTTTGCCGAGTCAGTGGTTATGCCAGGTGCAGCGTTGAAAGATGCGAAACAACAATTTGGTCCAGTTATGCAAGCAAAGGGTGGTGATTTTCGTGGCGCTGATGCGGTGAATCGTGCGGACCTAGCTTATAGTTTGGTACAAGTTATTGGCAAAACACAAACAGCTTTGGACTTTGGTGATGAACATCAGATTACTGTTAATTTCAGTGGTGAAACAATAATAATTGCTGATCAGAGTGCTATACCTAGCGATATGCGAGGATATATACAAGTTGCGCTGGATGAAAAGCTTTTAGGTGCTAGTTACGACATCTCGCAAGGTGATTTTGCATTAGAGCCGACAATTATTGCTAATTTCAATCCTAACGATGGTATCTCACGAGCCAGTTATGCCATTATTGCCAACAAAATAGACGCTCTTTATTTTGTATCAGGAACATCCAGTAACGCTGAATAACAGCACAATTTTAACTTCTATTTAACGCCTCACTTGTGGGGCGCTTTTATTTGTAATCAAGCCATAACCAAATAGGGGGAAACCCCTATTTCTAAGTGTTTTAAATTTCGACAAGATAGTTCATACGAACTATGTCAATTATTTTAACAATTAGAGTGAGTAAAAAATGAAAAAATTTACCTTAAGCGCAATAGCTGCCGCAACAATGGCATTAAGCACGCCGTCGGCAGTGTTGGCCGAGGCTGTTATTGGTGAACAGTTAGCTGAGTTTTTACCCACTATGACTAGTACTGGAACAGTCATGGCTGTAGTTACTTACAATCAATTAGATCCTGTTTCGACAACTCAGCTTGAGCACCTTTCTGCATTAGGTATTAGTCAGGCGGTTCAGTTTGCTTCGGTTCCTGTTATCGGTGTAGTAGCTAATTTAGAACAAATTCAGGCTATTGCACAACGCAGCGATGTGCGCTCGGTATGGTTAAACCGTCATCTTGAATACTTTAACGCCGATGCCCGTCAAATTACCGGTGTTGCTTCAATACAAGGTGAAGATTTTGCTGCTACTAACGGTATCGAATACACCGGCAAGGGCGTCACTGTCATGGTTAATGATTCAGGTATTGATGCGACCCATCAGGATTTATTTTTTGGGGATAAAGTGATTGATAACGTGCAAGGCCTTACTCACGCGAGTGCTTTAAGCATTGGCGGGGTTACCGAAGGTTTTATAATCAAAAATCAACCCAACACTGACACCAATACAGGTCACGGTACCCATTGCGCAGGTACTATTGCTGGCTTAGGTGTGATGTCAGATGGCAAATATCCAGGTGCTGCCCCTGATGCCAAACTAGTGGGTTACGGTTCAGGCGCGGTCATTGCTATCCTCAATACCATAGGCGCTTATGACTATGCCATTAGCAAAGGTGATAGTTACGAAGAGGGCCCATTACGCGTAATGAGTAATTCGTGGGGGTCAAGTGGCAAGTTTGATACTGCAGGCCCTGTTACTCTGGTTTCGTATAAAGCTCATAGGTTGGGCATATTATCGGTGTTTGCAGCGGGTAACTCGGGTTCAGGTGAAGATACCCACAACCCTTATGCGCAAATTCCTTGGGGAATGTCTATTGGTGCAGGTGAAAAAGACGGCACTCTGGCTGGCTTTTCTTCACGAGGTTATAAGTATGAGTCAGGCGATTTTACAATGCCAGATGGCTCAACATGGACATACAATAACGAAGTAACGATAGTCGCTCCAGGGGTAGATATCATCTCTACTCGCGCTCTTACCAATGCCGGTGCCAACGGTGGTGCCGATGATATAGACGCGATGGACGCAACTCATGTACCGTTTTATACCATGATATCAGGTACGTCTATGGCCACTCCCCATGTAGCTGGAATTGTCGCGCTAATGATGGAAGCCAATCCAGCTTTAGATACCCTAACAATCAAAAGGCTGTTACAAGAATCAGCTACGAATATGCCAGGTTACGAACGTTTTGAAGTAGGTGCTGGATATGTCAATGCTCGTGCAGCAGTGGCAGCAGCGAAAAGCTTTAATATGGATCATAAAGCCACGGTGAATAACCTGCATGATAAAGTGTTCAACGCTAATGCATTGATTGAAATCAGTGACATCACAACAACAGAAAATGTCTGGGCAATACCCGCTGGCACAACAGAGCCGGTTGGATTACAAAATTCGTTCACATTTGATGTGCACCCTGAAGCCGTTTGGATCAAAGGGTCAGCGAGTACACTTGCCAATACCGCGAAGCTAGTTTTAACTGATCCAGAGGGTAAAGAATACTTTGGTAACTTAACTTTGCCTGTACTTGGTACTGAAATGCGTGTTGTTGCACCTGCGATGGAAGGCACCTGGTCAGTTCGTGCAAACGGTTTGACTTCGTTGTCGGGTGTTAACCCAGACCCACTTGGTTTGACTAATGGACCAATAGCCCCTGACAATTTTGACGTTAGCATCACATTTGAAGATTTGATTGGCTTTGATGGGTTAGATGACATAGCTGGTCATCCTTACGAAAATGCGATTCAATATGCTGTTGGTGAACGATTAATGGATGGTTTCCATAGTGGCTTCCGCCCAGATGCGAAATTAAAACGCAAAGATTTAGCTAAATCACTGGTTATGGGCGGCGCGGTTCGTCAATATCGTGATTTAGATAACGAACCACAGCCTAACCTTGGTTCAATCCCTAATGCTTACAAAGCGTTTATTGAGTCTGTATCGGTTCAAGGCGGTGCATTAAAAGACAGTTTAGTCGCTCAAGCTCCTGTTATGCTTAAAAAAGCGGGTAACTTTGCACCTAACGGACGTGTCAATAAGTTAGACCTTGCCTACAGTTTGGTGCAAGTATTAGGCTTAGAATCAGTTGCTACGGCGTTTAACCCCAACGATGATATTACTATTGACTACAAAGGTCAGACTGTTGTGCTAGCAGACCAAGCTAACATTCCAGATGCTATGAAAGGCTATGTGCAAGCTGCTATTCAACTTTCATTATTGAATGTTAAATTCGCAGTGGTTCAAGGTCAATTCGACCTAACACCACAGCTAACTGCAACCTTTGCACCAGATTACGAAGTGACTCGTGCAGAATATGCTTTAACTGCCAGCCGTCTTTTTGGACAATACTTTCAGTAAGTCATACAGCCTGTAACTTGGAGGCCAACTGGCCTCCTTTTTTATGCTAAAAAATTTGCCACGCCATATCTTTGTAATTATTATTTAACCTTATTGTTATCATCATGTTCTTAACTCGTGACTCTCAAACTCTCAAACTCTCATTCTCAAACACATTCAGGCACACCAACTACTCATTTCTGATACCTGAGCAAAGTGGTCGCTTATGTATCTTCAACCAAAGTTAAGTCATGTTGATTTATTTCAATATTTTTATGTTTTTATGTTTTTATGTTTTTGTGTTTTTGTGTTTTTGTGTTTCTATGTTTCTATGTTTCTATGTTTCTATGTGGGTCGTTGTGACAACACATTTTAAATTAGTTGTTTGGGTATGTGTATTGTTAGGGCGTAGGTATAGGTGAAGAAATGTGCTTATACGAGCGTGGTGATAACTGTTTCTTCTTTGATTAAGAACAGCTTCTAGCCATGTTGCTAGCCACTCTAAGCGGAGTTGTTTAAAACATAAAATCAGCAGTAGCGCTGTTTGTCCCATATTCTAATTTCTAGTTAATGATGTAAACGCTGCCTAGGCTTAATTGAGCATTGTCTTAAACTAAAACCAGGATATTTTGCGATTATAGGCAAGTACAACGACTGGATATATTTCTAGACTTAGGTGAGAGTAACTATTCAGGGCAGGGGCAAGGGCTTGCAGGTTTAAGGGTATGCTTGTTTGAAAGGCAAAAGGTAAAAGGCTTGAAGGCAAAAGGTAAAAGGCTAAACAATTGAGCGAGTGTTATCTATTAATGTTACTGATTGATGCCCTTTTATAGATATAAAAAAGGCAGCCTAGGCTACCTTTTGAATTAGCTTATTTTACTTTATTTAACTTACTGCGCCATAAGTGGTGTAAGTTGTGTCAAGCTCATCGCCATTGCTGCACGGTTGACTTGAGTATCAGGATTAAAGCGGGCTTGTAATACTTGCTCCACTCCAAAAGAACCTCCCACAAATTTAAATGTTGCCTGTAATAAACCTGCATTTAAGGCTAGTTGCACATGGCCACGCAGTTCGGGAGCAATCTCGTTACTATCTACTACATCGACCCATTGATCAAATACAAACACCTGTAGAGGTTTATTTTGAGCGACTTCAGATGCAGCTTTTTGCTGACCTAACATTTGAACCAAGGTATAAGCTAACATCTCACGTGTAACCTGCGTATTGGCGCCAAACATATCAGTAGAATCAGACTGCATCACGCCTTGATTGACATAAGCGCGATCTTTAAGTGCAGCGCCATCGGTGACGACTGAATTTATAGCTGCGGCTGTGCCAGCATCGCTGTCGACAAAATTTACAGCGTTGCCATCGTTAGATTGACGAACAGCGCCATAAAACATCATCATATTGGCTAAATCTGCCTTGGTTACCGTTTGATTGGGTAGGAAACCGTCAGCGGTGCCATCCATCAAATTATTGGCTACTGCGAACTTGATAAAACTTTCAGCAGGGTGACCGATTGCATCGTTGATGCCGAAGTAGCTACCGATAGTAAATTGCTTCACAGTAACGACGGTGGACTCAGGCCCCGCAACTCCATTAGTCAATCCCAATGGATCAACATTTTGCCCAGAGATACTGCCGATCCCGCCCATGTAAAGTTTCCACGTACCTGGTATGGCAGTAGCTGAAATAGCGCGATTGGTACCCTGAACCTGAATAAGTCCTATACCTGAACTATAGCGATCACCATTAGGATCTTCTAATACAAACGCTGTTCCTAGCTCAACTGTGCCGGTTGCCATAATCATTGATACATTCTTGGCTACAACAAATTCTTTTACGTCGGTATCACCTATTGGAGTAAAACTAATAGGATAATCTTCAGAAATAGGAGTGCTTAAAGTGGCGCCTGCATTAAATTCAGCTGCTGTTTTGTTATTGTCACCAAAGCTGTTGTTCATCGCTAGTGCAGCCTTAACGGCGGCATGGGCATTGACATAACCATCACCTACTTCCCAAGGTGCACGACTTGGCATATTTGTGGCGGTGTCTTGTAATATTTGCTTCACTTCACGCCAGCCCAGATTAGGATTAGCTTCAAGTATCAAAGCTACAATGCCGGATACATGAGGAGCAGCCATAGATGTACCACTTTTAACGGTATAGAAGGGCAAATCAGTGCTATCCATAGAATCGGCATCACTGGCTAGTGATAGCGCATTTGAATAGCTGGTGCTGGAACGGGCCGAGATAACATCTACTCCCGGGGCCGTTATAGTAGGACGATCTAGCCATTCAAATATTTCTTCACCGATAGTGACAGTTCCACCTTTTCCAGCAACACCGCGAGAACTGAAATCAGCCAGATTACCGTTTTTGTCACCAGCGGCAACGGCAACGACCCAAGGTGCCTTTTTAAAGTTACCGGTGATAGTAGACTCACCTGAACCTGAGTTACCTGCAGAAAACACCACAATAACACCTCGGTCAGATAATATTTTAGTCACTATATTAGTAGGGTGGTCTGGGTCAAAATCAGTACCCACATCGCTGGTTTGGCCAAACGAGTTAGAAATCACACGAATATTATAAGTATATTGATGCGTTAAGGCGTAATCGAACCCGCCCATAGTATCCAACAAAAAACTATAAGCACCTGAACCATAGCCGATGATATCAGCGCCTGGTGCAACACCAGTATGCACGCCGTTGCTCATGGTGCCATTGCCTCCTACTATGCCAGCTACGTGGCTACCGTGGCCTGTGAGTACTTCAGTGTTAGCAATGTTTTCCTGATAAAGAACAGGAACTAAACCTGTGTCATGAAGTAAATTGAGCTGACCGGCGACGTTTTGCACCACGTGCTGTGGAAATTTAAGGTCATTATGATTGCCGTCAATGCCGCTATCATTCACCAACACCCCGATACCACGTCCAGAGAAAGGGATACCGTTTTTACGCATGTTTTGAGCAGCACGCAATTGCTGTACACCGGTTAACTGGGTTGATCCAAAGTTTTCCAGAGTTACCTTTTCATTTTCCCATACTGAAACCACGTCATCACGAGCATAAATAGCTTCAATTTGTGATTGGGTTGCTAAGGCACCGACAATCGGTAGACTTTGCATGCTGATCCCACTGATACCCAGTGAGTTCAAAGCGGCTAGTTGTGCATCGTTAAGGGCGTCGGTTTGGTCAAACGAAATAATCACCTGGTGTAAGGAACTCTGCCCAGAACTGGCTAAAATATTTTGTAAGCCCGGATC
>Ga0222645_100527_pt1 | contig 21061 bp, 17 predicted proteins | sample AntAcemetagen292_FD_179881 | JGI IMG/M metagenome (GOLD analysis project Ga0222645, IMG submission 179881) | Saline water microbial communities from Ace Lake, Antarctica - #292 | ecosystem: Environmental > Aquatic > Non-marine Saline and Alkaline > Saline | place: Antarctica: Ace Lake | collected...
TGATCTGCTTACGATTAATGAGCAGCAAACGCTTCTGTTAAATATTAAGGACAGGCAATCCATCATAATTAAAATTTTAGGTATAAATTACCAGCGAATATATTCCTAAAATGCTGCGGAATGTCGGGTGGACAATTATCGATGCTCTTTCATCTCAAACCAGCCACACGTCTAGATGAAAGATTGAATATCACTTTTGGCGCTGCCGCTTAGTACCCCTAGAAACCACTTTATATTATCAAACAAATATCGAGTGTACCTGTATAGTCACCATCGCAGCTTAAGCTGCTTAACAATGACTAGTCATTGCGCATCTTGATAAGTACGGCTGCTGCGATAGCAAGGAGTAAAATAGCTATTGCTTCGTATAGGATATTTTCGGGCGCCATATCCTTACCTTGCAAAACAATTAATCGAGAGAGCGCTGTAATTGCGATAAAGATTGGATAAACAAACGCAGAGCGCTGGTCTGAATAGAAAACCGCCACCATACCGACAATTTCCAAGTAAAGAAACATCAGTAAAATATCAGCTAAGCTGATTGTCTGCGCAATGTAGATGGCGTGCATTTCAAACGCTACAGCTCCTAGTGTCATCACAACAACAATGCTTAATATTATCCGTTCAATTAGATGGAACACTATCAGCGCTAAGGATCTTTCGACTTTTCCCGCGTCAAGGCCCTCAGTATTCGCTGAAGACTCTACATTTTCTCCTAAGTTTAAATCTTTGTCACTTTTTTCATCTAAAGCCATAAATAAAATTTACCCACACATTTAAAGAAATGTTTGATTACGTCTTATAGAATAAGGGTAAACGTTCATTGAAGCTCTTTATTAATGAATTCTTTATTAATAAATTTTACCCTAAAAGCAAAATGATTAAGATATCGCACCAGCACTTATTAAGCTAAAAATAATGGGAGGCAAGCTAATAAACAATGTTTGAAACTTCAATGTCGTATACTTAGAAGCTAATAAGCTAAACGTTGTACTAACCTCCAACGGTAAAATGGTAAGCCTTGTTATGACCCGCTTATCTAAGCTTACCTCTCTTACTTTTATACATTGCAGTGTCTGCTTCTTGTATCATCTCTTCAGAGGTTTTTTCTGCGTCGTGTTGAAAGTGTACTAAACCAACACTGTACTCAATTTTGTATGGTTTGTTCATTATCGCATTTTCTTCCTCGACTGCAGTAGCAAATCTAGTCAATATTGTATCGGTGTTTTCTTCATCAAACCCACTCAGCATAGCGACAAATTCATCCCCACCAAGTCTACCGATTACATCACTATCTCTAAATACTCTGATCATTAGTCGAGCAAATCTGGTTAGTACAAAATCCCCTTCGTGATGTCCATAGTCATCATTAATGGCTTTAAATTTATCAAGATCGAATAGCAAAAATGAAGTCGAAATTTCGTTTCGTCGACACATTTTTAGACTATGTTCCATAAGATTTAAAAAGCCGCGCCGATTAGAAATTAATGTTAACGCGTCAAGTGTAGCTAACTGTATTGACTTAATTTCTTGTTCAATTATTGCTCCTAAATCTCTAAAAAGCTGCTGGTCCTCTTCATCCATCTCTCTTGGTTCTTCATCGATAAGGCACAAAGTACCTATGTTTAGCCCTTCCCGGATCTTCAAAGGGTACCCAGCGTAAAAACGAATCTTGGGTGCTGCAGTTACTAATGGGTTATCAAAAAAACGCTCGTCTTTGCTCGCGTTAGGTATGATAAACAAACCATCTTGATTAATGGCATGGCCACAAAAAGAAATATCTCTTGGAGTTTCAGTTGTTTCAGTTGTTTCAGTTGTTTCAGTTGTCTCAAACCCCTGCTTAGATTTAAACCACTGGCGGTCTTTATCAATCAAACTAACAAGTGATATAGACACACCAAACATTCGTTTAGCCATACGGGTCACACGATCAAATCTTTCTTCATGGGAAGTATCAAGAATTTGCAAGGTTCTTAAAGCATGCAGTCGCTCCGCTTCATTTTCTGGAATTTCAGGTTTAATCATGGTACTACCTTAAGCTTACAACTGGTTTAATTTGCAGTTTAACATTAGAAAGTAAATCGGCTTTTACTACAATTTTACGAACTATGTGAACTGAATTTTCTTATTATTAAAAATGCCCAAGAATGTCTCACTGTAAGTTCTTGATGCTCTACTTTTAGTTACTTTTTTGGCCCAAAATATTCATGTTGTTGAGTTCTTCTATTGATTAAAAACTCAATGAAAAGTGGCAGTAATGACCAATGTTAATGTTCAATTGGTGACTGTGTAACATTATAAATCGGTTACGGCAGATACAGCTTAATGCCTGGCATTAACAGCTACCGCTTACATGGGTTTTACTTTTTTGAATTATGACAGGATTAAAAAAAATTAACGGATTAAGACTTTATTATTCTGTTCTCACATTTCGGGTATAACAATAGCACTAACACCTAGTTAATGTAGCTATTATTACAAGCTTGCGCGTTGATTGGTTTAACCCATTTATTTTCGAATGCTAATGTAACATTTTTGTAAGATTTAAGATGCCTTGCCAGCGTAGTACACCACTTAAATTTGGGTTTAGGGGAAACCTGGTTTTTATCATAACCAATCAGACTTTCTCCAAATTTAAAAATTCGTAGGGATATTTTTTGATTTTTTGGTATCGATTTTTCTCGATACAGATAAGTACAATAAGTAAAATAAAACTTATACTTATACTTAAGTTAATCAATTGCAGTCAGCAATGTTCTAAATCGGCCTGTAAAATTATTATTCTGATAGTTGTGAGTGCTGAAATTAATGACTAAATCAAACTCAATGATAAAGCCCCTCAGTGTAATTGTAATCTTAAAGATACTTGATTTATCAGTCGCATCTTCTACGCCGTGTCTTTTATGTTGTACTGATAAATATGGGGGCTGTTTTAAGTCGCCCCAGCTACCTTAGTCACTTTTGAGCATCGCAGCTTTATAAATACTGTTAAGTGGACGTGCGAACAGTTTCATGACCATAGTTTCAAAAAAATCTATTGTTAAAGTGTCGTATTCAGGATCGAAGGCGGGGCAGTCATATTTATTAATAAACTCTTCTGTTGCAGCAAAGTATTTATGTTCTCGGAATTGTTCGCGCATGTCAGGATCAAGGCCGATGTGATGAAAGAAATTTTTACCTTGAAAAATACCGTGATGTTGCACAATCCATTGTAATTCTTCTGATACAAAAGGTTTGATGATGGCAGCAGCAACGTCAGGGTGATTATATGCTCCTAAGGTATCTCCAATATCGTGTAGTAAAGCCATAACTACATAATCATCTGCTCGACCGTCGCGATATGCTCGGGTTGCAGTTTGTAAGCAATGGGTTAATCGGTCAACCGGAAAGCCACCGTAATCGCCCTCCAATAAACGCAGATGCTCAAGTACGCGTTTACCCCCGTTTGCAGCAAACTGGGTCTGTTCTTTTAAAATAATGGCCCAATCTTCAGCCGTACTTTGTGCCATATCGCTAAACGTGGCATGCTTACTGGTCGCTTTTTGCATCTATTTCCTCCAAATAACAAGGGCTAAAACTAAGGCTAGAATGCTAGTATCACTATTTTTAGAAGTAGACGCTACAGCTCAGTCTAATTTTTGAGTAAAGTTTTGACGACAAAACTATTATACTTTACGCTTATAGCGCTAAATAAATGATGGTGAAAGCAAAAACTCTTTGTTTCAGTCACTTGTTGTTGAACAAAATGAACGAAGTTTGAGATTGCTGCTTTTAACAGTTAAGCCAATTGGGAGGCTAGGTTAATAGACCTGTCTGTTGTTACCAAAGATTTAAATAGTAGTGATAGTAAATTACCAATAGAGTTAGCTAAAATAGTGACTGTACTAACTGTACTGGTAGTTTTGCCATACTCGATTCAAATAATATCGCTGCCGATGTCACTAGTATCGAATTTATCAGCTTCGGGCTTACCAGTATAAATACAGGTGCAAGGTTAAGAAGATACTAAGGCGGGCGCTGTAGTTGAGTTACTTGTACAATCTAAATATGTGCATAAATATAAAGAGTATTTGCTACATGCAGAAAATATTACTTTTGTTCACCCTTACAATGTTTCTCGTTGCTTGTACTCCTTTGCAATTTGCATTAGTTAATGTGCCTTCGTTAACCTATGAAGGTAAAATATCTGAGGGTATACCTTATGGTCAATTTTCACGTCAAAAGTTAGATATTTATGTGCCTAATATTGAGCAAGCAACGTTTCCTGTTGTAGTTTTTTTTCATGGCGGTCGCTGGACAGACGGGTCTAAAGAACAATACAAATTTGTAGCCATGACACTATCAAATATGGGGTACGTAGTGGTGATACCCAATACCCGCTTATACCCCGATGTAAAATTCCCAACGTTTGTAGAAGATGCAGCAAAGTCAGTAGCTTGGGTCTATAAAAACATAGCAAACTATAAAGGTAACCAAAATTTGTTTGTGTCTGGTCATTCATCAGGTGCACATTTGGGAGCATTGATTATTGCTGACGCTTCATATTTAGCAGCTCACGAACTTAGGCCTAATATTGTAACCGCTTTTGCCGGTATCTCGGGTCCTTATGATTTTGTACCAAAGGCACCTGACATAAAAGATATGTTTGGCCCGGCCGATAATTTTCCTAATATGGTAGTTACAAATTTTATCGACGGCGATGAGCCTCCTATGCTTTTGATATACACAAACGAAGATGACACGGTTCATCCTAGAAATTTAGAAGCATTGAGAGCAGGTATAGAAAAATCCAATGGGTCAGTGCAGTCTATTGTTTATAAAACAGGTGGACATGCCGCGGCTGTGGCAGCTTTTAGTTGGGCAAACCCTTCTAATCTTTCTGTACCCAGAGACATAGATAACTTTTTTAAGACATTTACCCACCACGACATAGTGGCTACAGAAGCTCTGAAAGGTCTAGGTGTTTCTAAAAATTTGTGAATAAGCCCACGTATCAGCGTGCTTAAGAAGTAGTCTTTTGTTTTAGTAGCTAAATAAATAAATAAATAAATAAATAAATAAATATCTAACTAAGTAACTACTTATTATCGACAGTGAGTATTTAAAAACTCTTTGGTTACCTCAAGTAACTTTAAACGATTGTTATTAAAGCTGTGATCATCTTTTATCAATGTGTAACTCACACGATTACCTTCAACGTTACGCATTGCTTCAACAAGCGCATCTATCTCGGTAATAGGAATAACGTCACTGTCTGCGGGAATAAACAGTATCGGACGCTCCGCAATTTTATGTGCTCTAGGTATTAAATCTAATTGCTGCGCTTTTTCGGTTAGCTCTCTAGAAGAAACTTCCCCAGACCATCCTCGCAGCATAAACAACGAATCGGCATACGACGCCCAAAGCGCACGAGTTTTTGCATCGTCACTTTTAAATGTAACGCCAATATTAGCTCCGTCGTATACCACACCGCATGATACCTCAGGGTTATCAAACATACCTGCAACAGCCATATGCCCTCCCATGCTGTGGCCTATATAGGATATTTTATTAATATCTATTTTAAACTGCTTAGCATTATCTGGTTGTTGTAAAAATTGAGTCACTGCAGTTACATCTTGCTCTGAGCCAGTAAACGAAAAATCTCCTTCCGCCCCCCAAGCTCCCCGATAGTGGAAAAAAATCACATTCCAGCCAGCGTCGCGCATTCCTTGTGCAATATCTAAATTTTTCTCATTTCCGGGGTAACCATGTAATAATATTATCGTGGGATGAGGCCCTTTACCTTGCGCACCGTAATACAGGGCAGGTAGACGTTTACCATGAGATAACACCGTTACTTCAGCAGAATTTTTTGGATAAGGCTCTATCTGAGGTTGCTCAAGTTTGGCGTGAATACCAAAAGAAATAATATAAATTAAACTGACTACGAGATACCGATAACTCATTACAATGGTCACTATTTGGACTCCAAGTTTTAGGGCAGTAAATATGACATGAAGTAGAGATGTATTACTATCTGTAAGTCATAATTTTGTGAAAAGCTGAGTTCTGGTTATCTATAAACGTTCACATGCATAGTATTAATTCCATCTGAATCAAATTTTTAAATCTGCATACATAAGTGTTTGCCTACTAATTTTATTATGTAAGAACAACTTTTTTCTAAAAGCGATTAGCTAAGTTGAAGTAGCTTGTTAATATTGAAATTTTCTACAATAGCTACCTAATGAATATCAACTAATTCGTATTTACGTCAGGTACACAGTGTTAAATAAGGTTATTTTTTAAATGTTGCTGCATGAAATTATTCGCAGCCCAAATATCTGTCAAAGGTTGCTGGGTATCAGGTTGCACCTGTGCATAGGGAAAGGGGCCAAACTCTGGGGTAATGGTAAAGACTTTCTGACCTCTACTTTTTGCAAAATTTATCACTTTTTGCCATAGGTTTACGTGGTTCTCTAGATGGCCTGCCCATATTTTGTCTTGAGGATCATTGATTTGTGGTCCTTCTTCAAAACCGACTCTCCCATGAATATGGTACACCTGTGGAAATATAGCTGCCAAACGAGATACTTGGTCACTCAGATCAGATTCGTGCACCACCATCCAATGGCTAATGTCTAGATTGAGTTTTAGTTCTGGTAACGCTTTAAGAATTTTTTCAGTATCGAATGTGCTGAACGTAGGTCTAAAGCGATGGGTTTCATGGGTAATCGTAACCTGATGTTTTTGTTCAAGTGCTAAAGCGTTTTCAAATAAAATTAAATTTTCTTCTAAGCTAAAAATATCACGACCGGTATGCGAATTAATAAAAACGGGTGAAAATTCAAGCGCACGCTCAATCTGAGCGTTCATACTTTTTAGATGGGCTTGAACATTGTCTCCTTGAGTCGCAATACCGGTAATGATGTCGAGGCCAAGTTCAGCATGCGCTTTTACAGTGGTATTAATATCGATATCAAAAAAGGGTAAAAATAACTCGGTACCTTGATAACCATCATCACTGCTACGCTGCAGCAACGTGTGTAAGTCCTGCAGATTATTGCAGGGTACTTCCCAAAAAGATTTATGAAAGTTAAGTTTCATGATAAATGTGCTCGTAAAATGGACTGCTTTTGAGTGACAACACTGCAGCATGTCAAAGTGTAGAAAATATGGGAATTATGAAAATATGAAAATATGAAAAAGTATAATAGCAGTTAAAGTGATTTTAAATTAGCTAGTATCACTGACAAACTAGGAACCCCAAATAGTTTTAAAACGATGTAAAAGGAGTCCGCGACGAAGGTATAAGCGAAGATGAGGCATGTAGCGAATATGAATTATAAAAATAAAGCTTAATTTCGATTTGCGCTGAATGTTTTCATCATGACTTATTCGTTTATTCTAAAACAGGGCGAAAGAAACTGCGTTCATAACTTAAAATACACTGTGTATCTTCTGCATATTTAAAAGCGCTGCTGCACTCAGGATCTGCAAAGGATTTAATTCGGTATGCTTCATATGCCGCTAGACTTGGAAACGAAAACAGTGCTAAAGCTTTGTTATTAGCTCCTTCAGAAGGTAAAAAATATCCGTGATGATTACCGCCAAACTTATTGACAAGGGGGATCCAGAGTTTGGCGTAATGTTCAAATTCTTTAATTTTAATTGGGCTGATTACATAATTAATATAGCAAGTGATCAAGGTTACTACTCCATATGTCGTGGCGAACAATACTCAAGTCTTCACAGGCTTTTCTGGGTCTTCTTGAGTCCAAAAATTGTCAATATAACATAATAAAACTAAGCAGATTTTTGTATCAGCCTAATTAGCCTAGTTGGTTTACACACTTAGTTAAAAATTTTGCTAAGCGCTAGTTTGCTTTGCCAGCTGCTGTTGCTTCAAGTATTTCATCTAATTTACCTGTTTTACAATCGTATATATATCCGTAGATAGGCACGTCAGAGGGAACCATTGAGTTACTTCTTATTCGCATAACATCTTCAACAACACTTTTAGCATTATCACTAATAGTCAACCAATTAATGTATTTTCCATCTGTGGTACCGCCACCATCATTGCTGTCATGCCAGCCTGTTGCATCCACACTGGCTGTTTTTAGGCTACCTGATAAAAGAGTCCCCATGATTTCGTTATCGAATGTTTCCATGCCACAGTCGGTGTGGTGTATGACAAACCATTCTTTGGTGCCTAATAGCTTATGGGAAATAACTAAAGAACGGATAGCATCGTCACTAGCTCTGCCGCCTGCATTGCGAATAACATGAGCATCGCCTTCTGCAAGCCCTGCATATTTAGCGGGGTCTAAGCGAGCATCCATACAGGTAAGAATGGCGAACTGTCGGCTAGGAGGCATCGCTAACTCACCCTTATCACCAAAGCCTGCCACATAATCAGCATTCGCTGATATTACTTCTTTTACGATTTTACTCATCACTGTTCTCCAAAGGTATAATGCTATTGATGGTTTAGGTTAGATATCCCACACGACGATTACAAGATATTTAATATCTATCGTTTAACGGCTCAGCATTGTAGAAAGCTCACTATCTAATTGAGTACATCTAATTGAGTGGGTTTTATTGATTATATGCTACGGCACAGTAACATCACCTACGCAATAATCGATAATTAACAGCATATATAAGTGCTATTTATCAGAATTATCTGTTGTTGGAATATGAGCCAGATTTATTAAACTGTAGCGATGTAAAGTATAGATTAGAGAGCTTAGGAGGTACTCACAGGTCTGTGCAAATAGTAGTCGTTTACCCGTTATCGTTTTTTGCTTACTCACTCATGCTTTAACCTGTTATGAGTGGATAGTTACAAAGTGTCAACGTCGCTGATTAGCCCTGAGGAGCAATCGTGTTTGCAACTTTAGTACAATTTTCGATAGCGGTGCGAGTGACAGGTTAGTCGCTAAACTTTTGAATACCATCACAGTGCTTGATACTGACAACTATTTACTGTCAATCATAGAACTGGATTACACCCAAGCTATAACCTAAAAATAAAGATTATAGCTTAGGTTTTAAAGCGTACTGCTTTATGGAAGGTACAATAAAAAGGGCTCAGACACGACAAGCCGTGACGCAAGCAGGGCTAAAAATGGTTAAGCCACTTTTAACGCATGTTCACGGCTCGCTAAATATTCGTTATAAGTGCCTTGAAAATTAATGATTTCATGTTCACTAATTTCGATAACGCGAGTGGCTAAAGATGAAACAAACTCTCTATCGTGACTCACAAAAATTAACGTACCATCGAATTTTTTGAGTGCGTTATTCAACGCTTCGATTGCTTCCATATCCATATGGTTAGTGGGTTCGTCCATGATCAGTACATTGATATCTGACATCATCAACTTACCGAACAACAAACGATTTTTTTCTCCACCCGAGCATACTTTGGCTTTTTTGTTAAAATCATCTGCGGTAAATAATAAGCTACCTAATAAAGCACGTACTGCTAGGTCATCATGCTTTGGGGTACGCCATTGCGACATCCAATCAAATAAAGTGAGATCAGTATCAAAGTCAGCAGTGCTGTCTTGTGGACAATAACCTATGCTAGCATTTTCAGACCATTTAACTACACCACTAGTGGCTTGTAAATCATCAATCAAACAACGCAGTAGGGTAGTTTTACCTGCGCCGTTTTCACCAATTATTGCTAGTTTTGCGCCAGCTTCTAAAATTAAGTCCGCGTTGCTAAACAATGGTTTATCATCGAACTCATGACTTAGCTGTTCAAGTATCAAAGCTTGGCGATGAAGTTTTTTATGCTGTTTAAGCATTATTTTAGGAGTACGACGACTCGACGACTTAACTTCGTCTAACGTAATTTTTTCCATTTTCTTAGCACGAGAAGAAGCCTGTTTAGCTTTAGATGCATTAGCTGAGAAGCGGTTCACAAACGCTTGTAACTCGTCAATTTCGGCGCTTTTCTTCGCATTTTCGGTGTGAAGTTGCTCTTGAATCAACGACGACGCTGCTTGGTAAGACTCGTAGTTACCCGGGTAAATACGTAATTCACCATAATCTATGTCTGCCATATGAGTACATACAGAGTTTAGAAAGTGCCTATCGTGCGAAATAATAATCATGGTGCATTTGCGTTCATTAAGTACTCCACCAAGCCAATTGATAGTATAAATATCTAGGTTGTTGGTTGGCTCATCTAGTAATAAAATATCAGGATTAGAGAATAATGCTTGAGCTAACAAAACTCGTAATTTCCAACCGGGTGCTACCTGCGCCATGAGTCCAAAATGATAATGTTCAGCGATACCTGCTTGCAATAGTATTTCACCTGCTCTGGATTCCGCTGTGTAGCCATCCATTTCGGCGAACTGGGTTTCCAACTCTGCTACGTGCATACCGTCTGCTTCAGTCATTTCCAGCTTTGAGTAAATAGCATCACGTTCTTGTTTGACCTTCCACAGTTTAGCATCGCCCATAATAACAGTGTCGACCACTGTGAACCCTTCAAAAGCGAACTGGTCTTGACTTAGTGTGCCAACTTTATCCCCAGGAGTAATAGATACATTACCGGCGCTTGGTACTAAGTCACCACTGAGAATTTTCATAAATGTGGATTTACCACAGCCATTAGCACCGATTAGTCCGTAGCGATTGCCGTGGCCAAATTTAGCCGATATGTTTTCAAACAAAGGCGCAGCGCCAAATTGCATGGTGATATTTGCAGTAGAAATCAAAAGTAGGTCATCCAGAATTAAAAATTAATCGATATGTTTGCCAAGTGGTCGTGCCATTGGGCAAACAAAGGCCGCGCATCATACGGAAATGTGGCGCTAAAGTCGAGTCGAATTGCTGATTATTTATACAGTTTGGTATGATTGTACTTCTTACAAACTGCTTGGTAGCATGAATAGGCACACCAATTTTAACGGATTAGTTATGACCTCCTATGTTGCTTTAAAATTTTTTGTTGTCTTACCGATAGTTTTTCTGACTGCATGTATTTCGCCTCCTGCAACAATTAACGAAACAGAGCGTTTAGCTACTAGAGCAGAGCGAGTTGAAATTATTCGTGATGATTTTGGAATACCCCATATATACGGCAAGACGGATGCAGACGCCGTATTTGGTTTGCTGTACGCCCAAGCAGAGGACGACTTCAAACGGGTAGAGCATAATTATATACGAGCGATTGGTAGACTGGCAGAAGTGGAAGGTGAGAAAGCTCTATACAGTGATTTGCGAGCCCGTTTGTTTATGACTATAAAGCAAGCAAAATTAGCTTACCAAAATTCTCCCACATCACTTAAAGCGTTATGTGATGCCTTCGCCGACGGGCTCAATTATTATTTGGCTACGCATACCGACGTTAAGCCAGCCTTATTGACCCACTTTGAACCTTGGATGCCAATGTTTTTTTCTGAGGGATCGATTGGAGGTGATATTGAACAGATTTCGGAGCAAGGTGTGAAAGCTTTTTATGAAGGTGAAGCGAATTACCTAGATACCACCGATTTAGCTATGGCTGAGCCTAGCGGTTCGAATGGCTTTGCTATTTCGGGTAAGTTGACCCGATCTGGTGATGCTATGCTGTTGATCAATCCACATACCTCCTTTTACTTTAGACCGGAAGTACATATGGTCAGTGAAGAAGGTTTGAATGCTTACGGAGCGGTGACTTGGGGTCAGTTTTTTGTATATCAGGGATTCAATCAAAAAAATGGCTGGATGCACACTTCAACTGGTGTCGATTTTATGGATGAATATCTCGAAACCATCATTGAACGTGGTGAGGAGTTGTATTATCTATATGCAGATGAGGAGTTACAGGTTGACACTTCGCCTGTGGTCTTAAAGTACCGAGATGGGGATACGTTTATATCTAAAACATTTGCTACTTTTCGTACTCATCATGGTCCAGTTACGCATATGGTGAACGGGCAATGGGTGACAACAAGAATAAATTGGGATCCTGTGAATGCTTTACAGCAATCATTTATCCGTACAAAAACAGCTAATCATAGCGAGTTTCGCACTATGATGGACATGCGCACTAACTCATCAAACAACACTGTCTACGCTGACTCAAATGGTGATATTGCTTATTATCACGGTAACTTTATACCTAAACGTGACCCCAGCTTTGATTATTCGCAGCCAGTGAATGGTTCGCTCAAAAATACAGACTGGGATGGTTTACACACAGTCGATGAAACCTAACGGGTAGTCTAGTGGAGTATATGTAGCGATTAAATCCCTAACTAAGCCTTCAACTAACTCTTTAACTAGGCCCTTAACTAACTTCTTAAAGAAGTTTTTAAAGAAGTTTTTAAAAAACTTTAAATTTAATTTATTGGATAATAACTTGCACCAGTTAAAAACGTTAAATAAGAATAAGGTGAGTTTATTTTGTTTGATTTTACTTGCGAATACCTATCACGCTTTTGCTACTGATATTAAAGTTGCGGCTGGCTGGTCTAGGCCTCCTTATATTATCCCCAAAACACATTCTGGCTTTGAGCTTGATTTGATCAAGCAAGTTTTAGCAAACATGGGGCATAAAGCGATACTCACTTATGTACCATATGAGCGAACTATCAGTATGTTGCAACAAAAAAGTGTCGATATGGCGTTGACGTTGAATATAAAAAGCGGCTTACAAGCTCGACAGCTGAGCGATGTATTTGTGGTTTATCAAAATGTTGTGCTGAGCCTTAAAAAAAATAGATTCGATATAAACAATATTAAAGAGCTAGAGTCATTGACTGTTGTTGCTTTTCAAGGAGCATCCGAAATTTTAGGTTTACGATTTTTCGAGATGACGACTAAAAATAGTTTGTACATAGAAATGGCTGATCAACGCAGACAGTTAGAATTATTCTTACAAGGTGATGTTGATACCATCATTATCGATATCAATATTTTTAATGCGTTGAGCGAAAAATTAACGGGTATTAATCAACTTAAAAATATTAACATTCACCCTCTTTTTCCAGTAAGTAGATACAGTGCTGGATTTAAAGATCTACAACTAAAAGAGCAATTCAATTCAGCACTTAGAAAATTCGTCGCAGATGGTGACTTTCAGAAGCTTAAACGCTACTACGACATTCAAGATATTATTGCCACTCATGAGTATTAGTATTAGTGTCAACCCTTGGCCATATCACTGCCTCTGTCGTCAGCGGGTCTAGCCTTTAAGTATTGCTGGGTCACTTTTTCTGCAGAGCGACCTGCTACATAACCACCTAAACCAATTTGCAACAACATCCATGCCTCTGGAGCTAGTTCGCTATGCAGTAAACCAAAGCTATCAAGCACCACTAGAGCTAAAAATGTAAGCATAGTGATAGGTCGCCAGTTGCGCTGTATCCAAGATTGACCTGTGGCTTCAGCCGTGATGATCGCCGTTTTTCCTTGTAGTAGTTTGGTTTCGTAATCAATCACCTTGGCTAACAACTCGTTTTCTACCGCTTTAATTTGAACTTGCAGCTGTAGCTTTTCTTCGTCGCTAGTATGGATTTCATCTATTAATTTAACTGCAGGTTCAAAGATATTACTGATAAAAGAAAAAACGTTCATATTCCCTCCTAGGAATGTTTATATCTAGCCTACTTCAAAATGGCAGATTTAAGGGGTGTTGGGCATCATTTTCTTAAATGCCATATAGTGTTTTTGTATTTTGTCGGCATACACTTTCTTATGGCCTTTGCCGTTGTACATGCCAGCAAAATTTTCGAATGCTAAGTCTCTTAGGTATTGCAACATCCTAGGTGAGAAAAAATCGAATAAGCCATTAATTTGACTTTGAATATTGGCTGCAAAAGCATCGAACATTTCGATATTTGATTGATAACCAATACGCTCAAAGTGAAACCCCATAATTTGTGGCGCGCCCATACTGATAGATAAAATAGCCGCATCTTCATCTAATTGACGAGCAAACTCAAATACTTGCCATTCGCTTATTTGATGACCATGAAATGACTGCCACTCGCCACTTAGGTCCCTTCGCCATTTATGCTCTTGCCATACTTTTTCGCTGCTGTAACAAAAGTGCTGACGATACTGCTGAATGTTACTTTTGCCCCAAAACTTCCAAAATTTGTGATTCTCAAAACGAATGAGCATACGGTCATTGTTGTTTTGTTCGAATCCTTTGCCAGAGCTTTCGACACACAGCACCGCTAAAGCACAGGCTATATCAAGCTGTTTTTTGTCACTTAATTCAGTTAATAATGCACCCCACCGGTTCCATGTTGCAGCAGCATTACGTTGTTCGCTGCTGCCAGTGACAGTCAAAATTGTATTGGGTGTCAGTCGTGACAGTCGTGACAATCCTTGTTCTAGTCTTGCACTGGAAATACCGTCATCGTCTCGATGATCCGCTAAAACGACAGGGTCTTTTTGTTGGGTATCAAGGTTATTATTATCTATTGGGGTTAAAAAGCGGCTGGCGACATAGCCTGTGTTGCCATTAAAGCGAATTTGACTCCAAAACTGTTGTTGTCCTTCTACCCAAACTTGCCCATTCAAAGTGATTTGTCCAAATAGGTTGGCATTAGAGTAAGGTGCGCCGCGTACATTCACCCTATCTGCTCTGACTTTTGCAAAGTATCCTGTTGACATATAAACCAAGTCCACGAACTGTGCCGCTACATAAGCGGTAGTATTATTAAATTCGACTTCTAGCCAGCCGTCTAAAATTGCAGTGGTTTTAATTGATGCCCCGATATTTATTATCCCTAAGCGTTTGCCACTAGAGGACGGACTTTGGCGCACATTTAATCTATGGGTATTGACAGTGCCCGTGAGCCTTGACAAGTCATTAACAGGTTTGAGGTAGTGGGCTGAAACAAAACCAAAAGTATCATTAAAGTTAATTTGCAGCCAATTACTAAAAGGTCCGTTACCTTTAACCACTATACCTTTAGTGAGTTGTCCTAAAATAGTACTACTACTAGTTGGCATACTGCGTACATTGAGTAATGAGCTAGAAACGGCAGCTAACATAAGGTTCGCCTGCAGCGAGCAGGTTGTACGAAAAGGTAAAGCACGTCATTGATCCTTTGACTGATTTTTGAACAGTTATGAATATAGGGTGCACTGCGAAGTTTTACAATGTCTGCTTATCAGTCCTCCAACTTTCTTGGCGGTTATGTGATTGAGTCAGTATTTTCAGTATCATTACGTTCCCCAGTCTGAACTGATATAAAGCAAACATCTTAGTGCTGATGTGCCCAAATACACTATTGTGGAGATCTAAAATAGCTTACTAAGGTGGCTTATTAAAGTAGCTTACTAAATTTAGTTGCTACCATTTCATAAACAATCCTAGCGGCCAGCTTGGCCGTTCTATTATCAATATCATAGTAAGGATTCATCTCAGCAACATCTGCTAGACGCCAGTTATATGTAAAAGTGGCTTGTGACTCGGCTATCCAGTGCAGCATATGCACCACAAATTCGACTGAAATACCCAAGGTACTTGGCGCACTAACACCCGGAGCAGTGTGGGCTGGAAATACATCTAGGCACACAGTGACATACAGTTCATCTACCGTATTCAATAGTGGTTCAAGCAGCTGTTTGGCAGTATTAATATTGCAATCAATATCCAGTAAGTATCGGGTATTCGTTTGTTTGGCATAAGTAAACAATGCTGCTGTATTCGATGATTCAGCTACCCCCAAGCATGCATAATGAAATGGCTGATTATGCGATTGACAATGTTCAGCCATTTGTCTGAACGGCGTTCCTGAACTGGTCGTCTTAGATGGATTACGTAGGTCAAAATGAGCATCAAAATTAATGACACCCATTTTTTTATTTGGATTAGAAGCGATATGTTGAAACAAACCTTGGTGACTGCCCCAAGCAATTTCGTGTCCGCCACCTAAACCAATAACAAATGAATTATCGTTGAGGTTTTTAGTGAGGTGTCGGGCGTATTGACTTTGAGCGTCAGCCAAAGATATGTCAGCGGCAATGTTGCCAGCATCCTTTACATCACAATCTGCATGCCAAGCTAAGTTTGCTAGTGCATTACGAATTACATCTGGACCTGTTGCTGCTCCAATACGACCTTTATTTGCGGCCACCCCTAAATCACATTCAAAACCAATTAAGGCACAGCTACGCAAACTGCAGCTATCAGAACGTGCTTGTTGATCCATCACCTGATGCCATCGCAGGCCATGTTGGCCCTCTTCAGTATCTTCGCGGCCTTGCCAGAGATAGTTTTTTTTTAACTTAGGTGCCTTAGACATGATGGGCTCGATGGATATAATAGTTAACATTGTTTACCAGCAAACCACTTAGCTGATGGCCGGTGTTGATTAATAGCATAAACTAACTCTGCCGGATGTTCGACATCCCACAAACACAAGTCTGCATCCATACCTATATTGATTTGTCCTTTGTTTGGCACATGTAAGGCTTTTGCCGCATGCACAGTGACGCCATAAAGGACTTCTTCTGGGGTTAAACCAAATAACACACTTGCCATATTCATTATGGTTAAAATCGATGCAATCGGTGAACTACCAGGATTTAAATCAGTGGCTATGGCAATAGGCACATTGTTAGCCCTGAGTGCGGCTACAGGTGGTTTTTGGGTTTCACTTAGATAATAAAATGCGCCGGGCAATAATACCGCAACAGTGCCTGCCTGTTTTATTGCAGGGATATCTTTAGAGTCTAAATATTCAATATGATCAACAGAAAGTGCCCCATACTCAGCGGCAAGTTTGGCACCTTTCAAATCAGAAAGTTGTTCAACATGAGCCTTTACGTTGAGCGCGTGCTTTTTAGCCGCTGCAAAAATTTTTCGACATTGTGCGGGTGAAAACCCAATGCTTTCACAAAACACATCGACGCAATTTGCTAATTGTTGACTAGCAACAGCAGGTATTACCTGGTCGCAAATAAACTGCACGTAGTCATCAGGGTTTGAACGATATTCTTTAGGCACTGCGTGAGCACCCAAATAAGTGGTCACAATGCTCACAGGTAAATTATCAGCAATTTGCTTGGCGACTTTGAGCATTTTTAGCTCAGTATCTAAGTCTAAACCGTAACCTGACTTTACTTCTATACAGGTCACACCCTCTGCAACTAGTCTGGCAGCGCGTTTAATGGCGCCGACAAGTAGCTCTTTTCCGGATGCTGCTCTAGTGGCATTCACCGTACCTTGAATACCGCCACCTTGTTGGGCTATCTCAGTATAAGTTTTACCTTGTAGACGTTGTTCAAACTCGTTAGCTCTATTGCCGCCATAAACAAGGTGAGTGTGGCAGTCGATAAACCCAGGTAGTAACCATTTATTTTCACCATCGACTCTTATATCACTTTGATACGAGGTCTTAGCAGCATCAAATATAGCGAGTATCTTACCATTTTCAATGGCAACGCAAGAGCCAGCGAGCATGCCGTAAGCTTTGCCGTTTTTTTGCATCGAAGCAATACGTACATTGCCTATTATTAAATCACACTGCTTAGCCATAACTTACACTCCTGATTTGTGTACTTAGCAGTCTACTTGTATATACAAGTATGCACAAGTAGACTACTATCATTTTACTGTTACCTGCTGGATGAATTGACGATGAATAATAAATCTTCGGTGCAAGCCCGATTTATACAAATTAAGTCTGCATTATTAGACAAAATTGAAAGTGGCGAAATGCGCCCAGGTGACAAAGTGTTGTCAGAAAATAAGTTGGCAGCTAGTTTTGGTGTGAGTCGTATGACCGCTCGTCGTGCTTTGTCAGAATTGGTAGTAGAAGGTATTTTGGCTCGGTCTCAAGGTGTAGGTACCTTTGTTTCTGATAGCAGACCTATGAGTTCAATTCTTGAAATACGCAGCATAGACGATGAGATCATCCAGCGTGGCCATCGTTATTCAAACAAAGTGCTAGGCGTGCATACAATACACGCTTCCGAACGACAAAGTGTATGGCTGGGAGTCGCGGTTAATAGTGTCGTCTTTCATACTAAGGTTGTGCATATGGAAAACGATTTGGTTATTCAATTAGAAGACCGATTAGTTAATCCTGTTTTAGCGCCGCAGTATATCGAACAAGATTTTACTGTTACTACTGCAAGCCATTATTTGAGTGAAGTAGCCCCTCTTACGCAAGCCGATCACTTGGTTGAAGCCATATCTCCCAACCAAGAATTAGCCAACATATTAGATATTGATATCACTCAGCCTTGCCTGAAAATAAGTCGTCGTACTTATTCAAGCAAAGGCATTGTGAGCTACGCCCGTTTATATCATCCAGGCAACCGCTATCGAATTGGTGGACAGCTTGATTTTAACCCCACACATTAGGAAATTTGATGAAGCGTCATGATCCCAGTCGCATTATTCGCGCCCCTAGAGGCAATCAACTTAACGCTAAAAGCTGGCAGACAGAAGCACCTCTTAGAATGTTAATGAATAACCTTGATCCAGAGGTTGCCGAGCATCCCCAAAGTTTAGTGGTGTATGGTGGTATTGGTCGCGCTGCTAGAGACTGGCAAAGTTATGACAAAATTGTTGAGGTACTCAAACGCCTTAATAACGATGAAACATTGCTAGTTCAAAGTGGTAAACCGGTCGGGGTGTTTCCGACTCATGAAAATGCACCGCGGGTCATTATTGCCAACTCAAACTTGGTACCCCATTGGGCAACGTGGGAACATTTTAATGAGTTAGATAAACAAGGCCTAATGATGTACGGGCAGATGACGGCAGGATCTTGGATCTATATCGGTTCACAAGGCATAGTGCAGGGCACTTATGAAACTTTTGTTAGTGTCGCAAAACAACATTTTAATGGTGCTCCTCAAGGTCGCTGGATATTAACTGCTGGTTTAGGTGGTATGGGCGGCGCGCAACCTCTTGCAGCGACTATGGCTGGTTTTTCAATGTTGGCCGTCGAGGTCGACGAAAGCCGCATCGATTTTCGAATAAAAACAGGGTACTTAGACAAAAAAGCCGAAAACCTTGAGCATGCTATGGATTTATTGACCGCAGCCAATTTGGCAGGTAAAGCTATTTCTATTGGTTTACTGGCTAACGCCGCAGATATTTTTCCCGAATTGGTGAGGCGCAATATAACGCCAGATGTGGTGACTGACCAAACCAGCGCTCACGATCCTTTGAATGGCTATTTACCGACAGGGTGGAGTTTACAGCAAGCAGAAAAACAACGCTTATCAGATGAGTCCACAGTCATAAAAACAGCCAAACAATCCATGGCTGTGCAGGTTAAAGCTATGTTAAGTCTGCAAACTAAAGGTGCGGTTACGCTAGATTATGGTAACAACATTCGTCAAATGGCGTTAGAAGAAGGTATTGAAAACGCCTTTGATTTCCCCGGGTTTGTACCTGCTTATATCAGACCGTTGTTCTGCCAAGGTATTGGCCCATTTCGTTGGGTAGCGTTATCAGGCGACCCTGAAGATATCTACAAAACAGACGCAAAAGTAAAAGAGTTGCTACCTGATAATCCACACCTACATCAATGGTTGGATATGGCCAAAGAGCGGATCCAATTTCAAGGTTTACCTGCACGTATATGTTGGGTTGGATTGGGTGAAAGGCAAAAACTTGGTTTAGCTTTTAATGAAATGGTCAGAACAGGTGAATTGTCCGCACCCATAGTGATTGGCCGAGATCATCTAGATTCAGGCTCAGTTGCTTCTCCTAATCGTGAAACGGAAAATATGTTGGACGGTTCGGATGCGGTATCCGATTGGCCGATACTCAATGCGCTGCTTAACACTGCTGGTGGAGCAACTTGGGTAAGCCTGCATCACGGAGGTGGCGTAGGTATGGGCTTTAGCCAACATTCTGGTGTGGTTATTTTGTGTGATGGCACTGAAGACGCTGACAAACGCATCGCTAGAGTGTTACACAACGACCCAGCCACGGGTGTCATGCGCCATGCTGATGCGGGTTATGAAGTGGCCAAAGAATGCGCTAGAAAGAATAATTTAGATTTGCCTATGCTGGATACAGATACAGATACAGATACAGATACAGATACAGATACAGATACAGATACAGATATAGATGTAGATAAAGCAAAACAAGGACACCCATAATGCAGCATATTGTTATTCAACCAGGTCAACTGACCCTATCGCAGTTAAGAGATGTGCAGCGTCAACACATACCTATTTCTTTATCACCTGATGCTCATGATGCTATTCATAAAGCAGAGCAGGTGGTGCTAGATGTTATTGCACAAGACAGAACTGTATATGGAATTAACACTGGTTTTGGTTTACTAGCAAACACCAAAATTGCTACGTCAGAACTAGAGCTTTTGCAACGCAGTATCGTTTTATCTCATGCCGCGGGTATTGGCAAATTTATGTCTGAAGATGTAGTGCGTTTATTGTTATTGCTTAAAATAAATTCACTATCCCGTGGTTATTCAGGTATTCGTTTGCAAGTCATCGAAGCCCTAATTACTTTGTACAACAAGGAAATTTACCCTGCGATTCCTGAAAAAGGTTCAGTCGGTGCTTCGGGTGATTTAGCACCGCTAGCTCATATGAGCGTTGTATTGCTGGGGGAGGGCGAAGTTATTTACCAAGGCACGCGTATTTCAGCAGCGCATGCTTTAAAAATAGCGGGCTTGGAAAAAATTGCGCTAGCGCCTAAAGAAGGTTTAGCGCTACTTAACGGTACACAAGCGTCTACTGCTTTTGCACTAAAAGGCTTATTTTGTGCTGAAAATGCTCTTAATTGTAGTATCGCTATAGGGGCATTAAGTGTGGAGGCAGCACTAGGGTCAAGGGTGCCCTTTGATGAGCGTATTCATGCAGTACGTGGTCATCAAGCACAAACTGATGTAGCCGCTGCGTATCGAAGTTTATTAAAAGAATCCACTATTGGGCAGTCTCATGGTGGCTGTGAAAAAGTTCAAGATCCTTACTCACTACGTTGTCAGCCACAAGTAATGGGAGCGTGTTTGCAACAAATGCGTTTTGCTGCGCAGACCCTGGTTATAGAAGCTAATGGAGTCTCAGATAACCCATTAGTATTTGCCGATAGTGGCGATAGCAGCGATAT
>Ga0222645_100528_pt1 | contig 21032 bp, 22 predicted proteins | sample AntAcemetagen292_FD_179881 | JGI IMG/M metagenome (GOLD analysis project Ga0222645, IMG submission 179881) | Saline water microbial communities from Ace Lake, Antarctica - #292 | ecosystem: Environmental > Aquatic > Non-marine Saline and Alkaline > Saline | place: Antarctica: Ace Lake | collected...
ACAGCAGTTGTTGCGGCAAGTCCAAAATAAGAGTCTGCAAGCTGATTATGTCAATACTTCGCAAGCTTTTATGGCTAGCTCTTTTGCCAATATGCATAAATGGTATAGTCGGTGGTGGCAATACGATGTTGAAGATGAAGGCGGTTACCCAGAGTTTTATTTAAGCAAGTGCTGTGGTTTGATCGATGATAAATTAGAGCAGGCTATCCTTGTCAATGCTGACAAACGCTTAGTTAAAAAAGGTAATAGCAATAAAGTGATTGGTTTATGTTTAGGCCAATCCGACGACGGATACCTTTATCCTTATGCAGACAGTTTTAAAAAGGGATTAGAACAAAAAGGCTATGTAGTCTGGACTGAGCTAGAAGCTAAAAGAAATATTCGTTTACTATTAAAAGTGCTCGCGGCCAGCGATTTGATGGTAGGTAAACCTAGTGGCAATCGTTGGTATACTCAGGCAGCAGATTGCTCTACTTTATTGATCCGCGGTGACGGTGAACCTGCTTTATTAATGCCAGATTTTGCTACCGACACCGTTATGACTTGTGAACAACACGGGGCTGACACACGATTGATTCAAAGCCATGCGTTACCATGTAATGATGTTAAACCCGAAAATTTATTGGAAAGTATAGAGTCTATTCTTGTTCACCTAGAGGATCAAAATGATGAATGATATTCAGATAGGTGATCGCCTAGTTGGAGCAGGCCATGAGCCGTTTGTCATTGCAGAGCTAAGTGGTAATCACAGCCAACGACTGGATGTGGCTTTGGCTATGGTGGATGCAGCAGCTCAGGCTGGTGCGCATGCCATCAAATTACAAACCTATACCGCAGACAGTATGACGCTAGATGTGGACTCAGAACACTTTGTTATTCAAGAACAAGATAACCTATGGCACGGTGAATCATTACATGCTTTGTATCAAAAAGCTGCGACGCCTTACGAGTGGCACCAAATATTATTCGACCACGCTAAATCGCTAGGTATGTTGGCTTTTAGCTCACCATTTGATGAAGAGGCAGTAGATTTTCTTGACGCTTTACATGTACCTTGTTTTAAAATTGCCTCTTTTGAGATAACTGATTTACCTTTGATCAAAAAAGCAGCCTCCAAGAAAAAGCCCTTGATCATGTCTACTGGTATGGCAAGTTTAAGTGAAATCGAAGAGGCCGTAAACTGTGCAAAGTCAGCGGGTTGTAAAGATATTATTTTGCTTAAGTGTACCAGTACCTATCCGGCATTGGCCTTGAACACAAACTTAAACACCATACCTAATTTACGTGACGCCTTTGATTGCCAAGTAGGATTATCTGATCATACTACTGGAATAGGTGTATCTATTGCAGCTGTAGCACTGGGTGCAACTGTTATTGAGAAACATTTTGTATTGGATAGGCAAGCAGGTGGCGTTGACGCTGCGTTTTCTCTGGAGCCTCTTGAGCTCGCAAGTTTGGTACAAGAAAGCTTGGCGGCCTACCAAGCTATGGGGCAGGTTACCTATGGAGGTACTCAAGCTGAGGAAAAGTCTAAACAATACCGCCGTTCTATATACGTCAGTGAAAACATTCAAAAAGGTGATGTTTTTAGTAGTCAAAATTTGCGTATTGTACGTCCAGCTTTTGGTTTATCCCCTAAACATTGGGAACACGTTTTAGGTAAAATTGCCCGTCAAGACCTGATAAAAGGTAGTGCCCTCGAATGGGATATGTTGAGTAATTAACAGTATGATCCGCGTAGGTTTTCGAGCTGATGCTAGCGAAAAAATTGGGGTGGGGCATTTAATGCGTTGCCAAGCTTTCGCGCAATCTCTAACTTTGCGCGGTGTTGATTCGATTTTTTTCACACGTAGTAGTAGTTTATCTCTTATCTACCAGCGGTTTGATTGGTTGGGTCAGGTTGTTCTTATCCCAGATGACTTATCTATTGAACAAGAAGTGGGCTGGATAGCTGAGCAACAGCAAGTACTGCAATTGAACGCGATTGTGTTAGATGGATACCATTTTAATGCAGCTTATAGACACCTATTGAGAGCCTGTATTTGTCCCTTAGTCGTCTATGATGACTTGAACAATTCTGATTTTTTAAATGCTGATATGGTGATAAATTGCAGTGATGTTGCCAAAGATTTGGGTTACGAAGCGACAGCTGCAGAAGCGATTCTGTGCTTGGGTGCTAATTACCGATTGTTACGCAAGGAGTTTAACCAACTAGCCCATGTACCTTTTAGTCAAAGAAACGTTTTGACATTAGTGATGGGTGGCAGCGATGCTTTTAATCTGACTTTACCTATATTAAAGGAGCTTGAGCAACGACAGGCCAGACAAATTCATTTGCGTGTTATTACTGGGGCGCTTTATCCTCATCTGGTCGAATTGAAGAGCTTTTTACAACACAGCAAATTAAACGTACAACATGAACATAATTGCCAGAATATGGCGAGTATGTTTAGTTCTTCCCGTTTGGTTGTGTCTGCCGCAGGCTCTAGTCAATATGAAATTCTCGCCTGCCAAGCCCCTGCGCTATTACTCGTGGTAGCCGATAATCAGTTGCCTGCTAGTCTATTTGCTGAACAACAAGGTTGGTGCCAAATTCAAGATTTAACTGACTCTATAGATATAGCCAGCGTGGTCGATAAAGTTTTAGGGTTATGGTCTGCTGCAGAGTCTTTGGAATTAATGCATTTAAAGGCCTGCCAATTTGAATCAAGCAATGGCACAGCACTATATAGTCAATTAGCTAAGTTAATCGCAAAATTTACAGATGGTCAACATGATAGATAAACAGACTTTCAGCTTTAGCCGCTATGGAGTTAATTTAAGCCCGCTGAAACAAGAGCAGATTGAGTTGGTGCGGCAATGGCGTAATACGCCCAGGATCCGTGATTTAATGCTTGATAAACAATATATTAGTGCTGAGCAACAGCAGTTATGGTTTGACAAGGTATGGAAGTCTGAACAACAACTGTATTTATTAGTTTCTTTTAAACAAGAAGCTATAGGCGTGGCGTCTTTGATTAATATAGACCCATTAAACACCACCTGTGAACCTGGAATGTATATTTATAAGCAACAATATCAGGGTAACATTATTCCTTTTAGCGTGGCCTTTGCTTTAAATGATATTGCTTTTGAGGTGTTTGATATGGCCTATTTGAAGGGTAAAATTTATCAGTCTAATAAAGCTTCTGTACGTTTTCACAAAGCCTGTGGCTATCAGTCTTCAGGTCTAAAAGACGACTTATTATTATTTGAACTTGAACAACAGAATTATCTAAAGGCCCGTGATAAACTTTCGCGCTTTATGCGCTTCTAGGAAACAAAATGGCAAATTCTCAAAAATTACAACAAGTGTTCGCAGATATATTGGATATTCCATCTGAACAAGTTATTGATAGTTTAGCCTATAACAGTATAGAAACTTGGGATTCTACTGCTCATATGTTGTTGGTGGCTGAGTTAGAGGATAGTTTCGATTTAATGTTGGATACAGACGATATTATTGACATGAATTCCTTTGCCAAAGCTAAACAAATACTCGCCAAATATGAGGTTATTTTTGACTGAGCTTATGTTAAAAAATCGTATTTGTTTGATCACTGGCGCTAATAGAGGCATTGGAGCCGCAATTGCTAAAACCTTTGCAGCCCAAGGGGCTCATTTGTGGCTGACGGCGCGTGAGCCGGGCAAACTGGATAACTTAAAGAAAGAATGTCAGGCCTTATCAGAGGCACAGGTAAACTGCCTGTACTTTGATGTATGTCAAGAAAATCAAGTTAAACAAGCTTTTCGTCAATTACATTCAGAGGCCAAAGGCTTGGATGTTTTGGTGAATAATGCCGGTATTTTACAAGATGCCCTATTAGGAATGGTGACGTCATCCCAGTTGGAAGCGGTTTATCAGACTAACGTATTTGGTGCTTTGTATTGTAGCCAGTATGCTTCCAGACTGATGGCCAGACGCAAAGGCGGCAGTATTATTAACTTAAGCTCTATTATTGGAAAAAACGGTAATGCTGGCCAGGCAGTTTATAGCGGCAGTAAGGCCGCGGTAATTGGTATGACCCAATCGTTGGCAAAAGAATTGGCCAATCAGAAAATTAGGGTTAATGCGATTGCACCTGGTTTTATTGATACAGATATGGCGCGTCAACTGCCGTCAGATATTTTTCAGCAAAGGGTGAACTCGGTTGCAATGGGCAGCATAGGTCAAGCTGAGGATATTGCTAATGCAGCGTTGTTTTTTGCTTCGGATTTGTCTACTTATGTGACGGGGCAAGTGTTAGGTGTTGATGGTGGTATGTTGATTTAAACCACAGATAACATTCAAGTAGGTATTAAAGATAGAGGGTAGGACGAAGTGTTTTTTAAGCAGCTTGAACGATTTGGAGAACAAGTAGCCTGGCGCAATGAGCAGAATCAGATGTCTTATGGTGAGTTACAAGGGCAACTTAACCACATGATCCCAGCCTTGCCGCAAGTGCGCAGTTTGGTTATCATCAGTGCCAGTAATCGACCTGAATTTTTATTAAATTATTTGGCTTGTTTGCAAGCTGGACATGTTGTTGTATTGGTAGACAAAAATGTAACTAGTCAAAATATTAAAAAATTATGTGAAACTTACCAACCGCAACTTTATATCAATACTGAAGGTCAGCATATACCAAAACCTTGGCCAGCTTTCCCTTTAGCCAAAGAATTAGCGATACTATTATCTACCTCTGGTTCTACCGGATCAGTCAAACAAGTGGCATTATCCTATGCAAACTTGCATTCCAATGCTCAAGCTATTGCCGAGTATTTACCTATCAAAGCTGATGATCTGACTCTGACCACGCTCAATCCCGCATATTCTTATGGTCTGTCTGTATTGCACAGCCATTTATTGAGAGGTGCAAGTGTGTTTCTGAACGAACACAGCCTGCTTAGCCGAGAATTCTGGAAGATACTTGAGCAACAACCGATCAATAGTTTTGCCGGAGTACCTTATAGTTATCAGATGTTGTTACGTCTGGGGTTTGTGAGTAAGTCTTTACCGGCTTTACGTTATTTTACGCAAGCCGGGGGGAAGTTAGATAGTGTGAGAGTTTGTCAACTGGCTAAATATGCGAGTGAACAACAAAAAGATTTTTTTGTCATGTATGGGCAAACAGAAGCCACTGCTCGCATGGCATTTAATGCTAAGCCTGGATATAAACCCGGATCTATTGGTAGAGCTATTCCTGGTGGACATTTTTGTCTCAGAGATGAGCAGGGCGCTTTAGTGCAAGATGTCGAACAAGAAGGTCAGTTGTGTTACTTCGGTGCGAATTTGATGTTGGGCTATACACGTTGTTGGCAGGATTTGGCTCAATTTACTCCGATTAAAGAGTTGTTTACAGGAGATTTGGCCGAGCGGGATGTCGATGGTGATTACCGTATTACGGGTCGCCTGAAACGAATTATTAAACCCTTTGGACAAAGATTGAATTTGGCTGAAGTGGAAGACTGGTTAACTGACAAAGGTCTGCAGGGTTATGCTGTGGGTACAGATGAAAAGTTGCAGGTAGCGGTAGTGACAAGCGAAGAGGTCACTACCTTGAAAAAAAAACTGAGCCAATTTTTGGGCTTGCATCCCAAAGCAATTGAAATGAAAATTTGTTTGAGCTTGCCCGTTACCTCCAATGGTAAAGTTGATTACCCAGCATTGCAGGCATGGTTTAATGTTAACTGAATGCACAGCAGCAACTTTGGTACTATCCCTAAGTATGTCTCCTCTGCCTATATGTTTCTGGTTACCAAACTGGAAAATCGTTTTAACGTTGTATTGAGTTATAGGATCAATTTAGACGAAGTAGAACCACTTTTAGCAAAAAAACAACTTGAGACTTGTTGCTGTTGAGACGATACTATGTTCATTATTATTGTGTAAAAAGTGAATGATTTCAAAGTACTAAGAACTACCTTAATCATTTACTCATTCTTCATTATTGTATTGTTGAGGTGTTACTTTTGGATGATTTACCTGAAATCGCTAATAGTAAAAAAGATCGTCAAGCCATAATGCAAATATTTAACACACGCGAGTAGATAAAAAGAGTCATTATGGAGCAGCCACAAATACTAACGCAATTGAAACAATTAGCATCTGTTGAAAAAGAGGTGGTTGTGATGTGGTTGTATGGCTCTAGAGCTGGGAGTATGGCTCATGACAATAGCGATTATGATTTAGCTGTAGCCTTTAATAAACCTTCGGCTAACGTGTTAGATAATCGTTTGAGACCAGAGGTTTTAGCTATTAAATGGCAAGAAATTTTTTCGGTTGATATTTCTATTTTAGATATTAACCTTGCCCCCATTCCACTTGCAATGAGTGTGCTTGTGGATGATACGGTTTTATATGGTGGTGATACCTTGAGACGTTTTAAGGAAGAACAAAGGATCATGTCTATGTGGGAATTAGACTATCAATATAATAGGTTAAATAATGCTTGAAGCTTATTGTTCTAGCATGCAAGGCCATATTAAACACCTTGAGTCTCAACTCGATCAACTTGCTGCAATACAAAGGCCACTCAATCAATTTGAATCTTTGGCCGCAGAAAGACTAATTCAGGTTTTGATTGAAGCTTGTATCGGCATAGCAAAACAATGGGTCAAACATAAAGGGCTAGGCATTGCACAAGATGCCAAACGTGCTTTTGTGTTACTTGAGCAAAATGCGCAATGGTCAAGTAAGGACTTAGATTGGCGTAGAATAATTGGAATGCGAAATGCATTGGTACATGACTATCTTAATATTGATGCACATGTGATCTTAGATGTCATTCATAAAAGGCGTTATAAAGAGTTGGTAAAATTTGCAGAACATGGATTGATTACATTAAACAATTCCAATAAAACTAAGTAAATATAGTCATATGACTTTCACCTCGACTTCTACATCCCAAGAATACCAAAAACAATTTGATATGCTACTTGGAATAAATCCAATTCATTTAAACCAGTCAGATAAAGAAACCTTACTCCTACCACTTTTTAATTATTTGCATCAACACCACCAAAAAAATTGCCAGAGTTACCACAATATTATGCAGGCTAATAAGCAAAGCCTAGCTTGTCACTCATTAATTGATTTACCTTATTTAGCTGTGAGGTTGTTTAAACACTTATCCTTAAGCAGCATTGAGCTTGAGGATGTTTTTAAAACATTGCAGTCATCAGGCACTACAGGGCAAACCCCTGCACAAATCATATTAGACAAAGCAACCAGTGCCCGGCAATCGAACGCTCTAGTGAATATTTTACAACCAAGCATAGGTAAACAACGTTTACCTATGCTGATCATTGACTCGCCAGCGGTGTTAAAAAACAAACAACAATTGAGTGCACGCGGAGCAGGTATTCAAGGTTTGGCATTTTTTGGCCGCTACCACACCTATGCATTAGATGAGGATATGCAGCCCAACTGGCCAGTGATCATGGCGTTTGCTGAAAAATATGCCAACCAACCGGTTTTGATATTTGGTTTTACTTTTATGGTGTGGGTGCATTTTATAGAGAAACTACGAGAAACTGAACAAAGTGTAGATTTTGCCCAAGGAATATTATTACACAGTGGCGGTTGGAAAAAACTTGAAGCACAAAAAGTTGACAATCAATACTTTAAACAAGCAGTAAAAACCCAACTTGGGATCACCAAAGTGCATAATTTTTACGGCATGGCAGAACAAGTGGGTTCCGTGTTTGTTGAATGTATTAATGGTCACCTGCACGCACCTGTTTTAGCCGATGTTATAATGCGTGACCCTTTTACATTAGAACCTTCAATCAATGGTGAGCAAGGTATTGTGCAAGTGCTGTCTGTATTACCCACCAGTTACCCAGGTTTTAGTCTGCTAACAGAAGACTTAGGCAGAATTCTAGGTGTGGATGATTGCCCCTGCGGTCAAAAAGGTAAGTACTTCACCATCGATGGACGATTGCCAAAAACAGAAGTAAGAGGGTGTAGCGATACTCACGTAGGCACAGCGCAAAGCGGGACGTTAAATGTCTAAAGTTATGATACTTGCGCCAAACAATCAGAATGAATCTGGACTAGATAACGTCTTTAGTCTTGCTCCTTGTCAACCCTTCGCTGATGAGATATTGAGTTTTATCCAATCCTTGAGCGAATATTTGTTAAAAAGTGAAGAGTGCAAAATTCACTCGGAGTTAGTTGCACTCGGCTTTTGGTTGCGTAAGTCCAATATGAAACAAATACAAAAATCCAACGCCCATCAAGCCAACGTTATCCAGAAGGCCCTCGGTACTGTATTGCACTTTACCCCAAGTAATGTGGACAGCATGTTTGTATACAGCTGGATATGCTCCCTGTTGATGGGCAATAATAATATTATAAGAGTGGCGAGTGCAGAATCGCAGGCAAAATTATATGTGTTATCAGTAATAAACTCACTTTTTGCACAAGAGAAATTTACCGCGGTTGCACAGCGAAACCTATTCGTCAATTACCCCAAAGAATCAAGCCTTACTGCCAAACTGTCTGCAAAAGCCAGCGCACGCGTCATTTGGGGCGGAGATGAAAGCGTGCAAGCTATTCGGGCTATCCCAAGTCACCCTAGGTGTAGAGACATCAGCTTTGCTGATAGGTATTCTGCTTGTTTGATAAATGGTGATGAGTTACAAACAGCAACACAAGTTGACGAGTTAGCGACTAAATTATGGCGTGACACCGAACCTTATGCCCAACAGGCCTGCTCGTCACCCCGAATCATTTATTGGCTTGGAGCAAAAAACAAACAACTTACTTTGTTCCAACACATAAATGCTTTAGCTACTAAGCAGGGGACCGATCTTACTTTGCTTAATAATCATCTTGTGGTGAGTCAGTTAATTCAAAGTAGGGGGCAAGGGCATAAACCTTTAGTGCAACAAGCAATTTGTGTACTAAAAGTCGATACAATAAGTAGTGAATATTTAGATTGGCATTTAGGCAACGGCTTATTTTTACTTAAAAATCTGAATAGTGAACAGGAACTCGCCTATAAAACAGATAGTAAACTACAAACCCTGAGCTATTGGAAAGTAGACAAAGATGTCTTGCTAAAACTCATTCAGCAGCCGTCGATAACAGGAATCGATAGAGTGGTTCCTGTAGGTCATTCTCTTGATTTTTCAACAGTGTGGGATGGTTTCGATCTCTTTGGCCAGCTTTGTCGCAGTATTGTATTGGAGTAGTTGATAATGATAATGATGTTGATGCTGGCAACTATTCTCAATTGAGTGATTGAACATTTAATGCGTCTGAATATTCAAGCGCCCATTTTATTGAGTAAGTGTCTGGTGCGTTCGATGTTGTTGAATCGAAAAGGGCGAATCATCAATATATTTTTCATCATTATCAAAACAGGCTTTAACGGTCTCAGTGTCGATGCTGCCAGTAAGGCTGCACTGGAGAGGTTTAGTCATTCTTTAGCCCGTGAAGTGGGTAAAGTGGGGATCACCGTTAACTGGGTCGCCCCAGGCTATATGCAGACGGACATAACCAGCGGTTTGCAGGGAGATCAGTTAGAAAGTGTCAAGCGGCGCAGCCCTCTGGGTAAGTTAGCCACAGTAGACGATGTAGCATCTATGGTGATGTATCTTCTCAGCAGTTAAGCCTCAGCCATCACTGGCACGGTAATGACGGTGGATGCGGGCAGTACCGCATAGCAAAAAGTGATTTGTTAAAGCTTGTGAATAGACTGTCGATAAAAGGATATATAGATAATACCTGTGGGTAAAATATCTTACTTTGCAAGTACATTGGAAGAGTACGAATAACTCTTTAAGTAACTAGTGTTAAAGCAACTAATTTTAGATCGTTAACTATCGTGTTGCCAAAGCATCATGTCGTAATATTTTTATGGATAACCAAAATAAATGACCAAGACAGTATATGTGGGAATGAGCGCAGATTTAATCCACCCAGGACATCTAAATATTATTAAAAAAGCAGCAACCTTAGGTGAAGTAACTGTTGGCTTGTTAACTGACCAAGCCATTGCCAGTTACAAGCGTGTGCCTTTTATGACCTTTGAGCAACGACTTCAAGTGATTGAAAACATAAAAGGTGTGACGCGAGTAATCCCACAAACCACCCTTGACTATGTTCTCAATTTACAAGAACTCAAGCCAAATTATGTAGTGCATGGTGATGATTGGCAACAAGGGGTGCAAAAAAATGTGCGTCAAAGTGTTATTGACTGCCTAGCTCAGTGGCAAGGTGAGTTGGTTGAAGTTCCTTATACTCATGGTATCTCATCAACAGCTTTGCATAAAGCAATGAAGGAAATAGGTACAACTCCACAAATTAGATTGAAATCACTTAAACGGATGTTATCTGCCAAGCCGTTACTAAGATTTTTAGATATTCATAACGCACTGTCTGGTTTGATTATTGAAAATACCAAGGTCGAAACGGAAAACGGCATGCAAGAATTCGATGGCATGTGGGGTAGTAGTTTGACCGACTCCACCGCCAAAGGAAAGCCAGATATCGAGGCTGTAGATGTGTCATCTAGAATGGGCACTTTGAATGAAGTGTTAGAAGTGACCACTAAACCCATCATCTATGACGGTGATACCGGTGGGAAAACAGAGCACTTTGTTTTTACAGTCAAAACACTGGAACGTTTAGGTGTATCAGCGGTGATTATCGAAGATAAAACCGGCTTAAAGAAAAACTCATTGTTTGGCACTGAAGTAGAACAAAATCAAGACAGTATTGAAAACTTCAGTTTAAAGATTAGAGCAGGCAAAGACGCCCAAGCAACCAATGATTTTATGATTATTGCTCGAATTGAAAGTTTGATTGCGGGTCAAGGTATTGATGACGCCATTCTGCGAGCTAAAGCTTTTCTAGATGCCGGCGCAGATGGCATTATGATCCACAGTCGAGAAACATCTCCTGATGAAATTTTTGAATTCTGTGACCGCTATGCACAGTTAAGTAATAAGAAAACCCTTGTTGTCGTGCCATCAAGTTATAACAATGTTTATGAATCAGAACTGATTGCTAAAGGCGTGAACGTTGTTATTTACGCTAACCAACTGTTACGTAGTGCCTACCCTGCTATGGTTGATACCGCCACCTCTATTCTAGCTAATGGGCGTTCGGCAGAAGTGGATGATAAAATGATGCCGATTAAACAAATCCTAGAGCTGATACCAGGTGGAAAATAATGATTAGCCCACAAGGTTTTTGTGATGTTCTAGGAAAGTACGGTATAGCGTTTTTCTGTGGCGTACCTGACTCACTACTAAAAAATTTGTGCGCATATATAGACGATAATTTTTCTGTTGATCAACATATCATCACCGCGAATGAAGGCAACGCAGTAGGTTTAGCCATGGGCCGATTTCTGGGTAGTCATGCACCTGCTGCTGTCTATATGCAAAACTCTGGTTTAGGCAATGCGGTTAACCCGCTGACCTCTTTAGCTGACCCTCAGGTGTATAGTATTCCCATGTTATTGATCATCGGTTGGAGAGGGGAGCCTGGCATCAAAGATGAGCCGCAACATGTTATGCAGGGCCAAATTACGGAACAACAGTTATCCATAATGGACATTCCTTATGTGGTAATGAACAGCCAATCTGATAGTGACGAAGTGTTGGCGCCTTTATTAGAAATAATGGCCGCGCAAAATCGCCCAGTTGCGGTATTAATTAAAAAAGATACGTTTAGTACCTTTAAGTCAGTTAACCAGTTACCCAGTATTTACTCACTTGTCAGAGAAGATGCATTGAACACTCTACTGAGCGCTTTTGCTCGCGATGATATTGTTGTTTCAACAACCGGAAAAACATCTCGAGAAGTGTTTGAATTAAGGCAGCACCGCGGTGAACTTGCCTCTGATTTTTTAACTGTAGGTGGTATGGGACACACATCTTCTATTGCCATGGGTGTTGCCTTAGCTACGCCCAACCGCAGAGTGATTGCAATAGATGGAGATGGTTCGATGTTAATGCATATGGGCGCTCTGCCCATTATTGGCAATCATGCGAGCAGCAACTTGATTCACATAGTGTTGAACAATCAATGCCATGAATCTGTTGGTGGTCAGCCGACTGTGGCAGGTGAAATAGATATCGAAAATTTGGCTATAGCTAGCGGCTACAAAGCGTATTTTTGTGCATCCGATCTAAATTCAATCACAAATAGTTGGTCAAGTATTGCAACAGACTCTGGCCCAATTTTATTTGAAATAAAAATCGCAAAAAGCTCTAGAGACAACTTAGGGCGGCCTACTAGCAGCCCTATAGAAAATAAAAACGCTTTTATGCAACATGTTGGAAGCCTTGAATGAATGACACATTCGAACATTTTTTGGACGTGCAAATAATTGAATGTGACGATTTTGTATCGGTTCTGCCTAGTCTTGTGCTTACCGGAAACATATTACTAATAACCAGTAAAGGTTTTACTACTAGAGGTTTGGTCGAGAAAGTCGTTGATAAGTGCGGTGTATCTAGAGTCTCTGTGTTTGATAATGTAACCCCTAACCCTGAAAAGTCGTTTTTGCAAACTAACATAACCCAGTTTACTCAAAATAAGATTGAGCACGTTATTGCTTTGGGCGGCGGCAGCGCTATAGATGCTGCTAAAGTATTTTGTGCATTGTTGAGCCATCCTGATACGCTATTAGATGATTTGTTGTTATCTGATGAAGTAGAAAATGAAGTTAACTTGATTGCCATCCCAACAACCTCAGGAACCGGATCAGAAGTTACACCTTTCGCTACGGTCTGGCAAAGCGACATTGCCAAAAAACATTCACTTTATGGGATACGGCCTAATGTGGCTCTGCTGGACCCATCGTTGACCTTGTCTTTGCCGCCTGAGGATACGCTTTATCCTGCATTAGATGCTTTATCACATGCCTTAGAATCACTGTGGAACAATAATCGGACAGATGCGAGTCAAACCTATGCACTGGCTGCAATACAGCTTATCAGCGACAATTTAAATTTAATCTTGGATAACCCACGACACTTAGATGCCAGAAAAAACTTACAAATAGCGGCAACATTGGCTGGCCTAGCCATATCAATTACAAAAACTGCAATTGCTCATGCCATTTCATACCCCTTAACACTTCAGTATGAAATACCTCATGGTTTAGCGTGTAGTTTCAGTTTGTCAGCAATTCTCAATATCGTGGGAAATGAAAAGCTAAACTTGCCCGTGTCTTTAGCCGATAGGGTTGTAAGGTTACTAGATTCTTTAAATTTGGAGAAAGAGATTAGTCGGTATGTTGAATTGGGTACCTTACGCAATAATTTTGTGAATGAATTAGAGCCAAGTAGGGCAGGTAATTTTATTGGAGAAGTTAATGCTCAGCTTGTAAAAAAAATATTGTTCTTAGCAACAGATAATAAAAGGTAGGTAAAATGAAAAGTCGTACTTTATTATTTGGGGCAGGGCAAGGTGCTCGTCAATACATCGCTAATAATATGTTAGCTTGTGATGTAATTGGCTTCTTAGACAATGATAAAACAAAACATGGTCGGAATTTTGAAGGGCTACCAATTTACGATCCACACTTGCTGCATGAATTAGAATACGATCAGGTTGTCATTACTACTCAGTGGGCATTGGAAGTACAAGAACAATTATTGAGTGAACTTAAAGTCGACTCTGACAAAGTGGTCTTGCCAGAAAAGAATCAATTAAAGAACCCTGTTCCTTTTGAAAATCCTAAAAGCATTGAATTGGCGAGGGATATCATTATCACCTTGAGCAATATGGCCATAGCTAAAGACGTTCAGCTTGTTATTGATTTTGGAACATTATTGGGCATAGTGCGAGACGATGATGTTATTCCTTGGGATGATGATATCGATTTTTCTGCTTCTGTAGATAGTGAACGGGAAGTTGAATTAATATGTAAAAGTTTTATATCAAAACAGTCATCGAAGCTTAGCTGGCAGCTTGAGAAATTGACGAATAACCTCAAGCAAACTTCTGGTTTTTTAATCAAGTTTACTGATAAAAATAAACATTACAGCGAGTTTACTACCTCTATCTGTTTTCGTAAAAACGAAGGCGGAAATGCTTTACACATGCCTAGTTTAGGTATGTGGTATGCTCCAGAGAGGCACTTTTCCCAATCAGAAAAATTGGTTTGGCGTGGACATAATCTGCTGGTACCGAAGGACTACCTTGAGTATTTATCATTTCAATATGGAGATTGGCAAACGCCGAAGAAAAATATTCAACTGAGTGACTATGCAAATTTGAGACATGTTAGTTTTGAGGATATCAAAAAGGCCGCTATGAGTAGTGAGTTGATAAAAAGTGATACCAAGTTATGACTACTCATATTCTCAGTGGTATATATGATTTTACCAAAGGCGGTAAAATCGCCTTGATTGGGGCTGGCGAAGCGGCAAAGGTATTTATACAGTGGAGCCAATGCCAGCACTTTGATATATACACTACTGATGGGGAGGGCATGTTCTTAGGTAAAAAAATAATGCCGGTTAATTTGCTGGAATCCAATGCTAACTATAGTCAAGTCGTAATTGCAAGCCAGTACGTGAATGAAATTGTTAAAGATTTATTAGCGCTAGGATGGGGGTTAGACAGACTTAATTGGTTTGATTATTTACTTAAAGTTCTTGCACCACTGAACGATATGGGATTTATCGCTGAACCCTCTACATCAAGACTCTATGCAGTTTATGATCTTGAGGTTTATCCACCTAATTATGAAATTGCTATTTTTTTAGCCAGAGCAGAACTTTATCGTAAGGAGATGGGGCTTGATACTATTACTTTACTGATAGTAGAAGGCAGTTTTGGGGGAGTAAGCGCAAGGGGTGTTCTAAGTCATGGAATTGAAAGCGCACAGTGGCGTTTGCAACATGTATTGATCCCAATGGGTCAGCTTTTGCCGAGTTGTGAGCAAGTTTTGCATATAACAGATAAAGTATTTTTGCATAGCGTTTGTAATAACAAGCCTACTTATCCACCTAATATTAATCAAAGACTCAATCCTAGAAATTTCGCTTTAGGGCCATTGCGACAAGGCTTTTATGCTGGCGAGGAGGTCAGGCCTTTTGTTGCTTCCGCTCAAGCAAAGCGATACGTTTCGCAGTTTCTTCAGACTCAAAAGTTATTAAAACCTTTTATTACTATTTCACTTAGAGAATATAGCTACCAAGACACTCGTAATTCCTGTCTTGACCTTTATCAAGAGATAAGTTTGATCGCAATAGCTAGAGGTATAGACGTTATTTTAATCAGGGATACACATAAGGCCCTAGATATCGCATTGGAGTGGGACGGGGTAGTTGAGTTCCCAGTGGCGTCATACGATCTTGCTATAAGAATGGCAGTTTACGAGCGAGCTATGCTTAATGTTTCAGTTTCTTCGGGGCCTTCATGGGGATTGATGCTACTGTCCCCGAATATCGATTTTGTCCTGACTCACCCTATTGATGAATCTCATCGGAGTGCAAGTGAAGCCTTTCTTGAGTCTTCGCAGGGAATAGTTAAGGGGGAGCAATATCCATTTAGTAGTCAGTTTCAGCAACTTTGTTGGCATACAGATGAGTACGAAATAAAGCAAGAAATTCAAAATGTTCTTGATGAGATGAGCTATTTTTGCTTGATATGATTAGTAATTAATTTGATATATTACAAATATTTTGTTGTGGAGGCTGAACAAAAACACAAAGGCAAAGGCTTTAAATTTTATTTCTAAAAGATAACTTCTAAAGATCTAAAGATCTAAAGATCTAAAGATCTAAAGATCTAAAGATCTAAAGATCTAAAAATATTAAAAGAGACAAATATGAAAATTTTAGTGACAGGTGCATGTGGTTATAAAGGAACTGTTTTGGTTCCTAAACTATTAGCTAAAGGGTATCAAGTCATTGCTGTTGATACCCAATGGTTTGGTAATTATTTACCTGAGCACGAAAAGCTTGAAATTATTAAGCTTGATGTAAGAGATACCGCCAACATTCCTTTAAGGGGCGTAGATGCGATTATTCATTTAGCTTCAATCGCTAATGATCCATGTGGTGATTTAAATCCCAAATTAACGTGGGAGGTCAGTGCTCTTGCAACAATGCAGTTGGCTGATCGAGCCAGAAGGGAGGGTGTTGAACACTTTGTTTATGCATCCTCTGGAAGTGTTTATGGTATAAAGAAAGAGAAACATGTTACGGAAGACCTCATTTTAGAGCCGATTTCTGAATATAACAAAACTAAGATGGTAGCTGAAAGAGTGTTACTCAGTTACGCCAGTGACATGACAGTACAGGCCGTTAGACCAGCAACCGTATGTGGGTTATCCCCAAGAATGCGTTTAGATGTGGCTGTCAACATGTTGACTATGCAAGCATTGACAAATAAAAAAATAACGGTGTTTGGTGGTGAACAAAAACGACCTAATATTCATATGGACGACATAACCGACTTGTACATTTTTCTATTGGAAAATCCTCAGCATACGGGGGTGTTTAATGCAGGTTTTGAGAATATATCGATTATGGATATTGCAAAAATGGTGACCTCTGATATCGATGCTGAAATTATTCTAACTCCTTCAAATGATCCTCGCTCCTACCGAATTAATTCAGATAAACTTTTAGCAACAGGATTTAGACCGAAAAAAACAGTTCAGGACGCAATTAATGAGATAGTAATTGCTTATAGGAATGGCCAGCTTGAAGACAAGTCGCAATTCCACAACCTTCAATGGATGCAGGAGCAAGGTTTGGCATGATAGAGCATTCAACTAGATATTTAGCAACATTACATGCAACAACTGATGCATTCGATTGGCAATTGGTAGAACCCTTGGCGCAACGAATGTTAGAGGTTATTCGTAACAAAAATCAGGTGTTCATATGTGGAAACGGGGGAAGTGCGGGTAATGCTATTCACCTTGCAAATGACTTTTTGTATGGTGTTGAACCAAACGGTGGCGCAATGAGAGTTGAAGCGCTACCAGCAAATTCAGCGGTATTAACATGTCTTGGTAATGATATCGGTTACGATAATATTTTTTCACATCAGCTAAAAGTCAAAGCAAATGCCGATGATGTACTCATTGTTCTCTCTGGAAGTGGTAATTCAGCCAACATAATAAGCGTGCTTGAGCAGGCTAACGTTATGGGGGTGACGAGTTTTGCCATTTTAGGGTTCACCGGCGGAAAAGCTAAGGAAATTGCAGACTTTCCGCTTCACTTTGAGGTCAATGATATGCAGATTTCTGAGGACTTACAGGTAATTGTCGGACATATATTGATGCAGTATCTGCATGAAAAGCTTAGGGATGATTTATGAGCAATGCAGTCTGCGTGATCGGCAGTAACTCTTTTTCAGGCTCGAGTTTTTGTAAATATTTACTTGACCTTGGTTATGAAGTTGTTGGTATCAGCCGATCTCCTGAGCCGATAAAGGCATTGGCTCCCCACCTTTGGAGTGATAGTCTGACGTTTCAATTTCATCAGTTAGATCTTAATCAGGATCTCATTGAAATTGAAGCTATGTTAGACAAGTTAAAACCGTCGCATATATACAATTTTGCGGCTCAAAGCATGGTTGGCCAAAGCTGGGATTTTCCTGAACATTGGTTCATGACTAATGCGGTGTCTACTATTAAGCTACACAATTTTTTGCGATTTAAAGATTATCTTGACAGGTTTATTCATATTACAACACCAGAGGTATATGGCAGTTGCAGTGGTTTTGTTTCTGAGGATCAGGTCTTTAATCCAAGTACACCATATGCTGTATCAAGAGCTGCTGCAGATATGAGTTTAAAAACGTTTTTTGATGTGCATCAGTTTCCAGTTGTCAGCACCAGAGCCGCTAATGTTTATGGTGAAGGGCAACAACTTTATAGAATTATTCCTAAAACTATCTTATCTGTTTTGACTGGAGAAAAGCTCCCTTTGCATGGAGGGGGACACTCTGAACGATCGTTTATTCATATTGATGATGTATCGAATGCAACTTTAAAAATTGGAGAAAAGGGAACTGTTGGTAATTGTTATCACATCTCAACCCTTGATACCGTCTCCATAAGGAGTTTAGTGCAAAAAATATGTGTCAAGTTAGATGTAGACTTCAACGAAATTTGTGATGTAGTTGATGACCGTCCTGGCAAAGATGCGGCCTATTTACTTGACGCTAGCAAACTTAGAACTACTTTGGACTGGAAAGATTCAATTAGTCTCGAAGATGGGATTTCTCGCACCGTTGGCTGGGTTAAAAACAATCTAGCCACACTATCAACTCAACCTACTAGTTACGTCCACAAGGTATAATAAATGGAAATTGATTTATTAAAAAATTATCCCAAAAGTAAACGGAACACTCAAGGCCGCAGTGAAATTATGAGTAATGAGGTTAGAGACATTGCTCGACAGTACGGTAAAGACTTTTTTGATGGTGACAGGCTTTATGGCTATGGGGGATTCAGTTACCTGCCAAGGTTTTGGCAGCCAGTTATGCCTGATTTTATTGCGCACTTTAACCTAACCTCTGCGAGTAAAGTACTCGATGTGGGCTGCGCGAAGGGCTTTATGTTGTTCGATATGGTTGAGGCTGTGCCAGGGATTTATGTGTCTGGATTAGATGTATCCGAGTATGCTATCGAACATGCAAAACTTGAGGTTAAGAACCGCTTACAGATTGGCACGGCTAAAGAATTGCCATTTGATGACGATAGCTTTGATGTAGTCTTGAGTATTAATACGGTACACAACCTTGAACGTGATGAATGCGCCATAGCGCTGCAGGAAATTCAACGTGTAAGCAAAGGCAAAGCTTTTATTACTGTTGATGCCTATCGCAATGATGAAGAAAAGGTTCGTATGATGCAGTGGGCGTTAACGGCTAAAACAATCATGCATGTAGACGAGTGGAAAGCATTTTTTGAAGAAGTAGGTTATACCGGGGATTATTACTGGTTTATTCCTTAAAATGGTGAACCAATAGATTAAAACATATTTGTAAAATAGCCATAAGCAATAAAAAGTACTGATTCGACGGGAATCTGTTTGATTAAAATTACGTCAAATCAACTACACAAAGAGCAGTAATTACCATGCACGAAAACATGATAGTCAATAAGATAAGATATCAGTTGGTCGATTTGTCTTACCAGAATAAAGTTCCGCATTTGGCCTGTGCGCTATCATGTGTAGAAATCCTCTATACTCTCTATTTTGACACGCTTAGTATTTCACCAGAATATCCAGATTCTCAAACAAGAGACCGGTTTTTATTAGGTAAGGGACATGCTGTAGCCGCGCTTTATAGTACCTTGTCACAGCGAGGATTTTTTGATCCTCAAGATGTCTATTCTTTGGGGCAAGACCACAGCCCATTTGAGGAGCACCCAGGTTTAAATAGCCCGCCAGGGGTCGATAACATTTCTGGCTCTCTTGGGCATGCACTGGGATTAGCCACCGGCATGGCTAAGGCGGATAAAATACAGCAAGGGTCGGCTCACTTTTACGCGTTAGTTGGTGATGGTGAGCTTAATGAAGGCACTAATTGGGAAGCAGCTATGTTTGCTCCTGCTCATAAGCTTAACAACTTAACGGTAATAGTGGATTTCAATAAATTACAAGGTACGGGCAGAAGTTGCGAAATCATGCAACTTGATAATTTAGCCGACAAATGGCGAGCATTTGGCTGGAATACCTTTGAAGTCGATGGTCATGATCTTCAGGAACTTAAATCTGTTCTTGATAATAAAGCTATCGATCCTGATAAACCTCGTGCCATTGTTGCACATACCACCAAGGGAGCAGGTGTTTCATTTATGCAAGATGACAACAATTGGCATTATCGTATTCCGACGCAAGAAGAGGTGGCTGCTACAGCCAAGGAGTTAGGCTTGTTATGAGAAACAAATTTGCTGAGCTACTTACCCAACTTGCAGAAACCAATTCAGACTTGTGTCTGTTGTACGCAGATATCGGAAACCGCCTTTTTAACAAATTAAAAGATATCGCACCAGATCGCACTATCAATGCAGGTATCGCCGAAGCCAATATGGCAACCATGGCATCGGGCATGGCGCAAATGGGTCTGCGTCCCTTCATTTATACAATAACGCCATTTACTACTGCCAGAAATTTTGAACAGATAAAGGTCGACTTGGCCTATGCAAATGTACCAGTAGTGATTGTGGGCACGGGCTCTGGACTCGCATACGCAAATTTAGGGCCGACCCATCACTCATTTGAAGACATCGCACTTATGCGCGTTTTACCCAATATGACAATTGTTTGCCCTGCCGACTCACTTGAACTTGAAGCACTGATGCCACAACTCCTTGAACAAAGGGGTCCAGTTTACTTGCGAATAGGCAAGAAAAATGAACCATTGAATCATGCTAATTTACCCGCCTTAAAAATTGGCAAAGCGCACGTCTGTCGAGAAGGCAAAGATGTCGTTTTATTGTGCACAGGTTCTGCACTGCATATTGGTGGGCAAGTGGCTGATTCTCTATCAGAAAAAGGGGTGCAAGCGAGATTAGTGAGTATGCATACAGTGAAGCCTTTGGACTCTGATTTTTTGAGCAAACTAGACAAAGATACTCTGGTAGTCAGTATAGAAGAACATAGTATAAATGGTGGTTTTGGTAGTGCATTAAGTGAGTGGTTTAGTGACCAATTCTGGAAAGGGGATTTGCTGCGTTTTGGTATTCCAGACCGTTTTATTGATCAGCTTAGCGGACCAGAATCCGCCAGACAAAGAATTGGCCTGACTGCTCCAGTGATCCTAGATAAAGTGCTGAAGAGACTAAATACATGAGGATAGGTATCGACTTTGACAACACCATTGTCAATTACGATGGTGTATTTTATCAAACTGGCCGCACTCTTGGTTGGTTGCCTGCAATGGACGAACATTCTAAGGCTGCGGTTAAAACCCATTTTTTTGATCGTAATGAAGAACACCGATGGACTGAACTTCAAGGTATCGTTTACGGGCGAGATATAAAAAATGCCACCCCCTACCCATATCTTGA
>Ga0222645_100539_pt1 | contig 20752 bp, 19 predicted proteins | sample AntAcemetagen292_FD_179881 | JGI IMG/M metagenome (GOLD analysis project Ga0222645, IMG submission 179881) | Saline water microbial communities from Ace Lake, Antarctica - #292 | ecosystem: Environmental > Aquatic > Non-marine Saline and Alkaline > Saline | place: Antarctica: Ace Lake | collected...
CCCGCCGGCGGTGGCGGCGACCAGCCGCGCGTGCGCCTCCCACTCCTGCTGCTGGTACGCCGCCTGTTGCTGTTGGGTGTTGTGTCCGGGGTGGTACGCCGCGTTCTGTGCGTTGCGCATTTGCGGTAAGCTTCCCGACTGATTGTACGCCCCGCCCGGTACGCCGTACCCGGTACCGGGCCCCCATTCGCCGCGACGGTGCGCCGCGGGATTTCCGTAATTTCCTCCGTGTGGCGTGAACGGCGGTTGCGCGGACGCGTCGTACCCGCCGTACGCGGCGCCGCCGTACCCACCGCCGGGAGACATCCCGCCCGTAGAAGCACCGCGCATGGTACCAAAGTGCGCCGCCGCGTAGTGCCGCGGGTCAAACCGGTTGAAGGGACCCGATTGGTGTCCGGGCGACGAGTCATTTCGCAAATCCGCCATTTGCGCACCCACCCACGCGGTGTACTCCTGGTACGAAACCGTGGGGTTCCCGTTCACGTCGTGCGTGTGCCCAATTGTGTACGTACTGGGATCGTCGAACCCCCAGGTCGACAGGGCGCCCCCCGCGCGCGCGCCTCGCGACCCACCGCCGCGTCTGTGCCGCCCGCGCCGCGTCGCCGGCGCTTGCGCGTTTGTTTTATCGGTATCGGCGGTCTCATTGGTCGCCCCGGGGCGTCCCGTGACCGATGCCGCGTTTGGCACCGACGCCGCGGGGTCATGTTCCGTGGAGAGCTCGTTTCCGGAACCCGAAACACGAACCCCGCCGTCCGCGTTCGCGACGCGCGCTGCGTTTGGAGGAAGATTTTGAGCCAAATCGTGTTTTCCCGCCGCTTCGATGCTTCCCGCACTTTTCTCCCCACCCTTCGGCGTTGTGACCGTATCGGAAACGGGCGGTGCCGGACTCAACGAAGGAGTGTCTTCACGCGAAACCCGTGAAACACCACCACCACCCGCGTCGAGCTCGGACACGGAGGACATCCCACCACTAAACGCGCGCAAACACGGATCCCACCCAACGTCGGTCGTTTGGGGGTGCGACCTAACGATTTGCCCCTGCTGCTTGTGAAACCTTTGGGTGTTGACGTGTCAAACGATCCGCACGAACCACGGAGACTGGCCAACCACTCAAGAGTGCGGTCCGCGACGTATCACCCAACCGCGAACCCAAACGCGCGCCCCTGTGTGTCCCACCCGCGCCCCAACCACCACGGATGAAACGTGGTGGCTCGAAAAAGTGCAAAAAGTGCGCCCGCAAACTGGCACAAAATCTTCCAGTCAGAGATGGCGAATGAAAGCCTTTTGGAAGTTTCTATTATCCGGTTTGGAAGAATTGAACGAGCGCTTTTCGCGCCGGTTGTGGGTCTTTCCAGAAATCGGTTTTGGAGATCCACGTCTGCCACGCGTCCTGCGTGCAGGCTGAATTTGCGCTTTTTAGAGGGCACTGTGGGCACTTCAAACGGCACCCTGCAAGGAGTGGGTCATTTCTGAACCCTCGTTCTTGAGGTATGCGATGATTTGGGTTGTGTTTTTACGGTGAGTTGGCGTGCATTTTATCTCGCTGCCCGCTCTGTTTTGGTGTCTCCGAGTCAGCTGTTTTGGGTCAGGTGGGTACCGAGGTACGGTCACAAAACCCGCACCTCCGCCACTCGCGGTACTCATCGTCACGATGGCTGCCATGATGCTCTCCGGCGTTTCCGGCGCCTCCCTGGCCTCACGAAACGCGCTCCCCAAACGTGTCGCGCTCAAGGCGCGCGCGGGACAGACCGTGCCGATGAGGCCGATGGGTGGCTCCGCGCGCGCGGCGAGGCTCACCGTGACTGCCGCCGCGCCCACGCCCGGCGCTGCCGTTTCCAGGTACGCCACGTTTGCGATGACGACGGTTTGGTGATTGAGGGAACGCCAACCGACCCAACAGAGACGGGGGCGGAACTTACGCGCGCGCCGCGCGACACCGCAGACCCCGCGCGTCTTAACGGACGGTTGGATTGGTGATTTCAACCAGATACGACGGATGCTCAGGTCACGAAAAGGAACCAGGAATCCTTGGGTTAAATTTCGTTTTTTTGGATTTTGAGAGATTTTGAGAGACTTTTCGCGCCGATGTGTGCCAGTCCTAACCCAAACTCCCCACCCTCCCTAAATACCCCCCCAGGCCCCGCTCTGTGTCCATGCACTCCGCGTCGTCCCCAAACGTCAACTCTGTTGATTTCATGGACCCCACTCCCACGCCGTGGTACAAGCGCGATTTCGACGTGCACGTCGCGCTGGACAAAGGGTTGGGTTCCGTGCTTCTGCTCGCCGCGACCGCCGCTTCGTTGATGCTCGCGAACAGCGCCCTGTCCGGCGGCTTCATCGGGTTCTGGGAGCACTTCCACATTGGCCCCAGTTCAATTGGCCTGCATCTCAACGCGCACGAGTGGGTCAACGAGGGCTTGATGGCTCTTTTCTTCTTCAACGTCGGGTTGGAAATCAAGCGCGAGTTTGTGTACGGGTCGCTTTCCAACTTCAGGGCGGCGCTGTTGCCGTGCGTGGGGGCGCTTGGTGGGATGCTGGCGCCCATGGGCGTGTACCTCGCCCTGAACATGGCCCCAGGCGGTGTCGCGGCGGGCTGGGCCATTCCCATGGCTACGGACATCGCGTTCGCCATGGGGGTGTACAACTTTTTCAAAAACCGCATGCCCCCCGCGGTGGCGACGTTTCTCCTGACCCTCGCCACCGTGGACGACCTCGGCGCCATCGCCGTGATTGCGGTTTGCTTCGCCAAAGGCATCGTACCGGCGTACCTCGGCGCCGCCGTGGCGCTGATGGGTTTGATGACCGTGGCGTGCAAAAAAAACATCACCAACCTCGCCGTGCACGGCGCCCTGGGTGTAGCGCTTTGGTTCGCGCTTTTAAAAGGAGGCATCAACGCGGATATCGCGGGTGTTATTTCCGCGCTTTGCATCCCGGCGGGCGCGGCCGCGCCTGAAGGGTCGCACGCGCACAAAATGGACGCCGATTCAGAAAAGGTGACGTTGTTGGACGACCTCATTCACACCCTGCACCCTATTTCCAGCATCCTCATAATGCCTCTGTTCGCCCTGGCGAACTGCGCGGTGCCGGTCAACGCGGAAGCCATGGGCGGCATCATGACCACCCCCGTCGGTACGGGAATCATGTTCGGCCTGCTTCTCGGGAAACCAATCGGCATCGCCGGTCTGTGCTGGCTCTCCACCAAGGTTGGCATGTGCTCGTTCCCGGCTGGGATGAACTTCAAGCACCTCGTGACCGTCGGCATCTTGGCCGGCATCGGGTTCACCATGTCCTTGTTCCTCATCGAGCAAGCCCTGGTAGGCATGCCCATGGTCAGCGCCACCGCGAAGCTCGCCATTCTGTGCTCGTCCGGCATCGCCGCCACCGTGGGCGGCGTCGCCATGTCCCGGTTTCCCGTGTACATGTGCGAAATCGTGTGCGACGAAGACAGCTGCCGGCCCGAGCTCCTGTCGGAACAGACGTTCAAAGCGGAGAACGACTGCGACGAGGTGGCGTGCGAGCCCAAGTGGGGCGACGCGGAGGCCGTCTCCGCGGTCACGGGGAAAACCAAGGAAGAGTAAATGTACTGGCGGAAGTGTCGCGGGCGCGACGTACTTTTCGTTTTGGTCGCGCAGGCGTATCTTTTGATAAGCCGCGGTGTTGATTGACCGACCGTCGCGTTGAAAAGCAAAGTTCGAATTGTGAACACGAATTGTTCGATTTGCTTGTTGAGGGTATCTTTTATAATTTTCGGTCGTTGTTGCTGTTGCTGTTGTACAAACACACCGACGCGCGGTCTTAACGAAGACGCGCGTTTGTTGAGAGGTTGTGAGTTTTAGCGTACTTTTTGAATATGACTTGTCCAGTGCGCAAATTAAGATCACCTCGTCCTTGTTTTGTCAGCAGTACATTTGGTACAGCTGGTGTCTGAGAGAGTCTCGAAGGCGGAGTCTTCGGGGTCACTCTTTGTTTCTTTTCTTCTTATTTTCTTCCGCCTTTGACGAAGTCACGTACTAGCCAACATCCCGCGCAGGACAAAGGTCGCTGTTGTGCTCATTTTGCTGTGCCCACCGAAAACCACCGAAAACGCTCAGTTTTCGAGGGGGGTGCCGCGTGACGACATGCATGAGGTCTTCCGCATGACCAGCGGCGCCCAAAAACGCAGACATGGACGCTACACTCATGGGCTACGGGGCGCAAACAGATACTTGTGCGCTCCGGAGCGGCGGACGACTGGGGAGATATCTCACCCTCAAAATGAGCACAACTTTATTCGTGTTGTGATTGGTCGAGAGCACTTTCCTTACGGGAATACACGATTTGCCAAAGCCCTTCTCGACGCCCTTCATGCCGCAGTCTGTTGCGTCGCACGCTCAGAAGTCACACAATCATGGCTTCGAAATACGGTGCCGTCCCCACGGATCAGGTACGCGCGCTTCCCAACGCATCTCCCGTGGACCTTCCCTTCCGTGCGACGAGTCGTCGAGTTCGTCTGGGGATCTCCAGATGGTGGTTACAACGTCCCCGTTCCCCACCAAACTCACCCACCCACCCCTCAAACTCCACCCACTACGCCACAGGTCGCGGTCGATGTGACGCATGTAAAGCCACCCGCGAAAACATCGCGCTCGTTCATGTCCGACCACTTCCGCGCGTTGATGCTCGCCTGCCTCGCGTTGCTTGTGATGGTAAGCGTCGTGTCCACCGGGGTGTTGAGGGGCTCTGTGTCGCAGTTACGGCTGGAGGACGTGCACACCAACGACCGGTGCGTCGTGTACACGTACTTCGAAGACCAAGGCATGGGCCACGGCGGGACGGTTGATGTGTGGAAGAGCATTTGGTCCGCCGCGGGGTGGAAGCCCGTGGTGCTTTCGGAACAGCACGCGGCGTTACACCCGGATTATCAAGACATGAAGGACCGGTTCTCGACGTACCCCACGACGAACCCCCTCGGGTACGAAACCGCGTGCTACCTGCGGTACCTCGCCGTCGCCGTCGTGGGTGGCGGGTACATGACTGATTACGACACGATCAACATCAACGTCCCCCCGCCCCCCGGGTGCGAGTTCCTCCCCAACGACGGCAAACTCACCACGCACGACGATTTTGTGCCGGCCATGGTGTCCGGTACCGAGCAAGAGTTCGACCGCGTTATACACGACATGTTCAACGCAAACTTAGATGAAACCATGACCACGGTTGGCCAGCAGATGGTGAGCGACATGTACTTCCTGCAGTACTTTGCGATCAAAGGAACCATCGCGCTGGCGCACAACTTCTACAGCTCGCCGAACTGGATGGCGGACCCGCCGTGCGACGACAACGGTGACGAGTTACCCCTGATGTTCCACTTGAACACGGACAAGGTCAGGAATGAGTTTGGAGGCGCGGATAAGCCGGCCGTTATGAACGAGTGGTTCGCCGCGTTGAACGACCGGCGCAATCGGTGTAACCCGGTCACCGCCGCGACCCCCGAGGAGTACGCCCAGAAGTTCCTCGTGCCTCTCGGCACGAACAAGTTCATCGAGTCGTTATGGATGCACTGGGACTGCGTGCACAGCGGGTGCACGCCGACGGAGAAGCAACAGGCGCAGGAAGAGCTCATCAAGAGCGCCGTGGACAAGGATGGCAACCCAGTGACCTTGGTCAGGCTCGGGCGTCAATTTGAATTCGAGGGCACGCTCGGGCGCCGGGAACGACGCGTGCGCGAGGAGGATCTGCACAAGCTGTGGTAAAGGTTGGTGTGGCGTAATGCGAGCGAGATGTGAATGGTAGCGCACCTCTATCACCGAGAGCGGTAATAAAACATGCAAGTTATTACTCACGGCGCATCGAGCGTTGACTCGCCTGTTGAGCGCGATGTCAAAATGTAAACACGAAACACGAAACACGTTTCCCAGTGTGTGAAAATGCCCACCCGACGGCGCAAACATTGACAATTATCACAACGGGATGTTAGAAAGAAAGGGCGGGCCGACGGCGGGTGGGCACACCACGCGACGCGCGTCGTCGGCAGCGGCGGTCGCATCGATTATCTCGAGTCGGGACGTTTGTGTTTCCGGCGGGGTTGGCAACCGTGGGTGAGTGCGTGTCGTGTCGAGACGCACGTGGGGATTGGACGAATCTACGAAGGGTTGTGTGTCTCGGTGGTCACGGAATCGTCCCGTCCCGTGAAACGCGGCGTCCCCACGTCCCGCGTCTCCCCACTCTTGGCGAGTGAACGCGTTCAACGCGCGCGATGCTATCGCCTCCGGGAAAAACACCGGGTTCCAGTGGGAAGAAAGAAACAGTGTACTCGGACCGCTTCGTCCCGTCACGGACCGCGTCCGCGGGCCTGCGAGAATTCAGCCTCCTGGACGCCGCGGTGCCGCCCGTGAGCGCCGCGCACCCGTCGTCGGAGCGAGAGGTACGGAACACCGTGGAAACCCCATGCGCGCGTCTGTCCCGCGTATCGCCAATCACACGACATGTCGCCGCGTCCCCTCACAACCCAAACCGACGGCAAAGCGACGCACCCGGTGTCCCCGTCGCGTCAACCGCCCCGGATCTCGACCTGGCGAGTTTCCCGGACGAGTGAAACCTGGTGTGAACGTGCGAATTTCAATTCTTCCCTCAGGAGGCTGACCAAGACCCATCCGTTTCCCTCCCCTTTCCCGTTACCGTGCCACCAGGACACGTCCGCGGCGTACTCCTCGTTGCTTCGCGCCGAGCTTCTCGGTGAAACGCGAAGCGCGGCGACGGGCTTGAGTCCGGACAAAGCGCCAGGGGGCGACGCCGGGCGCTTCGCGGGTGAAAACGCAAATCGCTACAGCCACGCTTCGCCCGGGAGGAACTTGTTCCGGTTCAAAAGCGACGCGTCAGACCACCACGCAAACTTCGGTGTCGCACCCGAGTCGCCTTATTGTTTATCACCGGTTGGGGGTGATGTCGGCAACGATGGCAACAACACTAACGCCGCTCGCCGAGCGCCGCGAAAAGTAGCGCGATCGCCGTTCAAAGTCCTGGACGCCCCCGCGCTTCAGGATGATTTCTACCTGAATTTAGTGGACTGGTCCTCGCACAACGTCTTAGCGGTTGGGCTTGGAACCTGCGTGTACCTGTGGAGCGCGTGCACGTCACGTGTCACGAAGCTTTGTGACTTAGGACCTGGGGATTCCGTGTGCTCGGTGGCGTGGACGCAACGCGGGACATACCTCGCCGTCGGCACGAACCAAGGCGAGGTTCAGATTTGGGACGCCAACAAGTGCAAGCGCGTGCGGACGATGGCCGGCCACCGGACGCGGGTGGGGACGTTGGCGTGGAGTTCCTCGACGCTATCGTCCGGGTCAAGGGACCGGAACATCCTGCAAAGAGACGTGCGCGCGCCTGAGCAGTTCACGTCAAAGCTGCTAGGCCACAAAAGCGAAGTGTGCGGGTTGAAGTGGTCGTACGACGACCGCGAACTCGCGTCCGGCGGGAACGATAACCAGCTCATGATTTGGAGCGCCAACTCCACGCACCCGGTGTTGCGTTATACGGACCACACCGCCGCGGTGAAGGCGATCGCGTGGTCGCCGCACCAGCACGGTTTGTTGTGTTCGGGTGGCGGAACGGCGGACCGGTGTATCCGGTTCTGGAACACCACCACGGACACCGCGCTTTCGTGCGTTGATACCGGGAGTCAGGTGTGTAACCTGGTGTGGTCGAAAAACGTAAACGAAATCGTGAGCACGCACGGGTACTCGCAGAACCAAATCGTGGTGTGGCGGTACCCTACTATGAGCAAACTGGCGACGCTCACCGGGCACACGCTGCGGGTGCTTTACTTGGCGATATCGCCCGATGGGCAGACCGTGGTGACGGGGGCGGGGGACGAAACCTTGCGGTTCTGGAACGTGTTCCCGGGGTCGAAAACAAACCCGAAGCTGGACGAAAACGCGTCGTGGGGCCAAGGCCGGACGCGGATTCGATGAGCGCGAGGGTAGGAGGTGGACGAAACGCGAGGTAGACCACATCTGTGCTCTGGATTTCAGCCAGGGTGAACGATTTAAGCACGAGACACCTGATAGACTGGTAATGCTCATTAATAGTTGATAGACGTATTCTTTGATTGTACTCTTGTATTAGCGTGTATGCACTGGTACCTAGCTAGGTCTCTTTACCCGATGCACTTGTTGAAAAACGAAAGCGCCTTCGCCGAAATCTTTCGCCGGCGGTTTCGGTTTCGGCGGCGTCGCCACGCCCTCGCACCCGTCTTCTGCTGCGATCCAGAGGTTTTCCTTCGCGTCTACGTGCAGGTAGAACCTGTGGTGCAGGCAGAACGCGTCTTGTCCGAATCGGTCGGCAAACGTCGAAAACCCTTCGCTTTTCAGTATGGCGCCTTGGCGCCACCGTCGTTGGCGGTCCGAGAGCCATCCCGCGTACTCGTCGGTTTCCTCGCGAGTCCACCCTTCCACATCTTCCCCTTTCTCACCACCCGCGAAACTAAGGTGAATCAGCATCCCCCCCCCCCCCCCCGCGGCGTCACGCGCGCTCCGGACCTCCCTTCCGTGGAACAAAACTGCGTTATCCGCGAACGCGTTCAGGTCGTGGCCTTCGGGTCGCTGGCTCATGCGTCGCACGTTCTTGTCGTAAACCACGGGCTGTCGGAGATCCTCATCGCCCCCCGCCGCGACCGCCGCGAGGTGTTCCTTCAAGCGCGGGCTCAGCGAAACACCGAACATCATCCCGCCGCAGAAGTTGAACGTCGTTGCCGTGTTCGCGTCCAAATCAAGCAGGTACTGTGCGTGGTTCCCGCCGTACTTAGCCGCCCGGTCCGCGCCCACAAACAACGCAGGTTCCATTCCTTCCGACACGGAGCGTGATGTCGTGTGCGTCCTCGTCGGGGACGCGCGCGTCCATCGGGTCGCGCGAGGTGCCGCTAAAGGCACGCGTGTGGCCACCGACGCAGCACGCATGACTTCCGTGTTGGTGCGTTCGGTCAGCGGACACGGCGCGCGAAGGAGGAGTGACGTCACAGAACACTCCCGAAAAGATCGTTATCGCCACTCGCCACTTCTTTGTTGGCGGCAAAATGAATCTGACGATTCACCGAACGGGCATGTCATTGCGCTTCGCACACGCGACACATCATGACGGATGTGTCGCGCGGCGACACGTCTTCCGCGTCCGCTGCGCTGGCGGGCCCGTCCCCGTTCGGCGAGTGCCTGCCTGATGTGCCCCCGCCGTTGGTGCCGCCCCTGGGTGTGTTTTCACGAATGGCCACGCTCGGCGTCGTCGCTGGTTTCAGCAAGTTCATTGTGTCCGTGCTGAACAAGGCGACGACGTCTAACTACGAAACCCTTCTTCACCACATGACCGAGCGAAAGCGGCCACAGGGGATGATCACGGTGAGCAATCACAGCTCCACGTTCGACGACCCAGGCGTGTTGAGTTTTCTCATCCCGTGGTGGTATTTCGCGACCGAGCCGAAACACGAGGGCGTGCGGTGGACCATATGTACCGCGGAGATTTGCGCGGCGTCCCCCGCGGTGCACGCGTTTTTCACCGCGGGCAAGACGGTTCCTATTAACCGCGGGGGGGGTTTACACCAAGCCACGCTGACGGCGATGGCGGACAGAATAGCAAAAGGGGACTGGGTGCACGTGTTCCCCGAAGGCAAGGTTAGCAAAAACGCAAACGAGTTAGGGCGGTTGAAATGGGGACTCGGGAAGTTGCTGTGCGACGTGGACGAAGTGGGCGGGCTCGCGCCGGTGGTGATACCGTTCTGGCACAGCGGCATGGATTCAGTGAAGAAGTACGGGCGGTGGGGGTTTTGGCCGTTCAACAGGGTGCACGTCACGGTCGGGACGCCTATTGACTTTACGGACTTGACGCGCAAGTGTAAAAAGTGCGACACGCAGAAAAAGAAAGAAGCTCTGTACGCCGCGATGATGAAACGGACCGAGGCGGAGATGCGAGTCACGCGGGAGAAAAACTTGCGGGAAAGACAAGAAGTGTAGCTACGCGTGACACGAAGTTTCAGTGTGCGGGCGTCGCGTCGGTACCAAACGAGTTACGTGAACGGGTAAGGAACGAGCGCACCGGCACCGCGGTCGGAAACTCGCGGAAACCTCTGTAGCGCTCGACTCTGCGCACAAACCACGCGACAAACCCGCGAGTACGTAAATATCCTAAACCCTAAACCCTGGCCAGTGTCGCCGCGCACTACGGCAGGGATGCGATGCTGCGCTGGCTCATCGCGCGCGGGTGCAGGGTGGACGGCGGCTGCGTGACGCAAGCCGCGGTCGCGGCTGGTTGGACACGGTCGTGATCCTGCGCGAGCACAAATGCAAAATCACGCCGATCGCGTTCTCCGAGGCGCTCCGGATTGCGCACGTGCACGTCGTGCGGTACGCCATCGAGAACGGCATCAAGTGGGACCCGATCGACGTGCAGCACAAGCTGAACATGATGATTTACGAGCACGCGGACGCCTTCCCGGGGCACTGGCACGCGGCGCGTGTACGGGAGGGTAAGACGCACCCGAGGTTCGAAGAGGATTTGGAATGGATCAACGCGCGATGCATCAAATATAAGACAACAAGACGCCTAAGAAGCGCAAGGCCAAATGAGCCGGGGCGACGCAACCACTCGACACGACACGAACTGCTATGCACGTCTCTTTGAAGTACCGTCGCTCGGTAGAACTTTTAATTTTAAGCGGTTTGCCCTGATGCCCTGATGCCATCGAGACGCGTGTGCCGTATCCGAGTCCGGAAACTGGCGAATACGGCTCCTCCTCAAGCGGCCGCCCTGCCTGCGCGCTCGGAGAAGTTACCCGCGGTCCTAACGATCCCGAAAGGACAGTGGCACTCAAGGAGGGTGTTCGTTTATTTATTTTTGGCCCCCGAAATCCCCGAAGCGAAGTCCCGAATACAAGCTATCCGGTGTGGGGCTCTTTGCGGTCGCCTGGTTCGGGACAAGTCGGGAACTTTTTGGACGAGGAGGAAGACAGGACGAAGAGGAAGAAGAGGAGGAGGGGCACGAGGAAGAGGAGTTGGTGGAGGAGGAGGGGGAAGAGAAAGAAGAAGAAGAGGAGTAGGAGGAGCCAAAGAGGACAAGAAAATCGTGCGTGACATCACGAGAAACAGGTATCAACCTCGAAAACCACCGAAACGCTTGATCGGAGAAATTCTGAGCACTCGGTCAACGTGCGTGGCCGCCACCGCCACGTGGTCAGGGCGATTCATCGGTTTCTTTGCTTCATTGAGACCAGGTGTGCCTGCACCTCAAGCACGCACCCGATGGAAAAAATGGCTTCTCGCTCGACAAGCGTCGTTACAGGGTGACCAGAGGGTATTTTAGTGATATGTCGCAGTGGATTATAATACATACACAGACGCTCGTTCTACCTCCAGATGAGTTACTTATTCGAAGATGGCTTTGCCGTTTTTATCCTTCGCCGACATGACGAGCGCCTCCATTTCCTCATTCTCCTTGTTCTGCTCGCACTTTTTGTGCCCGCACTCCCAGTGCATTTTCAGCGCGTCCGTGAACTTGTTCACCCCGGGCATCGTCAAGAACCGCTCTGAGTACTCCTTTTGGTTGTTCGCGACGACTTTGTTGCATCCTTCTTTTGTTTGTCTCAACTTATCGAACCACTCGCGCATCACCTCCGGCTTGTCTGACTGTTGTTTGCCAAACGTCTGATCAATTAATGACGAGGACAGATGGAACATCATAGGCAGCTCATCGCCATTCGCGTCGCACGGCGGGTCGCTGATCCAGTTGGGCGAGGTGTAGAACGAGTGCGCCGTGTCGATCATTTCCCGATCGCGAAAATACTGCAGCAAATACATGTCGCTCACCATGGTTTTGCCGACGGAGGACATGACGTCGTTCACATCAGCGTCGAACATCATGGTGGCCACCCTGTTAAACTCCTCCTCCGTGCCACTGACCATGGCTGGGACGTAATCATCGTGCGTGGTGAGTTTGCCGTCGTTCGGGAGGTAATCGCACTGAGGAGACGGCGGGACGTTTACGTTCAGGGTGTCGTAATCGGTCATGTATCCGCCGCCCACGGATGCCAACGCCAGGTACCGCAGATAACACGCCAGTTCGTACCCACTGTTCGTACCCAGAGGGTAGGTCATGAACTTGTCCTTCATTTCTTGATAATCAGGGTGTAGCGCCGCGTGTTTTTCCGAAAGCACCACGGGTTTCCACCCCGCGCTTTGCCAGATTTGTTTCCAGGTCTCAACCGCCGGCCCGGCGCCCATGCCTTGGTCTTCAAAGTACGTGTACACGATACAACGGTCGTTGGAACGCACGTCCTCCGCTCTCAACACCGATTGTGTTTTGTGAGTAGATTGCGTCACCGACGTGGACATCACGCCCAACATGGCCAACACCGCCAGGGCGGTTAAAATTAACGGACGCACGTGCGTGCTGGTGAAGGACCGGCAGGAACGATCCGGCGATGCTTTCTCATCGCCGGGAACTTGGACCACCGTGGTCTGTGAATGCGACGAGAAAAGAAAGGTGGAGAGATAACGGACATCGAGGGAGAACGGTCAATCAACTGATGTCGACATGAGCACTGTAGAGGGAACGTGAAGGGAGCGCGTACACGCGATAAGGGGATAGGGCGGCCGCGCAAGTCGCGCATCGGGGGGTGGATCTTCGGCCGAAAACTCGACGTAACCACCCTTAAGATGAATCCGTCGAGAGGTGCGTGGGAGCCGGTCTAATAACGCAAGAGAGATACGCACCTCATCCACATGGGCGGTACCGTAGTGCGGAGCCATGAATGACTCACGCGTGACTTTCGATCGTGCGACGCGCGAACTGACCGCACGTCGTGGCGGCGAGAGGAGCAGAGGACGAGTTGGCAAAAATCGGTATCCGCTCACCACAGGGAGGGATGGGGACAGGGATTGCCCGTTTTGACGCGGGATTTTTGGTGAAAATGTGAAAGCGCGTGTAAGGTTCAAATTCTGAAACACCAATCAAACAGGAAAAAAGAAGAAGCACGGATCCAAGAAGCCGGGGAAGAGGGCGTTTTGAGACTGTTTTGCTGCGTTTCTCCCATACGCGCACGCCCACGAGCAACACGAACAGCACGATTGTATACACATGCAAATGTATATTTTCTTTCATTGAAACGGTGCGCATCGATGTCCTCTACACTTAACACACTGGACGCGACGTCCATAGCAATCGTCCCAAGGGCGCCCGCAAAGTCCGGAGGTAGTCTATTCGTAGTCTAAGTGAAAAAACAAAACAACGAAAAAAGTTAAAAAAAGGCGAAGATTGTACATAAACAGCTTCAAGCGAAAGAGAGGAGGCGCATGACGGCGGCGATCCAAGCGACCAGGATCAAAGGAGCGGTGAGGTGCATCCAGTGCGCTGATCCCGGCAGAGTAAGAGGAAATTCAAGAAACGTCGTGTGATGAACAACATTGGAGGAAGGTTATTTAAAAAATAAAACGTCATTCGTCGTCCAGTTTCTCGTCAACCAGTCTCCCTTTTACTCCGCTCAGCACCTGTGCAGCATCTGGTTCAGCGTGGTCATGAGCTGCGAGAACCCCCGTCCATCGGGCGAGATGAAGTGACACGCTTTCGCGTACTCGCACGCGTCTTGGTCCGCGTCCGCGTTTGACGTGACCCACGTTTCCTTTCCCCTGGCTTGGATTTGGTTGTAAATATCGCGCAGCATGCTGTTTGACCCCCACAACGAGGCGCCGGAGATGCCGTAGTGCTCGGAATCGGAGGCGAAGTCCGGGTCGTTGCCCTCATCCCCAGGTTCCGGGACACCGAAGTGCAGTGTGGTCCTCATGATAACCCTGTTGATTTGGGGGGTGGAATCCAGGTAGTTCATGACGCCCGCGATGGCGTTAGCGTCGATCAGGCCGAGGCGTTGCACGTTGTCGTGTTTGCTTTTGTTGAAACGCTTCTCATCATCGCCCTCGCCCATGTCCGCCTCCGCGTCCGCCTCGCCTCTCGCCGCGGCTCTGTCGATCCACCCGGAGTCACCTGACCGGATGTGCAACAAAAGAGTGTCATCGCCGTACACCTCGCACTGCTTCGCGTCCACAGCGGTCGCGAGCATGTCCGTGCGCGTTGGCGGGTCGGAGTGTTCGAACGCATCGTCGCTAAACAAGGTTCTCAAAAGCGACCCGTCGTACCGCGGGTCACTCATGACTCGCGTCATGGGAAACGAATCTCGGCTCGCGCCCATCATGTCGCTCATCCGGTAGTAAAAATCGTTCGTGTTTACGTACACGCAGAACTCCTCTTGCGACGGTATCACGTCACAACGGTCGCTCAACGCGCTCACGACACAAAACTCCTGATTCGCCGCGTTCGTGTCCCCCCACATGCGAACTCGCATGAGGGGTTGGTACGGGTTGGCGGTCAGTGTGGCGGCTAGTTGAGACGTCGGTACCGCGCCTGTATGCGAACCAGCGATCCACATCTGCCGTGCGCCGTGCGTGACCGCCGCGACCGTAGCTACCGTAGCCACGACCGTAGCCACGGAAGGGAGGACGCTCCAGCGAGTCTTGGACGACCCGTGATCAGATGTTACACCATGTTGTTTCCTCAGCAGCTTCGTCTGCTCGTCCACCGGGGCGGACATGGTGGATCTCGTGGGAAACACGCGGACGTCAAACTACGCACGTGGACGTGGAGTCGAGCGACACGCGCGCCGCACCGTATGGGGTTTGTGTGGGAGCGGCCAGGCGTGATAAAGGCGGCGCGGCGGATGTTGGTATTCTCATGTTTTCTGTGCCTAGTCCCTACTTGTACTACGACCCGGCAGAGACGAAAATGGAAATGAATGGAAATGGACTGGTGCTTTTTCTTTCGTGGGTACCACTTCCTTTGGGGTACCGCCACCACCGACATAGGAGCCGCCAACGGGAATTTTTAGGGTGGACCACCGAAATATGTCCACCACAACCGGGATTTTAGGGTGGGGGTTGGGGTAGGGGTTTAGGGGTTGTGTTTAGGGTACCCCAACCGAAAGTGGGACTTGTGAAAGTAAAAAGTGGTGCCTGTGAAAAACTCCAACCGAGACTTCACGTGCCTGTACACCCCGAACTGGTATATGATGGGGGTTGTGTGGGTTGATTCGTTCCTTAGGTGTACACCGTATCGACATCTCGCGTAAGCGATTTCCTAGACCTTCATGCGGCCCCAGAGTGGCCCTAGGTGTTGGAATAACCGTTCAGCCGACTGGCCGGTGGGCCCCCTTTCGGTCACCCATTTCCGGTCACTCATAACGATCGAGATGCCCGCCCCGCGCCGCCCCCGAACATGTATTAGCTCGGACCCGTCCACTGTTAGTCTATAGAATCATCACCGAATGAATGAAACGCGAAACGCGCGGATACATTTCATCTCCTTGGCTTTATCAGTTCCGCCCGACGCAGGCGCAGCGCTTTCAGTTTTTCAGTCAACACTTGGTCTTGTTTCCACCACTTTTTGTGCCTGTGGGTCTCTCGTTCCAGTTCCGTCAGCTTGGGCAAGGTATCCGCGGTTCGCAGCGCGGTTCGCCACGCCCCGTCCCCCCCGGGCGAACCCGACTTTCCCGAAACGTTCGCAAGTTTTTCGTTCAGCATCGACGCTATTTTCGGCGACCGCTCCATGACTTGTGTTTGGAACGTCTCGGAGACTTGATAATAGTGCGTCGCCCCAAGAAAAGGCCCTAACGTCCACAGCGAACCAATCGCCGCTGCTTTTCCCAGCCGGCCGCCGACGCCGTACCCCAAACCCAAACCGAACCCGCCTGCGCCGGGTACGCCGAACTTTGCGGCTCGAATAAGTTCGTTGATGATTTCCTCCGAAGACGAAGCGGTGGCCCTTGATGCAAGGTCGCCGTACGTCTCCCCCAACTCCCGTTCCACCCGCACCCAGTTCACGTCGACGTAGCCTTTGTACTGCGCGCCTTGCATCGCAACGAACGCCACGCCGGCGCAGGCCAAGCCCGCGGTGCCGGCGACCCGCAAAGCGACCCCGGCGCAGTACCCCGCCACGGCACCGAACCCGAGCTGCATCCCGAGAGGCCCTGCATTTCTTAAGATCTCATAGCTGGAAGGCAGCACCCCGAGCTGCATTGCGAGGTCGGGTGAACGTGGTGCGCCTGCGTGGACATCACTTCGCGACGAGTCGGCAAACCACCCCCACGCCATCGCACGAAGCGGCCTCCGCCCGCGCGGCTCCTATTGTCGAGAACCGTGAAACGAACATCTGGTGATCCTCCAATATAAAAAAATATAATAACGAGCGCTTTGTCAACTGTCTGTAAATGTAACCCCATCAGAACTCCCCGACTTCCTGCATCCCCACACCTCGGCGCGCACTCCACACGAGTGCGCTCCACGATGTATGCCTCGACCGACGACTGGCGAGGCGATACGATCATTCACGCCGCGTCGAATGACGGGAAGGACCAACCTTTGATGGACTCTGGTGCCACGCCGCGCCGTGGCATTTTCGGAAAAACCGGCTCGGAGATGCGATCGACAACGCGATCGACGGTCTGGGGGATTACGATTTTCCTCGGCCTGGTAAGCGCCGCGCTGCTCGGCGTGGCGACCCTGTTCCCCACCCTGGTGTTCTCTACTCTTTCCGCACCAAACACCGGGTCACTGGAGTGCGGCGCCACGAACCTTGAATGCTGGAAACGTGAAGCACGGAAGGTTGGGGGCCTGAAAAACGAGGTGTCGAGTTGGCAGCGCAAAGCGACCAGTCTTCAAAACACGGTGCGTGACTTGCACGCCACGATCACGGAGAGTCGGAACCAAATTGACGCACGAGTGACGCGAATCAATGCGAGGGTGGGGAACTTGAAAACCGCGGGGGACCTGAGTGACGACGGGGCGATTCCCCGGGCGATAAAAAAGGCCGTCGCCGACGTGGACGCCGCGGACGCGTTACGCTCTGGCGGTGGCGATGTCGTGCCGCTGTTGGGACAGAACGACCCCCCCAAAGTGGTTTTTCACGCGCACATCGCGAAAACCGCGGGGAGTACGTTCAACCGTTTCGTTGCTCGAAGATATCACGCGTCGTGCGGTAACAAAGGCGTTTCCTTTGCGCAGAGTTTTAAAGACGACGCCGACGCCAACGACGCCGCCGACGCCGACGACCACCTCCTAACCCGGAATGCCGTCTTTGGGTTTCTCAATCAGCCTTCGCTCGTGACTGGTGATGCTCACGTCACGGAGTCGGATATGTTTTCGAGCTGGGGCTGGCACAACTGCGCGTTGATTTCCCTTGAAATCACGAAAGACGAGTGGGCCGACGTCACAGACCGCCCGTCCCTCGCCGGCCAAACCAAAGCGGTGATGATTCCCTGCCGCGACCCGATTGACCACATTCTTTCGCAGTGCAACTACAATCACCAGAGCTTCACTGATATTATTTCTGGTGAGGGGGGGGAGCAGGCGTGCGCTGACGCTCTTCCCCAATGTCACGTAGGGTGGGAGCGGTACGAGCACTCCATGCTTGAAAAGTTTGATAAAGTCGTGCTTTTCAAGTACGACGACTTTGAAGGCGTGGAACGTTATCTGGACGACGCGCTTCCAAAAAGGCGTCTCGAGCTGGAACACGCCACGGAGTTTGGGTTTTACGCAACAAACACCGAACGCTCGACGACGAACGAGAGGTTCACGGACGCGTGTCCCGAAGAAACGCTCCGAAAAAATCTTCTCGAAAAGTGGTCGTACTACCGCCTGTGCGACAAATTCTTGGGTGACTCGACTTGGCAAGAATTCGACTCGCGCGATCTCCGGGACATGATCGAGGAGCAACACGTGTGATCGAGATGCGGTGAACACCAAGGTATGCCCGGGCATCACCGCGCTGAAAAGTGAAAGTGAAGCTCGGGGATAACGCACCCTTCTCGACTTGTAATGATTAACTCTCAAATATTAATGAAGGGATACAACCTCACCTGTACGTCCCAGAGGAGCGTGCGTCCAAGTACGGCCGGAACACGGCGCAGTACCTGCTTGACCTGGACGCGAGCACGTCCACAACGTTCAACTTCTGCGGCGGGATGATGTTCGGTGTGTCGCTCAGCCAGCGAATGAGGGACCACCTTGGCGAAGTCGCGGAGGCTGGGGAGTCTCCGAAAAAAATGAAAATCATTTCAAGTCTCTAATTTAAACCTACCGCCGTCGCGCGAACGGCTCACCTCCACGCGTTGCTCACCCGCGCGTCCGGCCCGTCGAGCCACGTGTGTACCCAGTGGTGCACTGCGAACGCGCCTGTTTTCGTGACGGAATCTCGGGACGGGTTTCGCCAGCCCTCCCTGGCTAGCTCGCAGCATACGGATTTCACGGTTGGCGTTTCCTTTGGAGGGCCGAGTGTTACGAACTCCGTCCCCAAACCGTCCCCGCTGGTTCGACCGTTTCCGATTTTCGTGTCGCGACCGTCCCCAAAAACACCGATATTTCCTACACGCAACACCGTCACAGGACACTCCAACTCCAGCTCCACCGGCGACGTCCCACCAAACCCGAACCCCCACTTTTCGCAGTTTGTTTTGGCCAACTCTAGCTGCGACTTATCCATCGCCGGGTACAGCGCTCGCGGCGGGTCCACGACGCCGCACCCCCCTTGGCTAGAATCGAACCCGGTGCGCTCCAGCACTGCCGTGAGCATGACCGGCCCGGTCACGGAAGGAGGGTTCCACGGCGTGACCGGCCCGTTTTCCATCCTTTGTTGAATCTCACGCAACACGGCGAGCCAAAAACGCTCGCCCGGTCGGGACGCCAGCCACGCGTTGCACGCCATTCGGCTGTGCTTTTGTTTTTGTTTTTCGTCCCCGGGGTGTTTCGCATCGGAGGTCAGCACCAAGGAATGCACGAAAGGTTCCTGGCCGACTAAACAAGAGTTGCCGTTGCCGGTTAATAACTCGTCCATCGGGCGCAGGGATTCGAAATCCAGATCCAAATAAACGCCGCCTATTGCGAACATCGCGACGTACCTCCACAAATCCGCCCGGTTCACCGGGTTTGGAAACCCGTCGTACCTTCCAAGCCAGTCTGGGAATTCACTTTTCACGAAATCGCGCATCAAACCGTCCGTCCACAGCGCGATGCGCCAACTCGGGTGGTGCGCGCGCCAGGTCGCGAGGTAGGCCTTTGCGAACTTTGGCAACGAGTTGTTTTTCCAACTCACGTGAATCACTTTCGGGATCCCGAGGTGTGCTTCGCTTTGAAACGCGGAAGGGTACCCCGGAACGTCGGCGTGTAGAAACGCGAGTAACTGGGAAGCGGTGCGGATGGTTTCGATGGAATCGCGGGAGAAAAGGGGGTCGGTTTCCGGGGCAACCGGGTGTAGCGTCGGCGTGTCCACGTCCACATCTTCCAGCAAACGCGCGACGGGCAAACCGTTGGAGGTGCCCACTCCGATCAGCGGCCGCGAGCTGACGCGCGCGACGAACAGCAACAGGACGAGTGCTGCGATGAGAAGTGCGCGCATGGCACGTCCCCGAGCCCGCCCAACGCGCATCGCATGGTTTCGCGGCGGCAAACACGCCCCGTCGTGGCGTCCTCCCCCGGTGTGGAGTGATGTGTGGTGATGACATCCTCGGATTCCACAAAAATCAGGTCTTGTGTTGCATTAACCCAAATCCGCAACCCCTCCTCGTCAGTCCGCCCCACACGCCCGCCCGGCCAGACGGCGCATCACGGATCATGTCGCACACGTTTACGCACCGCCTCAACGCGCTGTTGACCTTCGCGGTGACCGTTTTGGCGGTGATGTGTTTCTGCGCGTCCGTGACGGATGAGTTCCACGTCTCCAACCCGGTCGTGGACGTCCAGGTTTTGGAAATAGAGAGGTTCACGGCGGTGGATGGAAACGACGAGGCGTACCTGGTGTTTTCCATCGACGCGGACCTAACAAGCGTGTTTTCGTGGAACACCAAGCAGCTGTTCGTGAGCGTGCAGGCGGAGTACGAAGTGTTTGGCGAAGACGCAACGCCAATCAGTCGCAACGTGGTGTCCATCTGGGACCGCGTGGTGGAGAGTAAAACCGCGGCGATTTTTTCCGTCCCCCGGGCGCGGAACAAGTACAAGCTGAAAGCGCGGGGCCAGCACCTGCGGGGACAACCGGTGAGGATCACGGTGCAGTGGAACAAAATGCCGATCGCGGGAGTTGTGCGTTCGGAGAAAATCGCCTTCCCGGGAATCACGTTTCCGGGAGAGTACACGCCGGCGGCAGAACACGAGACGCATCAGCGAAGGCCGGGACAAAGAAGTTCGACACACGGAAACTCCGGCGCGCGGCGGAAACCCGTGACGGACAACGCAATGCCGCACTCCGCGCCACAAAAGAAACCGACGCCGCCTTTGGGAAGCACCAGCCACGAGTTGTGATGTTACGGTTACTGCGTGGTATTGAAGAGGTCTTGGTCGTTTTGTTTCGCGTAAGATGTCTTGTTTTTTTTGTGTCGCAGAAGATGTCTTTGCTGTTTTGTTTTGCAACAGCTCCCTAATCTCGGCATCATCCGCTCCTAAGCATTTCCTCGAGCGCGTCGATCCCCACCACCAATCTCGCGCCCGTCCCCGGCCCCCCCGATTTGCGTCCCGAGAACTTCTGCCGCCACGCCGCGGCGACGCTTTGCGAGGCACACTCGCCGCAGTGCACGTGCCACACCACGTCGAAGGGCGCGACGATTTCGCTGCGAGACGTTTCCGTTTCGTTTCGCGCGCTACCGTCGTCGTTTATTTCTTCCGAGCGTTTTCCGCTTCCGCCCCCGTCGTCGCGCGGGTATTTA
>Ga0222645_100545_pt1 | contig 20620 bp, 15 predicted proteins | sample AntAcemetagen292_FD_179881 | JGI IMG/M metagenome (GOLD analysis project Ga0222645, IMG submission 179881) | Saline water microbial communities from Ace Lake, Antarctica - #292 | ecosystem: Environmental > Aquatic > Non-marine Saline and Alkaline > Saline | place: Antarctica: Ace Lake | collected...
TGCCGGGGGTAAGCGACGAAACTTAAACGTGAAGCGAGGGTCAGGGTCACGAGCCGACGCAACGACCTCAACCACTGCCGCCGCCGCCGATGACGACGACGACTTTCTTTCCTTCGACGACCCTCGGTCGGGCGATTTCCTCGCCGTGTTCGGGGTGTTCGACGGCCACGTAAACAACTCCGCGTCGTCACACTGCGAGCGGCAAATGTTACCAGAGTTGCTCAGGTGCGGAGCAGATGCGGATGCGTCGTCGGCGCCGTTGGAAACCGCGCTGGTCACCGCGTTCGAGCGCGTGGAGCGGAGCTACTCGTTGGGATCAGACTGTTGCTTCCCGGGAGGTTTGGGGGGGTGCCTTCCCGCCAGCCGGGGGGGAGGGGGCGGGGGTGGCGCACGACGCGAAGGAGGCACAACCGCGTGCGTGGTTTGCGTGCAGCGGCGAAAGCGTGGCGGGGCGAACGCAGAGGCGAGGGTGGATTTGGTGTGCGCGAACGCGGGTGACAGTGGGGCACTGTTCGTGTCTTTCGCCACGCCCAGTCTGCGTGCGACCGGCAGAGAGCCTCGTCTCTCCGCGGACGTGCGCAGGTCAATCGACGAAGACGCCGCCACGGCGCCCGATATGCCCGAGTTCCGAAGACTGACCCGAGACCATAACCCGGATGACCCGTTCGAAGCGCGAAGGCTGGTGGACGCGGGCGCGAGGCTGGCGCGCATGCGTCAGGGCGGCCAGGAGGTCGGGCCCATGCGGAGTTACCCCGGAGGTCTCGCCGTGTCAAGAGCGATTGGGGATTTAAACGCGCGCGCGGTTATTTGCAAGCCGGAGTGCACGCGCATGCCCGTGCCGGCTTCGGGCGGCAGGGTGGTGCTGGCGAGCGACGGCTTGTGGAACGCGCTCGGGGACGGTGAGGTCGCCACTATTGCGCACGAAGCGGAGAGTAGCCGATCCGCGGCGCACGCGCTGTTACGAGCGGTGTTCCAGCGCAGAGGCGCGCACGACGACATCACCCTCGTGGTGGTGGACGTACCTCCGCCGCCTTTGGTACAGAAGTGGGCCGCCGGACGAAGCGACGTCGCCGCGGGGGCGGACAAGCTCGCCGCCGTCAATGGCGACGAAAAGGTCTCGCCTCTGGGCAACGCGCGCGCGCGGAAAAGCGTGGACCAGCTCGTGCGCGACGCGCGGTTGTTATCCAACTCCCTGAAACAACAACCCCCGCCGGAGTGGGCGGAAACGAGGGATGCGCAAGGCAAGGCGAACCGCGGGCGTAAATTCAACGTCGAAGCCGACGTCACGGTGCGCCGGGGTCTGGACCCCGCGTTCGCCAACGCTCGGTTGGGTACGGGTGAGACGAATGTATCCTCGGCGTCCTCGACTCGGAAACCAAAACGACCCGTGAACCGCGGGTGCCTCGCGTGTTTGCTCGGCGGCGGCGTCGACCACAGGTACGGCCGTACGGGCTTTCCCAAATCCGACACACACTGTTTCGGACCCTCTCTGACTGTACGAACCTATACCCCATACATCGCCCAACACGAGACTGACACTTTTCGTGTAACAACCACAGCGCGCTCGCAGACGTGGACGATGCGGACGCCGAGGACGGCGCCGCTTTGAGGGACGACTACGTGTTGGGCGCCGTGCTTGGCAGGGGCATGTACGGAAGCGTACGTTTGGCGTACCTCAAGCCGGGACGTCGAGGGTCCATGGACAACACGAAAGACTCGAAAGATTCGGACTCACCGGACCTTCAGCCCACAACGACCGTTGCGAGGGCGGTGAAATCAATAGCGACGGACGGCAGCAAAAGGAGCGCGGAGCGGGTTAGGAACGAAGTCGACGCGATGTACGCCGTTTCCGGGAGGCACCCCAACTTGCCCACGGTTTTCGCGTCGTACGAGCAGAAAACAGTCGGCCCGGTCGGCGGAACGTTCCTGCAAGTCATCCACATCGTCACCGAGGCGTACACGGGGCACGATTTAGTCGCCGCGATCGCGCGGCGCGGCAGTTTGAGGGCCAGGGACTGGGAAGCCGTCGCCGCGCAGGTAAGGAACTTCCCCACTCACCGCGTTCCGCCTGCCTGATTGCCCATACTCGTCCTGACGAAGGGACGGTTATTACCTCTGACTGTTTACGTAATACACATCACGACCAACTGACACTTTCGGCTTTTATCGCGCCAGTTGCTCGGCGCCACCGCGTTTCTTCACGCGGTGGGGGTGGTGCACCGGGATATCAAGCCCGAAAACGTGATGCTGAAGCGGGGGTGGGTGAAAGACCAGCCCCCGGCCTGCGTGCTGGTGGACTTCGGGGGCGCCGCGTTTGCGCGCGGGAAAACGAGGGTTTTGACCGGGTTCGTGGGTACGAAGTTTTTCGGCGCCCCCGAGTGTTTCGCCCCCGGCTCGCGGCACGGCGCGAAAAGCGACGTTTGGTCAATAGGCGTTACGCTTCTCACGGTACTCGCCGGGACGCCTGCTGCGTACGAGCTCGGGAACGCGTGGAGGACACTGCAGGGTGGGACGATTCCCGCGGTTCTGAAACCGCCGAGCGCGACGCCGCGGCGGTTCAAACGCCTGATGCACGCGCTGCTCACCGTGGATCAAACAAATCGGCCGAGCGCCGCGCAGGCGCTCAGCAGTAACCCCTGGCTCATGGGACACGTCACGTCATTGAGCTCCACACACAAAGGCTCGCCGGACAAAGCGGTGCCTGTTTTCGGAGACGACGAACACGAGAACTCGCCCGGCGGTGGGTCGTCGTCGTCGCCGCTCAAGCCGTGCGCGTCGCTGCGGCTGCACGGCGAGGTAAGTATTTCCCATTTGCCACATTCTGCCGACTGAATGCCCATACGAGACTGACACTTTCTTTTTTATCTCTAGGAGGAGCTGGCGAACGCGGCGAGTGACGTTTTGCGGAAAAACACGACGAACGCGGCGCGGAGTGAATTTTCGCGCGTCGCGGCTTTTATTTTATCCGTATGCCTCGACTCGGTTGCGATTGACGCGCTCGTCGCGGAGCTGCGACCCACAGGGTGCTCGGCACGGGACCGGAAATCGTTCGACGCGCTTGGCGGCGCGGAAGGTGTCGCGAGCGCGCACGAATCCAGTCCCTTCTCCGACGACGACGTCGTGCCTGCGGGTACCTTGGAAAAGGCGCTGTGGACTGTGGGCGCGCGAGAGGCGGCGATGCAGCTCGGGCTTTTACGAGCGCAAACCGTGAACGCGGCGGCGAACGACTTAGCGAGGTTACGAGAGGAAGAAAAGGAAGAGGGTAGTGTTGAGAGTAGGGGTGCGAAGCCCGCCCTGGATGACGCGAACCACGCGAAGGAGGTTTCGGGAAAAACGACGCCCGCCGCCGTCGCCGCTCGTTTGGCGGACGATAAGAAAACCATCGCCAACGCGCTGTCCGTGGAGTTTCGACGGCTAACTACGTTGGTGGATCTTCACGAAAGACACCAAAGGGTGTACGAAGCCGTGGTGGAGGCGAAGAGCGATAAGTCGCGCACCGGGCGGTTCACGATGGCCACTTCCAAAAAAACCCACTCCACGCTCAAACCGTCTTTCTCGAATTTAAATCAAACCGACGACGACAACCAAAGCGCGCACCGTTTGAACCAAGGAGACTCGCTTCACGGCGGGATGCTGATGGCCATGTTGGCGCGGCAAGCGGGGGACAGCAGAGACGGCTCGTCGCGGCGCGGGCGGGGGTTCCCGGCGCCAACGACGCGCGAGGAAGATTTATCGAGAGAAGGCAGCGGAGGCGGGAGCGCGGGTACGTCGGGCGAGGGTTCGTCGCACGCGGGAGGGATTTCGAGCCGGGACGTGGAGCTCGCGCCGTGGTCCAAGTCGTTGATACCACGTTCGACATCGGATAAAGATTTCGAGAGCACGGACTACCAAACGAAAAGCGCGCCGGACAAGTGGTGGCAAGAAGAAACGGCGCTCGCCGCGCAAATTGGACCCCCCCCGGAATAACTCCCGCGGAGGGGAGGGGAGAACAAACACCCATAAAAGGTTCTTGCCTTGTATTAATAAGAAATATGTGCCGAACATCGCGATACCAGATCCTACACGGACACCCACAGACTCAGTACCGTTACTACTACCGTCGTTGTTTGGGAACAGTTCATTTCCACCGCCCCCTTGTACGTCGAGCTAAGAGACGGGGCGTACGATCCGGCCCGTGTTCGCACGTCCGCCCGGAGTTACCCGTGTACAGTCACACCCGCCGTTTCCCGTCCGTCAGGAACCTGCAAAACGCGTCGCAGTAGCCCGGCATCTTCGCGATGCCCGGGAAGTAGTTGATGTCCACGACTAGGAACTCGTTTTTGTCCCCGTCCACGCGGATCAGGTCAAAGTTGAATAAACGCAACGCAAGCGCGTCCCGTAGGGTCAGGGCCAGGGTTTTCACGAAGGCGTCACCCGGGGCGGGTACGACGTTTTTTTTGCGACCGTCGTCGCTTTCGCGTCCCGAACTTTTCTTCTCAGACGCGTTACTTCTTTGGTTACTACTTTCCTTGTCCGGGCGAAACGCATTATCTTGCGCGGCTTTCAACCGCAAACCTTTTGTTGGGACAACATCGTCGCAAAGCAACTCGCCTTGTTCGCTCTCCGTGCCGCCGTCGCTGGTGGTGTGCGTGAAATCGGACAAAGCGCCGTACGACCCGGCGTCCACATTACCCCTAAACTTGTGCAAACTCCGAGGTGGAGCCCAATCCGGTTTCCCGGCGAATACCGAACCGGGCGCGGCGGCTTGTGGCGGAACGCGGGTTTGCAATCGCCGTTGTTTTCCCCCAATCGCGGGAGACGATTCCCGCCCGTCCCCGTCCCCGTCCTCGCTTTCCCCGCCTTCCAAGTGCAAACCGTGTCCCACGGAAGACCCCGGTCCTCCGGAGGAGCGCCCGCCGATGGAGTCCACGCTCCCGATTCGCGTGATCGTCAGGTTTTTGGCGAACGATTTCGGAAGCAACCGTAGGGGCAGCGGCGACGGCGACGCAATTTCGGAAGAATTCGTGGTCAACGTCTTCGCTGCGGGCACCGCGGTACCGTCATGACCACCGTTTGCGGTGTCTTTCCGCGACGGCGAGTCGGCCATTCCCAGCCGTTCGTCGAGTGTCAGCCGATCCCGCCACGACGACTCGCCCTCGGTGGCGCCTCCCCGGAAACACGAAATCCGCGAAACGCTCACCGCGCCGGTCAAGCGGCGCGTCTCGTCGTGTTCCTCGTGTTCCAAGTCTTCGTCCGCGTCGCTGTCGTCGACGTCGCCGTCGAAATCGCGCGCGTCGTCTTTTCCCTTTTCCTTTTCGTTGTGCGACCCGTTTCCGCGTTTCGCGATGGGTATGGGTTTCGACCCCCCATGGCTGGTGCCTGCAGCGCCTGCGAAGACAGCATCGCCTCTCTCCGCCGCGGAGCTTTTCTCCGCGGCGGCGCGGCGTCTTCGGTTGGCTTTCCGCGCGCCTCTTAAATCCGGCAGGCTCTCCCGTCGCGTGACCACCACGTCGTTCCCCACGACGTACACTTTGAACAAACACCCGCCGTGATTGACGTACTCCTGGATGACGCACGGCGGTGACAGCCCGGGGACACCGCCGGTCGCGATGCACGCCAGCCCGTCCTGGTCGTGCACGATTGCGACTTTGTGCGAGTCCGGGCTGCCGTCCGCTCGGAGGGACTTGGCGAGCTGTGGTTGTGAACAGAAAGTGTCAGTCTTTTATGGAAAACCAGGTCGGCGGGATTTGGGAAATACAAGCGCAATACGCACCAACGGGAAACGCAGGGACGCGGCGTCGCACTGGTTTCGCAAATCGTGTTCCGTCCCCGGCTCCGCGACAATCTGCCGCGGCGCGCGCACGGTGTTTTGCGTCTGCGTCGCGGCTAAGGATTGCTGTTCCAAACGACACGACGGCGAATCATCGAAAGGGTTCATCGCTGCCGCCACGACCCGCATTGCCTCCAGCATGGTTTCGCGGTTCGCCACGGAACGCACCGCCGACGGCAGATCCACGACGCGCGCGTTTGGAAACGCCGCGGCGTACGCCTCTACTCGGCGGTCCCAGTGGACTTTGTGCGGAGACGACGCGGGGATCTTCTGAAGCACCACGTGGAAGGGATGGCCGGCCTGTGTGGAGTTTCGGGTGAGGTTGGGTGGGCGACGAGTCGATGTCAGATGGAAGGAGATGCATTTGCGTTTTTGGCGGCGGTGGCGCGGGTGCGTCACGTCGACGTGTTGTGGAAGTGCGCCGTCGAAAAACGCACCTGCTCTTCGATCGGTCGGGATGGGTCGATGGGAAGGAACCGCACGCCTTTCCCCCGGGCCTCGTCGATCAGCTCGGGGCTGAACAGCGAACGGCACTTCTTCTCCGTAAGCGCGAACCCGACAGTCACCTCGGCAATGGGTGCCTCCGAGGCACCATTCGTCGTCGCCATGCCAGTCACACTCCGTCCCACTGCCTCACACTTCTGTCCCACTACCCGGTGTCCGCCCTTCGCGGGTATACGCGCGCCGCACAGGCTCTCCCCGGCGCGTCGGGTTGTGAGCGGGGCGAGGTGCCGCCGCACGTCGCGTCGAGCGCGTGAGAATAATCACAATGGAATAACGCGCCAACGTGGACTTCCGGTCAAATTTAATCGCATGGCAGTTTGACATCCAGCGCGTGTTGAAGGACGTCGTAGTAACTTTCAAAGGCAGTAGCACCGGTGAAAAAGAGATGGTTTGCAGGGGCCGCGGATGAAGGACCATTGTGATGTCGCGCGAAGCGACCGCCCCCTCGGCTCACGCGGGCGGGGACGCGGCAGCTAACGGGGGTTACCTCGGGACGCTTTCCAACCTGTTCACGTCGTTGGCCGCGGATGCGACCGCGTCGGCAACGAGAGCCGAGGACCGCGTGCTTGACGCTGTGGAGGCTGGCCTGGAAGGTGTCGAGTCCGGAGCCAAGCACCTCCGGTCCTCGCTGGAGACGCGTGCGAGGGCGATGGCATCCCTGACGAGGCGCATGGACTCGTCGGGGGGCGACGCTTCCAGCCAAATGCGAGGTGCGGCTGCGTACGTCGCTTCGTTGGAACGCGCGATCGATGATTACGACGTGCACAACGCCCATCACGTTTCGCGCGCGCAACGCGTGGCCCACGCGGCGGCGGCCTTATCCACCACGCTTCGAGGGCACGCTGAGGCGTGGCGTGAAACGGACGCGGCGCTGGCGACGCTGCCGGACACGGTCTCCAAAGTATGGGCGGTGGATCGAGATATCAAAACCACGTGCGACTTGATGAGCGAAACCGAGCAGTTGCTGCTGGAAGCGGAAATCGCGGTTGAGGTTGACGCGCTTTATTGGAGGGACGCCGAAACGCGCGTGTCGCGCCGCGCCGCGAAAAGCGCGCACCGAGACGAGGTCGAGAAACTGGCGCAGTTCCGACTTGCCATGGAAACGCAGGCGCGGGACACGCACGTCACCATGCGAAGCGCGGAGGAAATCGCGCTGGAAGAAACGCTGCGGCGAGAGCTGCGGGTGATTCGGAAACAAACGCGCAAAAACGCCAAGGCGCTCGCGGCGAAGGAGGGCGAGGAGGCAGTCGGAGAAAAAAACAAAGGCAAATCGTTTCTCCCAGCGCCAGGCAAGGAGGACCACTACGGGATGGGCGTGGGTGACTCCAGTGACGACGAAGGGTGGCGACCGGCGACGACGTCCCGCAATGAGAAAAATAAAACGCAAAATAACGAAAAGGACGACGACGACGTCCCTCCACGAAAACGCGGAACGCTACAAGAAGCCGCCGGTGACGTGGACGTGTGTTCCGCGGTGCAAAGGCGCGGGAACGAGCTTGACGATTTTCTGAAAGACGAGGACGAGGAGGCGGAGGAAATGGAAATGTTACGAAATGAAAAGCGCAGAGCCGGGCCGTACACCGTGTACGGCTTGCGCAAGCAAGCGGATGACTCGCGCGCCGCGATCGCGGCGCAGCGGGAAGCGGATGCCAACGCCAGCGCGGTGGCTTGGCTGGGCTCGAAAACCCGAGAAGCCGCGGAAGCCATAGGGTTAGCGCGGAAAGAAGCCCTAGGGCTGGAGGATGATGATTTGTTTTTCGTGAACTTGAAACCGCCGCCGCCCAGCGGGGGGGCGGGGGACGACGTTCTGGACGAACGCGAGACGGGGGCGTCGTACGGCGGGAAAGACGACGGCAAAAACAAAAACGGGCCGTCGCAAAACGAACACGGTGTGGGATCGGGAAGTTACAACTACGAAAGGCTACAGGCCACCACCTTCCAGTCCGCGGCGGCGGCGCGTTCGGCGGAGCGGGCGTCGCAGTCGGCGCACGCCGTTTTCGCCGGGTTCGGGTCGTCACTTTTGAGTTTCGGGTCCGCCGCGCGTGTTCACGCCGCGGCGTCGCTTGAGCTCGCGCAAGGCAGGGCAAAGGAGGGTGCGCTGTGGATGAACAATTCAATAGGCGCGGCTGGGGATCAATGGCAAGCGCATTTAACGGGAGGCGGTGGCGGTGGCGCGTCGTTTGTTTCGGGAGGGCCGGCTTCCGCGCCGGCGAAAACGGAACCGACGCCCGTTCCGACGGAGCGGGCAAAAAAGTCCGACTCGTCCCCGGAAACTGGACCGGATGACACACCTGTTTCGTTGGCCGGCGAGAAAGCTTACGGAACACACAAACATACACAACAAAAACCGACACCTGAACCGTCCGTGAACGCCGCGCCGGTGAACGCCACGCCGGTGCACGCGGCGCCGGACCCGGAACCGTCGCGCGCGAAAAACAAAAACGTCACCCCTGCGGCGCAGCGCAGTGACCGCGACGAAGGCTTCGACGAGGTCATGACCAAGGCTGGGACGTTCGGGTACTGGAAGGACAGGGAAATGGAGACCGGCGCGTGCCGTGCCGAGCCTCTGTCGCCGTTCCCGTCGCCCAAACCCTCGCCGAACAAAGCACGGCGGGCGCAAAGCGAGGAAACCGCCGAGCGCGGCGAGTAGCGCGCGCGTGTCCTTTTTGTGATGTCCAAGGAATTAGTACCATCGAAACAATGATTGGTGTCGTCGCGCACGTCGCCCCTTCCGCACTTCCGCGTGCGCTCGCGTGCTTGGCCGCTGGTTCGATCCGCCTCCGACCATGGCGGCCGTCCGCGTGCCTCTTCTCGCGCGCGCGCCCGGGTTGCGTATGGGCAAACAGTCACAACGTCGTGGCGGTGCTTCGGGATTTAATCCCCGGGGTGTAGCCGCAGCACCTGCATCCGCCCCCGGCGGTTCCCTGGCGGACATGCAGGTCACGCTCGTTTCCGTTTCCGTCACCCCTGGCGATGAGGAGGACTTCGCGCATGAGTCCATCGCTAACGCGGCCTCCAGCGTGGAGGAGAGCGATAACATTCGCTTCGACGTGTTGCGTTCCATCGACGACCCGGGGAAGTTCACGCTCGTGGAGGTTTACAAAACGCCCCACGGGCCTGTGCTTCACAAGGAAAGTGAGCACTACATTCGGTGGCGCGAAAACGTGAGTGACATGATGGCTGAACCGCGCGCTGCGAGGAAATTCAACCCCGTGTATCCCTGGCCGGGGCTCTGGGGCACCGCCGCGGCATCCAGAAGACAAGTGGTGGACGACGAAGAGCCGAACCCTGTGGCCGAAAACGAAACAGCGCCCACCGAAAATAATGAAAACATGGCGTCGACTTTTCTCGCGCTGGACAGCGACGACGCTAACGCGGCGCACGTTGACATGATGGACATGATAGACTCGTTCGGGGACACGAAAGTAATCACGCACGTGCATGTCAACTGCGTCCCCGGCACGGAGGACGAGTTTGCGGAGGCGTCCACCGCGAATGCGGCGTCGAGCGTGCTGGAACCGGGAAACTTGCGCTTCGACGTTTTGCGCGACGCAACCGACGGCTCCAAATTTTTGTTAATTGAAGTGTACGACACCGCCGAGTCCGCCGCCGCGCATAAACAGACGCCGCACTACGTGGAGTGGAGGAAAACAGTAGAGGAGATGATGGCCGCACCGAGGCAAGCCACGACGTACATAGCGCGGTTCCCGGAGGATGAAAAGCATTGGAAGATGACGCTGAGCGACGCGTGAGTTTTCGGCATGAAATTATTGCGAAACCGAGTGTTGAATTGTTGTGAAACAGTGCTCACTCCTCGTTTGCTTTCCCCGCCTTCTTATTTTTTCCCTCGTTCTTCCCGTAGCAAGACCTGCAAATTTTAGTTCCGGGCTTATCTTTGCAGTTGTGCCACTGACTGGTCGTATCCGTCCCGCACTTCACGCACGTCGTCCCCGCGGCCGCGGCGACGTCCAACTGGTTCTGCTTGTAGCAACTCATGCAAATTTTAGTTCCGGGCTCGTCTTTGCAGTTGTACCACGATAAGGTCGTATCCGTCCCGCACGTCGTCCCCGCGGCCGCGGCGACGTCCAACTGGTTCTTGTTGTAGCAGGGCTTGCACAATTTAGTTCCGGACTTATCTTTGCAGTTGTGCCACTGACTGGTCGTATCCGTCCCGCACTTCACGCACGTCGTCCCCGCGGCCGCGGCGACGTCCAACAGGTTCTTCTCGTAGCAAGACCTGCAAATTTTATTTCCGGACTCATCTTTGCAGTCGTGCCACTGATTGGTCGTATCTGTCCCGCACGTCACGCAAGTCGTCCCCGCGGCCGCAGCAATGTCCATCACCTGCGAAGAATATGGAACTCGACAACGTGAGTCGAGATGAAACAGCTTGTGACGGAAGTCACCATGCCTATGAATGTCGCTAGGGCAAGGAGAGAGAAAGAATGAAGAACGCTGACATGCCCACCTCTCGTTTGCTACACGGCTTGCAGTACCACGCGCCCTTCTTGAGCTTGGACCTAGTCAATCGACTTGTATTAGCCCCATCCTTACCGCAACCGGAGCACTTGCCATGGCTGGCAGCGAGCTGCGAAGAAGAGCACCGCGGGAATTGGGGTCAGGTTGTGACGACACAAAGATTATGAAATATTGACGCGTGGGGTCGACGCACGTGACATACCTGTCGGCTGTAGCAAACGGCGCAGACCGGTTTGCCCGCATCTTCCCTGTTGGCGTACCACGTACTCGTCTCCGTGGTTTCGCACTCGGAGCAGACCAGTGCGGCGCCCTGCGGAGGAATGAAAGTTCGAGGGTGAGTTTTACACGCCGTTGACGGGCAACGAACACGGTGAAGGCGAATGGGTCTTGGACACCTCGCATCAATGCGGAGTGCGCACCATGTTTATCCATCGTTCGGCATTGCGGACCTCCGGAGACTCACTGTGTTATTTAAGTTTGCATCGCCAGGAGCGAAAAGAGTTTTGTCAGTGACGCCGCTTTGGCAGTTGGCAGGAGAAATCGTAAACAAGCGAGGACAAAGGGAAGCACGCACCTGCGCGGAACATATGCTTGTCGAAAAGCTTCGCCTTCCGAAGGTATAGACTCGTTGCTCGGTGTCATCGCCCAACGCCTGGGCGTTCGCGTGTCGCCAAGAGCACGCCCTTGCCTTCGTGTTTGGTCCATCCAGATGGACTGCTCGGTGTGCCGAAGCGCGTGCGGTTTGACACGACGTGAAAAGAATCCGGCGAGCGCGGAAGGTTCGCGTGTGTCGTGGAGTGTCGCGCGCGTGGTTTCGAACGGCCGCCGGCTGCGGGCGGTACTCGTGGACATCCGCGCCACCGCGTGCAGACCCGCCACGCTTAAGCACGCCATCGTGCTCCGTACGATGCGCACGCGAGGTCTGATCGTCGTTGTCAACGATTTTTTCCACGTTAGAAAGTCGAAAAAGAGTCTGCGCTTCTCACCCGGAATCATCCTGTCCCACGCGGGGGTTGCTCCCGCACTATGGACGATGACATCCCTCTTTTCGACGACGACACCGGTGAGGCGTTGAACGAAGCCGCGCGGGAGCTCGTGCTCGACGCGCTCGCGGCGGACCTTTCGCGACCCGGCGGTGGCGACTCCGCATCTTCAGTGGCGCTCGGTGAAGTGCTTTCATCTATCCCTCAAGTGGTCTGTGCCGTGGGTACGTACAAGTACGTCCAGGTGCAGCTCACGCACCCCACCGTTCCAGGCGCGCAGCTCCTTGTGTTGCGGAGCTACGACACGTGTCGGTACCACGCCGAGGTTTACCAAAGGCTGATGCGGGAGCTCCGGGCGGCGGAAGCGACAGTATTAGTAGTGGGAAGGGTGGTGGGAGGTGGTCGCATTCGGTTCGACGGCGACGACGCGCCGACCCCGCGCGCCGCGGTGTGGGGGTACAGCAAGACGTTCGGCAAGACGGCGGGGTGTAACGAAAAAACCGCGGCGATCATCACGAGGGAAGTCCCGAGATTCGAAAACAGGGTGGAGTGGTCGGATGACGGGTACTAGGAGACGGATGGCGCGTGAGACGCGGGATGCATGCAAGCCATTCCAAAAAAAGTTTGTCAGCACTGGTGTCTATTGCGTTGCACCAGTCGCAGTGCAACAGCACTCCTCACCAGCCATCGAAGTTCCCGTAGCCGCCTGTCTTGGGCTTCTTCGCGGGCCCTGGTTGGTCTTCGTTTCCCCGCCCCGATGCGTTCCAGTCGCCGGGTTTTTTTTCAACCGCGCCGACGCCGACGCCGACGTATTTCCCCACGCCCGCCCCGCTCTTCGCAACCGGCGCGTCCCCCGCTTCTCGCGCCGCTTCCCCCGACGGGTTGGACCACCACTTCCCCGGGTTCAGCGCGTCTACGCGTTGTTTAATGTCCTTCTCCTCTTTTTCCTGTTTCGCAACCGAGAGTTGTTGTTCCAAAAGCGCCGCGTCTTCGTACGGATCCACGAACACTTCCACTTTTTCAATCGTAATCGGCACAAGCGGTTTATCCCTCGCATCCGTTAACGCGCGCTCCATCTTCGCCAGCGTTTCCATGCCTCCAACCACGTTTCCGAAAACGCTGTGCTTCCCGTCCAAGTGGCTCGCGCTCTTGTACAACACGAAAAACTGACTTCCGTTGGTGTGCTTGCCGCTGTTCGCCATGGAAACCACGCCGCGCCCGTCGTGTTTCAGGTGCGTCAGCTCGTCTTTGAAGTTGCCTCCCCAAATCGACCGCCCCCCCGTTCCCGTACCGCTCGGGTCGCCGCCCTGGATCATGAAGTTCCTGACCGACCGGTGAAAAACAGTGTTCTCGTAGTATCCAACCTTCGCAAGCGCGATGAAGTTCTCGCAAGTTCTTGGGGTCACGTCGCAGTGCAGCTCTACGTTTAGGTCGCCGACGTTGGTCGTGATGCGCGCGTACCCTTTCTTTTTCGGGTTCCGGACGATAATTTCTCGGGCCCGGTCGTTACTCGCGGTGTGCGCCATCACGGTGGAGGTGAAGCTCGTGCTACCGGCGCCCGTGGTTCGCATGGCGTTTACTTTAGTCTCGCCGCCGTACAACCCGCCCAGTTTCAACTGCGGTTGGAAACACGAAAAGGGTCAGTCTTGAGTGTACAAGTAGAATGTATGGGCAAACAGTCTACTTGTAATGCAGTAAACAGTAATTAATCGCGGTAATCGGCAAACGGCGCGTGGCGGATTTGGGAAACGCGCCCCCGGCCGTACCTTTTCCTCACCCGCTTTGCGCCGCTTTTCCGCATCGGAAACCGCGTCGTGCGCGGTTTCCCCGTCCGTGTTCCACGTGTGCGACCCGGGGCGGAAACGGACGTTGTCCAGGGGGTGCGAGGCGGGGGAAGGACCTTTCAGTAGGTGCGTTTTGTCTTTGTGAGCGTCGTCGCCGCCACCGCCACCCGCCGCTTGTTTCGCGGCGGCGAGCTCCCGTTCCGCCTGTGCTTTCCGTCCCCCACCGCCAACCGCGAGCGCAGTGGACGCGTCTGAGGTACCGAGCTTATCCAGAACCCGCCGCACGTCCGCGGAAACCGCGGTTTGGTTGACGTTGCTCGCGTTCCGCACGTCGCTTTTCGCGGCGGGCACCGCGTGTCCTTTCTTGACGTGCGCAAACGCGTCCACCGCCCGTCCCGCCAGGTTCTGTGGGTCCTGAATCGTCACCAGGTCTTTTCTGGTGAACTTTTCGTCCGTCAAAAGGTCCCTCCAGTTTTTCGGCTTCACGCAAAGCTCATCAATCGCCTCGAAGCAATACACGTTCCCCGTGGTTTTTACGGCCACGATGTGCGTGCTGTTCGTGAACTCCTTGTTAAGCACCGGACACTCGTACCGCCCTTCCCCGTTCTTGTGAAACGTTAGCGTCGTTAAATCCTTCAGCCCTAAAGGCTCGCCACTCACCGGGTGCCTGCCGTGCGTCCGCACGTAAGGCACCGCGTGCATGATGTCCATCACCGTCCCATCGGGGGCGCACACCGGATCTTCGAACGGCAGGAACGACACCGCGCAGCAGTTAAACGGAAGGCGGCGGAAAGGCAACCCCTCGGAGTGGTCCTTGTACCCACCGCCGTCCACCTTCCACTCCGTGGCGGTGATGTACCCGCGGTCCTTGGAAGCGGACTTTTTGCCCATGGCAACGAGGGTGACACCAAAGGGAGCGCTGCCCCCAAGGAGTGATGAGGCCACCGACAAATTCAGGATCTGCATTTCGGTGGAGGGTGGCAAAAAAAAAACGCAACTCGAATCGGAAAATGCCCCGCGATCCAAAGGTTCGGCACAACGCCCCGCGCGCCTGACAAAGTGACCGTCACTTCGTGGACGACACATCCGCACACGTCCGCGTTCGGTGTTAGCCGAGCCCGCTTGTTCGCCGCTGACTCGTTGCGTCGCGCGTGCTGTACGGGTGCTTCGCGGAGTTCGTATCTCGCGCCTTTTTCGCGTCGAAACGGCATCGGCACAGATTCGCCGTGCCCGCACAAGATGTCGACCGGACCGGGCAAGGGCATCGGGATTCCCGTCAAGCTTCTGCACGAAGCCGAGGGACACATCGTGACGGTACGTGGTTTGACCTTTGCCAGCACCGGTGTGGCTCGCGGGCGCGGAAGATCCGGGGTTGCCGGGGAACGCAACTGTGCATCCATCTGCAGGCCATAAACCTAAGCGAACGGTTCCGCGATTTTTTTCCTCGCGCTTGGAGGCTCGTTTGAGGTAACGAGACATCCTGAGACCACGTCCTGACCCCGCTCCTGACCTTCCCCCACTCTCTCGACCACACAGATCGAGTTGAAAACCGGCGAGACCTACCGCGGCACGCTTTTGGAGAGCGAAGATAACTGGAACTGCCAGCTTTCGGGGATCACGCACACGGGGCGCGATGGGCGGGTGAATCAGCTGGAGCACGCGTACATCCGGGGAAGCAAGATCCGGTTTTTGGTGCTCCCGGATATGCTGAAGAACGCGCCTATGTTCAAACGCGTGGACCCGCGGACGGGAGGCCGGGGCGGTGGACGCGGCGGCGGGCGCGGCGGACGGGGAGCGCAGTAAAAAAACGTCGTCTCTGTTTCCAAACACCACTAACATCTAAACTAGTCTAATCACCGTCACCGTCCGTTTCGCTTGGACACCCCCGCGTATTTACTCAAGACTTCCCGCAAACCGTCTCTGGTGAAGAACCCGATGCTTCGTCGGTGGTACATCTCTGCTTTGTGTAACTGCCACGGCGGGTACCCTGCGACGTGGAAGTGCGGCCCGAACACGACCAAAACGTCCACCGCGGGGAGAAGCGCGTTGTTGGTGTCGAGCCAGCGTTCGATCTGCGCGGGGGTGGTCGGGGCGGTATGAGACGTGTTTGGGTTCGATCCCGGTGCCGGTTCGACCCGGGCGGGTTTGCCGTGTTGTTTTTCCGTTGCACTGGCAATCAGTGTGCCGTCCGTCTCGTCGCCCCACCGCCGCGCGCACTCCAGCAACCCGGCCGCGCCGTCGCCGCACCCGAGAAGGTCAACCGTGGTGAGACTTCGTTCGCACGTTGAAGTGTTTTTGGTCGGAGTATTCTGATTACTAGGTGGGATATTGTTTTCGGAAGCACGTGTCGTATCACCTGTATCACCCTTACCCCTGGTCCCTCGTCCTGCCCGGTCCCGTTTCCGCGGCGTCGTGGCGGTCGCGGCGCCTCCGCATTGAAACCGCTCGACGGTTTTTATTTCCCCGTCGCGTTTCACTCTTCGAAACGCGTAAAGCGACGCGGGCTGAGGGAACTTACCACGCATTTCCGCGGTGACCGTGGCTTTCACCACCAGCTCCGCGAGCTTGGAAGTGCTGCTTCGTATCAAGCCGTCCTGGTCGTACACGCTGACGTGCCGAATTCCCGCCTCAGCCGCCCACACCAGCACGTTTGCGATTTGGGGCAAACAAGACGCCGCGTCGTCGCGGTCGTTCACGATGACCGCCAGGGTTTCGGGGGGGGGCGGTCGTGACCCCCCCCGCTCGTACCACGCCTCCGCAAACGACCTTATCCGTGCGATTCGCCACAGCTTGCGCCAGCAGAAATGAAGGCCTCGTCTTGGTTCCAGAAACGCCAAACCGAGGACGCGGAAGGCGGTGTCCACCACGGCTTTGCCGAAGGACCGTGTCCACAGAAAAAGATGCAGCACCACCCACAGCGCCTGCGGGAGCAACGACTTCGCGGAGGATACCGCCGAGCGTAGCGGTAACGGCAAGTTTCGCGACATCACGACGAAACCAACCACGCCGCACTTCGAAACGCCCCCGTCCTCGACCCGCCACCCACCACGACGCGCCCGCAGCGCGAACGAATGTGCCAGATCTCGCTGTCGGACGTCGGAATTCTCGATAAATAAATTCCACGAAACACTTGATGCGCAGGCAAAACGAGGTAGTGCAACGAGAGCGTACAAGGCAAATCAAGGTAGTGCAAACGAGAGCATACAAGACACCGACAAACATGTTACCGAGAAAATGAACGATGCATGATATAAAATGCTGCTGGACGTCCGGTGTCACGATCTCGCTGCTTCGTGAAATCAGACGCGTCGCGCGCGAAACGCGTCGCCGCCGTTGCGCCATCACGCCGTTTACGCCGCTTTCGTTTTCCGGCTCGCGTGCGTTCCGGCGGATTTCCTCCCCCCGCCGCCTCCCGACCCCCAGTCCTTCTTGTAGATGTCCCGGACATGCTCCTGCACCATGTGCGTCATGTACATCGCGCAGTGCGTTGGTACGAGGTAGGGCAGGGCGTCGCGGAAGGTTTCCATCTTGTGGAATCCCAACAAGCCGATCATGCTCCCCACGATCATGGGGTGCGGCACGCAGTTGTACGGGAACCCGCCCACGAAGTTGGGCTTCATCACCCCCAGTTCCACGCCGAAGTAGGTCTGATCCATCCCTAGGGCCAGGGTGGCGGCGGTGGACAGGCCATAGCCCACGATGATCATCGCCAGGGAGACCGGGTCGTACGAGAAGTTCGCGAGGTAGTTCAAACACAGATGCGTCAGGGCGATTGTTTTGAAGAACACGACGTTGCGCTTGAACACGCCAAAGTTGATCCCGGTTCGCACGTGGTACGTAGCGATGTACATGCAGTAGTGCGTGAACGATGTGGTCGCGATGAAGAACCGGGGGTGGATGTACTGCCCGGCGACGAACAGCGCGATCGCGGTCACCACGTTGTTCAAACCGGCGTACACCTCCAGCTGGCGCACGCACTTGGTGGTGAAGATCACCATCCAGGCCATGAACTTCCACACCACGTTGCTCGGTTTTATGGTGGCGAGGAAAAGGTTCCGCGCGGTGGTGTTGTACCACGTCGCCAGGGTGCCTTTGAACTTACCAACAAAGCCGAAGCACTTGGGGTAAACCACGTAGTGGAGCTTGCACGTGATCCGGCGGTCGGTGTTTTTGGTTGGTAGGTCGGAGATGACATGGATCTCGCGGTTGTAATCAAACCCCACAGCGTCGCCGTCGGAGAGGCACCCGCCGTTCCGTTCCATGGTGAAGTGCGTCTCCACCTGTTTGTTTTCGTTCACCGCCAACATCACGCGGTACACGTGGCAGAACGGAAACACGCTCCACGGGCCGTCGCAGTGCTGGGTGTAGAACACGGTGTCGCTGTTGTTGGCGTGGTGGCTCGACGCGACGTAGATCTCGTTCATCGCGGGGATGGCTTCGATGGCGTAGCAATCGGGTCGGAACCGTTTTTGGAACATACCCATCATCTCAGGGCACTCCATGACGTGCGTGAACGCGTTCTTCGCGTCGCCGTTCAACCGCTGGTACCACCAGTGCGCCGTGCAGTCCCTCGGCGGGTCTTCCTTGGTCACGAAATCGACAACCGCCTTTAGCGCTTTCTTGTCTTCCGTGTTCACCAGCTTGCACCGCACCACGTAGTTGTGCGCCACGATCCAGGACGCGAAGGATTCCTTCATGTGCACAAGCGCGTCAATGCAAAGAGGCAGGAGGAAGTACGTGTGCTCCAGGAGCAACATAGGCCAGCTCGGCGTTTTGAACTGGTACGTGCTTTGGAACGTCTTCTCGCCCGTGATCAAGTGCGCCAGCTCCTGGCCCACGTACCCGACGAGGAAGAGCTTCAGGGAATCGGAGGTAGTGAAGCGTGGGGCGAGGAGCTCGGCGACCGCGACGAGGCCCGCCATCCACGCGGTGGTGGCGCACCAAAGGCCGAAATTCCTCAAAGTCACGAACAAAGAGATGACGTACGCGCCCACCAGGGCTTCGTACAAAAACTCCACATCAATGGCCTGGCGCGCCATCACGAGCGCGGCGACGATCCCCATGGGGGTGGTGATCATGTGCAGCGCCACATTCAGGGAGTTGGTGTGGTACGCGCGGAAGCGCGTCGCGAGATCCGCGTAGGCGGACATCGTGTTTTTCGTTCGTGGGCGGGAGAAACACTCCAATCACTCGCGATCGACACGATCCTTCACCGAAGGACACGCGAGTCGAGACACGCGACGAAGTTCGATGCTTCACGCGGTTGGAATTCGCGCGGTACGTCCACACACGGCGAACGTGGGCGCCGATCGAAGTGGCGCTGGGGGGGAACGGACGCGCGACTGCAAGCGACGTCACTGCCAACCGACGGATTGGTGGACGAGTTCGACGTGGCCTTTTTTTCCGGCCAGAAATGCTCTGCAATCGTCGATCGAGAAAAGGGGTTTTCGGTTTTGCCAAAACCGCTTTGCCAAAAAAACAAATAAGAATTCAACGCAAGGCGGCGGCGGAGTCTCTCTCCTTCGCGATTCACAAACGCCAGCAGTACTCATAAATTAAAGCCCCCCCGTTTCTCTACTCCCCTCCCCACCACTTCTTCGCCTTGGCCTGCTTGAGGAACTGTTTGTATTTCCTGGACATCTCTCGCACTTCCTTCGGGTCCCACCCCGAGGAGTCTTCGGCGCCGGCGCCGTCTTCGGGGCCGGATTGGTACTCGGAAAGCACCGCCTGTTCCGCGCGTCGTTTCTGCTCCGCTCTTCTTCGCCCGGAGGCGCTTTGTTTCATTTCCGTACCCCCAGATACCGAGCTCGCTTCAGCAATTGTTGTGGCACGAGCTTCTCGCGCCAAACGGAGCTTACTTTCCGCCACGGCGGTGGCGTCGCCGCTGACTCTGTTCATCTCCCGGATGCGCTGCAGGCGCTTGTACTCATCCGACGCGCCGCCGGCGTCGGAACTGTCTCCGGTTTCGCCATCCGCTTTCGTTGCCGCGTCCCCCAAGCCGAACAAATCGCGCATCACCGCCCCAGTGTTCATTGTTTCCGATGGTGGCGCAGAGAAAGAGCTCGAACCAGAGGTGGAAGCCGAGTTCTCGTTCGCATTCGCGTTCGATCCGTCATCCATCGCCGATTGCCACCGCGCGCGCTGCGAGTCGCGATCTTCTTTGAGCTGTTTTTCCAGAAACGCCCTTTGCTGTTCCCGGCCGAACCCGCCTTCGTCCCGGTCCACGTTCCCTGCTTGTGCGTCGAAGGATTTGTAATCGTCGTTCGTTGTGCGTCTGCAAACGTACCCCCCAATCGCCGCCGCGGCGAACACAAACCCGCTCGCGATCAAAAACGAAGGTTTCACCCCGACGACGCGCGCGGCGGTCGCGACGTACGGATTGGGGCTCGTGTCCACGGCCACGGCGAGCTCCTTTACCTTGCTCTGTGCTGTCCGCACCACCCCGCGAGGCGTGGGAAGGCTTTGGTTGTTGACCCTGAAACTTGTGAGTTTCGCGCTCGCCGCTTTCGTGGTGGTGGACACGGAACCGCCAAAACCTCGCGCGGCGGATTGCCCAGAGAACGACAACGCCGACGCTTTCGCTTGCGCGCTCGCCTTGGCGTCGATCATTTTGGCCTTTTCAACCGCGAGCTTCGCCCTGAGCCGTGCCTTGGCATCAACCTTGGTCTTCGCAGCGGAATCAGCGGCCTTGGCTTTCGCCTCAGCAACCTTAACCCTTCCCGCCGCGTCGGCCTTCGCCTTTGTCGCCTCCGCCTGCTTCGCCGCCTCCGCCGCTTTGTTCGCGGCGCGCTGTTCCAAAGCCTTTCCCTCCGCGGAGGCCGCCTTCGCCTGCGCCTGCGCCGCTTTCTTCACGGACTCAGCCTTCGCCGCCTCCTTCGCGTTCGCGTCCGCCGCCTTCGCCGCCGCAGCCGCTTCCTTCGCAGCCGCAGCCGTCTCCTTCGCAGGCGCCTTGGGTTTCGTCTCCGCGAGCTTCGTCACCGCTTCTCGCTTCTCCTTCTCGCGCGTTTCAGACGCGCGCTTGGCTTCCGCGACGCGCGTTTCGAACACGCGCGTGCCCGCTT
>Ga0222645_100550_pt1 | contig 20551 bp, 30 predicted proteins | sample AntAcemetagen292_FD_179881 | JGI IMG/M metagenome (GOLD analysis project Ga0222645, IMG submission 179881) | Saline water microbial communities from Ace Lake, Antarctica - #292 | ecosystem: Environmental > Aquatic > Non-marine Saline and Alkaline > Saline | place: Antarctica: Ace Lake | collected...
AACGCTTCAATGTCTGCACTGCTTACTTGGTACAGCAAGTCAATATCTTCTTGGATGGTGTCAAAGTACGGTTTGATGGGCTTGAGTGGTTTTAACCTATCAAACATTCTTTGGCCAAGTTCGTAAAACTCTTTATCTTTACCTGTGGTGTTGTCGATGGTCATGTGTTCTTCTCCTTGTTCGGCTTCAATGCTCATTCCATTTCTACTCGGTCTAATCCCATGGGATTAGTTACTTGACGCCTACGACGTCGGTTAAGTCAGGCGCTTTGTATTTTGGCCCTTTTGTTATCTTGCCCGCTTCGTTAAACGTCGGCAAGCCATTGAAGTCGAACTTCGACCAGTTGCTCTCGTCAACAATGCGCAGCGCCTCCACCATGTCGAACCCATCACAATGTCCTGTACCAATAGCCGTCACCACTTGGTCGGCGAGCGAGTCCAAGAACTCGGCACGGGGGCTCGCGTACGCCTCAAACCGGCCCGACTTAAATCCGTCGGCCAGCGTCATGATGGTCATGCGCGCGTTGCTTAGCTGGTTGCGTGTCGGCGCGTTGTCACCCTCTAAGGCAACAAGCATCTCTGCTATCTCCTCGAAGTGGCAGCCCAGCTGCACGTTAAAGTCTGCGTAAGTTGGCTCGGGGCGGGCACGTTTGTGCCACAAGTTAATTGTGTCGATACTCATATTGGTTCCTAAGTTACAGGGGTTACGTTGACGACGGGCAGCCTGACCACATTGGGTCGGTTCTGCGCACGCCTCGCGTAATGTATCGCTGCGTCCACGTCTTTCACTGTCAGCACATCCATCTGGGCGTCGTGCAACTCCATTAGCTCGTTCAGTGCTTGCACCTCTAACCCTGTTGGCGTAAATCGGTTCGTTGTCTTAGCGCGCTCCACAATCGCGATAATGGCGTGCCGTCCGCGCTCAGCGATGTCTACGTGCTCCTTGCCGAAGTTCATAAAGCATAGGGCCTCTGTGATGTTGCTCATCGCCACCAACGTGTTCATGTCGGGCACGCTAGCTTGACCACGCAACAGCTTAACCATCGCGTCGCTGTTGCGTATCTTTAGTGTCACCAAGTAGCTCCCGTGCTGGGCAATCGGTGCCATGTTCTCGCGCACATACTCCAACGGGTTCTGCAGTACGTGTTTGGGGCGGTATTTGCTTCGTTTTCTCATATGTTGCCTGTCGGGCTATTTGTGTGCGCACTGGACCAGCGCTGCGAATGGGTTGGCCGCGCCGTACTCTTTCCAAGACTCCCCGCGCCGTACTTGCCACACGCAGTACTTTGTAACGCCGTACTTCCGCGCCAGTTCCGCTGTGCTCTCACTAGACGCACGTATTTCGCGTGCTTTGTCCATGTCTAGCTTGGCGCCCTTGCGTTTTGACAGCGCGCGCTTATGGTTTAGCGCAAGCCGGTGGCCTTCGTCCTTCTCTTTGTGCCCGCGCTTGATTACGGCCCCTTTGTCGCGCATTGCTGTGTGGTTTGGGTGCACACACAACTTGTTGTGGCACGTGTATGTCGCTACTTTGCTAGCAGGTATGGCAAGGCCTCTGGCCAGCACGATAAGTCGGCGCACAGTGCTTACTGAGCCATTAAATTTCATGACTGGCGCACCGCTGCTTTGCACGGCGCCTTGCCAAACCCAGCAGCCGTCGTCTTCTACGGCTAGGCCTTGTATCTTGTCGATTAGCTTGCTCATGATAGTATTTCCTATCGTGCTTTGGCGAAAACGAGTGTGCCCACCTCGTCACCTTGGTGCACCAGCGTGTACTCGTTGCCGTACTGCGATGCGCCGCGCCTCGCCATGTCGCTCATGATGACCATGAGGGACCGGCCCATTGACGATATGTACACCACGCGTGATGTGTCGTCCACTGTGAGCCAGTCAGGCGCTGTGGCGATGTTTACGCCCAGCTCTTCGAAGCCGCGCACCAGTTTGCTCTCGATGCGGGCCATGCGGTTGTAAAGGTCTTTGTCAAATGTGTTGCTCATGTCGGTCTCTATAAAGTTACTTTTGTCACGGTGCCAAATGGCGGCGCGTAGTCGGCGTATCCGACGTTAGCCCATATCACTGGAAACTCCGGCTCCTCGCACTCTGCGAGGTTGCCCTCCATGTCTGTAAAGAACACCATGCCTGCGTAGAAGTCATCTGACTGCGCAACGTGGTCAAACACCGGCTTGAACCTAGTGCCGCCACCGCCAGTGGGGTGCAGCACTACGTCGTCGTCTTGCTCAAATCGCTCCACTGACGACACACTAGAGTCGCAGTAGATGACCTCGACAAACGCTGGGCGCAAGTCAGACACAATGGCACGAATCTCTGTGGCCATCTTGTCGCAGTCGCTGGGACTGACCGAGCCTGACGTGTCAAAGCCAATGGCTAACCCGCCTAGTGCGTCTGTGCGCAGTGAAGGTAGGTACAACCCTTGTCCTATGAACCGCCGCGATGGTCGCCTGTACGAATAGTCGGCTGCTGAGCTGTCGGTGAGCATGGAGCGCAGCACGTCAGACCACGGTACGTTGGGCACACCTAGTGCACCCAGTACGCGCGCAGTCATCGATGTGCCGTGCCCGCAGTCCTTCGCCATCTGCGCTGCGGCGGCGATGGTCACCTGCATGTCCGCCTCGCTCACAGCGCCGTCTGGCTCGTACAAGTCGCCGGTGCCGTCAAAGCCACCTGCGTCACCAGTACCCTCGTCGTCACCGTCACCGTCACCGTCACCGTTACCGTTACCCTGCTGCTGCTGCTGCTGCGGCTGCTGCTGCTTTAGTTTGTTGTACACGTAGTCTGAGCTGTGCTCTTCTGTGACCCAGCGCAGGTCTACACCGCCGTCAGGCAACTCGTACCCTCGGTTGGCTATGTAGCGGTTGATGATGGCGTCGTTGGCGATGTTCCATAGCTTGGCGTCGCGCCCATCCCGCCTCCACATATGCTGAAGTATGACGTGGCAGGACTCGTGGAGCACGAGGCCAAACAACTGCTCTGCGCTCAAGGGCTCGCAGAAAGTTGGGTTGTACTTCGCCCATGTGCCGTTGGTTCCAGCCGTGGGTATCTTGTCGCTGACCTCGCGCTTAACTTTGGTCATGACTGCCGCAATAAACGGCTCGCGTAGGCCTAGCTTGCTGTACGCAGTATCTAGGCGGCTCTCTAAAGTTGTCATCGTATTCTCCAGTAAACAAGTTGCTAATCCCGTGGGATTAGCCGTGCTGTAAATTATATAGCGCAACTGCGTGCAGCAGCGCCCCGTCAAGCGTGTCGTGCATAGTAATGTCGTCGAACACACCGACACTAAGTACCCACCCCGACCCGCTGTCGTGCATAGCGCTGCGCCCGTACCGCACTGTTGCAAAGTTTGTCATCCACAGCTGGTTGGCTGTGGTGTGTTGCTTCACTACGCGGCGTATGTCGTACCCGCTCGACGTCTTAGACACGCGCAAGTCGGGGTGCAAGTCCTTAATCACGTCGGAACGCATCGGCGTTAGCCGTGCACCACTTCGCGAACGCTGGGCTCACTGCGATTTTTCGGTCTCGCTTGTAAGCCAGTCGCATGACTAGCGTCTGAATGTCGCCGGGCATCTGAGATAAGAACTTCCACGCGTTGTCAAAGTTCTTAGAATCAATGCGTGCGGCCAAGCCCATAGCGACACAGTACCGCACGTTTAGCTCCTTGGGGACTGGCAAGTCTTTGCCTGCCAGTATGTCGTCTATGCGTGGCATGGTCTCCCACACTCGCAAGTGCGTCTCGAACACTTTGCCAGCTTCCTCGCCAATGTCACCGCACACCTGCTCCAGCCGCTCGGCGCTGGGCATGTCACAAGCCAGCAAGTCGGATACAGCAAACCACGAGCGTGGGCTAGGGAACGCACGAATCTCACCAGCAGGCTCAAACTTGTGCAGCAAGTCGGGGCGGTCACGCAAGAACGACAGCACCTCTGGACGCACACCCTTGGTGATGGCGTGGTCTGTGAAGTCGTCGAGCGATGTGGACACCTCGACATCACACATGCGGTTCTGCAGTGGCGCAGCTAGGTTAAACGTCACGCCTCGGTCTGTCTTGCGGTTACCTGCGGCTACCACCATCCACGTCGATGGGATGCCGAAGTCTTCTGGCGTCAGGCACAGCTGGTACGCAGCTGCCTGTACTGACGGCGGGGCTGATGTAAGCTCGTCTAAGAACAAAATACCGGCGCCGGTCTGGGGCAGGAAGTCTGGACGACCCCACACAGTGCGACCTTTCTCGATGTATGGCACGCCGCGCAAGTCGGTGGGCTCCATCTGCGCAAGGCGCAAGTCGACGACGCCCTGCCAGTCTTTGACGTGCTCGCGGAGCAAGTCGCTGGCTTGAAAGACGACCTGTGATTTGCCGATGCCTGATGGGCCACGCAAGAACACTGTGCGGGCACGCACGCTGTCGTTGAGGTAGCGCTTGGCTAATACTGGGGTGATGTTTTTGATACGCATGATGATTCCTTAGTAGTGAACAAGTTAGTTAGTGGTGTGTTAATCCCGTGGGATTACTGAAGGCGTAGCACTTCGAGGCGGTTTGTCTTTCTGTTTACGGACGACGTGATTGCGCCAGCGCCGTACATGGCGTTTGCGCACGCTGAGACTGTCGACTGCACCGTTACGCCTGTGAGGCCTTCCGGTATGGGTAGCTCTATAAGCTCGCCCACTGCTAGTTTAGCGAGGGCTGTCTTGTAGTCAATGCGACCGATAACATCGGCGCGACCTTTGGTTGGCGCAGTCGCGACGAGTGTGCCGTGCTCAGTGCCATCATCTTCGATGACCTTGAACGTGCAGCCTAGCGCGGCGAGGTGTCGGGCGTACTTTTTAATGGTTGCTTTTTTAAGTGACACAGTGGTTCCGATAATTGACATGGTAGTTCCTTAGTTAGTGGTGTGTTAATCCCGTGGGATTACTCTGGGGCTTCGAGGTTTAGCTTACCCAGCTCGACCTCAGAAAACATGCGGACTGTAAGAGTGTCATGCCGCGTCGACTCCTTGTACACGTATCCCTCTTTGCCATACGAATAATCGACGCGGCGGCCCTTGCTAATCAGAGCAAATGCGGCGCATGCGTCATCGGCGTCGAGCAAGTACTCTACCGAGTTAAAGCTGAGTACTGCGAGTGTGTTGGCCATGGTTAGTTCTCCAGCATGCTGTTAATGGATTCGAGCAACGCGTCAGTCTTGATGCCGACAGCAGTGCGCGCGGTGGGGTCATCACGTAAATGGTTTGCGTTTGGTGTCGCAGCCGCGACATCTTGAGCCATGGCCAGTATGTTGTCTGGCAGAATGGCCGCGAAGTCGTGCAACAACCCAATCTCCTCTACGATGTTGTCGACCACCGAGTCACGAAATATCGGCGCCTTGATGTCAGCGACGCCCGTGCGTTTGTTGACAACAGTGCGGTCTTGCTTCTTGGCGACCTCGTTTAGACGGGTTACTACGTCGCGCAGTCGCTCGAGCGGATGGCGCAACATGGACTCCATGCTATCTTTGGTGGCCGCCTCGACCTGCGTACGCAGCAAGTCAAGCTCAGCCTCTTGCAACTCGACACGGAAGTCGTGCTGGTCAGTGACTGGGCGGTAGTGCACACGGAAGCGGAAGTCGCTCTTGAGGTCTTCAAGGTCGGGGTACGCTGAGGCGTCGAACAAGTCACCTTGGTGACTCTGTGCCATCTGCATCACCTGCGCCCAGTTGTTAAGAAACGCTGTGACGGCTTGGCTAAACTCGACCTCGAACTTGCCGATGCGCTCTGCGAACACCATAAAGCGCGTGGTCGGCAGTAAGTACTCGCCGCGAACCCACATGTAGGTCTGGCTGTCGATGTAGGCGCGGGCTGCGGACTCTACAGCCATGATGGGTGCAACTAGCATCTTGGGGTACAAGTCTTTGCGGTAGTGCCCAGCGCCTGAGGCGTTGTTGGCGTTTTCTGCGTCGCGAGTCGCCTTTCCGTCTTTGGCAGTCATCTGAGGCTTGGACACAGTGAGTGACACAAGCAATGCGTGGTCTTTGATAGACATCTGATTTCCTTGGTTGCTAATCCCGTGGGATTAAGTATTGAAGTGAACGAGTAACGTAGCGGCGTTTTGTGTCGCTACAGGTATTATTATAACCTAAATGGCTTACACTGTCAAGCGCTTGGCTATTATGGCCGCCACACGAACAAGTCGAGCGCGAGCACGACCAGCGCGAGGCATGACAGTAATCCCAAGGCGATGCGCTCTATGGTGCGCAGCTTAGGCTTGTTTAGCAGTGCGAGCTGCAGGTTCTCCATATCCTGAGACGCTGGCGCTGGGCGCGTTACGGGGGTGTAGTCGCGCCCAATCAGGACTTTGCCTGTGTTGTAGGGCGTACGGCGGTTGTGTTCTGTTGGAAGCATGTTGTTTCTCCTGTGTGTTAATCCCATGGGATTAGGCGTAAAAGTTGAGTTCCATCTGGTTTGGGTGCGCAGCCCTGCGCCTTGCGTGGCTGCACTCGTACACTAAGTCAGTGACGTATTCGGCGATGTCCTTCTCGTGGTCATCGGCGGACTCGTCCCACTCGATGCCCCACAGGCTTTGCTCGTCGTCTGTCTCGTCCCCACGCTCGTCCAGTGCAGTCACAGTGATGCCGACGTAGTGCCAGTCGCTGTTGTACCAGCCCTGTAGCCACTTGGTCATGCCCCGTGCAATCTCCAGCGCGTAGGCAGGCTCCACACCCTCGCGCTCTAGTGTGTGCACTGTGCGCATTACGTCGACATACTGACGCGGCGCGTGTCGTGCCCGCCGCCCGACTGGCTCCAGCATGCGCAAGCGTGCGACCTCCTCCAGTGAGGGCTCGTACTCGGTGCAGTGCTCCTCGAAATCTTCTGCGTCGCTTGTGTCCCAGTCCGTGTCGGTGTCCATGATGGGTAGTGCGTCGTCACCTGCGTCCTCTAGTGGATGCCTGTCGTCGTCAGGTGATACGCGCACGCGGTACTGCAAGCCGTCCGCGCCTGCCACGTCATACGTTTTGATGGTGTCGTCATACATCTCGTTTACTCCTTATATATAGTGTCGAACTACAGCGCGCTCTGACAACGGCGACGTGGGCGTACATGTCGCACAAGTCCTCCACCACGCCGCTGCTCACGTCCACCTGCTGCAGCAGGGCTAACGTGTCTGCTATCTTAGCCATTTGCGCCGTCGCTGCAAGCTCCATCTCGGCTACGCCTTGCGGTAATCCCATGGGATTAGTCGCGGTCATGCTTAGCCTCCCCGTCTTTAGCCAGCGCGTCCAGAATCAGCTTGGACTCTATCTCGCGGTACGCAGTGGCGCTGACGCTGAGCCAGTTGGTCTCGCCTTTCTCGGTTCTGAGCTTGATGCGCAGGGTTTTCATCTCGTCCACTGGCAGCGGGGCTACCCCAAAGAGCTGCGCCTCTATGTATCGTTGGTTGGTCTCAGTCATACTTGTTCTCCCGTCGGTTAGTCGGTTATGTCAATAGCGTTTACTTCCCAGTCGGCGTCGTCTGAAATGCCATAGGATTCGCCTGACTCTAGTTCCTCCCATGCCAAATCTTCGGCTTCTTCATGGGTGTCGGCCTCTACGGTTAGCGTGACGTACGATGTTCTCTTAAGTTCTACTGCGTAGGTTTTCATGTCAGCTCCTCTACATCTTCGATGGCTATGGTTGCTTCTGAGGCGAACAGGTCGAACTCGCCCCCTATCTGAGCGAGTAACTGTTTTGGGGTGCAGTCGTCGGCTACTTCTACTTCTACGTTTTGCTTGTGTGTAACTACAAGCGTGGCTGTGTATTTCTTCATGTCGTTTCTCCTTACTTGGTTAATACGTCGAAGTATGTTGCCAGCGCAACAACGCCGGATACTATTAGTACGACGTAGGTCAGCAGTGCGAACAGCTTGTTGTCGCTGTCTTGCTGGTCTTGGCGTGTTGTTAGTTTGTGCTGTGTCATGTCATCTCTCCAGTGTGTTGTGTGGTTAATCCCACGGGATTAGGCCGTGGCCTCAAGTGCTAGATACCCCGTCACGGTAGCGCGCATATCGTCCACTGGCAACTCGAGCCAGCTCATAAGACTGGTGCGTAGCTCCACGGCATTGCCCCACTGCGCGCGGGCAGGTGTGCCCCACTTATCTTCGGGCAGGTCTCGCGTCGCTATGGTTATGTTCTCGTTAAGGGTGTGCAGGTACGACTTCACGACACAACGCCGTGTGTTCTCCCTGATGCGCGGGTGGTTCACGCCCTGTAGCTTTATAGCTGGTGGTATCAGGTCGAGCGGGCGGTTGCGGTTAAGTGTGGGGTACAAGTAGTTTGCAGGGTCTCGGTCTTGCTTGTGGCACAGCTCGCGCCACGCAGACCTGATGTGCGCTTTGTGTTGGCGTGTTGTCACGCTGTAGTCCTCGGGGCTTAGCCACAGCTCGGTGCAGTCTGACACTTTGTTTAGCACAATGTGCGCAATTGCGGTGCTGTAGCTGTATATGGTGCGGCGCGCCTCGAACGTGTCGTATGCGCTGCTGGAAAGCGAGGCCGTGGAGCTACCGATGACGCTCTTGAAGTTAGAGCCTTTGGCGGTGCGACCGCGAACGAAGCCCTGCGCAACAGCGTGGTTTGCTATAGTCATAGTGATTTTCCTAAGTGAACAAGTGAACAAGTGAACAAGTTAGTAGGCAGTTAATCCCGTGGGATTAAGCACCTGCACACACCAAGGTGGCCGCTAAGGGTTTCTCGATGTATGAGTACATTGTAGCATTATATTGGCCACGTGTCAAGTCGAGTGAGGGTGGATAGATGGCTTGGTAGCGGGGCTGGCGGCAAAATAGACAGAATTGAAAAAATAGATCGTTGATTTTGCTAGGAATAGACAAATAGATTGTTTTTTGGAGAAGAGAGAAGTTCGGAAATCTGGGGTCTGAACTATTTTGAGATTGGGGGATTTTGAGAAATCCGAGTTCTAAAATAGCCATCTATCTATCTATTTAACTATTAAAAATATATATATAAGAGTCAGTTGCTTTTTGCATACCCCCCACCCCCGATACATCGTTGATTTTAAAGGATTAGACAGTTTTATAAGTTGTGGGTATGTTGGTCAGTGCACGTTTTCGGAAAATAGTTGCTGAAAATCCATAGACAGAAAACAAGAACCTAGGTTTCATGCGGGTTACGCTGTCTATTTTTTTTCCCGTCTAAATTTTTCTTGCACGCTTCTCACTGCCGCTTTCGCATACTGGGGGGAGTATCCAGCGCATGCATCGGGCTCATGTATCGAACTTGTTTTCGACGTGGCCTCATGTATCAAGTGGGCTGCGTAATCCCGTGGGATTAGTGCCTCGACAGCATGACAGTAGTTCATGCGTCCCAACCATGACAGTAGTTAGTGCCTGCGCAGCATGATAGTAGTTAGTGCCTGCGCAGCATGACAGTAGTTTGTATAGGCTCAAAAATTTCGAGCGAAAAGAGACCGCCCTTGCGGGCGGTCTTGGGTTTAGACTCCAGTTATCGCGCGACCCTTGAGGGCTTTGTTGAGGGTATAGCCTTTGCCAATAAGCGCCGCTACGATACGCGGGTGAAATACGCTATCGCCTAAATATTCTGGCAACATGTCAAGCCAATTAGAAAACGCGTCAACGGATAACATGTCAGGCGCACTTTGCGCTTTTGGTTTAGCTTCGCTGGCGGGTTTGGCTTCGCGAGGTTTGACCGTGCGACCGATGTCATGAGCTTCGCGAACCTGACGCGCAGCAGCTTTTAAGTTGTGCTTGCTCATGTCTACGGCTTGCGCTGCGGTTGTGCTGGTTTCCATCTTGCCCTCTTTGCCTACTACGTTAACTACAACTTCAGTTTGTCCGCACGCCAATAGCGTCAACGTGTCACTGAATATAGCCTTGACGTTATGGTCTTTAGACAATTCTGAGCTGTACGCGCTCATGATAGCGCCGATGCGCTCGCGCAAGGGTAGCGTGGCGTCTAATTGTTCGCTGGCCATGCGCGCAGCTTCGCGCGTCTTGGACAACATAGACGCGCTCGCCGTCACTGCACTGTTAATAGCGCGTGCCACCGCTGGCAAAACGGGCGTGACTTTGACCGCAGCAGCGGGCGTGACTTTAGCGTTGATAACGGATGTCATGATAAATTTTCCTTAAACAAGTATTGGCGAAGGCGCCGCATGCCAACAAAGGTTCTCTTTTCGTTGGCATGAGTTATTATAACGCCAAACGCGCCACGTGTGCAACATAATATGAGCGTAATCCCGTGGAATTACTGGAGTTTATGACAGTAGTTCAGCGGCGCGGTCGCGAGGCGCGGACATCATGACAGTAGTTGGTGGCACCCCCACCCCCTCCACCCGTCCATAGGGGGTACCCCCCGGGGTATATGATCTGTTCCGCGTAACGCGACCCCTAATTTTTACAAGTCTATCTTTTCCACAACATCCCAGCCACATAAATTGTTTATCCAGCCACGCCCCCATTGACACACCACGAACATGTGGTACATTGGCAGCCATGAACCGCTCCATTAGCGCGGACGTATTTCTTAGGGATTTAGCTTTAGCTGTCGCAAGAAATCAGGTCGGGGCCAATGCCCCGGTGCATGAAGTGCTAGCTGCTGAGGGTATATCCCAGCAAGAATACGACGCCATAAAAACCAACCCCACGTTCACAGGGTATGTGACGACGTACGTCAATGAGCTGACCGACTCCGGCTTTTCGTTTGCCGCGAAGTGTCGACTACTTGCTGAAGACCTGCTCAAAGACAGCTACCAGATGGCTAAAGATGTCGACATACCTGCAGCAGTGCGGGCTAAGATCGTCGAGAACTTGGTCAAGTGGGGCGACCTAGAGCCGCGCAAGACTGTGGAGACACAGACTGGTGCAGGGTACAGCATCACCATCAACATACCCGGTTCCGCGCCGACAACCGCCAAAGGCATGCACATAGCCAAGGCAGATGTTGTAGACGTACCCACGATCACGCTACCCAGCGCAAAGAAGAAAGCTCTGAGCAATATCTTTTTAGATGAGCCAGAGGACTACCAGTACGCTGGGGAAGACCACCTATGAGCACACAATACGCACCGGTCGAAACTCTCGTGCCGTTTTTCTTGGCCGAAGACTTCTTGTCTCTGGTATGTGGACCAGTAGGCTCCACCAAGACGACAGCCGGTATCGTTAAGATTCTGTACCACGCTAAGCGCATGGCGCCGTGTAAGGATGGTGTCAGGCGTTCTCGCTGTGTGTGGGTTCGTAACACACGCGAGCAGCTGCGAGACACGAGCATCCCCGACGTGCTCAAGTGGTTCCCGGATGGTATGGCAGGCTCGTTCCTCAAGACCGAGTACAAGTTCTTCCTGAAGCTAGACGACGTAGAGTGCGAGATATTGTTTCGAGGTTTGGACGACTCCAACGACGTGCGCCGACTGTTGTCTTTGCAGGCCAGTTTTGCCGTGCTTGACGAGTTTCGAGAGATTAACAAGGACGTGTTTGAGGCGCTCCAAGGTCGTCTGGGACGTTATCCTGACGGTATGATGGTGCCGCATAAGCCCGAGTGGGGTAATGACGCAAAGGGCAACCCCATACAGGGCTGCGTGACTGACGACGGCAAACCCAACAGCCACTTGTGGGGGATGAGCAACCCGCCAGACATGGACACGTTCTGGGAAAAGCTGTTGGTTGACCCGCCAGATAACTGCCACGTAACGATTCAGCCGTCGGGTATGAGCCCAGAGGCGGACTGGATTCACCTGCTCCCCAGCAACTACTACGACAACTTGGCCAAAGGCAAGACGCAGGACTACGTCGACGTCTACATCCACTCGAAGTTCGGCAAGTCACTTGCCGGACAGCCCGTGTTCCGTAGCTTTGACGCGGACTTCCACGTCGCCAAGAAGCCGCTAATACCCATACTAAACGGCCTACGCCCTGTGCTTATCGGCATGGACTTCGGCCTGAACCCGTCGGCAGTAGTCGGGCAGATAGACGCGCTGGGTAGGCTGCTGATATACCGCTCACTAACGGCAGACGGTATGGGGCTGCTGCGCTTCTTGCGCACGATACTGAAGCCCGAGCTGTCGATGACATTTCCGGGCGCGCCCATCCTAGTTATCGGGGACCCGGCTGGCACCGCACGTTCGCAGACAGACGAGAAAACCGTGTATGACATCTTAGACCAAGAAGGCCTCCAAGCGCAACCGGCATACACCAACAGCATCATTGCGCGTATTACAGCGGTGGAGCAGTTCCTCAACAGGCAGGTTGATACCCGCGCTGGCTTTCTGGTAGACCCGTCCTGCAGACCGCTCATTAACGCGTTTCGTGGCCAGTACCGCTATAAGCTAAAGACCAACGGCGAGCTGGAAGACAAGCCCGAGAAGAACGACGCGTCGCACATCGCTGACGCTATGCAGTACCTAGCCCTGCACGCCGATGCGCAACAAGGCGGGAAGTTTTCCAAGCGCAAGGCACATGTTGTTGAGGAAGCTAGCATGAGCGGCTGGATATAAAGTTGGACAAAAGGGGTTGTGGGTGTAGAATCTAGCGAGGTACACCCCAACTGTGGAGGCCGTATGGCTACTAAGATCACAAAATCTAGCACCGTGTATTCCGAAAATCCAAAGATGGATACGTCTGGAATCCGTGCATCCCGCCCCTCTTACGCCTTTTTTGGCAAGCCAGCAGCGCCGACTGTTGAGACTGGCGGTAAACTGTACATGGCAGCCATTGAGCACGCAGGCGGCAAAGTCGGCGCAGCCTCCAGCCCAGCCAAGCTAAAAGAAGCAGCCAAACTTGTTGGTGAAGGTTTTGGGTGTTCTAGCGCCGTCGAGGCCGTCAAGGGCAGTCGCCACTACGACAGAGCCGACTGATTATGGCCGGACTCATCGTAGTAAAATCAAACAGCCAGCTTGACTCGGAGGACGCTGCTAAGGTGTCCGCGACACAGGCCGCCGCGCGCCAGCAGATTCCAGTATTGTCGGGCTTAGCCGGGCACGTCCGCAGGTGCTGGGAGTCAGCGCGGGACGCGAAGCAGCCCATTGAGCGAGCCATGTTGCGCGCGCTACGCCAGCGCACGGGTGAGTACGAGCCGGACAAACTTAACGAGATTCGCAAGACGGGCGGCTCTGAAATTTTCATGATGCTGACCGAGACCAAGTGTCGCGGGGCTGAGTCTTGGCTGCGCGACATCTTGCTTGACGAAGGCATGGTACCGTTTGACGTCAAGGCAACACCTCTGCCGGATATGCCACCAGACTTCACTAAGAAGGTGACAGAACTGGTGTCGAAGAACGTGATCGAGGCCATCCAGAGCAACCAGCCGCTGGACGAGGTCCTGATGGATACGTTCCGCGAGCAGGCGGAAGAAGACGTGCGCGTCAAGCTGATGGAAGACGCAGCAGACCGCATGGAGCGCATGAAGCGTCAGATCACGGACCAGTTCGTTGAGGGTGGCATGGTAGATGGCTTTAACGCCTTTATCAGCGATCTGTCTACATACCCTGCGGCTATTCTCAAAGGCCCAACGGTTCGTCGCGCACGCCAACTTGATTGGGCGCAGGACCCAGACGGCAGCTACCAGCCCAAGGTCACCGAGAAGTTGATTCCGACCTATGGTCGCGTTGACCCGTTTCGCTACTACCCTGAGCCGGGCGTCACACGCCTGAAAGACGGCTACTGCCTCGAACACCACCGCCTCACCAAAGCCGATCTGTCAGACCTCTTGGGCGTGCCCGGGTATGATGATGGAGCCATTCGCGCAGTATTGTCCGAGGGCAGCAACAACGAGTGGCTGTGGAGCGCAGAGCATACCAAGTCTGACCTTGAGAACAAGTTCAGTATCTGGCGCGAAGACAGCAACAAGTTCGACGCGCTAGAGTTCTGGGGCGCTGTAAGCGGCCAAGACTTGATAGACTTCGGCCTTGATGCCGACGAAGTGCCAGACACCGCTAAGATGTACGACGCATGTGTGTGGCTCGTCGGTCGCTGGGTTATCAAAGCGACACTGAACTACGACCCGCTAGGACAAAACCCGTACCACATGACGTCAGCCGTCAAGCGCCCCGGCGCTTTGTGGGGCGTTAGCTACCCTGAGTTGATCGAGGACGTACAGGCCATGTGTAACGCAGCGGCTCGTGCGCTGGCGAACAACATGGGTCTGGCCTCTGGCCCGCAGGTCGAGGTCAGCGTCGACCGTCTAGCTGAAGGCGAGAAAGTCACTAAGGTATACCCTTGGAAGATATGGCAGACTGTGTCTGACCCCCTTGGTTCTGGCCAAGCGGCGGTTCGCTTTAACCAGCCTGACGACCGTAGCGGTGCGCTGCTAGGTGTCTACGGGCAGTTCGCGCGGATGGCCGATGAGCAGTCGGGTATACCCGCATACGTGTACGGCGACGGAGCAGTGGGTGGCGCAGGCCGCACGGCTTCAGGGCTGTCCATGCTTATGGGCTCCGCCGGTAAAGGCATCCGCCAGACCATTATGCACATCGACTTCGACGTAATCGGCCCCATCGTGCGCGCCCAATACAACTGGAACATGCAGTACATCGACGACCCCTCGATCAAGGGCGACTGCGAAGTCGTTCCACGTGGCGCTGTCACACTGGCAAACCGCGAACAGCTCAACGTACGCCGAGTCGAGTTCTTGCAGGCAACAGCCAACCCCATCGACTCGCAAATTGTGGGCCCCATGGGACGCGCGGCTATCCTGCGCGAAGTTGCCAAGGGCCTCTCAATGCCCGTGGACGACATCGTACCTACGAACGAGTCACTGGAGGTCCGCCAAGCTCTGCAGCAAAAGCAGCAGGAGCAGCAGCAGGCCATGCAGGCGCAAGCCCCAACAGAAGCACCAGCCGAAGTCGGCGCGGACGGCAACCCACAGGGCGGCGGCGACATGGGCAATACAGTGTCAAATCAAATAACGGGCAACGGCGGCGCTTGACACAGTGCTGTTTTGTTGTATAGTTAACCAACTTTAGAGGTGTTTCAACCGTGAGACTGAAACTTTCAGACGACGAAGCAGTAATGCTCAAGCAGATTGGGAAGCAATACCCCCGCTTCCTACCTATGCTTGAGTCTATGCGCACCGCCGAGCTGGAGCTGATGGCAACCGGCACCGACGAACACTTCAGCACCTACAAAGGCCGGGTGCAGTGTCTGACCGAAATTCGGCAGATCGTACGGTCCTAACTCCTTAGCAAGAAAGCAAGGTTCAAAATGGCATTACCATCTCAACTACAAGAGCAAGTCGACAACGCGAAAGTACTCGCGGAGCAGCTTTATAGCACGGACAGCGACACTGCAGACGAGTCTGCGGGCGATGCTGGCGATGCTGACGGCGGCTCACAAGAGGACAATTCGGCTGAGTCACAAACTCAAGCAGTTGCAACCCGCGAATCTGAGTCCACTCCGGGCGAGGAAGAGAATAACAGCACGTATGCTCAACGCTGGCGTTCGCTACAGGGTGTCTACAACGCGCAGAAACGCACGTTGGACGAGACTACTAGCCGCCTGTCGAATATGGAGCAGTTGGTTTCCCAGATGCAGATGGCACCGCAGGCGAGCGCACAGCGCCCGTCGCACGTCACAGACACAGACGTCTCCGAGTACGGGCAGGACATGGTAGAGTTCGCTCGCCGCGTCACCCGCGAAGAAGTCGTGCCTTTGGCTCAGGCAGTGCAGCAGCTAATGGGTCGAATCGACCAACTTCAGGGTCTTGCACCAGCCGTACAACAGGTTGTACAACAGCAGGCTGCAACGACGCACGAGAAGTTTTACGCGGCGCTGGGTAACAGTGTGCCTGATTGGCAGAGCATCAACGAGAACCAAGGTTTTCACAACTGGTTGTTGTCTACAGACCCGATATCGGGTTTTCAACGCCAGACGCTCTTGACCGACGCGCACGACAGTCTCGACCTCCAACGTGTAGTGAGTATCTTTTCGACGTGGAAGCGCGAGAACGGCATTGCACCGGCTCCTCAGGGGGCTGCACGTCCAAACAGCGCCTCAAAACTTGAGCGGCAGATTGCACCGGGTCGCACCGGTGGAACTACGCCCCCTTCATCTCCTGAGAAGAAGCAGTGGTCTCGCGCAGCGATTGCCACGTTCTACAAAGATAAGTTGGATGGCAAGTACAAGGGCCGCGAGGACGAAGCACGCAGCTTGGAGAGCGACATCTTTTTGGCCCAGCGTGAGGGACGAGTGTCCTAAACGCCGCTTATCATTTTTTGTTTTTAGGAGTCTAAAATGGCTTTTCCAGTAAACAGCGCCAACAGCGCCGCCGCTTACACCGGCAGTTTTATCCCTGAGATTTGGTCAGCTAAGCTGATCGAGAACTTCTACGACGCCACCGTCTTAGCAGCTATCTCTAACACCGACTACGAAGGTGACATCAAGTCTATGGGTGACACGGTTAACATCCGTACCACCCCTGACTTGACCATCCGTTCGTACGAAAAGGGTATGACTCTGCAGTTGGAGCGCCCAGACAAGGCAAAAGTCCAGTTGCTTATCGACCAAGGCGAATACTTCGCTGCCATCGAAGACGACGTGGACAAGGTTCAGGCGGACATCAACTTGATGGACACATGGGCTAAGGACGCATCTGAGAAGATGAAGATCAAGATCGATCAAAACGTGTTGGCTGGTATGTTGACTGGCGTTGCCGCCGCCAACAAAGGCGCAACCGCTGGCCGTATCTCTGGCGACATCAACTTGGGTACCACCGCAGCTCCTGTAGCCGTCACCAAGACCAACGTCATCGACTTGTTGGTTGACATGGGTACTGTGTTGGACGAAGCCAACGCACCCGAGTCTGGCCGCTTTATCGTTATTCCCGCCAAGATGGCAGGTCTTATCAAGAAGTCTGACCTAAAAGACGCGTCTATTACTGGTGATGGCACTTCCATCGTCCGTAACGGTCGCTTGGGCATGATCGACCGCTTTACCGTGTACACCAGCCACAACTTAAACGTGGCTAGCGGTAAGTTCGATATCATCGCGGGCCACAAGATGGGCTTGACTTTCGCATCACAGATGACTGAGATGGAAAGCCTGCGCGCAGAGTCTACATTCGGCAACATCATCCGTGGTTTGCAAGTGTATGGCTACAAAGTCGTCAAGGGCGAAGCTCTTGCTACTGCTGTAGTAACGCTGTAAGAGGAAGGGGCTTCGGCCCCTTTTTTGGCACTGGGGCTATACGCCCGACTGTCGCAGATGTAGAATAAGGCACGGCTATAGCAGCCGTGCTTTTTTGCACACGAAGGACAAAATATGCGGTATCTCCGACATACACAAGACGGCACGATATACGAGTGGAACCCCATTCTCGCCAAAGACACGCTCTGTGAAGAGGTCACCGAAGCACAGGCCTATCCTGATCGAGCACCCGTAGCTGCTAAGGCTGTCGCCAAGCCTATCAAGAAGAAGGCCACTGGCACGGTGTCGCAGTACACCGAGGAAGACCTACTAGCCGAGGCCTCACGAGGCATGCCATGAGCTTTACCGTCGCTGACATCGTAATTGAGGCGCGCGAGCTCCTGCTCGACGAGATGACGCCATACCGGTACAGCGACGACTACATCGTGCGCAAAGTAAACCAAGTCCTAAAGCGGATGCTGGTTGTGCGCCCGGATTTATTTATTAAGATCACACCACTAACCACCGTGCCCGGGGCGCTGCAGAGCGCTCCTACGGAGTCCATGCGTTTCATGGACGTGCTGGCCAACTCGCAGGGCCTTGTGCCCAAAGAAGTAGATCAGCAGGCGCTGGACGTCATGTTCCCCAAGTGGCGTAACGGCTATACTGGCCCAACGACCATATGGATGCGCGCGCCGCGCGACCCCAACCGATTCTACGTGTATCCAGCTTCGGCGGGTGGCGAGCAGCTAACGGTTGCCTACGCGCAAACACTGCCGAACTACACGCTCGCGCAGGCGATTGAGCTAAGCGACGCGTACTTGCCAACCATCCTAGACGGTGTTTGCTGGTTGATGGAGTCGCTTGACGCTGAGCACGTCGAGTCGGGCCGCGCACGTATGTTCCAAGAGTCCTACACTACTTCGCTGGCTAGCGGCTTGTTGTCTCGTGCAGTTGCAGACACGGCTGACGGCGGCGCAAGCAAGACCACTAAATAAGGCGCACCATGCAGAAGTTTATTGATACGGCAACAGCCGCCGGGAACGGCGGTGTACTGACGCCCCTCGGTAACGCCACCGTAGACGTGTTTATCACGGGCACAACCACCCGCGCTTCGTTGTACAGCGATAACGGCGTTACTGCGAAGTCGAACCCGTTTACCAGCACAGCCACGGGAGCGGTGGCGTTCTATGCGCCGGATGATCGGTACGACATCGTCGTTACAAAGGCGGGGTTTAGTCCCGTAACCGTGGCTGACGTCATCTTAGAAGACATCGACGACAGCGTAGTAACAGACATCTCCAACGCAGCCATCATAGACAGTTCGTTTAGCAACGGCACTGTCGTCGGTAGCGCGGTTCAGAGCTCCACACTCTCTGCCAACACGATTGTTGGCGGCACGCTGGCAGGTACAACCGTCAGCGGCGTGGGTATTAGCGGCTCCACGATAGCTACGTCAGCCATTACTGGCGGCACGGCGTCCGGGGTGGCAGTCACTGGCAGCACTGTCAATAGCTCCCCTGTTGGCATTAGCGCACCCGACCGGGGGCGCTTTACCTCCGTGCAGCTTGCCTCTGGTGCGACCGGCACTATCGGCTTTGGTGAGATTCGCCTAAACACCAACGAGCTAACGCTTGACGTTGGCCTCAGCGGCGGCGTAGTGGGCCAGATGTTTGAAGAGACATTTATCGCGTTCACCAATAATACATCCACGCTAATGACCTCGGGTCAAGTGGTGTCGTTTGACGGCGTGGACAACACCAACTCTATCCCCTATGGGCGGCTGGTAACAGCTACTGACACGTACGAGCCGATGTACACCATCGGCGTGGTGACGCAAGATGTAGCGCCAAACTCCTACGGGCGGGCTACGACGCTGGGCAAGGTCCGCAGCGTCAACACCACAGGATTTCAGTTTGGTGAAGTGTGGGCAGCGGGCGACCTTGTCTACGCCAGCCCCACGGTGCCGGGCGGACTCACGAATCTCGAGCCTGCGGTCCCGAACCAACACATCCTGATAGGCGTCGTCCTACGCGTCGGCGCCACGACGGGCACGCTGCTTGTGCGCCCGTACTTGTCAGACCACCACCACTACGGCGCATTTAGCAGCAGTGTAAGCCAGACGCTACCTGCGGATAACACGGCCTCCGTAATAACGTACAGCACTACCGACATCGCCAGCGGCATCGCACTGATTAGCGCGTCGCGCATCACACCTAACCGACCCGGGCTGTACCGCCTCGACTTTCGCGCGCAGCTGAACAAGCCGGGCGGCTCAACCGCCCAGTTCTGGGTGTGGCTGCGTAGGAATGGGGTAGACGTTCCCGGCAGCACTAAGACGCTGACTGAGAAGGGTGGGCAAGGGCACGTTGTAGCCGCTTGGGGGTACACGCTCGCCGTTACGGCTGGCGCGTACTACGAGTTGGTGTGGGCTTCTGACGACGCTACGAGTATCCTCGAAGCAGCCGCGCCGCAGGCGTTCTGCCCCTCAATTCCGTCTGTAAGCGTAAGCATGCAGCAGATTCAGTAAGGCACCACGATGGCTATTGTCTTAACTCCCACCGTCAACACCACCCAGTCGATTTTGTTCGACGACATGGTGGACGATATCGCTCCATACGTCCCAGCTTGCCCCGACCCTGTAATAGCGCGCACGGCACACAAAGTCATCTCTGACATGTGCCAACGCGCCAAGGTATGGCACGAGGACTTCCTGCCGGTCGACATTAAGGTTGGGCAGGTAGCCTACCCCCTGCTGCCACCCGTGGCGAACGCCGTGTGCACGGACGTTACCTCGGCGTACACGCTTATCGGGGGACGCAAGACGGTGCTCACGTGGGAAAAGCTGACCGCCGTCAAGCAGCGTTTTGCCGACTGGCCCGAGGGCTCGAGCGGTTCTCCGCGCCACATCACTAGCGCCACGCTGGGCGAGGTGCTGCTGGCACCAGTACCGGACGCAGTCGGCACGCTGAACTTGCGCGGGTATCTCCGCCCCTCTGCTACGGCTACTGGGTGGGACTTGGACCTCTACAACGAGTTTCAGCGCGTAATCTTTCACGGCACGATGTACGACCTTATGCTGATGAACGGACGCGCGTGGGCCGAGCCAAAACTGGCAGCGCTCCACGGCAAACACTGGACGCAGCTTCTCGCCTCAGCACGTGACCGCGCACTACGCGGCTACAACACGGACGACTTAGCCGTCCAGATGCAACCTTTCGCATAAGGCACTCTATGGCTGACATTAAATTTACAAACTTTGCCCAGTCAACGCTGGCTGCCGGTGTTGACGACGAGGCGGTCACTATCGCCGTTGAGCCGGGGCAAGGCGCGCGTTTCCCTGCGCTGACCGTTGTCGGCGACTTCTTCTACCTGACGTTGGAAAACGCCTCACTAGACCGCGAGATCGTTAAGGTTACGGCGCGCTTGAACGATGCCATGAC
>Ga0222645_100551_pt1 | contig 20476 bp, 15 predicted proteins | sample AntAcemetagen292_FD_179881 | JGI IMG/M metagenome (GOLD analysis project Ga0222645, IMG submission 179881) | Saline water microbial communities from Ace Lake, Antarctica - #292 | ecosystem: Environmental > Aquatic > Non-marine Saline and Alkaline > Saline | place: Antarctica: Ace Lake | collected...
ATCTCGACCAAGTCTTCGCAGTGTCTGCTGCTTATATGAGCATTAGAAGTAGCGCATAAATTTTCAGTGTTCCCTAAGGCTCTAAAACTGATTGCGTCAATACTTAATACAACAACTAGATGAACCGGAATAAACAACATAATGCTTAAGGTTGTTATGTGATTGAAAAGGGTAATAACGCTGTGACATCGCGATAGTACCCATATGTATATATGCTAATTTCTAGTCACGCATTATACAGTCAGACACGATATTACAATTCAGCATAATCTAAAGCCCAATTTATATAGAGTTCCGTACCTGTTTTTAATGCTTTTTCATCCGCATAGAAAAACGGAGAATGGTTACTTGGCGCGTTTATGGCATCTTCACCTTCAGGTGTTATACCTAAAAATACAAACAACCCAGGTACCTCAAGTGCGAAAAATGAAAAATCTTCTGCACCTGTTACTAGATCATTAACATGCACTTTATCTTTGCCCGCAACGCGCTCAATGGTGGGTAACATTTTTCGCGTGAGGTCGATATCGTTAATGGTGACCGGGTAGCCTTCGTCAATATGTACATGCGCCTCTGCACCGGTGGCTTTAGCAGTCATTTCGGCAGTTGTCTTTAAATTTTCAAATATCTGAGCTCGATTATCCATATCAAAGTTGCGAATGGTACCTTCTAAATAGACCTCATCTGGGATAATGTTATTGCGCACACCACCTTCAATAATACCAAAACTGATCACTGCCGGTGCTTTGGTGATGTCTACCTGACGGCTCACGATGGTCTGTGTACTACCAATAATCTGTCCTGCAGCAACGATAGGATCAACACCACCCCAAGGTCGAGAGCCATGAGTTTGACGGCCTTTTACTGTAATTTCAAAACGATCTGATGAGGCCATTAGTGGCCCTTCGCGATAACCAATGTGGCCAGTATTACCGGCAGACCAAACGTGAATACCAAACACCACATCTGGCTTATGCTGAGTAAACAAGCCTTCTTTTAACATCAGTTCTGCACCCCCTTCTTCTCCCTTTGGAGCACCCTCTTCGGCAGGTTGAAATATAAAAATGATAGTGCCAGCAATATCATTTTTCATTGAAGTGAGTTTTTCTGCCGCACCCATTAACATCGCTATGTGCAAGTCATGACCGCAGGCATGCATCACGCCCACTTCTTTGTTTCTATACTCAGATTTAGCAATGGATTTAAATGGTAGGTCGGTTTTTTCTATAACAGGTAGCGCGTCTATGTCAGCACGTAAAGCAATCGTAGGACCCGGTTTTCCACCGATGAGTACGCCCACAACACCAGTATGTGCAACACCAGTTTGTACCTCTAAACCTAGTTTATTTAAATGTTCAGCTATGACTTTCGCAGTGCGAAATTCACGATTGCTTAGCTCTGGATGTTGATGTAAATCACGACGCCACTCAATAACTTTTTTTTCTAACTGGTCCGAAATAACTGTAGGTTGCTGCGCCTGCGCGTTACTCAAGTTGGTTATGCTGATCAGAATAGCCAAGCTTATGGAAGAAAATTTCATGTAAAACTCCAAACACTAAATGAGAAAAATATGTACGCACGTGTATACGTTACGGTGTACGTTGAGCAATAATTTTTAAACCAGTGACCGCAACTAAAACTATACGGAATTCAAAATTATATTTGTAGAGTAAACGCTACATGCATCGTGTTCAACAAACTTTTCTGGATGAGATCAATGCACATAGTCAGCCACGGATTAATATTAAAAGCCTTTGTAAATCAGGATTTACTACACTTTGATACCTAAATCCTTCTAGGATCCGCGCTAAGAAAAAGTACTTAAATTAGAATATGTCAATGGTCATATTGAAGCTAGCTTATGTTCATATCTAGCGAAGATATATATGCTAGAAAAGGATGGGTGGTTAGCAGAGCAGATTTAGCAGGACACTCATGTTAGTAAATCAAGAGATTTAATTATTTTAACGGTTGTTCCAACGGTCGTTACTAAGAGTTTCTCACCGACTTTTTCAACAAAATTTTAAAGTAAAAGAAATTAAAAAATCACCACTCATGCAGTAGTTTTTATCTATTAATTGCTGTTACAGAAAATCAGTTATGGAAAATCAGTTATAGAAAATCAGTTATAGAAAATCAGTTATAGAAAATCAGATACAGCAAATCAGATACAGCAAATCAGATACAGCAAATCAATAAAGGCAGTATGTTCGCTGATTCTTTGTAGGTTTTTTGGAAGCATGCAAACATAATTTAGTATAATCTGTGCTGATGCAGGTATGTCTACAAACCTCATTATCTTTATTTACTGCCCCACGAGTATCGTTGTCATAATATTATTGTTATTTTGAGGCGCTAATCCTGCTGTTTTCTAAGTCGGTGCAGATAAGCCCTACACTATTGAGACAAACGATAAACAAGTATTGCTGCTTTTTGCATGTTTTTTGCAAAACTCGACATGTCAGCTACTTCATCTTTAGTATGGCCACCACTGCCCATTAAACCCAAACCATCGAGTGACATATCAACATGAGAAGCCGCAAAAGAGATGTCGGCTGCTCCTGCGTTACGTGGATTGACGGCTGTAATTTTTCCGTAGCCCAAATCCTCACTTACTTGACTGTACAATACCAGTAGCTGCAAATTTGCAGAAGTCTGTGCCATGGGTGGATAACCGGGTTGAAACTCTAAAACAGCCGAAGTCTGTGGTAGGTTTTGCGAGACAATAGTTTGCATGAGCGCTTTAGCTCGTTCCAGTTGCTCTGGACTTACTGCGCGGATCCCACCTTTTACAAGGGCATCTTTTGCAATAACATTAGTTTTACCAAATGTGCTGTAGTTTGATTTATCACCTTGTTGAGTCACTCTTGTGCCACCGGCTATTAAACCTGGATTAAACGTCAGTAATTTTTCGTGTTGAAGTTGAACACGAAACTCATTGAGAATACGCGCAGTCTCGAAAATCGCACCGTCACCATTTTCATCAGTAAAAATCTGTGATGAATGGGCAGGTTTACCTTTTACCGTCAGCGCCCAGTTCACGGAGCCCCGTCGTGACGTCACTGCGGTAGCAATATTGCTATCTCCATCTTCAAAGCCCAAAGCAATGTCAGCCCAAACTGCAGCATCGATGAGTGCTTGTTTTGATAGCGACAAAGGTTTACCGCTTGACTCTTCGTCGCCCGTCATCACTACCTTAATGTTTAATTGTTGCAGCACACCTTGTTTTTTTAGTGCTTGCAACGCTGCCAACATAATCACATTACCGCCTTTCATGTCAGTTATGCCTGGCCCAGCTATATGATTGTTAGCAAGTTCTGTGAACGTTTGAAAATCATCATCTTTAGCAAATACAGTATCTAAATGCCCTATCAATAATATTTTTGCAGCATCTGGATGACTTTCTGATTCATAAGTGGCGATCAAATGTCCTGCACGGTCGAATTCAGCCCCATCTAGCCATTGAGTAGTAAATCCCAGTGCATCGTACCTATGTTGAAGCAGCATACCCACCTGCTTAACACCGGCAAAATTCATGGTGCCACTATTAATGTTGACCAGTTGTTTAAGTAACACTGTCGATTCATCAAGCTGAGCATCAAGATGCTGGACTATCTGTCGTTCAACATCTTGGCTAGCGGTAGCAAGCGTAGAGCATAGACTGCATAAAACCAGTAATAGGGAGATTTTATTCAACATTGTAGAGTGTTCTCTGTCAGTAATGATTTAGACTAAAATTTTACGCTAGCCAGCACCAATATGCATCCCAATCCGATAATTGAGTTTAGATTAGGTTATCAGTATTTATTCAATTCACGACTTTCACTGGTCTCATTTTATTCAGTGCATGTCGCGACGTGTAGATTACTTTTTAAATTTTTCCTATTACAATTTCAATAACTTTGGGCCTGACTATTCTAGTCAAATAAAATTCCCACCTTCATTTATTTTAAAGTACCTTTGCTATCCAACGTTGTGATGTTGTTTAAATCTAAACCTAAACCTAAACCTAAACTCAAATTGATTTTCTAATTTGATTAGCACACTCGGCCAAAACAATGGCACCAGCAGTCGACACATTCAATGAGTTTCCCATACCGTACATCGGAATATGTATATGTTGATCGCTTAACCTTAATGCGGCTTCACTGACACCTTTGCGTTCATTACCCAATATCAAAACACATTTAGACGGGTAGGTTACAGCAGCGTAATCAGCGGAACCATGGCATAACTCAACACTATAAACCGCATACCCTGCGTCCAATAAAGTGCGTAAGCTTGAGGTAGTGCTATCACTATATTCAACACAAACCCACTTTGCTTCATTTCTAGAAGCTTTTTTTAACTTTTTATCTGAAATAGTTAGCTCACCGCACACAATGACTTTCTCGATGGCAAACGCATCAGCCAAACGGATAAATGCACCGATGTTGTAGCTATTAGTGACATTATCTAGCACTACAATTAGAGGGATCTTTGGCTTAGTTAAGTATTCATCTCGTGAGGGCTTATTTGTTCTAAGATCTTGTTTGGTCAGTTGTATTTTTGAATGCACTGTTTCGCTCTTATTAATTTTATCACTGAAGCAGCATACCTATTCTGCCAGCAGTTATACTAGATGAAATATTTTTCGTTCAGATTCTCTTCTAAGTATGATCAAAAAAGTAGTTAAAAGAATGGCTAAAAAAGCAGTTGAAATAGTAGCTAAAAAGGTTAGAAAAACTGTAAAATTTTTTAAAGATAATGTTTTATTTAATTTTTTTAGTGTAAACCGTGTTTTTGAAATGACTATCGCCAGCATTTATGGCGATAGTCACACTTGGATTAAGCGCTGCAAATGCCGATTACAAAATTAGACCGGTAATTGCATACTGATAAGGCCTTTCTACCATTATGTACAAACCAGCCTGACTAATCATTTGATATATTCATAGTCAGTACATATTTAACGATGGCATGACCAAGATAATTGGCCTTACCCATCTACTGCAAAAACGAGCCACCTTAGATACAACTATCCAAAGCGGCCTTAACGTCGTTAATACCAGTTGTATTTGAAGTTGACACCAGCCCAGCGCGGTGGATTCACTACGTATATAGAGTAGTTACCAAAGTCACTTAGATCATAGCCAAATGTCACTGCCTCTTTGTCAAATACATTATTAACAAACACGCTTGCTTCCCAGTTATTGTCAGAGAAATAACTCATCCTAAGATTCGTTAATGCATAATTTCCAGCTTCAGTTGCCTCAGAATTAATTAGGTTAAAATATTCTTTACCTACATAGTTGGTCGATACTTGAGCAGCGACTCTTGCACCGTCTAGCTCCCACTCTTTACGAATAAGAAGATTAGCGGTTACCTCAGGTGCGAGCAAAGCTTGTTGGTCTTCAATAACAGTTGCGCCGTCATTTGATGCACCATTTACTTCAGTATCCAGTACACTTAAGCCGAGTAAAAAGTCCCAGCCATTATCAGTAGCGTAAGTTAATTCAGCTTCACCACCAACAAAAGAGGCTTTAGAATTTATCAACAAACTGGTTGTACCCGAAAAGAAGAAACCCTGATAATTGTCATAGTCATAATAAAAAACGCTAGTATTAAAACGTCCATTACCGTCAGCAAAGCTTGTTTTAGAGCCAACTTCATAAGAAGTCAGTACTTCAGGTTCAAAGCCGACTTCAGATGCTAAGGTAAAGCCATCTGAAGGTGTATTGAAGCCTCCGCCTTTGGTGCCGCGGTTGTAACCAGCGTAGAATAACTGGTCATCACTTGCTTGCCAGTCTAACTGTAATTTACCAGAAAATTCGGAATCGGTACGTTCAAAATCATAGACATCTCCGGTATATAGAAAGTCTGAACCATCAGCAAAAACAGCACCTTGTCCGGTAAGCTGATATGATAATTCTTTATCATCTTCTGTCCAACGTAAACCAGCGGTTAACAACAAATCTTCGCTTAAATCAATGTCTATTTGTCCAAATACTGACACGGTATCTGTTTGGGAGTCAGCAATATATTTGGGTAAATAGCCATCGGATGGAAATTGAAAGGCGCCACTGAATTCATTTTTAATGTTTAAAAAGTATAGACCGCCGGTCCATCGAAGCTTGTTAACGTCTCCGTCGATCCGCAATTCTTGCGAGAGCTGTTCAACGTCGGCTGTAGAGACGTAGGTCACCAAGTCAAGCGCTGAGCTGTCGTCATCTTCACGGTACTCTTTATCGCTAGTGGTAAAATCGGTAACACTGGTAAGAAAGATCCCGTTGTCGAACTCGGTGTTAAGAATTGCGGTTAAGCTGCTTGACTCACGCTCAACACCGCCATCAAAATCGAAGGCACCGTCGTGTACTCCACCAATACCGTCGTCAAGTTGACCGTTACGAGGATCGAACAGGCTCCCCGAAGTTGGTGCGCTCTTATCTGCATCAAAAAAACCCTGAAATTCCTGTAGCTCTCCATTTGCATCATAACGAATACCTGCGCCACAATCAGTATCTCCTGATTGACAAAATACAGGTCCATTTGCAGTCGATTTAGTAGCGCGGTTGTTATAAACCCCACCTCTGGTATCGATATCAGTAAAACGAGCAATCATTAAGAGTGATGTTTCATCGCTGATATCTATGTTTACCATTGCGCGCACAGAGGTCGTATCATCCGATCTGTAATCTGGTCCAGAAGCGTTTGAAACATAACCATCATCTTTATTATCATAAATTGCTAAACGGCCTTGAACATTATCACTTAGCGCGCCGCTGACAAAACCGGTAACGGTTAATTGCCCATATTCTGCTACTGTCATATCAATTGCAGACTCAAAGTATTCAGTAGGTTTGTTGCTGATAAAATGGACTAGGCCACCCGTCGCATTTCGGCCATACAGTGTCCCTTGAGGGCCACGCAATACTTCAATACGCGCAAGGTCGAATGACGGTGCTCCTGAAGCCCCTGGAGAAGAAAGATAAACTTCATCATTATATATTGCGATGGGTGCTTCTTGACCTTCCGCAAAATCTCCTTGGTTGACTCCTCGGATTGAGAATAATGCAATGTTAGAGGTGTCACCGGTATTACTGGTTGCTACTAATCCAGGTGTCTGCGCCGCCACGTCCATACTATTGTCCCAGCCAAGCGCTTTTAGCTGTTGGTCATTAAATGCAGTAACGGATACACCTACTTCTTGTAAGTTTTGTACTCGCTTTTGCGCGGTAACGACAATTTTTTCTGTTAAAATATTTGCGCTTGCAACCCCTGATAAAGAGACAGATATTGCTGCCACAAGCGGAAGTACTTTATGTTTTTTCCAACAAAAATTAATAGAATTGCTCATCTTAACTTCCTCATATTATTGTGTTTCTAAAAAAATTAATCTTAGGCAAATCCATGCTTTGCTCTGGTGTTATTGTTTATTTCTTAATACTAAAACGTTACTTTGACTTACAGCCAGTTCAAGTGAATAAAACTGCCTTTGTATCCAATGGAGAGATTTTTATGATAAAAAGGAAATAGGGCAAGCGGAGGGAGGGGGGGTGTAGTGTTGTGAAAAGGATATGTAAGTCACTACCAGTTAGCTTAAAAACATATTGTAACATAATTAAATTAATTAAATTGGCTAGTCAAGCAATCAAAAAGTTATATCGCTTGGTTTTCAGTTTTGAGCTACTTGACGACAATTTAAGCATGGTAAATCTTCCAAAATCTTATTCCTTACCTATTTCTCACTTATTCCTCACTTATTGCTACATTGACACTTATCTATTTGCGTTAAAACGTTGGGTATATGACGAGCATTTAAAGCCGTTCCAACGCACACATAGCGAAAGTAATAATGATTAGTACCGTAATAGTTGAGGTGATTAGCTCGTTTACTAATAGTGAAAAATGAATATTTGATTTAAATCTTTATAAAGCGATTATAAAAAACAGTTGTCAGCGCAGTGCAATCAACGCAGTCGATGCGATAGTACTTCAATATTTTTAAAGCTTATGTTGGACAAATAATAGTTTTTGTTAGCATAAATGAAATATGCCACTCTTTGGCCCTTCAATTCGGCCCTTCAATACTTACTAATAAGTAATATCGCAAAGGGTATCGCAAAGTGCATCGCAAAAAATATCGAGAATTCACACTATACATCCCGCACCCGTTCTCATAACCATTGCAATAGACCTGATACCTCAAATTTTCATTATCATTATCAATAGCATTTATCAAGGCTATTATTAGGTTTACTGGTTGCCTCGATATCCGTCAAGCCTTTCACAATTTGGTTTGTTTGAGGCGTCGCTGAACACAAATCAAAAAGTCAAACTTGCCACTAGTATTGTCGATGGCTCGTCTTATTTGATGGGTTCTTACGGGTTTGTCACTTCTCACATTAACGACTCTATCGGTTGAGAATTTAAAATAAATAGCAGCTAATAAAATTCACAATGAATAAGAAATAATATTCATATTTTTATATGAATATTCAAATGCTAAAGTCGCACACACTAGATGATACGTGAGTTATTTATAAAGCAGCATAGCAGATACTAAATATGATGTTCAATTCATATATAAAATATGCCTTTAAATAAATGTTGTGCATAAATCACATTGTAGCTTTTATAAATACATACATTTTAGCGAAACCGCTGAATTGTATACCAACAGTATAAAGTTTGAGGATGATCGCTATTATGAAATCTAATAAGCCAAATAAAGCTGGTGGCATGCCATCAGTAACTTCAACAATTAAACAAGTTATTCGAAGTCAGCGGGCTAAAGAAAATATTAAAAATTTGCTACGTGTTAACAAGGCGGGTGGTTTTGACTGTCCTGGTTGTGCTTGGGGGGACTCTAGCGAAGGTATGCTACATTTTTGTGAAAATGGTGCAAAAGCCATTGCGTGGGAATCAACTGAACGCACGGTTGGTGAATCATTTTTTGCTGAATATAGCGTAGCCAGGCTGCGCAAACAAAGCGATTACTGGCTTGAATATCAAGGCCGCTTAAGTCAACCGATGAGATACAACCGTCACAGTGACCACTACGAGCCGATTAGTTGGGATGAAGCCTTCGAGCTTATTGCAAACAAATTAAATGCTTTATCGTCTGTTGATCAAGCAGAGTTTTATACATCTGGTAGAGCAAGTAACGAAGCTTCTTATTTGTATCAGTTGTTTGGACGATTATTTGGTACTAACAACTTTCCAGATTGTTCTAATATGTGCCATGAAGCGAGCGGAATTGCCCTTAAAAAGTCGATTGGAGTGGGTAAGGGAACAGTTGTTCTGGATGACTTTTATGAAGCCAGTACCATCTTCGTGTATGGTCAAAACCCAGGAACTAATCATCCTCGTATGATGAATAGCTTACGCAAAGCGGCTAAAAATGGCTGTAAAATTGTATCTATCAATAATTTAAGAGAAGTTGCTTTAGAAAAATTTGCCAGTCCACAAAAACCTTTAGAGCTGTTAGGCAATCAATCTGTAGATATTAGCCATCTTTATTTAACACCCAAGTTAGGCAGTGACATTGCACTTATAAGAGGTTTGGTAAAATCGATAATAGAATATCATTCTGAAAAAATAGACAACAATTTCATTATGCAGCAAACCCAAGGGTTTGCAGATTACCAGCTAATGGTAATGAATACGGATTGGCAAGATATCGTGTCACAAACTGGTGTCGACATTGATGATATTCATAAAGCAGCCAGTGTTTTTGCAAACTCTAAGAATGCTATTAGCACTTGGGCTATGGGGATCACTCAACATAAGCATTCTGTTGATACCATTCGAGAATTAGTCAATCTACATTTGATGATGGGACAAATTGCTAGAAAAGGTGCAGGTTTATGCCCGGTTAGAGGACATAGTAACGTGCAGGGTAATAGAACGATGGGCATAAATGAGAAGCCAAGCGCTGACTTTTTGGCACGTCTGGAAAACTACTTTCAAACGCCTATGCCACAAAATAGTGGTCACAACGTACACGCAGCCTTAAAAGCTTTGCATAGTAAAAGTAGCAAGGTTTTAATCTGTTTGGGAGGCAATATTGCAGCGGCAGCGCCTGATTCTGAGTTTACCGCTAGGGCATTAAAAAATTCAGAATTTAGCGTACAAATAAGTACTAAACTCAATCGTAGTCACTTGTCAGTCGAAAACGATGCTCTAATTTTACCCTGTTTAGGCCGTACTGAACTTGATGAACAACAGGCAGGACCTCAGCAAATAACCGTCGAAGACACTTTTAGTATGGTGCATGCTTCTGCTGGTAATACGCCTCCAGTATCTAAATCGTGTTTATCGGAAACTGAAATCGTTGCACAGATTGCAAACAAGACATTAACTAACTCTTCCATAGACTGGCTGGCATTAAAAGATGATTACAGTAAAATTAGAGAGTTTATAGCCTACACTATAGAAGGTTTTGAAGATTTTAATCAGAAAATAAGTGTTCCCTTCGGTTTTCATTTAGCAAGCTCAGTAAACAGCTTAAAATGGAACACCGACTCACAAAAAGCTGAATTCAATACAACAGTACTACCATCATCTGCTTTTAGTACTGATCTACAGCTTATTAGTGAAGCTCGAAAAGAGAAGATATTCACTTTGCAAACTATGCGTTCGCACGATCAATTCAATACAACTATTTATGGCATGGATGATCGTTATAGAGGTATAAAAGGCGAAAGAAAAGTCATTTTTATGAATCCTAAAGATGCGCAACACTTAGGGTTTGAGGAAAGTGAAGTTGTTGAAATTGAATCAATATGGACTGACAATATCACACGTAAATTAGACGGTTTCTGTGTGAGGATTTATGACATTCCAAGTTCGAATTTAGCAGGGTACTATCCAGAGTTGAACCCATTAATAGCAATAGATAGTGTTGGTGATCAATCGTTTACACCAACCTCCAAATCCATTGCCGTGATAGTTAGAAAATCTCAACAGGCCCAAAAAATAGACGTTATAACGACTTAAATTATGTCAGCAACGATAATAAACAGCTCTTCAAGTTACTATTTGAGTCACTCCTTAAGTGAATCTTTGAATAATTTATTGTAGCGATGAGTTACATCGCTAGCCAACTAGCTACGCCCTGTTACATAGAATCGGGGTGTGGTTTATGGCCTACTAATTTAACGAGACTTGTAGATAAAATACGAGTCCTTATTTTACTAATATAATTTAGCGCCCAGCTGTAAGGACTTTGACATCAGCGATGCCATGTTAGCCAGAGCACTGTGTAATGCATCAATGTGTAGTGCATGAATGTAGTGCATGAATGTAGTGCATCAGTTTTTTTATTAGTATAGGTATACATCAAAATAATCAGTGCCCAAGTCTTGAAGAAAGTCATTGGGGTCGCGACATTAAACGTTAATTACATTGCGGCAAAGCTTAAAGGTTGTCATTTTACTATTTTATAAAATCAATACTAACTAAGTAGCCCACCAGTGTATTATTGACCTGCGTTGGTTGAAAGATGCTGTAGGTGTTACTGCAACGGATGTCGTTAAGCGCTCAGATGACGGCATTTTCCATGGGCTCAGCATGTGATTTTATGAGAAAATGAATGTTATTTTGCTCACTATTTGCCCACTATTTACCTATTCATCCACCTACCTATTCACTTACCTACCTGTCCGCGTAAAGCTGACTTTGACATGTACTTTGATATGTACTTAGACGTGTTAATTAAAATCCGTAAGCGATTTAATCAAGTTGCCCATACCTACTTTCAATTGAGACAGATGCGGTTTTCATTACGGTTCAGCTTCATCTTTTTTTATCTTTTTAATTGGTAATATATTGTTTGAATAGCTAGTTTTACTGCATGATCATAGCTCTAGTAAAGTCTGTTATTCATTGATTAGAGTGGGGCGCTACGTTTATTGTTACTGTACTTCGTGTGGCAAGCAGATCAATATTTATCTTGATATGCAGCATTAACTTTGATCCATGTCGCCAAATCAATCATTGATATAATTTGTAATCTCTTTATATTAGAGCCATCTTGTCGGAGTGCTGACACATTTTATTTAATTAAATTGTATTAGCTGAGACCGTTAATTCGGGATCCGTTGAACCTGATCTGGTTAATACCCGCGAAGGAAACAAGCGTAATTTTTTGTAGAGCCAAATATCAATACGTTTTATTTAAAATTATTTTGCCCCATTTTTAAACAGTATTTCATACTATTTAAAAATATTATTGGGGCGCTTTTCAACATTAAACTCTCTAGGCAAGCAACTTCATTTTTAAAAATATGAGAGATTGCCAATGTCAAACTGCCACCAAAATTCTGCAAACACGCATAACCTCATTCATGACTTTATATTTTATAACAGCATAGATAATCACTGTTTTAACGTTACTATTGTCCGTCTGTGGACACGCTATAAAAAACTTATTTCTGCTTTTATTCTCATTCTCACTCTCATTCTCACTCCTACTCTTATTCCTATCGATATTGCTGATACACCTGTTTTGAAGTGTCGCTGAGTATGCCTACTTTTTCAAACAATCACGGCTTCAATCAATCGAACACAATTAGACCCACTGTTTGGTCTATTACAGGTTCAGACAGCGTTGCAGGTATCGGTATTCAAGCTGACCATTTAACTATTCAAGATTTAGGCGGTCATGCTTGTAAGGTCGTTACTGCTGTTACCACACAAAATTCTGCTGACACTGCACCAACATCATCTAAGTTGCTGCTCAATCAACTTAATCGTTTGCTCAGCGACCTAATGCCAAGCGCTATTAAAATAGGTTTATTAGCTAATACGGAGCAATTTCAATTAATAAGCCAATGGTTAAAAACTGTCTTAGCTGATCATCAACACAAGCATAAGTTGAACATTCCGATTATTTGGGATTTTGCCACAGTGTCTACCAGCGAGCATTCGCTGAAGTTTGTTAATAATCGACCTACTGTGCACGATTACTTATGTTTAGCAAAGCAAGTTACGCTAATCACGTCCAACGAATCTGAATTCAAGCAGCTTGCTAACATGTGCATAAGTGAGGATGTTTCAAGCCAATGCGCTGTGGAAAATGTTAGCAATACATTATCAGCCAACATTTTAGTCACTGGAAGTGATGAAGATAGAGGTAAAGATAAAGATGAAGATGAAAATAAAGAGTATATAACTGATTGGTTAGCAGCAAAAAGTATTGCGCATACCTCGGCGTACCATGAGCAGCAACGTATAGGTTTTAAATCTAGCAGGATCAATCCCAACTACGACCAAGGTAGTAGCGACGCATTATTGAATAGCAGTAGCAATGGTACACTATCATCTGCTATTGCCACCACGATGGCATTAGGTCATCCATTGTTAGATGCAATTGTCATCGCTAGAGCGTATGTGCAACAAGGATTGTTAAACGCCCGCGGTCTTGATAAAAGCCTAGGTATATCAGCCCCAAAAGGCTGGCCAAATAATCTTTTACATTTTCCAGAAATATTACTTCCAAAATACCCGTGTGTTAGCACTATGCCTTCACTTAAATTTGCTGCTATCACTGAGCCCTTGCAGGTTTATACGGTAACGCAATCAATACATGTTTTAGAACAGGTATTGAAAGCAGGGGCGCGCACAGTGCAATTACGTATAAAGCTTGATGCCAATACTGATGCTGTTAGTCAAGACCCAGAACTAGAACTAGAACCAGAACCAGAACCAGAATTAGCTCAATACCATCATGATAAAATAGAAAATGACATTATCCGTGCCATTGCACTTGGACGCGAATATGCGGCACAAGTTTTTATTAATGATCATTGGCAGCTCGCCCTTAAGCATTCTGCTTTTGGTGTGCATTTAGGACAGGAAGACTTATTACACGCTGATTTATCACAAATAGCTGAAGCAGGCCTAGCCCTTGGTTTATCTTCTCATGGCTATTTTGAGATGCTGTTAGTACAACAGCTTTCCCCTAGCTATTTAGCCATAGGACATATATTTCCGACACCTACTAAGCGAATGCCTTCTTTGCCGCAAGGCTTACTCAAATTGTCTCGATATTGCCAATTGTTAAATGGAAAAATTCCTTTAGTGGCCATAGGAGGAGTAACCATACATAACCTGCCTCAGCTTAAGTCCACGTTAGTCAATGATGTGGCTGTAGTGAGAGGCATCGAGCTGGCTGAAAACCCAGGTCAAAGTTGGCTAGCCTTGCAACAAAAATGGCAGGCACTCGCATGACGCAACAATCTAATAAAACACAGAGTTTGAGTAACGAACAGTTTGAACGCTATTATCGACAAATATTATTAACTGAGGTGGGTGAGCAAGGGCAACAAGCTTTGCTTGAACAGCATATTATCATTGTAGGGACAGGCGGCTTGGGAAGTCACGTAGCGCAGCAGTTAGGCGCTGCTGGGATAGGGCATTTATATTTAGTTGATGACGACAGTGTAGAGCGATCTAATTTACCTCGACAAATACTGTTTGATGAAACTTCGATAGGCCAATCTAAAGTTTTGTGTGTTGCCAATCGCATTGACGCGAGTAATCCTGATCTTAGGGTAACGAATTATTGTGAGAGGTTTACGCTTGAGTTTGCAGATGCACTTTTATGTGAGAATGAAGGGTTACAGCAGGCATATTTAGATAATAAACTTTGGGTACTCGATTGCACTGACAACATGTCTTCACGGCAAATTATTAATGCTTGGTGTGCGCAAAAACTCATAGGATTAGTGGCGGCATCGGTCACCGCTTTTAGTGGTCAATTGATAGTCGTAAACGGTCAAAATAATATTCAAGCTGGATGTTATCGTTGTGTTTTCCCAAACAAAGACGTTATCCAAAATTGTGCCAGCGCTGGCGTATTAGGGCCCACAGTTGCCGTTATGGCAAGCATGCAAGCTCTCACCATAATCAAACAAATATTACATATAACCCCACCCGATGACCAGTTGCATATTTTCAATGCCATGACACTTAACTGGCAAAGTATTTTTCGACATCGCGATCCTCAATGTCCTGCTTGTCGTCACTGGGACAAACAGGACACCAAAAAATCTTCTAATCATATTTCAAACGAGGCTCTTTTATGATCACTGTTTTTATTAACGGTCACGCCACTCAAGTCGACCCGAAGCATACTTTACAAGATATTTTGCTACTGGTTACACAACAATCTTCGCAACAGTCGCAACAGTCGCAACAGTCGCAACAGTCGCAACAGTCGCAACAGTCGCACAAATCTTTGGAACAGCCCCTTAGACAAGTGCAACCGTCAAATAGCTCACAACATCAATTTGATTTAAGCGCCATTGCGGTTGCCCATAATCAACATATTGTGCCCAAAAGTCAGTGGCCGCAGCTTATGTGTAATGAAAATGATCAGATTGAATTATACAACGCGGTAGCAGGGGGCTAACACATGTTAAACATTGCAGGACATAATTTTTCATCACGTTTATTTAGCGGTACAGGCAAGTTTTCTAATAGCCAGACAATGTTAGACGCTATAAAAGCATCGGGCACTGAACTAGTGACCTTAGCGATTAAACGTATTGATATCAAACAAGGCACTGATAACTTAATGGCACCGCTGAGTAATTTGGGTGTTAAATTATTACCCAATACTTCTGGCGCGCGTACTGCACAAGAAGCTATTTTTGCTGCTCAACTGGCTAAAGAAATGTTTAATACCCACTGGATAAAATTAGAAATCCATCCAGATCCCAAATATTTGATGCCCGATCCTATCGAAACCCTTGCAGCAGCAGAAGCTTTAGTAAAACTAGGTTTTGTAGTCTTACCTTATGTGCATGCTGACCCAGTATTGTGCCGCCGATTGGAAGAGGTAGGCTGCGCAGCGGTCATGCCATTAGCCAGTCCTATCGGCAGCAATCAAGGTCTGCTCACAAAAGAATTTTTACAGATCATTATAGAACAGGCGACCGTGCCTGTAGTGATTGACGCTGGAATTGGCTGCCCATCAGATGCCACGTTGGTCATGGAATTAGGCGCCGATGCAGTGCTAGTGAACACCGCTATTGCATCAAGTCAGCGACCTTTAGCAATGGCGGAATGCTTTCGTCAGGCTGTCATTACTGGTCGTCAGGCGTATCAAGCTGGCTTAGGCAAGGTCTCTAAAAATGCAAACAATACCAGCCCCCTTACGGGATTTTTACATGAGCTTCGTTGATATCTTTGCTGCTTTGGATCGTGACCACTTGCTTATGTCTTTATATAGCACAACGAGCGCTGATGTAGAGCGTATCTTGCAACAACCAAGCGAACAAACAAGAGGTGATGTGAATGCTTTGATGGCAATGTTATCACCTGCAGCAGAGCCCTATCTTGAACAAATGGCGCAACAAGCCAGCAATCTAACCAAGCAACGATTTGGCCACAACATTAGCTTGTTTATTCCCATGTACCTGTCAAACCTATGTGCTAACGAGTGCGATTACTGCGGTTTTACGATGAGCAATAAAATAAAACGCAAAATACTCAATAAACAAGAAATACAGCAAGAAATAGATATTGTAAAAAGCTTTGGATTTGATGCCATATTGTTGGTGACTGGCGAACACGAAACAAAAGTAGGCGTGGATTATTTTGCTGAAGTACTGCCACATATGAAGCAACACTTCAGCCACGTTTCTTTAGAAGTGCAGCCACTGCAAACTGATGAATACAAACGGCTGGTTAATCTAGGATTAGATGCCGTGATGCTTTACCAAGAAACGTATCAACCCAGTACTTACGCCAAGCACCATACCCGGGGTAAGAAAAAAGACTTTATTCAGCGGTTAAACAGCCCCGACCGACTAGGGCAGGCAGGTGTTGATAAAATTGGCCTAGGTGTTCTTTTGGGTCTAGATGAATGGCGCTTAGATGCTTTGCTGATGGGTCACCATCTAGCCTATTTAGAAAATCGCTACTGGCGCAGTAAATTCAGTGTTTCACTGCCGCGCTTGCGTCCGTGTACAGGTGGAATTGAGCCTAAATCGGCTATCGCTGATAAAGGGCTAGTACAGCTGGTTTGCGCATTTAGATTATTTAGTGAACAGCTAGAAATAAGCTTATCTACCCGTGAAAGTAGTCAATTTCGTAATAATATTTTGCCTTTGGGCATTACTCATATGAGTGCAGCTAGCTCAACACAACCAGGTGGCTATGCTAATCCAGACAGTCAGTTAGACCAGTTTGAAATCAGTGATAAGCGTTCGGTCGAAGAGGTCATTTTGGCGATACAAGCCAAAGGTTATACCCCAGTTTTCAAAGACTGGGAGGCTAATTGGACGGCTAGCTGAATATGAAATACGCTTTTTTAGAAGCGAATAACTAGTAAATAAGAAAGTAAACAGAGGTACTTATGCAACAATCTTCAATGTTAATCAAAGACCAACTTGTGCTCGTTACCGGTGGTGCCCGTGGTCTTGGTGAACACATAACACGGGCTTTTTTAAGTCAAGGCGCTAAAGTTGTGATTAATTATAATAACAGCATTCAAGCAGCCCATTCATTAGCTGCACAGTTCCCTGAGTATACGTTAGCGCTTCAGGCTGATGTAACTGACCCCATAGCGGTACAAACATTATTTGCTGAGGCAAAAGCGCACTTTGGGCAAGCTATTACCACGGTGATCAATAATGCGCTTCCATCTTTTTCTTTTAATGGTGATGCACGTCAACATGCAGGTGAAATTAGTTGGGACAGTATTCACTTTCAGCTTGAGGGTGTGGTGAAAGGCGCACTCAATACAACGCAGGCAGCGTTGCCCGATATGCGTAAAGCGGGCTTTGGTCGTATTATTAATGTGGGTACTAATTTATTTCAAAACCCTGTGGTGCCTTATCATGACTACACGGCCGCAAAAGCTGCCTTGCTATCACTTACTAGAACTTTGTCGCAAGATTTAGGTCCAGATCAAATTACTGTCAACATGATCTCGGGTGGTCTATTACGCACCACTGATGCGTCAGCAGCAACACCTGAAGAGGTGTTTGACTATATTGCTGATAATACCCCACTTCGACGTGTCACTACCCCTGCTGAATTTGCCGATGCGACATTATTTTTTGCCTCTACGTGGTCTCGCTCGATTACCGGACAAAACTTAGTCGTTGACGGTGGCTTGGTGAAAAACTAATGGTAAAACCCAATAAAAATACACGCATGATGCACCTTAACCTGTTTATGTTTGGCTGTGGTCATCATAAAGCTGCTTGGCGACATCCCAATTCATCGGTAGAGCGCCTTGGTGATATTGGCTATTACGAACAATTAGCTCAAACCGCTGAACGCGGAAAATTCGATGCTGTATTTTTTGCAGATGGTCAATCAGCAGGTAACGTCTCTGATGGCAGCTGGTGGTTTCTTGAACCGCTTACCGCCTTGGCAGCCATAAGCCGAGCGACAAGCAAAATTGGATTAATAAGTACTGTTTCTAGTACCTTTTATACGCCATTTCATGCTGCCAGAATGTTAGCCTCTCTTGACCATATATCCGGTGGACGCATTGGTTGGAACCTAGTCACGTCTATGTTTGATGATGAAGCACGTAATCATAACTATGTAGCTATGCCTGCGCATGCTGAGCGTTACCGCCGCGCTGATGAGTTTGCCGATGCAGTACTAAAACTCTGGGATTCTTGGCAAGTGGATGCGTTAAGTTTTGATAGAGCAGGGCATTACGCTGATCCTGATAAAGTGCAGCCTGTTCATCATAAAGGTGAGTTTTTTTCAGTGCAAGGCCCATTGAATGTGCCGCGGCCTCCACAAGGACACCCCGTATTGTTTCAAGCAGGATCATCTGAGCAAGGCAGGACGTTAGCTGCTAATCGAGCCGAAGCCATCTATGCTGTGGCGTATGATTTGCCCGCTGCACAAGCTTATTATCGCGATATAAAACAACGTGTAATGGCTAACGGTCGTGATGTTGACGTGCCGATAATGCCTGGATTAGTGACTTATGTGGCCGCAACAGAGCAAGAAGCTAAGGCTAAACAACGCGAGCTTGATATGTTGTTGCCAGTAGAGGCATCCCTACGCGAACTTGGCCTTTTTATTGAACAAGATTGTATGCATTGGGACTTAGATGCTGCGGTTCCCGCGTTACCGTCTTTGGATACATTTACTGGGCCAAAAGGCCGCTACAGTACTATTTTACGTATTATTGAAACTGAGCAACCCAGCGTAAGACAGCTATTAGGTCGATTAGCCGCGGGAGGTGGGCATTGCACTATGGTAGGTACGCCACAACAAATCGCTGACAAAATGGAACTTTGGTTTCGAAATGATGGCGCAGACGGTTTTAATTTGATGCCACCATCACAGCCCGAGAGCATTAATGATTTTGTCGAGCTAGTAGTGCCTATTTTACAGCAGCGTGGGCTGTTTCGATATGATTACACAAGCGATAACTTACGTGAGCATTTAGGCTTAGCCATTCCTAAATAAGTTTTCCTGATTACCCATGAGCCTCAGCCATCTTAAGGAGCCGACATGGCATTGGCGGTGTTCTCAACGCGATATACATAAATCGGGGAAGTAATTCACCAAGCTCAAAGCGGCGATTGAAACGATAACAAAACTCTGCAAGATAACGCGGCAAGTGCTTAGGGTTAATTGAATGATACGCTCCATGCATGGATGTTTTGACATTTCCAATCATTGTATTTACCCATTTGAAGGCTTCAATCTCAACACAGCTTGGGCCTCCACCAGTTACCACTTTTAGATGCTCGCATTGAGCATCCTTTACCGCACTAAAACAAGCTAAACCATCAGAAATGACAGTGCTTCCCGCACTAAGGTGGTGTTTTGCCCAGAGACTTATCTCTTCGAGTTTGAAGCCTTTAACCACACTCATGTGCATACTGACAGGATTGCCATCGTCGTTTAATGCTATCGCTACTACGAAAGGTGTTTTGTTCGATGAGCCTCGCCCTCTTTTTCCTCCCCGCTGCTCACCCCCCCAATAAACATCATCAATCTGAACCAAACCTGATAATGGTGTTTTATCATCACGCTCTTTCATTGCCTGCATGACTTTATGCTTAACTGACCATGCAGTGTTGTACGAGACACCTAACTGGCGTTTCAAAGCGAGTGACGACAACCCAGTTTTAGATTGAGTGAGCAAATAAATAGCCAAAAACCACGTTTTCAAAGGGAGCTTTGTACCAGAAAATAACGTGTTACTAATGAGTGACGTCTGATGATGGCACTTGTTGCATTGATACAATGCTCGACTTTTAAGTGCACAAAAGGATGACGAGCTGCATTGAGGACAAACAAAGCCTTCTGGCCATTTCCAGTTGAACAGGGCCTCTGCGCATTGTTCTTCTGAGCCATAGTCCCTGAAAAGTTCGGATAAGCTGTACCCTTTTTGAAATTGAACTTTATTTTTAGCCATGATCCACTCACAAATAACTGTTGTTATATGGCTGTGTTGCAGTTCAGTGTGGGTATTGAAGCTCCATATTATAATGCCTCTTTT
>Ga0222645_100563_pt1 | contig 20231 bp, 16 predicted proteins | sample AntAcemetagen292_FD_179881 | JGI IMG/M metagenome (GOLD analysis project Ga0222645, IMG submission 179881) | Saline water microbial communities from Ace Lake, Antarctica - #292 | ecosystem: Environmental > Aquatic > Non-marine Saline and Alkaline > Saline | place: Antarctica: Ace Lake | collected...
CTGGACGTTATCAATCTGCGACCCGCCGTTCGCGCCGTTGTTGTCGCGCGCCAACACGTACACGTCGTAATCCGTGGCCTCCAAAAGGTTGGATGAGCTCACGCCGACGGTCTTTTGCAGCGCCCCTGCGTCCACGGAGACCCCGGCAACGGTGCTGTACTCAAGCTTGTCGGCGTTGGTGCCATCCGCCATCTCGGTTAGCGTCGGCGCCGTGCTTCCGCTCGGCACCACCATCCAGTGGAACAACCCCGGTTCGTTCAGCTCCACAACGAGGTTGAAGCCTGTTGTCTTGATCTCGGTGACTTTGGGGAACCCTGCCACGAACGTGGGCGGCGTGTCGTCCGCGGTGGTTAAGGCCAAATCCGTCACCGCGGCTTGAAGGTTGGGTGTGGCCTCCGCGTCTTCCGCCACGAGAAACACGCTTAACACTTGATTCTCGCTCAAACCGGAGATGGATGCCGTGGCGAGCGTGTCCGCGGTGACCGTGATTTCGCCCTTCTGCAAGATAGTGACGCTCCCGTACGCCGAGGCGTACTGGCTCTTGAGCTGCGCCGGGGTCGGCGGCGTCGGGGACGAACCCGCCACGACGTAGTAAAAAACCTTACCGGCTTCGCTCGATTTAACTTCCAAATCAAACCCTGACCCGTCCACGGACGTCACCGCGGGGTATCCGGGGGAGAAGTTGGGAGGCGTGCTGTCCGCCACCGCCGCGCTGATAAGCGCGAGCGCGAGCAAAGCGCCCAGGGTTCGCGCCACGTAACCCATCGTATCACGCCGGCCTCGAGCCTTGACGAGAAAGCGTCGTCGGATGTGTCAAATGTGCCCGAGGTGCGTAAAGTCGAAACACGCCCACGAACGGTGTCTCCAGACACCGTTCCACGCGACGACCCTGGAGTTCCACGACCTCACTCCGGCGTCGTATCGCCCGGTGGGTACGAGCCGCGTTGGCTCGCGCGACCGCGTGTGACCCTCACGTCGGCCGACTAGCGAAGCCCGTTTGCGATTTTGAAGTCGTTGTTGACATAGAAAAAAGTGCAGCACGCGCTGAGAAGTAGAAGTTCACTTTTTCTTATACAAAGGTCTCTGCAGCCTGCTAGCTACGCGCCGTTCCTCCCCGCCCGTTTGGGTGCTCCGAACCCCCACTCGCCCCGCTGCCTTACCAGTCATCGTCGTCCATGATGTTCCTTCTTTTCATTTCGATTTTCGGTCCGCCGCGCCCGCCGCCGCCGCCGTCGCCGCAGTTGATCTGCTCCAGCATCTTGATCAAGGAGTCTTCAGTCACCTTCCCCCCCAGCTGCCCTCGCTGCGCCGCCTGTAGAATCATGTTCTCCAGCGCTTGCGCTTTTTCCGGTTTCACAATCGCGATGCGCGACAGCCGTTCCCGCGCCTTGGGGTCCATCAAAGAAGCGAGGGCCATACCCCGGTTCTCCGCCTGCTGCTCCGCCTTTGCGTTTTGCTGCTCCTGCTCCTCCGCGCTCCCGGGCATGCCCCCGGGCTGGCCCCCAAGCTCGGCGAGGCGCTTCTGCTTGATTGCCTCGAGGTTCGGATCCTGCGATGGGGTTGGGGGTAGGAAGTCAGGCGACGTTAAAGGGCAAAGAAGGACAGTGGGGGTCAACGAAGCAGGGGACGCACCATGATGGTCGCGCGCCGACGAAAGTGGATGGAGATCTGCTTGACCATTTCGCTGTGGTTTTGGAACCCCTTTTATTTTGCCGTGCCCACTTCGTGACTCGGTTTCGCGTCTCGCCCCGCACCTCATCACTTAGCAAACGCGCGTTCGCGATGACCTCAGCGGCGATGATGCGGCACGCGATGCGGGACGAGACCACCACCCGGCACCACTCCCTGTTCGCGTTCTCCCCAGAACGCGTGCTCGGGTTGAAACGCGTCGCCGAGGTAGGGGTCGCGTTGTTTTGCCACCCGATATCGGATCCGGTCGTCTTCTCGAATCGTCACCCGCCGTGACGAACCACCACCGACGCGCGCTCCTCTCCACATCCAACACGTCGCCGTTCCAAAAAACGCTGACATCCCCATACCCCACCACTAACTACCTCTCATCACAGCGGAACTCGGCGGAAGAAGCCGGGCTGGAGCGCTTGGCGAAAACCCCGAGGACCGCGCGGAAGACGGTGCGTGAACCCCGACACAATCCAATCACATCCGCTTTTTGTGCACGGCACGCGTCGTCCGTCCGTTCCACGACCCGTCCCACTCGTGTCACAACCAGCACACCCCCGAAACCCAATTGACTTTAGACCTTAAAACTCCCTCCAACCCTCAGCGGCCTGGCGAAAACGACGACGAGGACGATGAGGTACGCGACCGCCTAAAGTCGACCGTATCGGGTCGGAACGTTTTCGTCTTTTCGACGCATCAAACCGGATGAAGGAACCCCCTTCCTCGTTTTTGGAAACTGACAAAACGCCCCGATCGATCCTCACTTTTTTGCAAACCGCAGTCCATGCGGTACCCCCTCCGCAGCAGGACCCCGATTTCGGGCATGAAACGATTGGGGCTTTACGTACCTCCACAGGCGGTACGTTGGATCGTGATGACACTGTTTGCCTATAGTCCTAAACTCCCGACAACACCGCACGAGTTCGCGTGCGACGCCGCGAAAACAGCACATCCATCATCTGTCGTTTTCTCCCTCTCCCCACGTGTGAGATCGATTTCGATATTGAAAATCTGCCAACAGTCGAAAAGAAAACCGAAACGCTTTTTGTTTTCGACTTTCCCAAAACGCTTTCTTTCCTGACCCGTACGTATCTCCGTCCCTCGCTTCACAGCGCGCGGAGGCTTTAAAGCGCGCGTCCATGTCGACCGAGCTCTCCGCGCCGCGACATTTCACGGGTTTGGAGAACGAAACCCCCGCCCGAGTGGTGGCGTTTACCCTGCCCGCGCCGAAGTCGTTCGGCGGTTTCTCCGTGAAACGCAAATCACTCACCCCGATGAAACCAATCACGAGCGTTTTGAAAAAACCGGAACCGCTCGCGGTGCTTTGCCGCGACGCCGCCAGGAATTCAGGAATCGTGACGCGCATGGAAGCCACAGCCGCGGACACGGAACGCATGCCCCCGCCCGCCACGCGAGTCTCCGCCACGCGGCGAGGCTCACGGTCGCGAGGTGGACGGGGACGGGGAGGAGTCAAGGTTGTGATCGTGCCGCCGAGACAATAGCCGCCGAGACGTTACTAGGCACGGTGCGGTCGGTGCTATTGGGACTCACGCTGCAAGGAAAACGCGGGCGAGGATAGAGGAATACGGGAAAGGTGATACAGGGACATCACGAAGGGACATCACGAAGGGACGTGGGACGTTTTGAGTGTGTGCGATGTTACGGGTGGAGGGTGGACGGACCGGGACGGCCGGGTCGGAGAGAACGTTCACATGTTTTATGAACAACAAACAAGTCTCCCAAGTCCCAGGTCGGTGACGTAACTTCCTTCACTTCACTCCACGCACGATCGTACGTAACTTACTCCACGTACGGCCGTACGTAACTCGTACTTCACTTCACTCCACCAGGTCGTACGCCCGCGCCGCGAAGCGAAGCGCGACGCCGACGTCGGCCCCCTGCGCGTTTTGCGCGTACTTGGAAATCGACGGGAACGGCTCGACGTCCACGAGCCACGGTTGTTTAAATTCATCCAGCACAAACACAAGCTCCACGAGCTTGGGTAACCGGGACCGGCGCCACGCCGTGTACGCGCAGAACTCGCCAACTGGGGTCTGGTAGATTTTCTCCGCGAGGGTGAAATATTTGCACGCCTTTCGGTGCGCTTCGGTTCGTACCGCGTGCCAGTCCACCGAATCAACAGAAGCGGCCGTTTCGCGGGCCGTTTCAGAACCGGGTGTTACTTTTTCGTCGCACGTTACGCCGAACCCAACACCCGTTGCGGTGGCCCACGCGTCCGCGTCCGCCGGGCCGGAACAGTCCACGATGAAATCGTCGTCGCGCGAGGACTTCGCCGATTCGCCGAATTCGTTTTCGCTCGTCGCGTCGAAACCACGCGCGCTTCGAATCACGAACCCGTCGGACACGCTGCATGCGAATTTCTTACCGCCTGTGTTGTCCGTTTTCGTTGTTGATTCGTCATCCTCGACGCCCGTGATTTTTGCGAAAAAGCGCACGGTGACCTCCCGCCCTCCCCGAGTTTTGGGCCCTGAAACGAACCGCTGCACCGTGGCGGTTTCCGGGCGCGCGCTCGCGGTGACCAGGGCGACGCTGAGTTCCGCAGAACTGGTGGCTTTGAAAACCCGCGGCGCGCGTTTGTCGCCCTCGAACGCGTGCCGGAACGCCTTTAGGATCCAAACATGGTTTCCGCCTGACTCGTTTGTTTCATCGCTTGCGTAGGACACGCCAGAAGCGATTACGTCCGTACTGTTTGCCCATGCACCATTGCGGAAACGCACCACACACGGTGCGACGTCGCGGCACCGGGCGTCGCGCAACAACGCGGCGACGACGTTTTTCCGCGCCGCGCGTTCGAACTGCGGCGGTTGGAACGAAACGTTCAGGGCTTCGATTTGCGAGGCTATTTCGATTGGGTGCTTCACGAAGGCATCGCGAGCCGCGGCGCGTTTCGCCAAGCGCGCTGTGTCGTCCTCGTCCCCCATTTCAAACGCCACGGCGGAGAAAAGCGTGGACGCGATGAACCCGCCTGGCACGAGTAACGCCGAAAGTGTCAGTCGGTCGTGATGTTCGTAACTTGCATGAGCAAACAGTGCACTTGTGATGTATGTTGTGCACTTCCTTTTAAGGAGTGGACGTCAAGTAGGGGCTGTTTTCAGGGAGGCGGAACGTGGTGATTGGGAAAGCCCCGCACCTCCCATCTGCGCGGCGCTCGTGTACAAACTCGCGGGCTCCGCGACGTGCCCCCTGATGTGCACCAGATAGCCGAGCGTGACCATGACACCCGGGTCAGACCGAGGTTTAAGCCACTTCGCCTCCGGGCCGCCCGCGATTGCGGCGCGCAGAGACGCCACGGCGTCGGTGAGAAACCCGCGGCGGGTCAAGTGCCTGGCGAACGCGCACCAGCACTCGGGTGAATCGGGGTTGGACGCCACGCCGATAGTAAGCGCCATCTCGGCTTCTGATTCAGAAGGAGACGGCGCGGCCGTGTTTTCGTTACCCGAATCAGGCTGAGGTACCAACCGCGCAGCGATCGCGGCGTCACCCCGTGTGCGGTCGCCGCCCTCTTCCGTCATCTCCAAACACGTCGCTAAAAAATCGGCGCCGCGCGCGAACCCCGGCGCGCGGTCCACGCACTTGCGATTGGAAAAGAAAAAGGTCAGTCTTGAGTCTCGAGTAATAGGTATGAGGTATGGGTGTACTGTAGTATTGTATGCACTGTAGTCGACCAGGGACAGTAAACAGTGCACTTGTGATGTATGTAGCAGTTGACAGTACTGGTAAGTGTTACTAGTAGTGTACACTACTACATACATCACGAGTAGTGCACTCAACCCGTCACAGAGGGGCGGTAGCTTTGGAAAGGCCCAATACGTACCATGCGTCCGTACGTGACCGCGCCGATGACGTCGCCGTCCCTTAGACTTAACATCGCGGCTTGAAACGATGCGTCCGCGTTTTCAGGCTCGATTGAAAGCAGCGCGTTCAAAAGCGAAAGCGCGACTCTGGCGTTCGGGCCTTTGGGTTTTTTACCGAACGTTTTTTTGCCGTTTTTGGTGGATTCTTCTTCGGGTGCCGTTTCGGCCGGCGCGTCATCCCGGACAGCGTTCGTACCGGCGCGCGTCTCATCGGTGTCATTCTTCTCCTCGTCGAATTTCTTCTCCTTTTCGGTGTCTTCCCTCTCCTTTCCGGTTTCTCCCTTCTCCTCTTTCATCTCCGCCCTCGCGTCTAAAAACAGCTTCTCGATATCCTTCATCAGCGCACGCGCCCGCGGGTCCCGTTCCCGGTCCTCCGCCTCGGCGTTGAGTTTATTGATGTTCGCGTCGCTTGTGGCTTCCTTTTTGCCCTCGCTTTCGGTCACCGCCGCGGCGCGCGCGTCGCGAAGAGCAGTCTCTTGATGATCCAGAACGGACGCGTCCGTTGCGGCGCGCGAGGCGGCGGCAAGACGAAGCGTAAGGAGAGACGGACAGTGAAAAGTGGACTCATTTGTATTGCCTTGTGCAGTATTTTCAGTGTTTGCAGTGCTCGCGCGTTCCGCGTCGATTGCGTCGGCGTAGGCGGTTCGCGCCTCGGCGAACCGGCGCGACGCGAACAACGCTTCGCCTTTTCTGAAGTGCGCCTTTTCCCACCCCGGCCGTGTCGCGACGCACTGTTCCGCGGCACGCAGCGCGCCAAACGAGTCGCCACTTAGGAGAAGCGCGGCGGAGTGGTTGCTGTGCAAACCGGCTAAAATTTCGGTGTGCCTTTCAGGAAGCGGTGTTGGTGCTTTTTCCACAACCGCAATCGCGGAACAGAAGTGCACCGCGGCGGCGTGATACGACCCGCGACCGAAAGCCTCTGTGCCCGCCAGTTTCATGTCGGGCCAATTCGTTTGGTGTGTCACACGTTGGTCCGCGGAGGCAGTGCGAATACAATCAACCGGGATATCGGACCCTTGCTGCGTTGGAGTCACTGGGGCGATCTGCAAAGGTGTCGCGTCGTCGACCTGAACAACCTCTGATGGCGCGACAGATTCAATGTGAGATTCGGCCGGAGGTTTCGCCTCGGGCACCAGCGCGCGTCGCGTGCGTTCCAAAGTCCGCACCACGTCGTCGTCCGTGATGGTTTCGGCGAAGTGATCCGCGAGCGCGCCGTTTCGGCGCTCCCATCCGTACATCGCACGAAACAGCGGACGCACGCGTGGTCGAAGTGTGCGTGCTCGCGGACGCATCCGACGGGACTCGGCGGCAAACGAAAATAGGAGCGTTTTTTCTCGATCGTGCCGAAACGCTTCGCCTCCCCCGAAACGAAAAGGACTTGCTTGAGTGCCCATTTTTTTTGTTGACCTCGGGTGCTCGGGATGTAGATCGACGTCCAGATCGCCACCACCCACCACGAAGCTGCCACATCGAGTAACGCAACCGACGCCGGTGTGTGGTGTTGCCGTGTGCCGTTTGCGAGACTTCACGCACACGCGTGTTTCTCGGTATGGCGTTGCGCCTGAAGAACGGCGGCCCCCTCCCCAAGGTTGGCGATCGTCTGGCGGTGGGCACGTGCGACGTTTCCGGCGCGGGCGTGAGGGCGCTTCTTGGTTTCGTACCCGCGGACGGCGTTCACGCGGTGGTGCACGACCTGGAGCTCGTGTCCCTGGCGCCTGCCTTGAGCGACGACTCGGATGTTGGTGCTGTCTTCGTGACCGATCACGACACCACGGTGCCGACCGCGCCATCCGTGTCCCTGGTGACACTGGGTGACACGCTAAGCCTTTTGATTGTGAACCAACAAGTGCGCCCGGCGGACGAAGCCGCGGTCGCCGCGGCGGTGTACTCGATGGCCACCGATGCGGGGTGCGGGCGCGTGTTCATTCTAGGTGCGCTGAGGTTGGACGAGAAACGTGGCGGTGTGTCTGGAGGGGCGAACGACGCTTTGGTGTTGGAATTTGGCGACGCCGCGACTGAAAAAGAAACAAACGAATCGGATTCGCGAACTATTCGCGACGGAACTTTGGCCGCGCTGACGCACGTCATGCGCGCCACGTCCACGCCCACGACGTGTGTGTTCGTGGGAGGGCATAGAGTGGTTGGACTAGGGGGAGACGAAGAATCGGAATCGGAAAAGGAAGCCGCTGAGACGGCGCGGGTTTTGGGGACGCTCGCGGCTGAAAAAATAAACAACGCGGGGGGGGCGCCCGTCGTGCGTTTCGACGCGACCGTCGCTAGCACGTACCGCGCGTCACGCGCGTGGCGCGCCACAACGGGTGCGCCCGAAAACACGGATAGGATGTACACGTGAACGCGGGAAGCTGTTCGGTTTCGTGCTTGCTATTTTTGACTATTCTACACGAGTTCGCTTCGCTCTGCTATCACACCGAGTGTTCAGGACAACACACCCCCTTTCGATTCACACTGTTTCGCACTTCCGTATCTAGACCACAAGGTCACACCTCCCATCTCCGCAGTTCCTCGGAATCCGCGGCGGACCACTCCGAGTCCGATTCCGATTCCGGGTCGTCGTCCGCTATTGTAAATCGCCGCGAGCCGCCGCCGTCGACCCGTCGCGCCGACGGCGCGTGGTGAAGCTCGCCCAAAGTATCGACGTCTCCCAACAAAAAAGCACGGTCCAGCGCCATCACCACCCTCGGATCGATGGAGGGGAGACCCACAATACGTCGCCGTGCATCCCTCGCGCGCGTGTACTCCACGCTTTGGAGGTCTAACGACTCAAGACGTGCGGACACCTCCCCGAGCGATTCACCGGACAAATTCGCGTTTGTCGCCGCATCGGAAAAACGCGGTATCCGCGAATCGTCGCAAAACGTCTCCACGATTTCCCCATCCGCCGCGAACGTTTCCGAGACGGGTTCCTCTTCTAAATGTGTGTCCGAACACATACTTGCCCTTTCCCCAAACACGGTAAGCACTTCCGTTTGCCCCCACCACGAAAAGCTTTTTGAGTTCGGTTGCAGTTCCGCTAATCGCCACGGCGCGGCGTCATCGCTCGGAGTCGGCGCCGAACCAAACGCGTCCGAAGCTTCCCGAGGCTCTGCATGTTTGGGTGCGGGCAGTATTTGTACACCTTCTAATGTACTTGGGTCCCCTTTGTCTTGATTTCGACTCCCACTGGGGAACGCGCATTGTTTACCGCGCGCGCGAAGGTGCGGCTGTACCCGTCGCCATTCCCTGGCCTGCACCGAAACAGGTCGCGTGGTTTGCCGGTCCGCGTGGACACGTTTAGGGTTACTTTGGTTTTTGTTTCGCGCGACTTCGCGGTTCGACGTGCCATCTGGCTCACCTCCGGACCCGTGCCCGTCGCCATCGCCGTACACCGCGTCCTCGAACGTCTCCAACGCCAAACGCAAACGCGCGCCGTCCGTGATTTCCAAGTCGTGCCCGAAATCGCGAGGCGAGTCGTCGTTAATCTCGTCAAACACGTGCGCCCCGCTCGGACCCGGGTCATCGTCAATCAGCGTCTCGAGCCGCAGGTCGGCCATGGCCGCGAAGTCAGGCTCAGAGCCGAACGACCGACCATCGTCGTCGCTCGACTCTGACGCCATCAGCGACGCGCCGCGCGCGAAGAACAGTGGAGAAGGAAAGCGTTGGTTTTCGAGGTGATGAGAGAGCGAAACTCGTTTGGATTTTTTCTGCTAATCCGAAACAAGACGTCACCTCAAAAATGTACGACTCCGTCTTCGCAAGTCGTGGCGCTTGGAGCGCAGAAGTAAGTGCGCGCGGAGGCGAATAATGTGGGAAGATACGCGGTGATGGTACGGAAGGCAGAAACACCAGTGCAGGGAGTGCAACCCGTGCCCCCACGGCAAGGTGAAAAACAACTGCGCGGAGTGCAACCCCTACCCCCACGGGAAGCTGAAAAACGACTGCGCGGAGTGTAACCCCTGCCCTCACGGGAAGGTGAAACGCAGTTGCGTGGTGTGCACCCCCTGCCCCCACGGGAAGCGGAAAAGCATGTGCGAGAAGTGCAACCCCTGCCCTCATGGGAAGGTGAAACACAGCTGCGTGGCGTGCAACCTCTGCCCGCACGGCAAGCTGAAACACAGCTGCGCGGAGTGCAACGCCTGCCCCCACGGGAAGCTGAAAAACAGGTGCGCGGTATGCGACCCCTGCCCTCACGGCAAGGTGAAACGCAGCTGCGTGGAGTGCAATCCCTGCCCTCACGGCAAGCTGAAATTCAACTGCGCGGCGTGCAACCCTTGCCCGCACGACAAGCTGAAACACCGCTGCGCTGCGTGTAAGTCAGCACGCTCGGATTCGCCGAGTTCAAAGAAGCGAGTTAAGCGCGAGCCGGAGAGTTCGCCGGAGATCAAGCTCGAGCCCGAGATCAAGCAAGAGCCGTTCACTATTCGCGGCTACTGCGGCCTAGACAAGTAACCATCGGTGTGCTTCGAAGCGTGTTTGTATTTTGACATTCGCTACCGTACTTTCTCATCAAATGATTCGAACACTACTCCGCTCACGACGTCGCTACTGCGCCGGCGGCGGCGGCGGCCACGGCTGTCCCGGTGGCCAGTTCTGCGGCGGCGGCGCGGGGACGTGGAACCCCGTCGGGGGCATCATCACCATCCCGGGAGGCATCATCATCCCCGGAACTTGGCCGAGACCGGGCATGCCATGCTGCCCTGCCATCATCCCCGGATGTCCGTGCATCATTTGCATAGGCATCATCTGGTGCGCGCCGTGTGGCCCCGGACCCGGACCCGGCCCATGGCCCATCATGGGCTGGCCGTGGGCGTTGAGCGGGACCATGTGCGCCCCTGCCTGGTGCTGGTGCTGTGGAGGAGGCTGGAACGTGCTTTGCGTTCCTGAGTTATAACCAAGGGAAGGCGCGGCGCCCACGTTCATGTACGCCATCTGCATCGCGGGCGGGTGTTGCGGCTGAAACCCGCGACCTCCCGGAGTCGGCCCGGAGCCGTACCCGGCCATGTTTTTTTCTTGAGTCATAGACGGTCGATCCATGCCCCGGCCGCCGTATCCTCGCCCGCCGCCGTTCCGGGCCCCGGGGCCGCTGCTACCGAACCCGCCCGCCGCCGCAGCCGCAGCCGCGAGCCCGCCATCCCGAACGAGCCCGGATGGGTTCTCCGCCTCGCCCTCCGCGCCGCGTTTTTTTTGCTTGCGCTTCTTCTTCGCCTCCGCCTCCAGTTCGTCGTCGCTGAACTCGTCGTCGTCCTCAACCTCCTCGTCGTTCTGCCCCGAGTTGTCGTACCCCTTGGTGTGCATTCCCTTGGTTTGAAGCAGCACTACGCGGTTCTCCACGGCGAAGACCAGCATGCCGACTTTGACGGCGAGCTTGCCTTGCGAAGACGCGCCGACGGAGGGAACACCCGGGGGTGTTTTTTCGTGTGATTCGTCGTCCACTGAGGTTGGACCTTCGCCGCTCTCCGCATGCGCGGTGGGTACCCTCAGGGCGTACAGAGGCGCGGAGACTGGGCCAAACACCTCTTCAATCGCGCCCATGCCTTGCCTCGTTTGCAAACAAAGCACGGACGATTCGTCCATCGGGGCCGTGTTCAAACGCGACTGCACCACCACCACGTCGCCCACCACGGAAACGATCGCGCCGATTTGCACCAAGACTTCATCTGCGCCGACCGCCGGCGGCGCCGGCGCGCTCGGGACCTCGCTTTGCGTGATTTCGTTTTTCGTCCTCGGAGGCTCGGCGTGTGCGGCGTCGTCGTCGCTACCGTCGTCGCTCTTCACGCCGTTTTTAATGTCCTCGAGCCACTTCGGCATGTTCTCCATGTCCAGTGTTTCAATCTCATCTTCGTCGCTCGAACTCGACCACTCGGAAGAATCGCTGCCGTCCCGAATCACCCCCGGGATGTGTCGTCTGGTTTCCTCGTCGCTGAACTCGAACTCGCCCCCCGGGGTGTCGCCGGTTCCGTCGCCGCCCGCACCAGGGTCACTCGCGTCGCCCGCACCCGTTTCGTCCTCGGAACCGGAAGCCTCGCCCTCGTCGCTGCCGTCGGCGTCGGCGGCGCGTCCGCCGATCTCGGATTCGGCACCAAACGCGAACGCCGCGGCGACGGCGAGGTCACCCGCCCCGGCTGGCACGGACGCACCGGGCGCAAGAGGCATGGCCATCGCGCAACAGGAGAACGACGGAACGCGGCGAGACGCGCGGGCCGGAAGAAGGCGCGTTCGGACCCAAGCACCGGTGGCCTCGACGCGCGCGATTCCAAATGATTGAAGCACTTTTTACTTTTTGGCCATCCCAAATTTCGCAAGCCCCAGCCGTTGGTGTTCTTCCACACGCGTCGAAAAGGTTGCATCAGCTTCCCCCTGGCGCAGACACAGGACGCGCGGGCACACGCGCTACGACGCACGGCGCCGCCCAACGGACGGTCGCGCTTTGGTGAACGTGCTTGTAAACCACCGCCTGCGTGACCTTCCGTCGGGACGGTTGTGTTCGATCGCGCGGCGTCTTTTGAACCCAAGAAGACAGCAACGCCGAGTCACTGTTTCTCATCCTTCCGCGGTGAGACCGGTGAGAGGACCGGCGCGACGGCTTGATCTCGGATCCTTCCCGTGGTGAGAGGCGCGAGTAGTACGTCTCGGTACCAAGCCAGGTCGTGTAAACGCGTTTGCACGTGTCAGCCTGGTCGTTCAAAACACAAACACCATGGCGTTCCCCGGTGCGCACACGCTGCTGGACTACAACGCCCCATTCGACGTGCCGATGCTCGACCAGATCATCACGGCGTTCTACACCCCCGGCGCGGATCCCACGATGGTACGTCCCGATATTTTTTCCGTTGTCCGTTTCGCACACGCCGTACCGCGGAAACACGGTCCACCGCGGTCCACGAAACCACGCGACACAACGCGCGTCGCCAGATCCGAAGACCCACGAGGCGACTTTCGCGATGGGGACGGAAAACCTCGCTCGTACTCGTATGACAATCTAGTCTTTGAAAACGGAAACGCACGTTCTGACGCCATTTGTCTTTTTCATTCCACCCACAGCGCTCCGAAGCGGAGAAGGTGATGACGTCTCTTCAGGAGCACGAGATGATGTGGACGCGGGCGGACGCTATTCTGGAGCAATCCAGCAACCCTAACACCAAGTTCTTCGCGCTTCAGGTGTTGGAGGGTGTGATTAAGTACCGGTGGAACGCGCTTCCCGACGATCAACGCGAGGGGATCAAAAACTTTATCTCTAACTTGATCATCAAGCTCAGCACGGACGCGGTTTCGTTCCGCCGAGACCGCGCGTTTATTAACAAAGTCAACGCGGTGCTCGTGCAGATCCTAAAACACGACTGGCCAGTGCGGTGGGCGTCCTTCGTGCCCGACTTGGTGGGCGCCGCGAAACAAAGCGAAAGCCTTTGCGAGAACTGCATGAACATTTTAAGACTTTTGTCCGAGGAGGTTTTCGATTTCTCGCGAGGCGAACTGACGCAGGCGAAGATCACTGAGTTGAAGAACGCGCTGAACACGGATTTCCCGTTGATTCACGACCTGTGCGAGTTCGTGCTGACGCACTCGCAGAAGAGCGAGCTGATTCAGAAAACCCTGCAAACCCTGCACGCGTTTCTGTCGTGGATCCCGCTGGGGTACATTTTCGAATCCAGCCTGCTTGACACTTTGTTGAAGTTGTCGCCGAATCCCGAGTTCAGGAACGTCGCGTTGCAGTGCCTCGGCGAAATAGGCGGCCTCGCGGTGGAACCAAAGTACGACACGCACTTCGTGACGCTGTACGTCACCGTCATCACGCAGCTGCAAACCATTCTTCCGCGAACGGTGAAGATCGCGGAGGCGTACGCCAACGGCAGCGACGACGAACAGGCGTACATCCAGAACCTCGCGATATTTCTGACGCAGTTCTTCAAGCACCACATCGCGCTCTTGGAAACCACCCCCGAGAACCAGCAACACCTGCTCGTGGGTGTGGAGTACCTCCTGAACATCTCGTACACGGACGAACCCGAGGTGTTCAAGGTGTGTCTCGATTACTGGCACGTGTTGGTGTGCGACTTGTACCAGAGCGACGGGGACGCCAACGCGGGCGGGGGCGGGGAGTTTTCGTTCGCCCCCGCGGGCAACGGCGGCGGCGGCGGCGGCGGCGGCGGTAGCACGCGGCGCATGATGTACGCCGGGTCCATGTCCCAGCTCCGACTTTTGATGGTGTCGCGCATGGCGAAACCGGAGGAGGTGCTCATCGTGGAGGATGAGAACGGGAACATCGTGAGGGAAACGCTGAAGGACAACGACGTGCTGGTGCAGTACAAAATCATGCGCGAGACGCTGATTTATCTCGCGCACCTTGATCACAAGGACACGGAGACGCAGATGCTGAGCAAGCTTTCCAACCAGCTCAACGGCAAGGAGTACAGCTGGAACGTTTTGAACACGCTTTGCTGGGCGATTGGTTCGATCTCCGGTTCCATGGCGGAGGACCAGGAGAACCGGTTCCTGGTCACCGCGATTCGCGATCTTCTGAACCTGTGCGAAGTCACCCGGGGGAAGGACCATAAAGCCGTCATCGCGTCCAACATCATGTACGTCGTCGGGCAGTACCCGCGGTTTCTGCGTCTGCACTGGAAGTTCCTGAAAACCGTGGTGAATAAGCTGTTCGAGTTCATGCACGAAACCCACCCGGGTGTGCAGGACATGGCGTGCGACACTTTTTTGAAAATCGCAATCAAGTGCAAGCGCAAGTTCGTGATCATGCAGGTTGGCGAGCATGAGCCTTTCGTTGACGAATTACTACGTTCGATCGGCGAGACGATTCGGGATCTGGAACCGCACCAGATCCACACCTTCTACGAAGCTGTGGGGCACATGATCGCCAGCGAGGTGAACCCCGCGAAACGCGAGGAGTACGTCCAGAGGCTGATGGACCCGCCAAACCAAACCTGGAACGCGATCATGGCCACCGCGAAAGCGCAGGGCGCTGATTCTTTGAAACCTCAGGAAGTTATTAAAAACCTGGGGAACATCTTGAAAACAAACACGAGCGCGTGTGTTTCCCTAGGCCAGCCGTTCCAGAACCAGATGAGCAGCATATTCGCCGACGTCCTGAACGTGTACAAGCTTTACAGCGAGTTGATCAGCCAAAGCATCGCGGAGGGCGGTCCGTACGCCAGCCGAACGTCCCTGGTCAAAGCCATGCGCACGGTGAAACGTGAGGTGCTGCGTTTGGTGGAGACGTTCGTGGAGCGGTGCGAGGACCCGCACCTGGTGGCGCAGCAGCTGGTGCCTCCGATGATGGACCCGGTGCTCGGTGATTACGCGCGGAACGTCCCGGACGCGCGGGACGCGGAGGTGCTTTCCCTGTACGCCGCTATTATCAATAAAGTCGAAGGCGCCATGATCGACGAGGTTCCGAAAATTTTCGAAGCCGTGTTTGAGTGCACGCTCCAGATGATCACGGTGAACTTTGAGGACTTCCCCGATCACAGGCTGAAATTCTTCTCGCTGTTAAGGGCTATCACGAACCACTGCTTCCGCGCGCTGTTCACCCTCGCACCAGACCAGCTCAAGCTGGTGGTGGACTCCATTGTCTGGGCGTTCCGGCACACCGAGCGCAACATCGCGGAAACCGGTTTGAACCTTTTGTTGGAGATGACCAAGTTTTTCCAAGTCTCCGAGTTCTGCAACCAGTTCCACCAGTCGTTCTACCTTTCCCTGATTCAAGAGATCTTCGCAGTGATGACGGACGGGTTCCACAAACCAGGGTTCAAGCTGCACGCGCTGCTGTTGCAGAACCTGTTCACCATCGCGGAGAGCGAGTCTCTGAGCGCGCCGCTTTGGGACGTCTCGGCGAAAGGCCCGGGTGGGTACCAAAACAACGCCGCGTTCGTCAAGGAGCACGTGTCCAACCTGCTCACCACCTCGTTTCCCAACATGAGCATCGCGGAAGCCACGGTGCTGGTGCAAGGCATGTTCGACTACAAAAGCGACTTGACTTTGTTCAAGAACCACCTGCGCGATTTCCTGGTGCAAACCAAACAGTTCAAAACAAGCGACAACAGCGCGATGTTCGCGGAGGAACAAGCGGCGCGGCAATCCGCGGAGCGCGCGCGCGTCGACGCGATTCCAGGCATGTTGCCGCCGAATCAAATCGACATGGGCGACGATTGATGTGGCGGAGACTTTGAAATCACAAGAGTACCCGTAGTGCGTTACACTTTACTTTGAGTTATAACCCGTGATACACGTCCACTTTGAGTTTACAACCGGTGACGCCAATGAACTCCTGGACAGGACGTTACCCGCGCTCTCGTCCCTGTGCTAAAATCCCTCACACCTTCGCGGGTTCCCCTCGCGGCTCGCTTTCGGTTTCTTTCTCCGTCGCCGGCGGTACGCGCACGTCCCACTTTTCAATAAGCACCGCCGCCGCCGCGGCGTACGTTTCGTCCTCCGTGTTCGGGAGCATGAGGAAGTCCGCGGCTTCGTCGTCGCGGCCGCTTCGTGTCGCCGCGAGGGCGTACGCGGTGTCGTAGTGGTTCGCCAGAATATCCTCCACGAACAAATCCCAGTTCCCGCTCATTATCCACTGCTCCCACGTTTCCACTTTTGTACGCCCAACCTTTGGAATCAGTTTCTGTATTTTTTCAACCAACCGCGGCGTCTCCGTGGTTTCGAAGTGAGTGTACCCCCCCCGAATCCACCGCACCCGTTCCACCATGGGGACCTCAAGTAACGTCACCGTGCCTCTCCGCATCCCGGCCCACGTGTTTTTCGGAATCTGCACGCGGCCGATCATGGACGATTCGCCTTCGACGAAAATCGGGCGCGAAACGTCGAACGCTCGCGCGATTTCCCACAAACGCGTGTCGAACATTTTCTGCGAAGGCTGCTTGAACTGACTGGACGGGTCCTCGCCAAGCACGCTGCCCCGGTGCTGCGCCATTTCCTCCAAGTCAAGCACCTGCGCGCCCTGTTTCCGGAGCTGCTGCAACATCTTGCCTTTGGCGCACCCGGTTTTCCCCGCGATGAGGTGGTAGTTGAACTGGTCCATGGTTCGCAAGAAATCCAACACCCCGCTCCGGTACCGCTTATACCCGCCCGGTATCAACCCTACCGTGAATCCCACTCTGCTCAGGGTGTGTGCTAGGGACAAACTTCTTTCGCCCCCGCGCCAGCAGTACACCAAAATTTTGGTTTCTTTTTCCTTATCAAGGAAGTGTTGGTCCATTATCACCGATAAGTTCTTCGCGACTAAACTCGCGCCTACTTTCTTGGCTAAGAACGGAGATTCCTGTTTGAATATCGTCCCTACCATCGCTCTTTGCTCATCATCTAAAACCGGGGTGCTTATGCTTCCTGGAATGTGGTCCTCGAGCCACTCGCTCGGCGACCGCACGTCGCAGATAACGTCCCAATCCGCTAAGTTGAAATCGGCGTCGTCGGGGAAAGTTTTGCGAATCCGCGGACCCATGTCCAGGAAATACTCGGGGTACGGACCGTCGCGGCCGCCGTTGCCACGACCTGAATCGTCGTCTTTCGCGCGCGCGCGCACGCTCAGCGCGCGCGCGGCGCGCTTCGGGTCAGTTCCGGACCCGCGGTGCGCCACGGTGCGCCACCCTCGGTCGGCACGTTTAGGGTCGGCACATTTAGCGGCGGCGGCGCAGGGAACCACCCAGTGGCGGGAAGGCGAGGCGCTTTTCGCCGCGCCGGTCGTTCCCGTCGCCAGCGCAGGCGTGACCCGCCTAACCCCAATCGCGCATCGGCGCGAAAGGAGCGCGGCGCGCATGCCGAGAGGTGCAGGCGTCAAGAGGGTGCCGAAGGCTGTGGCCTTTAATCCGGATGACCTCGACGCTTTTCAGTCAAATCGCGATTGGCGTTTTGATGAGAAAACGCTTCGCCTTCTCCCTCTGGGACGACGCGACTACGCATTTCCGCACGCGCCATGGCCCCGGTGACGGTGGCTCAGCTCGGCGCGCTGTTCAGTACGAGCGCGTGCGTCACGAGCGGTGACTCGCCGTCTCGGCGTGTCCTACCCGGGTACACCCAACGACACGGGTGGCGGATCTCGGGACACGCGGATTTCGGGGATGGAGGGTCGTTTCCCGAGCTGGACGTCGTGCAGATGCCAAACGGGTTGGGGTGGGACACGAAGCGGTTCCCGAACGTCACGCCCCTCGCTGCGCTTGATTGCGGGTTCGGCGAGCTCCAAGCCAAAGCGGCGAGGTGCGCGTTACGTCTAGACCCAGCACGCGCCAACGCGCCGAGACGAGGCACGCCCGAGTACGACACGTTCGTGTTGTTTCTGCGCGACACGCTCGAGGATTTTTTTTCCGCCAATCAATCGCCATCCCCCGACGCGTTCGCCGACGCGCTGGTGCGGCGTTTCATGGCAAAGCACCCGAACGCCCGAGAAGGTCGGCGAGTCACGAACACGGACCCAGGAATTTTCGGGGAAATCTTTCTAGGCTCACTCGAGGGTACGGGTGAGCCCGTCGTGGTCACCGACGGCGGCAGGGACTGGACTTTGTCCAAAAGTTGGACCACGCTTGGCGGTTTGAAAAACGGACCCCTCGCGCGTCGACCGGCGATGTGTAACGACCGAGCCCCCGCGCGACGCGCGGATGCCGTGGAGAGCCCTTTACGCATGCCAGGCGCGGACGTGCACGGCACGAAGCAACGCACGTGCGAGCTTCCGTTTTTTGAGTTTTTAACGTACGTTGAAGGACGGCCGGGGATGGACTTTGACAATGATGAAAAGGCGTCGCGAGAAGCGCTTCAAACGCTGGCAAACGCCGACGCGCCGTTTTACGTAAACGGCTGGCGCGCGTTCGAACCCGAGCTTTTGGGAGGGGAGGCTGGCTTACTTTTATCCATGAAGAGTGCTGGATGTGTTGACGATACACAGAAAACACCTGGAGATGTTCCAGAAAAAACCCCACCCAACGCACCCGCCGCTTTTCCGAAACCGTACTTCACGTCGCGAATCGACGCCACGGCTTTGATCGCGTGTGAGGCGCGCCGGGTTGTTTTGGGTAAACTTTTGCCCGGCCGGAACCACGTACCTGCCGCCACCGCCGCCGCCGAGGCGCTTGATTTGTCCCTGCAAAAGCTGTTCATCGGCCCGTGCGGCACCGTGACGCGTATGCACCAGGACGCGGGCGAGGCGCACGGGTGGCTGGGGCAAGTCCTTGGGCGGAAACTTTTCATCCTGTGTCCGCCAAGCGACGCGCCGTTTCTGTGCGAAATAAACGGAGAGGTGGAAACGGCGCAGTCCTCGGTGGACCCGCTTGACATGTCGGAAGAGGCCGTTTCTTTCCGAAACGCCTTGTTCTGGGAAAAAGCCTCGCCAGTAATTACCATCCTCAAGCCCAGTGAAGTAGTGCTGGTGCCGAAAGGGTGGTGGCACTATGCCGCGGCGCTTGACAAAAGCGTCACGGCGATGAAAAACTTTTACGACGCAGCGACAAACGTCGAGGCGCTTGTGAAAATCGTGGCGTTTGGAACGAACGGAACGAGCGCGAAACCGAGTGGGCCGACGATCAGGAAGCAGTGATGAAGCAGTGTGCGATGAGATATTCGTGGATAGATGCTGCACTATCGAGTTGGGCGCAGACATCATATCTCCGCTAAGACATCAATATGGCGATTGATGACGGCGCGACGCCGCTGCTCATCGCCACTCATCGTGGCCACGCAGAGATTGTTCAAATTCTCAAGGATGCCGGCGCGGTGTGACGACGGAAACGCTTGGGTGTATTGCTCTCAAACCAAGCGGAAGCGAACTGAGTACGCGATGCGTACGCGAGTGATGAAAGAAAAGAGACCAGCGCGCGATGTAGTTCTATGTACAAGCCATGTATTGATTCCCAAAACCAAACTTTTGACACTTTGCTTTTTTTTGCCCACAGTGATGGGATTTTGCTCGTAACGCTTTTCTCGGAAGCCCCGAGGCACGGAAGCCCCGAGGCACAACGACACGCACACGACACCCTTCACATGTCCTCCCACGCAGCGCATACCGCCATGACTAGCGCGAACGCTACTATCGCGACCGTCACTACTCCCGCCAGCCTTGCCGACGCGCAAGAAGCCATCCCCGGCCTTCCCGACCACCTCGTCGCCACGCACATTCTCAATTCTGAGTATTTCGACGACCCCGCAGACCTCGCACGGCTCCCAGCGGTGAGCCGCGGGATGCGCGACGCGGTGACGGCGACGGGGCTGCGGTTTGAGGAGCTTGATGAAAAGCGTGCCGCAGAGCTCGGATGTTTGAGCGCGTTGTATCGCCGGCAACGGGGAGGTCGCCTGTCGCGTCGAGAACGCCTTTGTGAGGCAGAGGCGAGGGTTGGAAATCTCGAGGTGTTGTAGGTGTTGCGCGAGAACGGCACACTGTGGAGCGCAAGCACGTGTTGGGCGGCGGCAAGGGGCGGTCACCTCGACGTGCTGAAATGGGCGCGCGCAAACAGCTGCCCGTGGGATGCAAATACATGCTCGTGGGCGGCGGAGGGCGGGCACCTCGAGGTGCTGCAGTGGTTACGCGCGAACGGCGCACCGTGGGACGCACGCACGTGCAGGTTGGCAGCGGAGGGCGGGCATCTCGAGGTACTGCAGTGGGCGCGCGCGAACGGCTGCTCGTGGAGCACATGCACGAGCGTGGGTGTGGCAAGTGGCGGGCACCTCGAGGTACTG
>Ga0222645_100564_pt1 | contig 20230 bp, 17 predicted proteins | sample AntAcemetagen292_FD_179881 | JGI IMG/M metagenome (GOLD analysis project Ga0222645, IMG submission 179881) | Saline water microbial communities from Ace Lake, Antarctica - #292 | ecosystem: Environmental > Aquatic > Non-marine Saline and Alkaline > Saline | place: Antarctica: Ace Lake | collected...
TATTCTTGCTTGGCAGACTCAACTTTGAAATCAAAAATTCACTTTATCTAATGTGACACACTCTGGGAGCGCGAGGCTCGTCTCAGTCGATAGTTTTTTTAAACGTGTCTCGGATAGTTTGAGATAGTTTTAAACTGCTTAGGGTGTTTTGAACGGCTAGTTATCCAGCTGAATTTAAGTCTATAGAGTAACTTGTATCTCGCATTAGGATAGTAATGGCTCTGAAATCGTTCATAGATGTAAGGGCAGATAGTTTTGCCGATTAAACGGTCTCCCTCTGTGTTTCGACTTTCTTTATCAATAAAACCTGATAGTTGTTCCCGCTGTTTCATAGACAAAGGACAAGGTTATCATTTAGGCTTTTTTGGTATCTAACGCTGGCACGCCATTTATTAACACTTGGATTCAACTAATAAGTGCATAACTTTGGGAATCTTAGTAATCTCAGCTCGATTTTTATCCTCAAAAAAATGAGAAACAGCGAGTAAACGAAGTCGCTTAGGCGCGTTAGTTTCCGCTCTGGACAATGCTAAAATACGTTGTGGCGTATCAAGTTCCAAATCAATAAGTGCTTAGTTATATCGTCACTATATTGGACCAAAAATTATTACTTATTGGTATAAGACACCTTTTTTAGATAGCTTTGTAGCGAATCTAAAATACGTCCAGAATTGAAAGGTTTAACAATAAAGCCATTCGCTCCGCTTTCTATTGCAGAACCAACATTGGCTGCAGAACTTTCACCGGAAACCATTACCACAGTAATTTTTGGCATAACCTGACGAATTTGTTTGAGTACTTCAAGGCCGCTGGTGTGGGGTAGTTCAATATCTAAGTAAACTAAGTTAATATGATGCAGGTTGATTTGTTCGGGTATCGACTTGCCACTAGAAGCATGAAAGAAATTAGCGTTAATTTCTACTTTGTGCTCATAAATACAAGCTAACAAGGCCGCGCGTAACAACTCTCTACTGTTTACAACGTCGTCCACTAACAAGATATTAATTGTTATGCTCATTTAATACTTCCGCTACTTTTTGATTTAGCATAATACAATGTTGGATCCCGTTTATATATTGCTTTTGTCTTAGTAGTAATAAAGATTGTGCAGCTAGATTAGTTAAATCGTCGTAACCAAAGCTTCCTGCAGAGCCCTTAATAATATGCGTCACTTTAGTTAAGCCGGCATAATTGAGGTTTTGAATGTCCTGATTGATCTCAATATACTGCTTAGTGAGCTCCTTGTAAAATAATGCTCTAATTTTAAGATTTGGAATAAATAATTGTGATTTTTGTGTGTTTTGTTCTTCAGCATTATCTTTACCGTCGCAAATTGATAAATGTTGGCAAAGTACCGGGTATAAAATTTCTAACTTAATCGGTTTACTCAAAGTATCCATAAAACCGATAGCCTTATACTCTTCTGTATCTGAGTCTATTCCATCAACAGTTAGTGCATAAGTTGGTGCACTTACACCTAGTTGCTGCAGTGCTCTCATAGCCTCTATGCCACCCATTATTGGCATCTGAATATCCATCAAAATTAAGTTACATTGACTCGTTAATGCCTTTTTCAATCCTTCGACACCGTTTTTCGCCAGCTCTACCTGCGCCCCTGTTTGTTGTATATCAAAAGTGAGCTGCTGTTGCTCCACTGTATTACTTTGTACTAGTAAAATATTGCCCATTAATGAGGGTTTTATCAGCGGCTGTATTGTCGTTGGTTGCATAGTAATAGTGTCTCTACTGACGATAGAAATATATTTAACTTATTTATTTTGATAAGTGACAATATAATCTGCTAATCCTATCAGTTCTACCGAGCTTTTAGTGATGAATAATACCACTCCGATACCATCAAGGTTGTGCGTGATATTAGAATCAGCTTAGTGGAAACATTCAAATATCGCAGCTTATTATCTAACAACGATACCACCACCAGTATCACTTGTATCAACCTTTAAGATACTTGCGTTGACTGCAAATTTAACATCGTAGTGTTATTAAATAACCACCGCTATTGATAACAGAATTCAAAAATTGTTTAGTTTCCCCTCAGCATAAATTTGTGTCACCTTCCCTGACCCTCAGTAAAGCCAATAATAGCTGTCAAAGGTATTTTAGTTTTATAATTTAGATTAACTAAAAAACCTGGTTTTGTTTAGTTTGATAATGTGGTGTCAGTCGCTCTTGATTCATTTTGGGACTTAGTCTTCACTATACAAATTGACAGCCTACTGTAATCAATTACAACATTTTATTGTTGGTTTTGAGCTTTAGTAGATGAAAATATGCTGAAAGCCTTTTTTTATGGTCTTGTTGCTGCTCTGTACTTGCTCAAATCTTAGAGCGTTGGTACAGTTAGCCGATCATTATTCTTATCAATCAAAGTGCGGTTTTTACATGTTCAAAAAGCTTCGGGGAATGTTTTCCAACGATTTATCAATCGACCTCGGTACAGCAAATACACTTATCTATATCAAGGATCAGGGTATTGTTCTCAACGAGCCTTCTGTTGTTGCGATCCGCCAAGAACGCGGTACAGGTGGTCCCAAAAGTGTTGCAGCCGTAGGCCATGAAGCAAAAAAGATGTTGGGTAGAACGCCTGGTAACATAAAAGCAATACGGCCTATGAAAGATGGAGTAATTGCCGATTTTTATGTTACGGAAAAAATGCTTCAGCATTTTATCAGGCAAGTGCACGATAATAACTTTTTACGCCCCAGTCCAAGAGTATTGGTATGCGTGCCTTGTGGTTCAACTCAAGTTGAACGACGTGCAATCCGCGAATCAGCACTAGGTGCGGGTGCACGAGAAGTCTACCTGATTGACGAGCCTATGGCTGCTGCCATTGGGGCCGGCTTACCTGTTTCAGAACCAACTGGCTCTATGGTCGTGGATATCGGTGGCGGTACCACAGAAGTGGCAATCATTTCGCTCAATGGTATTGTTTATTCTTCTTCAGTAAGGATTGGTGGAGATAAATTTGATGAAGCCATTATTTCTTACGTGCGCCGTAATTTTGGCTCACTTATAGGTGAGGCAACAGCAGAGCGCATTAAGCATGAAATTGGCGCAGCTTACCCAGGTGAAGAAGTTAGAGAAATTGAAGTCCGAGGGCGTAACTTAGCAGAAGGTGTTCCTCGTAGTTTTACCCTTAACAGCAATGAAATTCTTGAAGCGTTACAAGAACCTTTAACCGGCATTGTATCGGCCGTTATGGTAGCTCTTGAACAGTCGCCACCAGAACTCGCATCTGATATTTCTGAACGCGGTATGGTACTAACTGGCGGCGGAGCTTTACTTAGGGACTTAGACCGTCTTCTTATGGAAGAAACCGGTATCCCAGTAGTAATTGCAGACGACCCGCTTACCTGTGTCGCTAGAGGAGGGGGTAAAGCCTTTGAAATGATTGATGTGCACGGAGGCGATCTATTTAGCTACGAGTAAAAGAAAAATGTAGCGATTGAAATTTCATAGTAAACAAGGCGACATTATGTCGTCTTTAGGCACAAAGTAATGAATTTAATGTTTTCAAATAGCTCCTCTTTGCCTAATCGTCTGGTGTTGGCTTTGCTAATGTCTGTTGCACTTATTTTGTTCGACTATAGGCTAGATGGATTCGGCACCACTCGGGTTTATCTCAATTCGTTGGTTAGTCCTTTACAATATCTAGCCAACTTACCGAGTCAACTACTCAATGCCAGCGCAGGTCGTTTTGTATCCCATGAACGTTTGCTGAGTGAAAATGCTAAGTTAACTCATGATGCATTACTGATAAATGGCCAGCTGCAGCGTCTTACTTTTTTAAAAGAAGAAAATGACCGATTACGTAACTTGTTAAACTCCCCCGTACAAGACAACACTCGCAAATTAGTCGCTGAGCTTATGGCAGTGGATAACAATCCATATAGCCACCAAATCGTCATTAATAAAGGAGCTATTAATGGTGTATTTGAAGCTCAGCCCGTTTTAGACGATAAAGGTATTGTGGGGCAGATAATGCAAGTGAGTTCTACCAACAGCCGAGTATTGCTTATAGCGGATGTCACCCACGCTATACCTGTTAGAGTAGCTCGAAATAATGTACGTTTAGTGGTAAATGGTTCTGGTAGTTTAAATGAACTATTGATCCAACATGTTGCCCACAGTAGTGACCTGCAAGTAGGTGATGTTTTATTATCTTCTGGTTTAGGCAATGTTTTTCCAGAAGGTTACCCAGTCGCTACGATTACATCCATTATTCGAGACGAAGGCAGGCCGTTTTCACAAGTCAGAGCTAAACCGGTTGCGCAACTAGATCGCTTAAAGTATTTACTGCTGCTTTGGTCAAAACGCAGCCTTAATGAGGAGCTCGAAGCAGAGACTACGCCAAAATGAGCATACGTAATTATTCTATTACTTTGAGTATTGTTATCGCCCTAGTATTACAGATTATGCCAATGCCAGTTATCGCAGATTTATACCGCCCTAATTGGGTATTGTTAGTGTTAAGTTACTGGGCACTTGCGCTGCCCAATAGAGTCAATGTAGGAGTCGCTTTTTTTACTGGTCTAATACTAGATATATTGCTGGGTACTAGTATGGGCATACATAGTTTTGCAATGTGCCTATGCATTTATGTGTTGGCTACCAATCATAAACGTTTGCGTAATTACTCTGTTTGGCAACAATCAATCATCATTGGTGTTATGGCAGCCTTGTACAACTTGGTTATTTTTTGGATCCAACATTTACTTACGGATATTTATTTTTTGATTGATTATCTCTGGCCAGTAGCCAGCTCGATGGTGATATGGCCGTGGTTATTTTGGTTGCTGCGGAAAGTTCGTCGTCAACTGCGTTTAAACTGATGATGTTACTTCTAGCTTCACAATCTCCTCGCCGAGCTGAATTACTGAAACAAATAGGTATACCGTTTAGTCAATATCCGGTCGACATAGACGAAACTGTGCTTATCAATGAAACCCCTGACGTGTACGTTCGAAGAATGGCTCAGGAAAAATCAACTTTAGGCTACAAAAGAGCGGGAGCCAAAAAGTTAGTGTTAGGCTTGGACACGATAGTCGTTGCACAGAATAACATTCTAGGTAAACCGAAAAATAAAACTGATGCAATATGGATGTTGAATATGTTGTCCGACGCCACTCATCAAGTACTCACCGCAGTCACCATGACCAACGCAATACGACAAAAAACCGTAGTAGTTGAAACTCAGGTCTGTTTTGGGTCTTTAAGTAAACAGCAAATAGAATGGTATTGGAAAACAGGCGAGCCGCAAGACAAAGCAGGCAGCTATGGCATACAAGGCTTGGGTGGACAATTTGTGAAGCACATTAGCGGTAGTTATAGTGCAGTTGTAGGATTACCCTTGTACCAAACAAGAATGTTATTAACTGAATTTGGGATCATTAATGAGTGCTGAGCTATTAATCAACGTTACCCCTTCTGAGTCACGTGTAGCTTTGATTGAAAATGGTATCCTGCAAGAAATCCATATTGAAAGGCACACAAAACGCGGCTTAGTTGGCAATATTTATCGTGGAAAAGTCAGCCGAGTATTACCTGGCATGCAAGCAGCATTTGTAGATATTGGCTTAGACAAGGCTGCATTTTTACATGCCTCTGATATCACCATACACAGTGATGTCGAAAACGATGTTTCCCCCAACCATATCGAAAAACGTGATATTCGCGAGCTGGTTAGAGATGGACAAAATATTGTTGTGCAAGTAGTCAAAGACCAAATCGGCACTAAAGGCGCAAGGCTGACTACCGATATCACTATTCCGTCTCGCTACCTAGTGTTTATGCCAAGTGTTGAACATGTCGGTGTATCTCAACGAATTGAAGATACGGCAGAACGAGAGCGCCTAAAAGCTTTAGTTCAAAGCTTTTGTAGTGAAGATGGCGGCTTCATTTTACGTACTGCTGCCGAAGGTGTGAAAGAGCAAGAACTGACCCAAGATGCTGACTTTTTGAAACGTTTATGGCAAAAAATTCGCTCTCGAATGAAAAACAAATCGCATATTTTATACGAAGACTTGCCTTTAGCGCGTCGCGTACTCAGGGACTTTGTAGGGACTCAATTAGATCGCATTAGAATAGACTCAAAACTATCATTACAAGAATTACAACAATTTACCAAAGAATATGTACCTGAACTGCATAGGCTGCTGGAATATTACCCTGGCGATAGACCTATTTTTGATTTGTACAATGTGGAAAATGAATGTCAGCGTTCGCTAGAGCGGCGGGTAGATTTAAAATCTGGCGGTTATTTAATCATCGATCAAACCGAAGCTATGACCACAATCGATATTAATACGGGCGCTTTTGTGGGCCACCGTAATTTAGAAGAAACTATTTTTAATACCAACATTGAGGCGACGCTAGCTATCGCTCGGCAACTCAGGTTACGTAACTTGGGAGGTATGATTTTAATCGACTTTATTGATATGACAGTAGAAGATCATAAACGAAGAGTGATCCACAGTCTTGAGATGGCCACTAATAAAGATAGAGCTAAAATCAATATTTACGGTTTTACTATGCTTGGCCTGATTGAGATGACCCGTAAAAGAACTCGTGAGAGTTTAGAACATGTCTTATGTGGTGAGTGCCCGGTGTGTAAAGGCCGTGGCTCTGTAAAAACCGTGGAGACAGTTTGTTTTGAAATCATGCGTGAAATTGTTCGCGTTAATCGTGCCTACGATGCTGATAGGTTTGTAGTGTATGCGTCACCCGCTGTTACCGAAGCTTTATTAGGAGAAGAGTCACATATGTTGGCTGAACTGGAGATATTCGTGACCAAACAGATTAAAGTCCATACTGAACTTTTGTACAACCAAGACAAGTTCGATGTAGTTATGATGTAAATCGGATTAAAACATGAATATCAAAACCAAAAGTGCAGCATTTTACGCTGCTTATCTGGTCAAAAAACTTTGGACGTTAGTTGCTTTAAGCTTGGTTGTGGTTGCCGTGTCGTTGAGCGTAGTGCGTTACTCACTACCCTATATGAATGCTCAAAAACATCATCTAGAACAATGGTTATCAGAGCAGATTGGAGCTGAAATAAAAATTGGCGAAATTAGTGCTAAATGGCAAGGAGTCGGACCAGCAATAATACTCCGTGACATACAGCTAATTCAAAGCGCGCAGCTAACCCAAAGTGTATCATCAATTCAAAATACACCATCACCTATCAGCCTAACGATTGCTGAAACCGCCATTGAAGTTGATTTTTGGCAGTCTGTACGGGCCAGACAAGTACAGTCTAGTAAGTTTGATTTACGCGAAATGGAATTAAGTATTGATGTCAGCTCATTGAGTCAGGAAGAAACCCAATATCCTATAGTGGATGCGCTAGAAAAGTTATTTTTGCAGCAACTTCAGCTGTTTTCTATCAGCCAAAGCAAAATAATTATCAACACTAAAAACAATCAACAGCAAGTTGTATTGATTGACCAAGTGTCGTGGGTTAATGAGGACGAACATCACCAAGGTGTTGGGCAGCTACAAATAGAACAAATAGCAAAAAACTCCGCATCTTTTATTATTGACTTATATGGTAACCAAGAAACTCTTTTTGGTACTTTTTTTGCCAAAGGCGAAGATGTTGATCTATCACCTTGGGTCGAACAGTGGATCCCCAGTGAACACAGATTAATTGAAAGCCACGGTAGCTTTGTGATGTGGGCCACAATAAAGAATAAATCACTACAATCAGTACAACTCGATTTGTCTAATAGCCGCTTTGATTGGCAAGATCCCAAAAACACTCACTCGGATAATAACCTTAAGCTGACTGTGCTGGGGGGCCAAATTAATGCCAGTCCTGTCGACAACGAGTGGCTATTCAATCTAAATAATTTGACCATGCAAATAAATGATAATGTGCTGGTGTCAAACTGGTTAGGTAAAATTGACCAAGCTGGGGCACTATCTTTGCAGCATACCCAGCCAATACAATTGGCGCCAGTGTTACCTATGCTGGCTGTAATGATAACGCCTAATCAGGCTAAATCACTTGAGTTATTACAACCGCAAGCAACGTTAAATTCATTAGATATTCATCATACGTTAAACGGTGATATGCTGTTAAAAGCCTCAGTCAGTGAACTGCAGTGGCAACAGACAAAAATAATTCCAGGTATGGCAGGTTTATCAACTGAGCTGAATTGGTTTAACGGCAATGGACAACTAAATTTAAAAGCTAAATCAGGACAACTATCAATCAATCAATTGTTGCCAAGTGATATTGAGTATCAGCGATTTTTTGCTGATTTGTATATTCAAACCTCAGCACAAAGCATCAGTGTTTCAGCTGAAAACATATTGTTTAAAGGCGAGCTTATTAGCCTCAGACCCAGCTTTTTTTATCGCAGCATTGACAATCATTTAGCTTTTTCATCGGTAATCGAAGCTATCGATGTAACCCAGCTGCCTCAGCTTTATCCAACCAAGCTTATGGGGGTTAATACTAAGAATTATCTCACTGACTCTTTACAGCAAGGGCAACTAGGCAATACTCAAATAATATGGCATGGCGCAGTTAACGCTTTCCCTTTTGAACAAAATCAAGGTGTGTTCCAGGCGCAGATACAAGTGGCTGACGGCAAATTAAAGTTTGCTCCGCAGTGGCCTGCCCTAACTGAGTTTGATGTGAAAGTGTTTTTTGAGAATAAAAGCCTAATTATGACCAGTCAAAAAGGACAGTTGTTAGATGTAAAGCTAGCGAATTTATCTGCAAAAATTCCAGACTTAGCTGCCAACGCTGTCTTAACTATAGATGCAGATGCCCAAGCTAATGGACAACAGGTTACTGACTTAATGCAACAAAGTAGTCTTGCCAATACCTTAGGAAAAACCCTACAACAAATTAAAGTCAGCGGCCCATTAAAAACCCAACTAAATTTATATATTCCTCTAAATGGCGAAGATGTGATTGCGAAAGGCAAAGTATTTTTAGTTGAAAACCAAGTCGAACTACCTAATTTAGCTATCGTATTGCAACAAACCAATGGCACGGTAAGCTTTATTAACAATAAGATAACAGCGAGCGGTCTTAACGCTCAACTATTACAGCAACCTATACAACTGGCCTTTACCGGTGCCAAGCAAGACAATGGTTATCAAACAGATATTAATCTTCAGGGTAATTGGCAGGCAACGCCTGTACTTGAAAAGTTTTCTAAAGGTTTAACAAAATATATATCTGGAAGCGGTAACTGGACCGCAGACATCGCCTTAACACTCCCCGCACAAGGTTACGAATACTCAGCACGAATATTCAGTGAGCTGAACCGACTAAGCTCAAACTTGCCAACTCCATTTGCCAAAACCGTAGGGCAGTCACTTCCACTACTAGTGACCAGCCAAGGTAACGAGCAAGCTTCATCAATTAAAATCAAATTAGGTCAGGACGTCAAATTTAGTGGGAATTTACCTCATCAAGATCGGCAGTTTTCCCGCGCACATTTAGCTATCGGTCAATCTGATTTAATGGGCATGGGTCTGGGTTTTAGCGTTTCTGCTAATTTGTCAGAATTAGATGTTAGCGCTTGGTATAAAGCCGTAAATACTCTTATTAATGACCTCCCTAAAGAACTTAGTAAACCACTGCTTGAGCTACCAAAACGTATTTTTATCCAAGCGGACAATACGCTAATAGCATCGCAAAAGCTGACAGGGTTAGAAGCGGTAATAAAAAATACTAGTGATAGCTGGCTTTTCGATATCAATGCCAAAGAAACACGAATGCAAGTAGCTTTATATAAAGATTGGTTGCGTAAAGGTATTGATATTAACGCTGATTTTATCGAACTAACAAAGTGGCAAACTACCGAAGTAAATAATCAACCAGTAAATAATCAACCAGTAGATAATCAATTAGTAGATAATGAGCCAACACTGTCTTTTGCTCCATCTACGCTTGCTGTCGACATTGATACTTTCCCGCCAATTAATTTTTCGTGTACTCGCTGTCGATTTATGGATAACGACTTGGGTACAGTAGATATTAACTTATCTCGGTCTGCTAACGGTATGAAGATAGATCAAGTGCGTTTAAATAATGCCCATGGTATGTTTTATGGCTCAGGAGACTGGTTTTTAAGTAACGGCCAAAGTAGTACCCGTTTGAAAGGGGAGTTTAATAGCTCAGACTTTGGCGCGTTTCTCAAAGGCCTCAAATTAAAATCAGGGATCAAAGATTCAAAGGTCAGTTCCAAATTTGATCTAAGTTGGCAAAGCGCACCACACGAGTTCAACTTTGATACCCTTAATGGCCAAATAGACTGGCGCTTAACAGATGGCTATTTAACTGAAGTAAGTGATCAAGGCTCACGCATATTTAGCTTACTGAGCCTTGACTCATTAGTCCGTAAGTTACAGCTTGATTTTAGAGATATATTTGCCAAAGGATTTTTCTATGAAAAAATCATGGGTAGCTTTCAGCTGGAAAATGGAATTGCCTATACTCAGGACACCTTAGTTGATGGGGGTGCAGGCGATATCACTATGCAAGGTTACACTGACCTAAGTACCCAACAACTTAATTATCAAATAGAGTTTGTCCCAAATGTGACATCTAGTTTACCTGTGATAGTTGCATGGATGGTCAATCCAGCCACAGCATTGGCTGCACTAGCACTGGATCAAGTATTAACCTCTGCCAAAGTAATTTCTAATATTAAGTTTTCACTCACCGGCACACTAGATGAGCCACAACTCACCGAGTTAGGTCGTGATAGTAAGGAAATATCTTTACCAGCAAAGACAAGACCGAAGACTAAAACCCCTCCCCAGTCTATCAATCAGCAATTAGATATCCCCTTTAATATGCAACTACCTTATGAGGAACGGTTAAGTGGTGAGTGAAAATACGAATGCAGGTGCAAGTCTAAATGAAAATGAAAGTGTAATTATAGTAGCGATGCAAATGACATCTTCACCACTGGTTGTAGATAATCTGTTGTTTGTAGAGCAACAGCTTAAATTATTACCCGTATCAAGACCTTGCTTGGTGGTGTTGCCTGAGTGTTTTGCTTGTTTTGGTGGTGGTGACAAAGCAATGTTAGACATAGCAGAACACTTACACACTGGCCCCATTCAACTCAAACTTAAACAACTAGCCAAGCAGCATGGCGTTTGGCTAGTTGCAGGTAGTTTACCATTACTGTGCCCCACAGCTGATAAATTCACAGCTTCTTGTTTATTGATTAATGACCAAGGCGAGATTGTCGAAGAATATCAAAAGATTCACCTGTTTGATGTACAAGTGGCAGATAACACCGGTACCTATCTGGAATCTCGTAGTACCCAAGCAGGTAGCAAATTAATTGTTATTAATACTCCCTTTGGTCATCTTGGTTTAGCTGTTTGTTATGATATTCGTTTTGCAGCAATGTTTGTCGCTATGAATCAAATTGCGCAGCTAGACGTATTAGTTTTACCTGCTGCCTTTACACAACTAACGGGGCAGGCTCACTGGCATTCATTGTTGACTGCTCGTGCAATAGAAAATCAGTGTTATGTCGTTGCTGCTAATCAAACAGGCAAACATAGGAATAAGCGACAAACTTATGGTCACTCCTGTATCATCTCACCTTGGGGTGAAAAATTAGCAGAGTTACCTCATGATAGCGGCATGATATATGCCCAAATTGATCATCAATTACTCGCTGATATTCGCAGTAATATGCCAGTTTATCAGCACAACAAATTCAGGAGTCACCTTGTCTAATTTGGTAGAAGAAAACTTACTAGATGCATCCAATTTAACCCGCTCAACATTAGAAGCAGCACTAGATACCATATATCAACATGACAACGATTTTGCTGATCTATACTTTCAGTCAAGCCAGCATGAAACTTGGGTATTAGAAGACGGTATCATCAAAGAAGGCAGTTATAATATAGAACGTGGCGTAGGTGTTCGAGCAGTAAGCGGTGAAAAAACCGGTTTTGCTTACTCCGATGAAATTTCCCCAGAAGCACTAATGAAAGCGGCAAAAGCAGCACGCAATATTTCAAACTCTGGCGGTAAACACAAAATAGTGTCACTTAAACAAAGCCACCCTACCAGCCGCTATCATGCTGAAAATCCACTTTTGGGTATGCAAGAGCAAGAAAAAATTGCGCTGTTGCGCGCTGCAAATGAATATATTCGTAAACAAGAAAGCTCACTTAGCCAAGTGGTGATCAGTATTAGCGGTGTATATGAAGAAGTATTAATCGCTGCTACAGATGGCACTTTTTGTACTGACATACGCCCACTTATCCGTTTCAACTGTTCAGTGTTGATGGAAAAAGATGGACGTCGTGAAAGAGGTAGCTCCGGTGCCGGTGGACGTTTTGCCTACGACTATTTTGTCGCAGATGATGATGGTCGCCCTCGTTACCAAAAAATAGCTGACGAAGCTATTCATATGGCCAGAGTGAATATGCAGGCCGTACCTGCACCCGCTGGAAAAATGCCAGTAGTATTAGGTAATGGCTGGCCAGGCGTGTTGTTACATGAAGCCGTAGGTCATGGTTTAGAAGGTGACTTCAACCGTAAAGGTGCGTCTACGTTTAGTGGTCGTATCGGTGAGCAAGTCGCATCTAAAGGCTGCACCATTGTAGATGATGGCACGTTACCTGACAGACGCGGCTCTTTGAGTGTCGATGACGAAGGCACGCCCACTCAATATAATGTATTAATCGAAGACGGTATTCTTAAAGGCTACATGCAAGACAAGCTCAACGCACGTTTGATGGGTGTTGCACCCACTGGTAATGGCCGTCGTGAATCTTATGCGCATTTACCTATGCCGCGTATGACCAATACCTACATGTTAGGCGGAAAGCATTCTCCAGAAGAGATCATTGCCTCAATAGATAAAGGCATATATGCCCCCAACTTTGGTGGCGGACAAGTCGATATTACTTCAGGTAAGTTTGTATTTTCTACCTCTGAAGCCTACCTCATTGAAAACGGTAAAATCACTACGCCTATCAAAGGTGCAACCTTAATTGGTAATGGCCCAGAAGCGATGCAAAAAGTATCAATGATAGGCAATGACTTAGCTTTAGATAAAGGGGTTGGTGTGTGTGGTAAAGATGGACAAAGTTTACCTGTAGGTGTTGGCCAACCCACCCTTAAAGTGGATGAGTTGACAGTAGGTGGTACCGCTTAATTAATTAAGAGTGACTTGAAAAACCACACTTGATTCAACACCAGAAGGCGACGTAATAGTAGCAATAACTGTTGCGTCGACTGATGTCTCCACATCATTGGTTAGTGTGAAATTAACTTGTGTCGCACCAGATACATTGGTGTTGGGCATCACTGTATTTATTCCCCCCCCTAAGCTACCCGCACTGGATGAAATATTGATTTGTGAACCGCTAGCAATTGGCTGGACAGACGTATCAGAAAATCGCAGCCTGAAATTCAAGCTATCACCGCTATCAATATCTAGGCTAGGTTGCTCGACAACTCTATAATTGCTGGAGATAATAGTGTTATTGGTATCAATTATATCCATCAGGGCATTAGAACTAGACATTATCAATACCAAACTTTTTCGCACTAAAATAGTTGAGGCTATGCCTTGCCCACATAATGATTGTGCAGACTGACATTGAGGTCCATTAAATAAACCGTCTGCCCCGTTAAAATCTTGGTCGTCATTATAATCCAGAAATAACTCACCATTGCTTCTTTCTCCATCTTCATTATCATCACGCCAAGCCTCTGAATGGTCGATAAAACCAGTTTGTGAAAACACATCGGTACCGAAACCACTTTGCGTGTTGGCTGTATCCTCAATCGGCCCACCATCAGCATCATCAAAAATATTATTACCGTTACTATCAAATAAAGTTTCATGACCAATTGCTGTTGCTAACACCGTGACCCTCGCATTTAAAGGTCTGGGCTGAGTACTGGTCCATGTTACTGCACAAAAACCTGCAGACGTTAAACAACTCGATTCAACCACTCCTCCTTCGGTTGTGAAATTGACCACAGTATTGTCTGGTACCGGATTATTAAAGGTATCAGATAGGCGCGCGATGAGGTTTACAGTTACTCCATCAAAGTCACCTGCTTCTACATTCAAGGTATCTGAGGCAAACGAGAAGCTTTGCTGATTAGGTAGACCTGTTGTCACGGCAATAGTATCAGATTGAGTAGCGATCAAATCACCATTTGCAGCACGAACCGAAGCATTAACCCGCACGGATATAGGGATATTACCCGCAAATACTTCAGTTGATACTTCGCCATTAGCATCACTAATATCTGATAAGTTGCCCAACCGCAGGCCACCAGCTTCAGTAGTCAGGCTAAATTCAACTGTTTGGTTCGCTAGCGGTACACCTCGGTCATTACTAATAACAAAAGTCACCGTCGATTGGGATGGACTGATACCACTTGAGCTTTGCAACTCGATACTTACTGGTGTAGAAGATGAAAAACTAATACCACCTATCGCCTCTGGCCGAATACCAATTTCTTGAGTCGCAGTTAGGGTAGAGTCAGCTATTACTACTGTAGCCGTGATTTGATCTTTATTACCCGATGTGCCGGCACATCCATCATCAGTGTAAGTACTCGAAGCCTTTCCATTAACTGTGCTGACATTAGTGTCTAGTAAAGCTTGCTGCGCTAAAACACAGCTCGAGGTGAACGTCACTGAATAGGCGTCAGTAACACGCTTATCATCAGTATCAACTAGGGTTACACTCAGACCAACCGAACCACCAGCACTTATCTCAAATATACCATTTACTGGTGTTAGTGAAACTCCGACTTGACCTTCTATGAATTTTCCAGATTCATCAAAATAGCCTATCTTAATCGTGTTGGTTGAAGTGACATCATTAATATTAAATGGATCGCTACCATTTTCACCCGACGCCCCTCCGCCACAACTACTTAATAAAAACGCAGTAAAGAATACATAAAGAAATTTTATACGCATTTAAGTTATCCGTTTATATGTTGTTTTAAATATTGAAAAAGCTCACGTGATGCCTTTGGGGGCTTGTTTTCTGCAAGCTGCTTATTGGCTTGACGCGCATATTGCCGCATTTTCTGCCGATCAAGTGAGGGATAGTCAGCAATAGTTGACTCAATTTTGCTATCACCTTCTTTCAAAATAGCATCTCTGAGCATCTCGGTTCCATGAAAAGCATCATTTAGTTTTTTATGAGCCGATTTAATATTATTTAAGGCTTGCTCAATAGGAGCAATATCAATATTTCGCATTATCTTGCCAATCAATTGTAGTTGACGTCGATAGCCTTCTTTTTTACGTAAAATTTTACGGGCCAGCATTACCGCGTCAAGCAATTCGGGGTCCATAGGGATCTTAGCCAAAGAAGATTGTCCAAGATGAACCAAGGACTCTCCTAATTTTTGCATTGCAACCATTTGAACTTTTATTTGGGTTTTGCTGAGTTGTTCGTTTTCTTCGCTAACGTCGAAATCATCTTCAACATCTTTGTTTCTTTTAGAGGCGACCATGGGTTTATCTTTAGTGATACACTATCGTAAGATTGTAACCTCCCGAGCGAGAATAAACTACACGCAAAATTATTAGAAGCTCAGTCTATGTGATGTTTGGACATACTGGGCCTAAAATAAAAGTGTAGCCAAATAATGAAGGCCTTATGCAACAACAATTAGCTGAAATACAAAACATAGTACAAGACGTTTTAAAATTAGCCAAAGACAAAGGTGCGACACAGGCCGAGGCTAGTATGTCTAAAGTCGAAGGCATCGCGGTGTCTTCTCGTTTAAAAGAAGTAGAAACTGTTGAGTTTACTAACGACGGTGGCTTGGGTATCACTGTATATCACGGTAAGAAAAAGGGCAGCGCCTCAACGGCTGATTTGTCACCTCAAGCGTTAAGACTCACAGTGGAAAAAGCCATTGAAATAGCTAAACATACTGGTGACGACGACTGCTCTGGTTTAGCCGAGAAAGAACTCATGGCATTTGACTTCCCTGATTTAGATTTATATCACCCTGTAGAACTGGATACTGACCATGCAATACGACAAGTCATTGCTGCTGAAACTAGCGCATTAGATGTCGATCCACGTATTACCAACTCAGATGGTGCGTCTTACAACGCTAACTTAGGTACCAAGGTATATGGTAATAGCCATGGCTTTATCGCCGGTTATGACAGTAGTCGTTATAGTATGAGTTGCGTGGTGATTGGTGAACAAAATGGCGATATGCAGCGCGATTATAGTTATTCTGTAGGTCGTGAAATCGGTAATTTGACTAGTCCAGAACAGCTAGGCCGTGAAGCTGCAGAATTAACCCTAAGCAGATTAGGTGCTAGGAAGGTTAAAACGTGTAAAGTACCCGTGTTGTTTGACCGCGAAATTGCTTCAGGTTTGTTTGGACATTTTATCAGCGCCATCAGTGGCGGTAGTGTGTATCGAAAGTCATCTTTTCTATTGGATAAATTAGGCCAACAGGTGTTGCCTAGCTGGCTCAACATTACTGAACGCCCCCACATATTGAGAGGATTAGCTAGTTCTCCTTTTGATCATGAAGGTGTCAGAACCCAAAATATGGATGTGGTCAGCAAAGGGTTACTCAATCACTACCTGTTAACCAGTTACTCAGCTCGTAAACTTAAGATGCAAACTACAGGTCATGCTGGCGGTATACACAATTGGTTTATTGAGCATACTGGTGATTCTGACAAAGAAATGTTGGCCAAACTAGGCACAGGCTTACTCGTTACTGAACTGATGGGTCAAGGGGTTAATATCGTTACTGGTGACTATTCTAGAGGTGCAGCGGGGTTCTGGGTAGAAAATGGTATTATCCAATATCCTGTTCATGAAATTACCATTGCAGGTAACCTAGCTGATATGTTGCTGAACATCGTGGCTATTGGTGCCGTCCAAGAAACTCGTGGCAGTATACAAACGGGCTCTATATTAGTTGAAAACATGCAGCTAGCAGGAGAGTAATTTTCCAGTAATGAGGCCTGAGCTCAGGTTTTTGCTCAGGCTTTAGTTCAAATTCTAGCTACAGTCTTGGTTCAGACCTTAGCTAAAGTGCTTCAACCCAGTTTATATCACCTGAACAGACCTTAACTATTTCAGAGGCTGCGCCGCCAGCTCGTGAATTTCTAATAGGGATGGCAGTCTAAATTCTTCTTGGTAAAAAAGTCTGTTTAACCTGCCTAGAAGATTCACAGTTCGAGATTGGTCGTGAGCTTTGCGTCGATGCGTGCTTTGGGATTGCAAAAACTCCCACGGTTTTAAATTCCACTCTAAAATTCGCTGTGAGTCAATCTGTTGGTCTTGCATACAACTAAGGATGCGTTCTGTTTTACTCTCATTAGTAGCAATAGCGACTTTACTATAGATATTAGCAACAGGTACTCCGACCGATTCAATAGCATGATTAATTGCAGCCCAAATTTGGTCATGCCCAAAGTGAACACCTCTAGGGGCAAAATAACCCATCACTTCCCATTCTAATTCTGCATTGCCCACCGCTATTGAACTGCCAACTGAAGGGGAATAGGACAAATCTGGCATGGCACCAATGTTATAAGCATCAACAGATAAACCTATATTAATGGCAATATCACCCATATTCTTTTTATCTAAATAAATCGCTTCAAAAGCGCCACGTTTAACTCCCATCCAACCATGTACAATGGGTTCTTGAGCAGCGAAATCGCGAACATCATCAGGTAAATCTTCCCCGTATTTATCAATAAACAGCGCGGTTGGATCTAATTGCACATTCTCATCTGGCACCCAGACTTCGTATTCCTGCCTATTATCACCTTTACCACGACTTTTGATACCATAAGACAGGTTGAGTGGTCGGCAAATACTTCTATCTTCATCAACCTGATGAAAGAACTCCGAGCGAAAACGTTTGATAAAAGGTGCATCTAAACCTGCAATGGCTGCTGTGGGATAACGAAAACCAATATCGCTGTTATTGATAATATAAAAACCCGGAATTTCCCGCTGTAAGAGATTTTTCACACCTGCAAAAGATTGGTAGTCTTTTACTATCACACTTCTCTCTGGCTCTATGCTCAGCCTACGACCATCAGCAGTAACGAACTTTGGCGTCTTATAATATGCATGCTCATTGAGACCAAGACTTTGCGCGTAAGAATTTCTGACCATAGCCAACTCACTGAAAAGGGTATCGTGATTATGAATATGTTTGAAGAGAGGTCTATGTTGAGCCATGGTTTTTTTACTAATTTATATTTATCATCACTGATTGTTAATATGAGATTGCATAAAAGGCCACAAATAATAAACGTTTTAACAATGAAAATATCGGAACATAATCCAGCTTTTTCATTAAAAGACTTAACATTAAGTGGCTTTAGTGGTTTCGACGGCTTTAATATAAAATTTTCCAACAGCAGCTTGTACAACTTCTACTCGAGTGCCGGCCACTATATTTTCGCTAGTTATGAGTTTCCAATTGATACCCGAATAATGATAATCAGGCGTTAGTTCTGGAGCTACATCTTCAACTAGAACAAACCTATGCCCTACCAAGTCACTTTTAACTTTTGTTGTGTCGACATCAGTTTGCATACTTTTTAAAGGCTTCCACAACAAAACAGCGGATAAAGCGGTTAACAGACCGGTACTGAACATGGCTGCTAACATCGTATCTGGAATGATACCTACGTATAGTAAACCTGCCGTTACTACGGCGGCACAACCTACAAAAAATAATACAAAAGTTGAAAAACCAAGTACAACCACTTCTAACGCTAATAAAAGAATGCCAAGAATGAGCAAACTTTCTGCTAAATTATTGAATGCCCAGTCCATGCGTTATCCCTTATTTAATTGATTAATAATGGTCATTGCCTGTGCCACTACGCTAGCGGCTTCTGTACTGCTATCAGGCAACAACACCACTGATGATTCTTTGGCAATCGCGTGCTTTGCTTCAATTGCTTTAGTAGCCAAATCTAACTGGATAGCTTTTTGTCCTTCTTCTGTGGCAGCCGCTTCACCCACTTGGCGTAATGCTTCTGCTTGAGCCGTAGCAACCGCAACTATGGCTTTGGCTTCACCCTCAGCGCGTAACACTTGTTCTTCTTTATCTGCTTCAGCAGCTAGTACCACCGAGGCTTTTTCACCTTCTGCACGGTTAATCGCTGCTTGTCTGTCACCTTCTGATTCTAAAATTTGTGCTCGCTTTACTCGTTCAGCTTTCATTTGCGCTTCCATCGCTTCCATCACAGATTGCGGTGGCACAATATCTTTGATCTCATAACGAAGCACCTGAATACCCCAAGGACCCGCAGCATCATTGATTGCTGAAACTATATTGGTATTTAGTAGATCCCTTTCTTCAAAGGTTTTATCCAACTCCATTTTACCTAATTCGGAACGCATAGTAGTCTGTGCAAGTTGTGTTACAGCAAACAGGTAGTCGTCTACGCCATACGTAGCTTTATAAGGATCAAGTACCCTAAAGTACAGAACACCATCAACGTGTAATGAAATATTGTCTTTAGTGATAGCACTTTGCTCTGGCACATCAACCGCTTGCTCTTTAAGCGAGCGGTCAGCAGAAATTCGGTCTATAAAAGGTAGAATAAAATTAAGACCGGCTTCTTTGCTCGATTGGAATTTTCCAAATCGCTCAATCACAAAAACACGGTTTTGTGGGACAAATTTAATTGAAGTTTTAAGTAGAACCACCACAAACAATAAAATAAGGGTTTGTGCGGAAAAAATGTAATCGAGTAACACTTCCATAATTAAGTTCCTAATTCGACGCGGCGACACCTACCGCTAATAATATATATCTTGCATTCAACCTCGAAGTGCATAAACGATTCATGCTGCTAATGCAGCCATATGTTTACCCATTAATTTGCTTGGTGTTTGGTAATCTAGCTTTTTTCTGGGCCGATTGTTCAACTCAACTATTACAGACGATACTTCCTTTTGCGAGATCTTTTTAAAGTCTGTTATCTTTGGCCAATATTGCCGCAACAGGCCGTTGGTATTTTCGTTCAATCCGCGCTGCCACGAACAATAAGGGTCGGCAAAATACACTTTCGCGCCAAGGGCATCGGTCATCTGTTCATGGAAAGCAAATTCTTTGCCGTTATCCGCTGTAATCGTTAACACCGCAGCCTGATAGGGCATTAACAAGGCGATTGTCGCTGCCGTTACCGTATCTGCTGACTTGTCATTG
>Ga0222645_100569_pt1 | contig 20093 bp, 13 predicted proteins | sample AntAcemetagen292_FD_179881 | JGI IMG/M metagenome (GOLD analysis project Ga0222645, IMG submission 179881) | Saline water microbial communities from Ace Lake, Antarctica - #292 | ecosystem: Environmental > Aquatic > Non-marine Saline and Alkaline > Saline | place: Antarctica: Ace Lake | collected...
ATAGATATCCTATCACCAGCCCAATATGGGTGGTGCTAACTAAATCTAGTTAACACCTCAAAAACCAATCCTAGGTTTCTGTGCCAACCCTTGCGGCGCTGACTAAACAGATATGTAGTTAGCAAGGTGTTTTTCAAGGTTACTATCAAAAAAACTTTATACTAAAACGTAAATTACTGAGTTATAAAGAAAATCATTATTTATTTAGACGTGCTGTATTTAGACGTGATTTGTTTAAACCAGCCCCATTTAAAAAAGTACTTTATCACCCAAAAAAAAGCCCACAATAAAGTGGGCAAAAGTTACACAGTGAGAATTACAAATATATACTTTTAATAGAATATTAAGGATCAAAAAAATCGTATGTTTTAACAACAATGTGTGACGTCAATAGCCCATAAGCAGAACTTTTTTATATGGCTACTTTTTATATAGCTAGTAAGACAGTAGTTCGAACACTTGTTGGTACACCTGGCACTATTTTAGGTGGCTTAATCACAAGTATAGTTAAAATATTCTGGGATCACTCCTAAGGCTCGACAGTAGGCTCAATAGATACGATTTAAATCTAACGCTCTGGGAATTTAAATCGTCACGGTGTCTTTTTTAGAAACTTTGAGGTTGAATACAAGAGTTTAAATTTAAGGGAGTTAATTGTTACGCTGAATTAGAGCCTCCTGAATTAGTTAGTGCCCATAAGAAAATTAATAATGTGATCTTATTTACGTTTAAAATTTTTATTTAAAATAAATAAGACCACAAGCGTTTTAACTCCTAGCCGTCGCTTTGAGTTCTAGCTTTCAGTCATAGTCTCAGTTGTGAGCTCAGGTGTAGTCTCAGTTGTAATCTCAGTCATAACTTCAGTTGTAACTTTAAGATAATGATTAAAACTAGCTTGGTTTGCTTCTTTTAGTGATAAGCACTGATTAGCAGAATACATCGCTACATCATAACTGCGTGCCATACCCTCAAAATTTGCTTTTTTATTTGTATAGAACTTTTTGGCAAGCTCGATGTTATCTGCATCACAAGAGCGTGAGAAATATTCTGGCATTCGGGCTATGTGATAAGCAGGCATTTTTTTTGAAAGAATATCAAAGTTTTTATCTAGCCAAGCATAAAATATAGTGTGCTCATCTAAGCCACTCATTGCAGTAGAAACATGAGTGATCGCGTTAGCAGGACTGACATGCGGTGACAGCGCGAAGTCCAAGGTTTGCAGTATTTTTTGCTCATCAGTGAAAATCATAGCACGGCTTACAGTACTGCGGATATTCGCATCAGAATGATCAACATAATAATCCTTAAGTGTGGTCAGCCAGTTTTGGTCACTAAAACGAGCCATATTTCTTAATGCACCAGTGGCAATACTTCTTGGGACACTTGTTGGGTCGAGTAAATATTGAGCAGCAAGTTTGGCACTGATTTGCTCTACTTCAGGCGTGTTGGCATAGCGACTTAACATACCGTACACAGCACTACGTAAACGTGTTGTATCAGTTGAATCGTCAGATTGTTCTGTGACACCTAGACGTTCGAACCAAGGTGTTAGCTTTTTAGTGATGAATTGCGCAAACATGGCTTCATTATTTTTGTCTACTAAGTACAAAAAGTCATTCATAGTAGCCACCACAGCTCTGCCAATCATGGGATCATTGTCACCAATCAAGGCATCCATCACCGCCATCATTGCACCTAACTCAATTTCACCAGCTGAGAACAATGCTTCTGTATTATAAAGTAAAGACTTTTTCTCGCGTACATTCAAAACTGATATATCAATAAGTAAAGCAGACAGTTGCTCAGCAGATACCTTCCACCGCATATAACCCATGGCATTTTCGTTAGGGAAAATCCAATCTGCTTCAGCAAGTTCACTGACTGTTGTTTGAGTTTCATTTAGAAATAAATTAGTATGTAATATTTTGCCGTCTTTCTTGTAACTAATAGCGAGTGGCACAATCCAAGCTTGTTCTTTTACTTCTGAACCTTTGAGACGGTAACGAGATTGACTGATCCCCCCAGTTGCTGCAAATTCGACCAATGGATAGCTTGGTTGTTCTAAGTATGTTTTCATCATGGCAGGCACATCAAAATCAGCTACGGTGGACAACACTTTCCATAAATCATCAGCTTGAGCGTTGCCCCATGCGTTATTTTTTATATAAGTTTGTATGCCTTTTTGAAAGGCTTTTTCGCCTACCATTGACTCAATCAGCTGTAAAATAGACTCGCCTTTACTGTAGTTTAAGCCTAGCCCGTCCATCACATCAGTTTGGCTTTTGACCACTTTTTTAACTGGCTTCACTGTTGGGCTAGCGTCAGCGCCAAAAGCACTTTCTTGCACTAGTCTACCTTTGAAATTTTGTTCGGGATACATGTCCATCATTACTTTACTGGCCATCCACGATGCAAAAGCTTCGTTAAGCCATAAATCGTTCCACCATGCCATGGTCACCAAGTTTCCGTACCACATATGGGCCAGCTCATGAGCAATAACGTTTAGTGTGCTGCTTTGCTCAGCTAAGCGGGGCTCGTCTTCAAGTAACAACAAACTACTGCGGTAGGTCACTAAGCCCGCGTTTTCCATGGCCCCAAAAGTAAAGTTGGGTACCGCTATAAAATCTAGCTTTTCATAAGGGTAGGGCGAACCAAAATACGTTTCTAAATTTTTTAAAATACCTGCAGTATTTTTGGCAGCAAATTTAGTCCGTCCTGCTTGACCTTTAGGTGTGTATATTTTACCAGGTACACTTAAATTAGGAATGTCATAAGAGTCTAATTCTCCCACTGCTAAAGCCACTAAGTAAGTGGGCATGGGCTTGGTTTTATTAAATTCTACTGTTTGCCAACCATCTTTAACAGTGCGTTTATTAATTAGAGTATTAGATAAAACGGTATATTTTTCAGGGGACATCACTGTCATTTGATAGGGAATTTTAAATCCAGGCTCATCAAAGCTAGGAAAAGCACGTCTAGCGTACATATCTTCAAACTGTGTAAATATATAGCTCAGCCCTTCAAACTTTGATAAATACATACCGTCTGATGTGGTATTAAACTTTCCATCAAATACAATATGTAAAGTATATCGATTGGCAGTAATGGTCTGGTTCGCTTTGCCATGCTGGATATCGTAATCACTTGATGAAACAACAAGTGGTATACGGATGTCGTCGCTAGTTAAGTAAGCTTGTTGAATGTTGAGAGCTTTTTGGTAAAAGCCAATAGTGTCAGTGGCCTTGGTTACATCTATTGCAATGGTCGTTTTGCCGCTAAATGTAGGGCTATTTGGGTCAACTTTGAGCGTAATTTGTTGAAAGCTAGGCTTAATAAAAGTTGACAATCGGTAGGCAGTTTCTTTGGCATAGCTGTTAACTGAAGCAGTTATACTTAGCACAAGCCATAAACACAGCTGTTTAAGCTTCATATCGTTTCCTAAAAGTGTTGTATAGTAAGCCAAAATGGCTGTAACCACGGCACCCTAGATAAAATATCAAGAAAAGCAATATTGAAATGGTTAATAAATGTGTATTGGTGGTGCGCTTAGCACTAAAAAAATGTAAAAAAATGTAAAAAAAAGGCGCTGATGCGCCTTAATTTATGCTGAAAAATACCGCTAAAGAGTACTACTAAAGAGCACTCAAGCTGTGATGGGAAACTGATAATCTGCCAAGCTTTTTCTCAACGCCAGCTTATTCAACTTACCTGTGGCTGTGTGGGGTAATTCTTCGACAAATACTACATCGTCTGGCATCGATATTTTATGTAGTTTATTTCCTAAAAACGTTAGCATCTCATCGCTGGTAACGCTTGTTCCAGCTTGACGAACCACTACGAGTAATGGGCGCTCTGTCCATTTTGGATGGTAGCGTCCAATCGCTGCTGCTTCAGCTACGTCTGGGTGATTGATTGCCGCATTTTCAATTTCTATTGAGCTAACCCATTCACCGCCTGTTTTAATCACATCTTTAGTACGATCGGTAATGTGCAAATAACCTTGTGGGTTAATAGTGGCGACGTCACCGGTATCAAACCAGCCAAGTTCATCCACAGGACAACCCTCTGAGCCAGGCACTTGAGATAAACCATAATAGCCACTGCATACCCAGGGACCACGTACTTTAAGAGCACCAAAGGCTACGCCGTCCCATGGCAACTCATGGTTGTTATTATCTACAATGCGCATTTCTATGCCAAACACTCCTCGGCCTTGTAGACACTGTAAATCAATCTCTTGTTCTGCAGTTAAATCTTCCATACCTGATTTTTTACAAAAAATAGTACCAAGGGGGCTCGTCTCGGTCATACCCCAACCTTGGATCACTTCTACCTCATGCTGATGTTTAAACCTTTCGATAATAGTTCTAGGGCAAGCAGCACCGCCCACACTGGCACGTTTGAGGCTGGGGATGGCTTTACCTGATTTGTCTAAGTAATCTAATAGAGCTAGCCATATGGTAGGTACACCGGAACTAAATGTGACTTTTTCGGTTTCAATCAAGTTTTGTAGGGTTTCGCCATCAGCCATTTTAGGCCCCGGCATAACCATCTTAGAGCCCGCCATTAACGAAGCATAAGGCGCACCCCATGCGTTAACATGAAACATAGGCACGATAGGTAGTGTCGTTTCTTTGTAAGAAGCCGCAACTACATCTGGCATACTGCCACCTAGTGCATGTAACAAAGTTGAACGATGGCTATATACCACACCTTTAGGATTACCTGTTGTGCCTGAGGTGTAGCACATAGCACTGGCGGTATTTTCATCAAATTCAGGCCAATCAAAAGATGTAGATTGCTTGCTTAACAACGTCTCGTAACACATCACGTTACTCAAAGTGGTAGTAGGCATATGGGCTTCATCGGTTAAGATGATATACCCCTCAACTTTAGGTAGATGCTCTTTTAGTGCTTCTAGTAAAGGGACTACCAACAGGTCAACAAAGATAAATCTGTCCTCTGCGTGATTGATAATGTAGTTCACCTGTTCAGGAAATAATTTGGGGTTGATGGTATGACACACCATACCACTGCCAGAAACCCCGTAATAAAGTTCGAGATGACGATAATCATTCCAAGCTAAGGTACCGATCCGATCACCAAATTTAGCACCTAGTCCAGCTAAAGCATTGGCTAATTGACGACTACGATTAGCAAAATCTTTGTAAGTATGTCTGTGCCTCAGGTTATCTGCTGTGACGGACACAATTTCTGAATCTGGAAAGTTTTTATCTGCGTGTCGTAATATGGAAGAAATCATCAATTGGGAGTTCATCATCAAAGCTTGCATATATTTTCCTTTAAATTAACGGGTGCTTACAAAAGCACAAAAGCGTTTGAACCACAGGTTTCACACAAAAAAAGAAAGCTTAGTTCTTTACTATTTTTTCTTTGTGTAGCGAAGCCTTTATGGTTAATATTTTTTCTATGATTTTTCTGTGATTTTTCTATGATTTTTCTGCGATTTACCAAGCTGTTACGCCACCGTCGATAGCGATGGTTTGCCCCGTCATATACGAATTACCCGGAGATAAAATTAATAACATGGCATTAACCACTTCTTGCGGTCTGGATAAGCGTTTCATAGGTGTACCTCTGGCTAACTGCGCTTGTCCTTCTTCTGAAGCAAATTCACCTAAAATAGCAGTTGGGCTATAAAAAGGGCAAATCGCATTACAGCGTACCCCTTTTCTAGCATATTCCACAGCCGCAGTTTTAGTTAAACCGATTACGGCATGTTTAGCTGCCGCATAAGCGCCACCTTTTGGCGCTCCGCCTAAACCTGCTAAAGAACTAATATTTAATACATGGCCTTCGCCTTGTTTTAACATTGCTTCGATTTGGTATTTCATACCAAATAACACGCCATTTACGTTGACATTAAATTGACTATGCATCGTGTCTTCAGTCAATTTATGTAGGGGAGTTAGATCATGGGCAATGCCAGCGTTATTGACAGCAATGTCCACTTTTCCAAATACTTCTAAGGCCCTGTCCACCATATTTTTACAGTCTTGTTCTTTAGACACATCACATAACATCGACAGCGCATTGTTTTGACTTGGTAGTGAAGCAAGTGTTTCATCTAAGTTTTGTTGATTAATATCACTTATCACCAATTTACATCCACGTTTAGCCAGTCCTTGTGCCAGCAAGCGGCCAAAACCACCACCTGCTCCAGTGATCAATGCCACCTTTTCAGTAAAATCTAATAACTCATCCATCAATTTTTCCTGTTCCTATTTTTTATTTTTATTTTAAAATTTAAATAAAACACTTATTAAAATTATGTTTACAAACGTTGCTTATAAGCGGCGTTTATAAATTCCGCTTATAAGCAACGTTTATAAAGAGTTAGCAGTCATAAACGTTAATAAAACTGCGGCTAGCTTTTCGCCTTGATCCTCTTGCAAAAAGTGGCCACCTTGTTCAATGATTGTATGCGCTTGACCTCGGCAGCCAGGGATTAGTTTTTGTATGCTCTTGTCAGCGCGAGCTGTAATAGGATCTGCATCGCTGAAGGCGGTGATAAAGGGTTTAGTGAATTGTTGCAAAGTTTGCCAAGCAAGTCTGTTGGCTGCACTAGCAGGATCATCGGGAGTAGTGGGAACCAGTAGTGGAAACTGCCTAACGCCTGCTTTATACGTTTCATCAGGAAAAGGCGCGTCATATGCCGCTAATACCTCAGGACTAAGAGTCGTAACGGTGGCGCCTTTAATAATGCCAGACACTGGAAATACAGCTACCTCTTGGGAAAACCTTTGCCAATTTAAAAATGCATCGCTAGGTGTATGGTCGCCAGTAGGCAGCATAGTGTTGGCAGCTAAAACCTGTGAAAACAAATCAGGGTGTTCAGCAACTAAGCGTAATCCCAATAACCCGCCCCAGTCTTGGCAAACCAAGGTTATATCTTTTAAGTTGAGCTGAATAATCACTTGGCGTACCCAATCAAGATGCCGCTGATAGGTATAGTCACTACGTTGAGTGGGTTTATCTGATTTTCCAAAACCAATTAAATCGGGAACGATTACTCGATAACCAGTCTCAACAACTGGGCTTATCATCTTGCGATACAAATACGCCCAACTAGGTTCGCCATGTAACATCAAGATCACATTGGCATCCTTTGGACCCTCATCAATATAGTGAAGTTTTAATAACCCCCCTTCATTATCGTCAACGTGCAAAAAATGAGGGGCGTAAAAAAAGTCTGTTATGTGTTCGAAACAATGTTCAGGGGTCGTCAAAAAGTCCAATAGTTGTCTCTCAATGTAATGAAGTTGTAAAGCACTTGTAACATAGATCACCAAAAGTATCGTGAAAAGTCAACTTGCTCAGACTAATGTAGGATCATCTATTTAGTGAATAGAAGCGGCTGTAACTGACTCACACCAATAAGGTGTGTTTATTCTGCAGTATAAAACCAATAAATTAGAATGATTGGGAAGGGTAGCCTAGTATCCGCTGTAAATATTACGCTGGTAAGAGGTCTATATGAGTCAAGTTGAATCAAAAGCAGTCAATCGTGACGCCGTAAGCTACGAACTAATTGAAACTGCATCTGCCAATAAAATAGCGGCTTTATGGATGCAAAACCCGCCTGTTAATGCATTATCTAAATCGGTACGTGTTGGTCTTATCGAACATTTAAATGCTGCTATTGCTGATGAGTCAGTTGCAGTGATTGTTATCTCGTCAAAGCAGAACTTGTTCTCTGGCGGTGCTGATATTAGTGAATTTTCAGGTGGTGATTTAGAGCCAAATTTACCTGCAGTATTAGATGTTATTGAAAATTCACCTAAACCAGTCGTTGCAGTATTAAATGGTCCTGCATTCGGTGGCGGTTTGGAAGTCGCTTTGTCTTGTCACTACCGCGTAACGTTTGCATCCAATAAAGTGGGATTACCTGAAGTTAATTTAGGTATTTTACCTGGCGCCGGTGGTACCCAACGTTTACCAAGATTGGCCGGTGTACAACAAGCATTAGATATGATTGTTTCAGGTCGCCCTGTTGCGGCAGAAAAACTGCCGGGGGTATTTGATGTGCTCGTCGATAGCCCAGAAACATTATTAAGCAATGCATTAACACTGTGTGACAAAGTCATTACTGATGGTAGTAAAGTACGTAAAACCTGTGATTTAGAAATTGATGTTAGTACCGCGCCAAAAGAATTGTTTGCGCAGTATCGCCAGGGTTTAGCGAGTAAAGCGAGAGGTTTTTTTGCACCAGAGCGTTGTATTCAAGCTGTCGAAGCAGCGGTTGAATTACCTTTTGCTCAGGGTTTAGTTCGCGAAAGTGAGTTATTTATGCAATGCATGCGTTCTAAAGAAGCGCGAGCGCAGCAGCATTTCTTCTTCGCTGAACGTGCTGCATCCCATGTTAAAGACTTCGATAAAGCAACCCCAGTAAGAGATATCAAAAAAGTGGGTATTATTGGTGCCGGTACTATGGGTGGTGGTATCGCTATGAACTTTGCCAATGCGGGTATTCCTATTATTATGCTTGAGCTTAAGCAAGAAGCTTTAGACAAAGGTTTGGCGCTAATTCGTAAAAACTACGAAAGCTCTGCCAAAAAAGGCAAACTCACCACAGAGCAAGTCGAAGCCAGAATGGCCCTATTAACAGGCTCTACAGAATATGCAGCGTTGAGTGATGTAGACCTCGTGATTGAAGCGGTATTTGAAAAAATGTCTGTTAAGCAAGAGGTTTTCAAAGCTTTAGATGCTGTGTGTAAACCTGGTGCTATTTTGGCTTCTAACACTTCTACTTTAGATATTGACGAAATTGCCGAAGCCACTAAGCGACCGCAAGATGTGATTGGTTTGCACTTCTTTAGCCCTGCCAATGTGATGAAGTTGCTAGAAGTCGTCAAAACCAGCAAAACGTCGCCTGAAGTGATTAAGACCACTATGAAAATGGCTAAAAAAATCAATAAGGTCGCAGTATTAGTTGGCGTGTGCTTTGGTTTTGTCGGTAACCGAATGATCGAAACATATGGCCGTGAAGCCAATCGCATGATGCTTGAAGGCGGTACGCCCGAACATATCGATAAGGTAATTTACGACTTTGGTCTGCCTATGGGTCCCTTCACTATGGGTGATATGGCGGGTCAAGATATTGGTGCTTTTGTGCGTGAGTCGCGCCGCGAATTTATTAAACATGATCCGACTTACTGCATCCTAGCGGATAAATTAGTAGAGCAGGGCAGAGTAGGATTAAAAGCGGGTAAAGGTGTGTATTTGTATGAAGCGGGTAGCCGTACACCTATTTCTGATCCAAGCGTGCTTGAGTTAGCGCAGCAAGTGGCTGCTGAGCTAGGCGTGGTAAAACGTGACATAAGCGATCAAGAAATCGTGGAGCGGATTATTTTCCCAATGATCAACGAAGGTGCGTTGATTTTAGAAGAAGGTATTGCTGCTAAGTCTAGCGATATCGACGTGATTTATGTGTATGGCTACGGTTTCCCTGTTTATCGTGGTGGTCCGATGCAGTATGCGGATGAAATTGGTCTAAAAACAGTGTACGACGCTATGTGCAAATATCGCGATGAGTTGGGCGAACATGGTAAAAACTGGTTTGAACCCGCTCCACTATTGAAAAAATTAGCACAGCAAGGTAAACGATTTGCTGACTTGTAGTCATTGATATTTGTTTTACCCTTAACGCACTAAAACTACTTTAAAGAGAATTTTATGAAAGAAGCAGTCATTGTATCAACCGCTAGAACCCCAATCGGTCGAGCTTATAAAGGTGCATTTAATAACTTAGAAGCACCTAGTTTAGGTGGCCATGCTATTCGTGAAGCGGTAAGAAAGTCTGGCATCGATCCCGCTAGTGTTGATGATGTCATCATGGGTAGTGCCTTAACTCAAGGCAGTGGCGGCATGAATATTGGTCGTATGGCTGGACTCGCTGGCGGGTTACCGACATCAGTGTCAGGCATGACTTTAGATCGTCAATGTAGCTCAGGCATGTACGCGATCGCTACTGCAGCAAAACATATCATTACCGATAACGTGCCGGTGATGATTGCTGGTGGACTCGATTCAATTAGCTTGGTGCAAAATAAAGCTATGAACACGCATCGTATGGTCGATCCAGCTTTGGCTAAGATGCACAAAAACATTTATATGCCTATGTTACAAACAGCTGAAGTAGTGGCGGCTCGTTATGGTATTACACGTGAATTGCAAGACGAATATGCTTATCGTAGTCAAATGCGTACAGCTGCAGCACAGGCTGCAGGTAAGTTTGATGATGAAATAGTGTCGGTAACAGCGACTAAAGTGATCATTGACAAAGAAACAAAAGTGGAAAGTTTCCAAGAGGTCACTTTAAGTAAAGATGAAGGTAATCGCGCCGAAACTACCTTAGAAGGTTTGCAAAGCTTAAAATCTGTTATCGAAGGTGGAGTTATCACTGCAGGTAATGCTAGTCAGCTATCTGATGGCGCATCAGCCAGTGTGCTAATGAGCAGTAAGTTAGCTGAACAACAAAACTTAACGCCATTAGGCGCTTATCGCGGTATCGCTGTTGCAGGCTGTGAACCAGATGAAATGGGAATAGGTCCTGTTTTTGCTATACCTAAGCTACTTAAACAGCATGGCTTAACCATGAACGATATAGGTTTATGGGAACTCAACGAAGCCTTTGCCGTGCAGGTGCTGTACTGCCGCGACAAGTTAGGTATCGATGACAGTATTCTCAATGTCAACGGTGGGGCTATTTCTGTGGGTCACCCATACGGAATGAGCGGTGCACGTATGGTGGGTCACGCCCTGATTGAAGGCAAGCGTCGTGGCGCTAAATATGTGGTTTGTACTATGTGTATTGGTGGTGGTATGGGCGCTGCAGGTCTGTTTGAAGTTTATTAAAATAAAGTTACGAGCTTCTAATGAAAACAAATTAAAGAAAAAGATACGTAAAAGAGTTAAGAGGTAAGTCATGCAATATTTTAAAGCCCCACAAAAAGAAGCCTTATTCGTGATGAACGAATTATTTGGTTTTGAAAAACATTATGCCGATCTAGGATTTACAGATGCCACCCCTGATATGGTTGAAGCTATTTTCTCAGAAGCGGCTAAATTTGCTGAAAACGTATTAGCGCCAATTAACGCCAACGGTGACGAAGAAGGCTGTAAATGGGAAGACGGTGTGGTCACCACTCCAGCAGGTTTTAAAGAAGCTTATAAACAGTATGTTGATGGCGGCTGGACCGGTATGACTCACCCTGAAGAACTAGGTGGACAAAATTTACCTTATTCTTTGGGTAGTGTAATGGCAGAGTGGTTTTCTTCAGCAAATCACTCTTGGGCTATGTACCCGGGGCTTAGTCAAGGTTGTATGGAAACCTTAAAAGAGCACGGCACACCACAACAACAAAAAATGTTTTTGAATAACTTAGTCGGTGGCCAATGGACAGGCACTATGTGTTTGACTGAACCTCATTGTGGCTCTGATCTTGGCATGCTCAAATGTAAAGCAGTCAAAAATGATGATGGCACTTATAGCTTAACGGGTACCAAGATTTTCATCTCGGCCGGTGAGCATGATATGTCAGACAATATTGTGCATATCGTTATTGCACGTTTGCCAGATGCCCCTAGTGGCACCAAAGGTATTTCACTGTTTGTGGTGCCTAAATTTAATGCAGGCCCCGAAGGCGAAAAGTTAGACAGAAACGCTGTGACTTGTGGCTCGATTGAACACAAGATGGGTATCAAAGGCTCAGCCACTTGCGTGATCAATTTTGATGAGGCTAAAGGCTACTTAGTAGGTACTGAAAATCGTGGTCTTAACTGCATGTTTACGTTTATGAATACGGCCCGAATTGGTACGGGTTTGGAGGGTTTGTCTGCATCTGAAGCGGCGTTCCAAGGGGCTTTAGCCTATGCTAAAGACCGCTTACAGTTTAGAGCCATGACAGGAGTCAAAAACCCAGACGGTCCAGCTGATCCGATTATCAATCACCCTGATGTACGCCGTATGTTATTGACTCAAAAAGCCTTCGCAGAAGGTAACAGAGCCCTAGCGGTGTATGCGATGAAGTTGGTTGATATTTCACAAGCCAACCAAGACGAAGCGGCTAAGCAACTAGCTGAATCTAAGCTAGCATTACTAACACCTATCGTTAAGGCATTTTTAACAGAAACTGCCCAAGAAACCACCAGTTATGGTATGCAAGTTTTTGGTGGACATGGTTTTATCAAAGAGTGGGGCATGGAACAACTCGCCCGCGACACCCGTATCTGTACTATGTATGAAGGCACAACCGGTATTCAGGCGATTGATTTACTAGCCAGAAAAGTGGTCGGTTCAAACGGCAAATTACTTGACGTATTCACAAGCGAAGTCAAAGAATATTGTAAGAGCATCCGTGATAAAACTCAGTTTAATGCTTGGTCGAACAGTGTTGATAAACATATCCATGAATGGCATCAAATTACTGAAGACATCATGCAGCGAGCCGCTAAAAACCCTGCAGAACTAGGTGCCGCGTCAGTTGATTATTTAATGTATTCAGGTTACGTAGTAGTGGGATATTTCTGGCTGCAAATGGCAGTCGTAGCTCAGCAAAAGCTTGACGAGGGCACAAGCGATGCAGAATTTTATAAAGCGAAGTTACACACCGCTAAATTTTACTTCGACCGTTTATTAACCCGCACCCGTTCTTTAGTGTCAGCCATGGAGTCTGGAGCTGATAATTTGATGGATATGCATGAAGAGCAGTTCAACATAGTTTAGGCTTTAGTAAATAACAACAAGCCAATCTGAGAAGTTTAAAAAGGCAAACATATTAATGTTTGCCTTTTTTTATTCAGAAAAATCGAATTAGACGGGTAAATACAGTAATGAAACACCATACAATCAACGTTGCAGGCGTTAATATCCATTATGTTGAAGCAGGGGCGAATTGCTCGAGTCATTCGCCACGCCAGACTATTGTTTTCTTGCACGGTTTCCCTGAATACTGGGGTACATGGCATGCACAACTTAACTATTTTTCTGAGCAATATCGCGTGATAGCTCCTGATTTACCAGGTTATAACTTAAGTGACAAACCTCAAGCTCAATCATTTTTTGAAGTCCCCAATCTAATTCAGTTTATCGCCAAATTTATTCAAGGTGTCGCGCCACAAGAAAAAATCACACTCGTGGCTCATGATTGGGGTGGCGTGATTGCATGGCCTCTGGCTGCATTTTTTCCACAACTTGTTGAGCGATTAGTGATACTCAATGCTGCTCATCCGAGTACTTTTACACGGGAAATGATACATAACCCTAGACAACGTCAAAAAAGTGAATATATCCATGAGTTGATTGCACCTGATGCAGTTAAAAAATTGTCAGATAACAATTATCAATACCTAAAAGACAAGATATTTGCTGAAATGTGTGAAAGCACATTGAGTCCAACGCAACGTGAAGCCTATGAGAAAGTGTGGGCTCAGCCTGAAGCAATTAATGGCATGTTGCAATACTATCGAGCCATGCCGCAGTTAGCTACTTCTGATAAAGTAATCGGTGCGGGTAGTGGAGCCGCTGTTGCAGCAACGCAAATGAAAATCCCTAATATTCGCATCACTGATCTTATGGGGCGAACAAGATCAAGCCTTCGTTAAAGAAAACATTGATGGCATCGAGCAGTATGTGTCAGATGTGCAAATTAAACGTTTTGCTGATGCAAGCCATTGGTTGCAACATGAGCTGCCTAATAACGTGAACTTAGAAATTGAAAAATTTTTACTGAGCAGACAGTAAAATTTAAGAAATAAAAAGTTGAACATAAATAGCGTTTTTTTAAGCAGACGCAGCTCTTTTTATTGTATTTTTATTATCGTATTTTTATTATTTTTGCCGATCCTTTGTTAAACATATCAATTGATCGTTACAGGCTATATTTTTTTCAGTGTTCGGTATTCGATACGCGATACGCTTATTTTTCTCTGTGGTGGTATACTTTTTGTGTGGTGACAGTAAAACAGTAAAACGATAAAATAAAAAGTAGCAGCGAAAATAATAGCAAGCACAACAAGTCTATGGGCTCCAGTGAGTATAAAGCACAGTCGCAAAAAGAGGCCTTTTAGCGGTGCTTCATAAAATCAATAATGCGATTGTCAGCTCAAAATTATAATGAAGCCATAATATTGCTGTTGTAAGGGGTATTCTTTGAATTACTCCCTTGTACAGACTTGGACTTGGACGTAGCTGTTACTATTAATATAGATTAATTGAGCTTGATGAAGACGCAACTTCAACTGGTTTTATTGTTAGTTTTTTAAGGTGTTACTAAGTCGCTAAATAGTAGGCGATGAAATCATAAAGGGTAAGTATAAGAACAATGAAAAATAACCTTCTAATCGCTTCACTAAGTTTTGTTTTTCTAATGGGATGTGCCGGGAGTATTCCTAAGTTAGGACTAAATAATGAACAATTAGTGTCATGCCCCCAGTCGCCGAATTGCGTGAGCAGTCAGCTAACAGACAAAGAACATTTTATGCAGCCAATTCGTTTCAGTGGTTCACGGCAAGAGACACAAGCAAAATTGTTACAAATACTCAATATGTCGCAGCGAACCAACATAGTAGACATTCAGGAAAATTATATTCGCGCAGAATTTACCTCTAAAATATTTCGGTTTATCGATGATGTAGAATTCTATTTTCCAGCTACAAAGACTGACCAAATAATCATCTATTTTAGATCTGCATCACGTCTTGGATATTCAGACTTAGGTGCTAACAGAAATAGAATTGAACAGATAAAACAGACATTTAAAGTACATTAATGGTTGAGAAAAATTATAAAAAGTAGCTTCACCCAACTTCACTGAGTATCGCCGCGTTACTAATTAAATATAAATAACGCGGCTATTTAATCTCTTTTTGAGTGAATATGTAAAAATGTATAAATGCTCAATTAAAAACATATTTCTTAAAATTAGCCAGTGTGTATCGATACCGCCATTGCCAAAGTTAAATCTTTACCAACCTAAAGCCATCTTCATTATTTAGATTCTCGCATCACAAAAATTACCTAATTTAATTTTTAGCCGTTCAAATTAAAATGAGGTACTTTGCACGAGTAACATGTTAAAAAAATTTACAAAAGTTCAAAGTACGCAACATAAAAATTGTGTTATAAATACTCACCTTCAGCAAAGATTGGTAAAAATTTATGTCGTGTCGATGAACTATAGATTTATAAATCCACTGTTAGTTAATTTTTTAGATTAATGTTATTTGTCTGTGGCAGCTTTAATAAAACACAAAAAAATATTTTCCATAGTTGAAGTCACAGTTGAAGTCACAGTTGAAGTCACGGTTGAAGTCACGGTTGAAGTCACAACAGTTACCGAAGTCGTAACTGCGACTGATAATTTTCCAGCCACAGCTGATTGGCAAAGTATGATTGCAACGGTCAAGTACAGCGCTGCTTGGACTTACGTAGTAATGATGAATAAAAAGTAAAAAGTAAAAAGTAAAAAGTAAAAAGTAAAAAGTAAAAAGTAAAAAGTAAAAAGTAAAAAGTAACAGTTGATAGGTGTCAAGTCAGTTACCTTGTTGATGTAGAGTCGTTATTAAAAGCGGACGTGACCTCGCAAATAAGCTCTTGTAAATAAGCTTTTGTAAATAAGCTTTTGTAGGTAGGCTTTTGTAAATGGACTCTTGTAAATATTTAGTTTCAAAGTAACAACAAACCTACCTGATTCTTATATTTAAAAAAGCTGTTTCGAATCAAGCTGTTTCGAATCAGGCTGTAGGACAAGTCGACAGTACCTGATACAGCAGCACCTGAAGCAACAGTGTTTGATACAACAACATTCAATACAACAGCGTTTACAATATTATTGAAAATGTGGGGAAATATAGAGAAAAGCAGAGATCAAGTAAATATCGGTGATAGTGATTTTTTACTTGAAATTGAGTAACCAAGTAGACAAGCCGCAGATGACGTGTATTTCTACACAGGTAAGTTTCTGAGGGATTAAATAAGGATATATAAAGATGAAAGGTATTATTTTTACAGAGTTTAGCGAAATGGTGGAATCTCAGTTTTCACCTGAAATAATCGTTGAGTGTGAGCTGGCTTCAAAAGGTGCTTACACAACAATAGGGACTTACGATCATGACGAGCTTATACAGATGGTTACAAAGTTAGCTGAGAAAACGAACACACCCGTAGATACCTTGGTCTTTGCATTTGGTGAACATCTTGCAAGTCGTTTTGCGACGTTGTTCCCATCATTTTTTGACGAAGCTAAGAATATGTTTGAGTTTATGAAAACTCTTGATAATCATATACACATTGAAGTTAGAAAACTCTATCCAGTCGCCACACTCCCTAAATTTAGTTTTGATGACACCGACCCATCTTGTTTAGTCATGGAGTATCAATCACCAAGAGGCTTTTCCGCGTTAGCTCACGGTCTTATGCAGGGGGTATCACAATATTACAATGAAACTATCACTATTAAGCCAGAACACATATTAGGCAATAATCATGTGCGTTTTTATTTGAGCAAGACATGATGTCAGACGAAAGTCGTAAAAAAATTGATATTTTAGAGCGACGTTTACAACGAGAAAAAACTGCGCGTATTACAGCTGAGTTTATTCTTGAGACGAAGAGTAGAGAAATATACTTGTCGAATCAAAATCTAACTAAAGCGATTTCCGATTTAGAGAAACTGACTGTTGCGGTAGAACAAAGCGCTACTATTGTGTTACTTACAGATATTCTAGGCGTCGTAGAGTACGTCAATCAGTCGTTTACAGTACTTAGTGGTTACACTAAAAAGCAAGCAGTGGGCAAGGATATTCATAGTCTTGGACTTATTTTGGACAACGAACTCATGGAAGGCATCAATTATGTTATGCAAAATAAAGCTCTCTGGCAGGGTGAAATTAAAGGTACCAGCACCAGCAAACAAATATATAAATTTAAGATCTGCATATCACCTATATTTGATAAAACGCAAAATATTACTAATTTTCAGTTCAATTGTGAAGACGTCACGTTACAAAAAGAAAACGAAGCACGGATCCATAATCTTGCCCACCACGACACGTTAACTCAGCTCTATAACCGTTTTAGTATTAACAGTATTTTGCTGCAAGCCATCACAAGTGCAGAACGCAATAACAGCATTGTGTCAGTTTTGTTTGTTGATATGGATCGCTTTAAACAAATTAATGATACTCACGGCCACAAAGTAGGTGATGTATTGTTACAACAGGTAGCTTTGCGCTTAAGTGGGATCTGTAAAAGAAAAAACGATCATGTTGCTAGAATTGGTGGTGATGAATTTTTGATTGTATTAAACGATATTCAAGATATTTCTTTTGTTGCGTTAATCGCAAATGCAATTGTAGAAGAGCTAAGTCTGCCTTATTTGTGTGAAAGCCAAGAGCTCAAATCAAGCCCCAGTGTGGGCATTGCAGTTTATCCAAATGATGGACGCTCAGCTGAAGAACTGGTTAAAAATGCAGACACTGCAATGTACAATGCCAAAGCGAATGGCAGATGTGGCTATAGCTTTTTTACCAAACAACTGAATCGGCTTGTTGAAGAGAAAAACATGCTTGAAAAAGACTTGCGTCAGGCGCTGTCGAAGGATCAGCTTAAACTTTACTATCAACCTCAAATCTATTTAGGTGAGACTTTAAAATTTGGTGTTGAAGCCCTACTACGCTGGGAACATGCCATCTTAGGCGCGGTGTCACCTGACAAGTTTATTGGTATTGCAGAAGAAAGAGGATTAATTTATGAGCTTGGGGGCTGGGTCATAGAAACAGCATTTCAACAACTCATCGCTTGGTCGAGTGTTTCTGAGATACCTATTAAGATGGTGATCAATATTTCTGCTAAACAAATTGAGGATAAACGTTTCGTAGATGATTTAAATTTATTGGTTAAGCAATATAATATTACCCCCGGCATGGTGGAGTTTGATATTACAGAAACCATTGCTATGGAAAATCCACAGCAATCTATTAAGGTATTGGATAAAATCAGAGCCATGGGCTTCGAACTGGCTATCGATGATTTTGGAAGTGGATATTCGTCGCTGTCATATCTAAAAAATTTACCTATTCAAACTCTTAAGCTTGATAGATCATTGACCTACAATCTAGAAGAAGACAGTGATAACGCCAAAATTTGCAAAGCAGCGATGTCACTTAGTCACGACCTAGGTTTACGTTTTGTTGCCGAAGGAGTAGAAACAAAAGGCCAAGCTAAGTATCTTGCTGATAATGGCTGTGACGTATTACAGGGCTATTATTTTTGCCGGCCAGTACCAGCTACAGCCGCTTTTTTATTTATTCTTGATTACCATACGCATTCATTTTAATCACATACTGAATGTTCTGACTTCGCTTGCGATTTACAGTAAGTTGTAGTCGTCACTTATTAATAAAAGCTGTAATGGCCTACAATGTTCATCTACAGATATAACGTGCTTGTGACGTTTCGCCACCCCAAATTTCTATAAGCGTGAAATCTATTTAGCGCTCATAAAAAAGCCCACTTAGTGGGCTTGAATTTTTTATAAACACACTACTGTTGGAAACAATACTTAATAAACAAGGCGTTGGTTATTATTAACAGTGGCTGTCTGCCAATCTAATATTATATTTTGTGTGTACATGGTTTTAATTTTTCATACTTGATACAAAAGCAAAAGTATAAAAATTTAATTTGAGCATTATTCAGTCATTATTTAATCAACCAACGCTTGATAAACAAGATTTCTAAAATCATCGTAATAGCGATGAAAACCTATGGGTACAAATTGAGCCATAGATATCATTACAATTTTTTCTTGTGGATCCACTCTAAAGTAAGTTGACGCTGCGCCCGCCCATCCAAAGTTTCCTTTAGAACTCATAAAACCAGCCATTTCTGGATTAACTGTGACTGACATGGCAAGGCCATAACCTTCACCTTGAGAAGTCGAATTATAAGGTATCAATTGTTTAGGCAAATGGTTACTACTCATATAGTTAACAGTTTTTCTACCTAAAATTCTTACTCCATTGATCTCGCCACCATTAAGCATCATTTGTGCAAATGTAAAATAATCTTGCATGGTAGAGACTAAGCCGCCGCCTGCGTTATGGATCTTGGGATCGCTCATGAAATCGCCCACAGGCTCTTTCTCCATAATGATAGTTTGCCCAGTTTTATCAGCCGTATAAATTTGTGTAAGTCTACTAAGCTTGTCGGCTGGAACGTAAAAACCGGTGTCTTTCATTCCTAAGGGATTAAAAATAGTCTCTTGCATGTATTCACCTAGCTTTTTACCACTAAGTTTTTCAATTAAAAAACCAATAATATCGGTAGACACACCGTAATTCCAAGCGGTGCCGGGCTGATGTGCTAGTGGCAATTCAGCAAATTTAGTTAATATGTTAGCGCGATTTAACTCGTCAGGTTGAGACAACATTTTCTGATACAGCTTATCTACTTCACTATTACTAAAACCGTAACTAAAACCTGATGTATGCATGAACAAATCAATAATACGAATAGGTGTTTTAGCATCTTCTACTACCATGTCATCACCTGAGCCGCTTACATAGACTTTCATATTAGCTAATTCAGGTAAGTATTTGGAAATGGGGTCAAACATGTGAAATTTGCCTTGCTCCCAAAGTGTCATAGCTGCCACAGCAGTCACAGGCTTTGTCATAGAGTAAATCCTGAAAATGGTATCCTCCGACATCGGAATACCTGCTGCTTTATCTTGCATGCCTTGGGCATTTAAGTAAGCAATTTTACCATTACGCGCAACCAAAGTGAGTGTACCTGCCAGCTTGCCTTGGTCGATATAGCTTTGCATAACGGGAGCAATTTTATCTAGGCGTTGTGACGAAAAACCGACTGATTCAGCTATTTTAGGAGTAAGTTGCGTATTGGCAACAGTGGATTGACACGCCATCAAGGTGCTTAAGCACAGTAATATAGCAATAACTTTCATAACAATTCCTTAATCTTCAATTTGGCGCTAAGTTTAACGATTAGACTTATTTGAGCAAGCTACTAGTAATGATTAATTTTTATATCTGATAATCATTCAAATAAA
>Ga0222645_100574_pt1 | contig 19996 bp, 18 predicted proteins | sample AntAcemetagen292_FD_179881 | JGI IMG/M metagenome (GOLD analysis project Ga0222645, IMG submission 179881) | Saline water microbial communities from Ace Lake, Antarctica - #292 | ecosystem: Environmental > Aquatic > Non-marine Saline and Alkaline > Saline | place: Antarctica: Ace Lake | collected...
TACTAAAACATCTAATGGTTCTCCTGCAACTCTGTCCAATTCCACTACAGAACCTTGATTTAATTGTAGTAAATTTCGAATACTAATACTGCTTCTTCCCACTTCCATAGTGATGGTCACGGGAATATCTAAAATAGTGTCTAATTTGCGTTTTTCGTTGGGCGTAATGTCACGGTCCTCATCAAATTCTTCAAGTTCGGCAATTTCTGCATTCGTGCCAAACTCGGCTTCTGTTTTACTCTCTTTGTCAGCTTGTTCTGCCATGGCTGCAGACCAATCATCTAAACCATCTTTTTCACTCATTATTTACTCCGTACTTTAAACAATAGGTTTTACCAATCATCTTCAAGGGTTTGCAATTCGGCGTCGCTGTCAATTCTTCGGCCACCTTTGGTTAATAGTTGCAACTCAGACTTTACTGAAGTTGGGCGTGGAATTTTTTCAATTATTTTAAGGGCCACGTTATCTCTTGAACGGCCTAATTTAGCTCTAAACGTTGGTAAATTTTCAATTAATACGGTGATATGTTTAGGCATTTCTATGGGAATTATATAGCCAGGTTCCAGCTCCATAATATCTTTTAAAGTCAATTTTAAGTCCATCATGTGTGTGGATAAAGCGACTTGCACATCCATCATTTCATCTCGCAGTGCCTTACTCCAACGTAGATCAGTGTCTTCTTTATCACTTTGTACGCCAGCGTCTAACAGCTCACGTATGGGCTCCAGCATGGAGTAAGGTAAAGATATGTGAAAGTCACCACCACCACCGTCTAACTCTACGTGAAAAGAACTGATCACTACCACTTCTGTCGGACTCACAATATTAGCCATTGCAGGGTTAACTTCAGAGTCTAAGTATTCAAATGACACATCCATAACAGGTGCCCATGCTTCTTTGTAGTCTTCAAAAATAAGCTTAAGCAACATCTGAATAATACGTCGTTCAGTTGGCGTAAACTCTCGACCTTCAATCTTTGCATGGTAACGGCCATCGCCACCGAAAAAATTATCAACTAAAATAAAGACTAGCCTAGCCTCCATAGTGATAAGTCCAGTACCTTTAAGCGGTCGAAAACGTACCAAATTCAAGCTAGTAGGTACAAACAAGGTATGAATATATTCTCCAAACTTAATCATTTGGATACCATTAATAGATACTTCTGCTGTACGGCGCATCATATTAAATAAGCTGACTCGCATATGCCTAGCAAAACGTTCGTTTACGATTTCAAGTGTCGGCATACGCCCACGAACGATACGATCTTGAGAAGAAAAGTCGTACTCTATTGCTGAGCCGTCAGGCACAGCATTGTCAAACTCTTCCTCATCAACATCGTCTACACCGTGAAGCAGTGCATCAATCTCATCTTGGGATAATAAATCGCTCAATCTAACTCTCTCATTAAAAAATCAGTTATTACTGCATAACAAAGCCGGTAAAAAGTACCTCTTCTACCGTTTTATTACCGCTAATATCCAGCATAGTATTTTGTACTTCTTTTAATGCACTGCTACGGATAGCAATTTTTCCTGCCTCGGTGGCTAGATCGTCGGCATTAGCAGTACTAAACGTTTTTAATAAGGTGCCCTCGATTAAAGGAATATGCATCCTCGCTTGCTCTTGATTATTAGAGCCGCGTATCATTAGTTGTACTTTAATTTCTACTAGACGGTCTTTCGATGAACCCGGTACATTAAATACAAAAGGTCTGGGCATTGCGACGTACAAAGCAGTACCAATTTTAACTGCAGCAACAGCATCTTGTGGCGCTTGCAGCGCTGATTCGCCATCACCTACCGGTATACCAGTATCATCACCTATCGGTATACCAGTATCATCACCAGCCATCAAAAAGTAATAGCCCGCACCAGCAGCAACGAGTAAAACAATGGCAACAGCAGCAATAATAATAATCGGTTTACTTTTTTTACCGCCTTCTTCTATTTCTAATTCTTGTTCAGCCATTTTCTTCTCTCAAATAATCAAATAATCAAGTAATCAAAATTTGGGGTTCACAGATCAGCTTACTTATTATCAACCCCAAAGTTAAATTGACAAAGGGCTTTGCTCTGCTTTCTTACAAACTAAACAAAATAATCAATTCCACCTAGGGCTCCATTGATAATATTGTGTTGGGCAAAAACTTGTTCAGGTACCTCGACGTCTTCAGCGTCGTTCATACCGCGAGCACCGTGCCCGGCTGACTTACCGTCTGCATTATCTTGGCTTTGCTGTTCGTCATTTTCTTGGCGCACTGAAGATTGCCCAAGCTCGATACCTTTTTCAGCCAACATTTCTCTCAATTTGGGTGTAGCAGTGTCGACCGCATCTCGTGCTTGTTGTGATTGAACCACAAAATTCACTGTGGCAGTTTCACCAGATATAGCGATCTTAACATGCATCGAACCTAATTCAGCGGGATCAAGCCGTATCTCAGCGACTAAATTTTTAGTATTCATCATCCAGCGAACTTTTTCGGCTAACTGCTGATGGCCTTCAGGTTTAGCTATATTAATAGCTTTCTCAAACTTAGACTCAAACTGATTTGACTGAGTTTGTTTACTCTGCTCGGCCTGAATTTGTGCAACGTCTCTTAGCGTGGCGCTGTAGACTTTATCTTGATGATGTTCAAGTGCAAGATTCATGGTTTGCGCGACATCTAACACTTGAGAAACACTTTTGACTATTTGCTCGAGGTTGATAGGCGTTTTAGTGATACTGCCTGACTCATTCATTTTTGCAAACGCATCTGACACTAAGCTCTTTAGGTCAGCCTCAAGTTCTTTACCTTGGGATAGTTGATGCTTAAATTCTTCTATACCCATCTTCAATGTAGCAATAAAGTCCTTTGAAGTGGACTCAACAGCTTCTTTGCCATCAAACATTCTTTGAGCAAGGCTCTCGAGTACTTTATCTAGCTTGTTGTCAGATAAATTTAAGATGTTTTTTATATCGTTATTACTGCTTATATTCTCAGCTTTACTCGTATTAGGTAGCTTAGTTTCAACCTGTTGGGCTTGTATTAATTTTTCTAAAACGTCAATTTTGTCAGCTTCAGGCTCAATTAATAAGGTTTTAAGCAGCGCTTTATCTTCGACCAGGGGTAAATCTGTAAGTGCATTGTCTTCCAGGTTTTCTGAATTTGATAAAGCTTCTTCAATAGTTATATCCAGTGCCGCTGACAATTCAGCATCTACTTCTGGCGATTTTTTTAGCTGTGCGGTATCTGCCAACTTTTGCAAATTATCAATTAATGACACCCACTCCTGGGTATCAATATCAGAGGTGTCACCTTCAACAGCTCCTTGTGTACTGAGCTTGCCTTGTAACAAGCTTGGCGTTTTGGGCTCAAGGTTTTTTGCATGTTGATTTGAGGTATGCTTAATTTTTGAGGATGCATGACCTACTGAGCCAGAAGATGAAACTTTATTTATGTCATCAGTGGATTGTTGCAATATCTTATCAAACTGCTCATTTGTCCCAGGCTCAGTTAACGAATTAGATTTAGTACCTGTGGCAAAAGCGGCAACTTCTGATTTAGCTGTGGCAACATGTTGCATCATTATTTTTTATCCATCGAGCTGATAAATTCCAGTTAAAACCTAATTAAAATCTAGTTAAAACCTAGTTAAAATTTTAACTAAAATACTGATTAATAAAACTATTATAATTTTATTTGGAGCTGAGTTAGCTTGTTTACTCATTCATTACAGTTAAGGTTAAGGTTTAACTATTATTTGTTCATGTATATATATGTTTTTATACGTATGTTTATATGTTTCATATGAGTGTTCTTACATGTGTATTTACGTGTGTCTACATAGCACAGCAAAGACCATTCCAACTTATACGACAGCAGTCATCGTGCACGCATAAATTTTTGTGATGACAGTTCATCTAACATTATTTGTTCTAGTTTGTCTTCACGCTTTAATTTGGCTTTGTGCTGTTTATCTAGCAGCATCTCAACCGCTTTACGTTTTCGTTGCTGCGCTAGCCATTGCGCACGTCTTTGCTCTACGACCCTTGTTGCTTGACTTAACGTATGCAGCTGCATCTCACAAGCCTTATCTAACTTACCAATGAACTGCTGATGTTGACCAAAGGTAACACTTCCAATCCCCTCCCTTGCTCGCTGCTGGGTCTGGCGTAAATAATCTAGGCGATAATTTTCTAGTCCAGAAAGTTTTTGTTTATTGTCTTGGGCAAATTGTTGGGCCAGTTGAAATACCTGTACTAGTTTTTGTTCTTTGCGCCGTTCCCAGTCGGCGACTACTTGAAGTTGTGATTGAGCCATCAGTTAAGTTCCTATGAATACGATGATTAGTTACATCAATTTACGTTCACTTGCGTCTCTTTGTGCTTATTTGCGCTTCTTTACGCCTATTTATCCCTTACCTAAGCCGCCACTTAATGTGGCCATATCAGTGGTGCTATGCTCAAAGTTTATGACTTGTGTTGTGCCTTGTTGTAAAAAAGCGTTAATAGCCGGTTCTGCATTCATTGCTAAATCAATTCTTGGATCCGTGCCTTTGGTATAAGCTCCAATGCTGATCAGATCACGGTTTCGCTGGTAGTTCGAATATACTTGGCGAATACGCCGCGCACTTTGAATGTGTTCTTGCGACACCACCATGGGCATAACACGACTAATAGAAGCCTCTATATCGATTGCGGGATAATGCCCAGAATCAGCCAGATCTCGAGACAGTACAATGTGCCCATCTAAAATAGCTCTTGCCGCATCAGCGATAGGATCTTGTAAATCGTCACCTTCTGTCAGTACTGTATAAAAAGCAGTGATAGAGCCTTGCTCCTCACTACCATTACCAGCCCGCTCGACTAGTGCTGGTAATCTGGCAAACACTGAAGGTGGGTAGCCTTTAGTCGCAGGTGGCTCGCCTACAGCAAGGGCAATTTCTCGCTGCGCCATGGCATAACGTGTTAAAGAGTCAATAAGTAGCAGTACGTTTAAACCTTTATCGCGAAAATACTCGGCAATAGTGACCGCTGTTTCGCAGCCTTTTAAACGCATAAGTGGTGAGGTATCAGCTGGCGCTGCAACGACAACTGACTTTTTACGTTCTTCTTCAGTCAGAATATCTTGAATAAATTCTTTTACTTCCCTACCCCGCTCCCCTACTAAGCCAACGACGACGACATCCGCAGAGGTACCTCTGGTCATCATGCCCATCAATACACTTTTACCGACACCACTGCCAGCAAATAACCCCATGCGTTGACCTAAACCTACAGTTACAATTGAATTAATCGCTCTTACTCCTACATCTAAAGGCTGAGTAATAGGTTTACGTAAAAGGGGGTTCATCGGAGGTCTGGATAAAGGTACACGCTTTTCTGCTTTAATGGGACCCAAACCATCCAAAGGCTGGCCATTACCATCCACGACTCTACCTAGTAACTCCATGCCTACTGCCAAACCTTGTTCACGGTTGAGTGGTTGTACACGTGAGCCAGGCACTATTCCTTTGACGGCTGTGGTGGGCATTAAATAAGTAATATTTTCTGCAAAGCCTACTACTTCTGCTTCAATTTCGCCTTCTGCCGTTTGAATTAAACATTGACTACCAACAGGCATCTGACAGCCCACCGCTTCTAGTGTCAGCCCTATACCTCGAATTAATTTACCACAAGCAACAATAGGTACTTGTGGTACTTGGTCTTTAAGACGCTTGATTCGGTCTAACATGTTGCTAGTCATAATTTGCTACTCACCTTACTGAACGCTTTACTGATCACTTTGTTCAGCAACATGACTCAAACCTTGTTCTAATAAAAATCTATCAATCACATCCTTAACGCGACGCTCCACTGTAATATCTACTGCGTTTGATTGAGTAACAATCTCACACCCACCTGCTAATAACTTAGGTGATTCGATAAAATCCCAGCGATGTTTAATGATTTCTTCTGGACTAAAATGGTTATTGACTAGCTTTATGTCATCAGGGTTTAAATGAATTTGGTAATGTTTTTCTTGGATAGGTAGTGCTTTTAAGCCTTCACTTAAGGCTTGAAAAATGAGATCTGTATTCGTTTTAACCTCACTGCGTATTACCCCCTTAGCAAGACTCACAGCGAGTAACACCAATTCTTTTTCTAAAGCTTGTTCTACTTTAGCAACAGGGTTTTGAATACTCTCAATTAAGGAAACCCAGCTATTGATGTGTTGTTGAATTTGTTGTTCACCAGAGGCTAATCCTTGAGTGGTACCTTCTTCTACACCTTTTGCTAATCCTTCTTGTTGACCTTTACTCAGCCCTTCCTCATATCCTTGCTCATGGCCTTCTTGTTGCCCTTGAGCATAACCTTCGGCATAAGCAGCAGCCCTAATGGATTCGATCTCTTCTGCCGTAGGCGGTAGTATTTCTATTTCAACCTCAGGTGGTTCATATTTCCAGTCTGATCGACGATTAAAAGCATTGGTAGTCAGCTCATCAGTACTCTTGTTGATGTCTTCTATATAAGGTAAATCCCACGCTTTCACTTGGTCTTTTTGTTGGTCTTTTTGTTGGTCTTTTTGTTTACTTTCTGGCTCGTCAATACTCATACCTTACATACCTTAAGACTATTATCCGCTCGATTATAAGAATTCATCGCCACCACCACCGCCCAACATAATTTCACCTGCGTCTGCCAGACGCCTGGCCACCGAGAGTATTTCTTTTTGTGCAGCTTCCACTTCACTAACACGTACAGGTCCCATAGCCTCGAGATCATCAAGCAGCATTTCAGCTGCACGTTTAGACATATTTTTAGTGATTTTGTCTTTAAGTTCGCCTTCTGCACCTTTGATAGCTTTAAGTAATGCGTCTTGTTGTACTTCACGCAAGATAGCTTGAATTGCTCTGTCGTCAACATCGATTAAATTATCAAACACAAACATTAGGTCTTGAATTTGTTGACTCATTTCTTCATCTTGCTCGCGAATAGCATCCATTAACTGGCCTTCGATATTTGTATCAAGATAGTTCATGATATCCGCAGCAGATTTCAAACCACCCATTTTAGCAGCTTGTGTGCCCGCTTGACCGGCAAACTGTTTCTCCATAATTTCGTTTAATTCTTGTAATGCAGCAGGTTGTACTTCTTCTAGATTTGCTACTCGCATCATTAAATCTAGACGTACTTTTTCTGGAAATTGACTGAGGATTTCTGCCGACTGTTCTGCATCTAAATAAGACATAACAATAGTTTGAATTTGTGGGTGTTCGTTACGGATAATGCTAGCTACTTGTTTTGAATCCATCCATTTCAATGAATCTAGCCCTTTGGCACCGGTTCCCATCAAAATTTGGTCAATCAAATTGGCTGCTTTATCTTCACCTAAAGCAGAGGTAAGCGCACGTTTTACAAAGTCTGTACTTTGAAAACCGATAGTGCTGTAATTTTGAATCTCTTCAATAAAATGTTTATGCACTGCCGTAATTTTTAGTTGCGTCATATCATCAATTTTAGCCATAGCAGAACCTAACCTTTGCACCTGCTTAGGCTCTAAATGTTTAAGTATTTGCGCCGCATCATCTTCAGTCAAACTTAGTAGCAAAATAGCAGCCTTGTCAACGCCCTCTAATTTTCCTACGTCATAACCACTCATTCCACTTTGTTCTTCAGCCACAATCTAATCCTCAAAATACCAAATATTAAGCTTAAGTTTAAGCTCAAATCCAAGCTTAAGTTTAAACTTAATCGTCAAGCATCATCCAGTTTTTCACAACTTGTGAAGATAATTCTGGCTCATTTGCTACCAATGTTCGAACTGCTCTCAACACGTCTTCATCTTTATGCAAATCTGGCAACATAAACGTCCCATCTGCTGCAAACCCAACTTGCGACTCATCAAATTCTTCAGCCAACAAACTAATAGTCTCGTCACCTAAGTCTAATCCTTCATCAGCATCAAACTTATTTGTTTTCAGACCCTCAGGATTAATTAATTTACGTACCATAGGCCGCACAACAACTAAGATAAGTAAAACAATAATAAAGATACCGCCACCTAGTTTGAGCAAAGGTAAAAATTTAGGTTCTTCCCAAAACGGAATATCAATCACAAGATATTCATCTTCGCGATTAAAAGGAATGCTCACGACTTCTAAAGAATCGCCACGGGTTACGTCAAATCCAATACCACCTTGTAATAGGCGCCGTATATCCAATAATTCAGCTTGCGCTCTAGGTGCTATCGATTTTGTACCATCTGCAGCTGTGCTAGTTACATAGTCCAATGCCACGGAAACGCTTAAACGACGGATCATGCCAACTTGTTGTTTAGTATGACTAACAGTGGTGTCTAATTCGTAATTTCGGGTTGCCTCTTTGTGGTTACGTCCCGGACTTTGTTGAGCTGGACTGCCGTTAGCGCGTTCAGGAACGGTAGTGTCTGCAGGGGCTTGGTTGGTCAGCGCCCCGGGTATACCCGCAACGAATCCCCCTACACTATTGTCTTCTACCGTCATTTCGCTACGAATGGCAGGTAAGTCAGGATTATAGCTGCGCTGTGTTTGCTCTACTGAAGTAAAATCCATACTCACATCAGCTTGAGCTGTGTAATTACCTAAACCTAATACAGGGATTAGGATAGAGTCAATTTTTTCGATATAAGCACTTTCGCGCTTTTGCTCCAATTCGTATTCTTTACGCGAACGAGCAGACTCAGCTCCTTGAGAGCCAGAATTTAGTAGACGACCATTGCTGTTAGTCACGGTTACTCGATCAGGCTCTAAGCCTTGCACCGCTGAAGCAACAATATCGACAATAGAATTGACTTCTTCATTTGAAATGACCGAGCCGCGTCGGGTGGTAACAACAACTGTTGCGCTGGCTTTTTTCTCAAGGCGAGCAAATACGTTTTCTTTGGGTAGAGCTAGTAGTACTTTTGCTCGGGAAACAGCGGTCATTTCTTCAATAGTGCTAGCAATCTGCTGCTCTCTGGCGTGTTTTAAACGCACTTTTTCGACTCGCTGACTCACGCCAAAGCCCATGTCTTGCATAATAATATCTACACCCGCTGCATCACCTTGGGTAATACCTTGGCGAGTCATACCTAATTTAATTCTTTGGTACTGTTCACTGCTTACATAGACAGTATTGCCTTCTAAACGATACTCGATTTGTGCTTCGTCTAAATAATCAAGAGTCTCAATTAATTCTTGTGTTTCCATCTTAGCCAAAGGCCGATAGTCTGGCTCTTGGGCCCATATCAATATAAATACGGCAATCACCATACATACTATTAGGGCGACGATTAAGGTAATTTGACGCACCATATCGGTACTGCCGATTGAGTCCATAAAACTAGATTTTTGTTGTGCACTAGCGTCATCTGAATACATGTCAGTACCCATACCATTCATCGCCAGTTCTGTTCTTGTTCCTGCTGCTTCAGCCACTAGTTAGCTCCTAAACTGGCATATTCATAATTTGTTTATAGGCTTCAAGTACTTTGTTACGCACTTGAATAGTTGCTTCGAACGCAATACCTGACTTCTCTTTTGCTACCATCACATCGGCTAAACTTAAACTTTTATCACCCATTTCAAATGCCATAGTCTGTCTTTTCGACTCCAACTGCATGTCATTAACACTACTGATCGCATTACTTAGTAAATCGGCAAAGTTTTGTGAAGAAGGATTACCTTGAATAGCATTAGGCTGACCTAGGCCCAGCTGAGTTTCCGAAGCCATGCCTTGCATTTCTTTGTAAAGTGACTGTGCTTTGATATCCATAAGATGCTCCGCTTACAAAAGACGTAATATATAGTTTGAGTTAACTTTCTAGGTCTTTTGCAAGGTAAGTGCCAAATAATAAAGGTTTTGATAAGAAAAAATAATCAACAAATTCAATGTGTTAATAATAAAAATTATATTTTTAAGGTGTCATATTCTTGACAATAGATATATTGAGAGGATTATTCAGCTAGCAGTTCAGTACTTTATAGTACTGTTTGCAGTGTCATTTGCGGTGTTATTTGCAGTACAACTTACACCACGACTTACACTACTACTCGCAGCACTATTTAAATTAACTAAAATATGAAAGCCACCAGTCTAGGTGGCTAGGTGTTGAGAGTACTAAGAGTACTGTATCTAAAACGTTATAAACAGATTACTAAGCAGGTAACTCGATACCCACTTCGCGCATTTTGGCAAGTTTATAACGTAATGTTCTTGGACTAATGCCTAATCTTTCGGCCACGTCTTTGCGTCGACCTTTACAGCTTTGTAACGTATCAAGAATAATCTGGTGCTCTTGTTGACGCAATTCAGAGCCTAGTTTGCTGTTATCGTCTGCAATGTTTGTAGCTTCAACCCGAGATGTCTGAACTAGTGTGGGTATATCTTGTTCGATCATTAGATCCTCAGCGTCAATTTGGTTACCGTCAGACAAGATAAGAGCCCGCTGGATCACGTTTTCGAGTTCACGTACATTACCTGGCCAGTTATGCTGCAACAGCTTGCTGCGACCAGCAGCCGTTAGTTTAGATATTTCGCAGCCTTGTTTTTGACAATGTCTTTCGATTAGATGTGTAGCTAAAGGAATGATATCACCGCCTCTTTTATCAAGTGGCAGCCACGTCAACGGGAATACATTGAGACGATAGTATAGATCTTCCCTAAATTCGCCAGCGTCCACCGTTTGTTTTAAGTTACGATTACTGGTTGCAATAATTCTAACATCCAAGGCAATGGTTTTACGACCGCCTAGTCTTTCCACTTCTTTTTCTTGCAGCACTCGTAATAATTTAACTTGTAGGTTCAGGTACATCTCACTGATCTCATCAAGTAAAATAGTACCGCCTTGCGCTTGTTCAAATTTACCCGGACAAGCTTGTATCGCTCCCGTAAAAGCCCCTTTTTCATAACCAAAAAGTGTTGCTTCCAACATGTTTTCTGGGATAGCGGCACAGTTAATAGCCACAAACTTTTGTTGACTACGGTTAGATTGATCGTGAATAAAACGTGCGAGTACTTCCTTACCAGAACCGCTAGGACCTAAGACCATCACCGTTGCTTCTGATTTAGCTACTTTTTTGGCTAGTTCGAGTAATTGTAAACTACTTGGATCGTCTGCCACTGGAGTACATGATTCTACTTTGTGCGCGGGGGCATAACGACCCACTAAATTGAGGAGTACCTCAGGGGCAAAGGGCTTCGATAAGTAATCGTTAGCGCCATCGCGCATAGCTTGTACCGCATCATCAATCGTAGCGTAAGCAGTCATTAGCAATATAGCTAAATTGGGATATTTATTTTTTATGTTTTTGAGTAATGATAAGCCACTCATACCGCCCATTTGAATGTCACTCACTACTAAATCGACTGACTGTTGCGACAGCTTAACCATAGCTTGTTCACCACTATCAGCCTCAATGACTTGATAACCGCCCAGTAATAGCGTGTCGACTAGAGCCTCTCTTAGACCTGCATCGTCTTCTACTATCAATACTTTAGCCTGACTCATACTTTAGCTCTCCGCCGCATCGACAAAATATTGTTGAGACGATGTGTTGTGTGTTGGAACGATGTTTTGATGCAACGATTGAGTTACATCAAAAGTGGGTAAACATAGAGTAAAACAAGCCCCACCATCAGCTAAATTGCTTACATGCGCCTTACCTTGATGCGACTGAGCAACACTCTTGACCACTGCGAGGCCTAAACCTGTGCCGTTGCTTTTGGTAGTAAAAAACGGTTCAAATACTCGATTTATATTTTCAACTTTAATCCCAGGGCCATTGTCTGTAACAGACAGATTGACCCATTCAGGGTTATCACTTTGGCAACTTGCAGCTAAAATAATCCGCGCATTGTGTGGTTTTACCGTTAGTGAATTGTGAATAAGGTTTTGTAACGCTCCGGTCAACGCCGTTTTGTTACCTAAAATAATCACGTCTGGCTTAGGTAATAAAAGTACTAATGTCGCTTTTTGGCTTTGCAACATGGCATCAGCTCCTTGCTGTACTTCTTGCATTAAACTGCGCAGTGATATTTTGTTTACGACTTGCTCATCGCCACTTTTGGCGAACAACAACATATCGTTAACTTGACTCTCTAGATCTTTAAGTCTTGAAACGAGTTTACTACTAAATTTTTCGCGTGAAGTTTTGTTTAGGGTGTTGTTAGACAAATTAGCAGCATACAACAAAGCGGCTGATAAAGGAGTACGGATTTGGTGCGCCAAAGAAGCCACCATTTTTCCTAGCGAAGATAGCTTTTGTAAATGTCCGATACGTTGCTGTAATTGTCGAGTTTCTGTCAAATCAGTTAGTACAATCAATTGCCCGGGCTCTTTTTCTAGCGGGGTTATCGATAGCTTGACTTTACGACCGTCGTACAAAGACACTTCATGACCATCATCTGCTTGTGGTTTGAATGAACGGGCAATGATGGTTCGCCACAGTTGTCCTTCTAAAGGCTCACCTAACAAAGTTTTAGCAAGGTTATTTGACTGTCTAACCAATCCTTTGCCATCAATAACCACCACACCTGCAGGCATAACTTGTAGCAAGTGTTCTAGACGATTAGCTTGCAGACGCAATACGTTTAATTCGTGAGTGTTGGATGCATATGACGCTTTGTGCAACGCGTCATGCCTGACCACTTCGCCCAAGGCAGACAAATTATCACGGGGTGTTTCAATTAAGATGCTTCTGGTGCCCATACATTCCTCACGTCAAGACTTAGACAGAATAATTACGAGTAAAGTAAAGCACATCTCATGCCAAAAAAAATATATTTATAAATCATGCAGTTATACATAATAATCAAGAAATTACAACGTCAATGTAATGACACAATGAGATTAAAACGAAAAAACAGAGGGGCTTTGAAACTAATTTTACTGGTTTTCACAGATATTTATTAACCTTTACTAATATTATATTTACGCATTTTTTCAACCAAAGTGGTACGGCGCATACCCAAAGCTTCTGCGGCTCTAGCAACGACCCAATCTTGCTGCTCAAGGGCTTGGGTGATCAAGCTAACTTCTAAGTCTGAAATATATTCTTTCAAGTTTAGCCCCTCTTTTGGTAACTCAGTTGATAACGTTTTGCCTGAGTTATTAGCAACGTCTTCATATTCGTTTTCATGCTCGTCTCCATCATTACCACCAAACATTGCGTTAATAGCATCACGCTCTAATAGCTTTTCAGGGTAATCAGGTTCGTAGTCTTTTACATCTAGATGTTTATATTTGCTGGGCAAATCACTCAGATCAATAAGCTGATTAGGATACAAAATCATTAAGCGTTCGACCAAATTCGATAACTCACGCACGTTACCCTTCCATTTGTGCTCCATTAAAGAAGTCATAGCATTGGTAGTAAATTTTATTTGTGTATTGTCAAACTCCAGTCTCGTTACTAACTCTTGTAATAACAGCGGAATATCTTCTTTACGTTCGCGTAATGCGGGGCTATCGATAGGAAATACGTTCAAACGGTAATACAGGTCTTCTCTAAATTGTCCATCTTCAATCATAATTTCTAGGTTGCGATGGGTTGCAGCGATGACTCGCACGTCACATTTAATGGGCTTAGTGCCGCCTACTCTTTCATAGGTGCGTTCTTGCAACACACGTAATAATTTAACTTGCATTTGTAGTGGCATATCACCAATTTCATCAAGAAATAAAGTACCACCTTCTGCTAGTTCAAAACGCCCTTTACGTGTACCGATAGCGCCCGTAAACGCACCTTTTTCATGCCCAAAAAGCTCGCTTTCAAGTAACTCACCAGGAATAGCACCACAGTTGACGGGGATAAAAATACTGTCAGTGCGATTTGATAAAAAATGTACGTTACGTGCGATAACTTCTTTACCTGTCCCTGACTCACCGAGGATCAGTACATTCGCTTCTGATGGCGCAACTTGTTCGATCAGATGCCTAACAGCTTGGATCTGTTTACTTTTCCCCACCAAGCTTCTAAACAATCGGGTCTTATTTTGTATCGTAGTTTTAGTTTTAGGTTGACTACGCTTGTACTCTTGACAGCGATGTAGCATTTGGGTCAATGCGGGGTAGGTAATGGGCTCACTAATGGCCCCAACGATATTAGTTTGTGGCTCAAACGTTTCGTAGTCACCGACTAACACAAAAGGTTGATGAGGAAATTTCTCGCTGATATCACAGGCTAATTCGTGTGACGCGGCATCAATTAAAACAGATTTGATTTCACTCTTATCTCTAAGCGCTTCTATCGCTGAGGTAAATAAAACACTGCTACAAGGCTCCCCAAGAAACGTCAGAATGGTACTCAGATTATTTGCCCGCGTCATGTCAGAACTAATAATCAAAATATTACTCATTCTATTCCCAGCCTCATGTTATTTTTATAATTTGTTGTTGTGGGGATGGATTCTAAACATTCGAGGTGGGATAGCAATAAAATTTAAGGCCTTTTTAACGACTATGTTTTTTTGTATCACTACTTTAACATCTATATTTTCACACAAAAAAAGAGTAGCTAAGCTACCCAATTTCATTTAAAAATCACTTAGATTTTAAACATTAGATATTAAGTAGAGACAAAGTCTGACCTTGTTGTTGGTTTGCAATACCTTGCACCGCAAGACTGGTTTGACTCAGTATCCCTGCAGCGACACTTTCAGACGTAGTTTGTGCAAAATCGGTATCTTGAATACGACTTCTGGCTGCTGCGACATTCACATCGGCTTGGGTTAAGTTTCGCGCGGCACTTTCGAATTGACTTTGAGTCGCTCCTAATTCTGCTCTAGCACTGCTTACAAACTCAGTTGCAGCATCAGCCTTAGCTAACGCATCTTCTGCACTTTGAGACGTACTTAGATCCACATTAAGAATATCATTCAAACCGGCAGCTACATCTGGTGTCACAATCCCAATTTTTTGACCCGCATCAGCACCCACCTGAAAATCAATGTTGCCATCACTGGATAACAAAGATTTACCAGCAAACGTAGTTTGCTCGATAGTTTGTGAAATATTGTCCTGTAATTGGGTGACTTCAGATTGGATAGCCTTACGATCAGCATCGTTTAACAAACCGTTACCTGATTGAACAGACAACTCACGGATACGATTAACATCTTTATTAATACCCGCCAAACCACCTTCAGCCACCTGCGTCAAAGACACTCCATCAGAGACATTAGAAATAGACTGACGATTACCCTCAACCTGAGCGGTCAAGCGGTCAATAATTTGTTGAGCCGCTACACCGTCAGCCGCGCTGTTAATCCGTTTACCAGATGAAAGCTTCTCGAGCATAGACTCTTGCTTATTTTGGACTTGTTGCAACAACGATGTATTTGATTCAGGGTTAAAATTAATCATATATTTATCCTCATTTGTCCACTTCAAATAATAGCAAATGATTGCTCAATTGTTAATCATGTTTATAGGTAAAAGTTAATACCTGCAATACCAAATACATAACTAACTCTCAAAGAACTCGATTTTTAGCTGATTAAATATTAAAATAATGACAAACTGCATCTAGTAAATTATTGCGCGTGAAGTAATCGCCGTCAGCTTGAGTGGCACTGTTAACCAAATACAACGTGCAAACCCCCGCACTTTTACCTGCACCGATGTCAGAGAGCCTGTCCCCAACCAAAATAGATTTTGTTAAATCTATGGAGTGCTGCTTTTTAGCTTTTAAAATCATCCCAGGTTTGGGTTTACGACATTCACAATCAATTTTATAGAGCCCAAGTCCGTCCACTGAATGATGAGGACAAAAATACACATCAGTCACATCAATATTTTCTTCCTTGAACTTGAGTAACATCCAACGGTTTAACTCAAAAAACTGCTCCTTAGTATAAAGCCCCCTAGCGATGCCTGATTGGTTAGTTATAACAATGATTTTATATCCATGGGATTGAATAATTCTGCATGCATCAAATACACCACCTATAAACTGGAAATGTTCCATTGTATTCACATAATTACTATCAATATTTATCACACCATCTCGGTCTAAAAAAAACGCTTTGTTCATTTTAGTATCAGTTACCCCTAATAAGTTGGCATTTGCCTTTGATTTTTGTTCAGATATATCTAACTATACCGATATTAAATAATGATAATAACGTGATAGGCATAATCAATGAAGTTTACTGGCGCTGTATTGGTCAATATCAACAAACCATTGCAATTTATCGAAAATATTGAAATTCCAAAGCTTAAAGTTGGACAATTGCTGGTTAAAGTTAACTATGCAGGCATATGCCATAGCCAATTAATGGAACAATCTGGGCAACGTGGGGAAGATAAATATTTACCACACTTACTAGGTCACGAAGGCACAGGAGAAGTCGTCGATTTCGGTGCGGGTGTAAACAAGTTAACGTGTGGTGACAAGGTGGTATTAGGCTGGCTGAAAGGAGGTGGTCTGGATGCTGGAGGTACAGTGTACGATTCACCGATCGGTAAAATTAATTCAGGTGCCGTGACCACCTTCAGTCAATTAACCGTTGTTTCCGAAAACCGTTGCTACAAATTACCTAGCAATATATCAATGCAAGAGGGCGTGTTATTGGGATGCGCTTTACCCACAGGCATGGGTATTATCACCAACCAAATCAAACCTAATAAAAACACATCAATTGGCATTGTTGGGCTGGGTGGAATAGGCATGAGCGCGCTAATTGGGGCCAACTGCCATAAGTGCGACCTGATTGTGGCAATAGATACAAATGATGAGAAGTTACGAAAAGCGCAAGGTCTAGGTGCTACTCATTGTATCAACCCATTAAAACAAGACGTTATGTCAGAAGTTGCAAAAATTACTAAAGGCAAAATGCTGGACTATGCAGTAGAAGCTGCAGGTTCATGTAAAACGATTGAAAATGCATTTAGTCTAATTAATTATAAAACTGGCCATTGTATTTTTGCCTCCCACCCACCAGCAGGACAAAAAATTAAACTCGATCCATTCGAGCTTATTTGTGGCAAAAAAATCACAGGAAGTTGGGGTGGTTGTTCACACCCCGAGCAGATGAATTCATTTGTATCAGAAAACAAATCCAAAATTAATTTTGAGACCTTTATGCCAGACTTATATTCATTTGAAAATATTAACCAAGGGATGGATTATCTAGCAGAACAGAAAATTCTTAGGGCCGTACTTCAAATGGATAACTCAATTTAATGAAGGCCGTTTTGCTTGCAGCATTTGTGGGTTCAAGACTAAGGCCCTTAACAGATAGTATTCCTAGATGCCTAATCCCAATTCATAACAAACCATGCTGAACTATTTGTTAGATATAACACTCGGTTCAAAGTACATAGGTGATATATACATCAATCTACACTATTTGAAAAATATGGTGACTGAACACATATCAAATCATTGGCCACACGAAAAACAGATAAAACTTTTTTCTGAAGAACAATTAAAAGGTGCTGCCGGTACGCTAAGCGAATTAAAAAAAGAACTTTCTGGCCAGCCCATTTTAGTGGTTCATGCAGACAACTTGTCTGACTTTGTGCTTGATGATTTTATTACTGCACATGAAAAGAGGCCTACTGGCTGTTTGCTAACAATGATGTTGTTTAAAACTGACGCCCCTTCTACGTGCGGGATCGTTGAGCTTGACGAATTAGGCCGAGTTATAAAAATGCATGAAAAAGTCTCTAACTCACCAAGTAATTTAGCTAACGGCGCAGTCTATATATTTGAACCTGAAGTGTTGGGTTGGATTATAAAAAATAACGGTACAGATATCAGCGCTGAAGTGATCCCCTCTTTTAACTGGAAAATAGCTTCATGGTTAAATCAGGGATACCACCGGGATATTGGGAACCCTAAAAGTTATGTTTTGGCACAAGAAGAATTTATTAAACGCTAACGTTTAGGATAATTAATTCTTACCAAAACTGCTCCAAAGCACCATTAAGACGTTTTGCATTAATTGGCTGATTGCCTACGTCAATGACCTGACAAGCCGCAGCCACAGAGCCAATGAATGACGCCTGCCAAATATTAGCTCGCTGCCATAGCAATAGCAGATGCGGCGAACAAACAGTCGCCAGCACCAGCAGGATCAACTAAATTGGCTGCTAAAGCTTTAACCCAATCATTTTCCCAGCTACCAGCAAATGGTTTATGGATCAGGAGCCCCTCATCAGCCAATGTAACAAAGAGGTTTTTACATTGCGCTTCTTAAGTTAATTTCTGCGCCAAAATGACCAAGCCATCTTTGTCATTCTTATGAGCAACCCTAATTTCACGCTCTGTAGATGTAATTAAATGCATGTTCTTAAATCTTGAAATGTCACCAACTTGAGAAGAGGTTTGGCTATCCGCTGCTAGAATGACAGGCTTAGCTGCTGCATAAGCAGTAATGTCGTCAACCAAAGGTTGCGGCAGCATACCGTAATTAAAATCAGAGGATAAAACCACGTCAACATGGTGTAACGCTTTCTTTAAATCATCACCTATGCAAGTTTGCAACGCCTCTGATATATCGTGAGACCTGACCTCGTTCACCCTTAACAGGGTTTTGCTACCCACTCGGTAACGAGTTTTAATAATGGTTGGCCGCGTACCGTCCTCATAAAAAAATGACCTTGCATTATATTCACTCAATCGTTGGCGCACAAATTTTGGGTGCGCACCCTGTCCTACTGCTGAGAAGTAACTGACCTGTTTAGCGCCAAGATATTTGGCATGTTCAACAACAATGCCAGCGCCATCCAAGAAAAGCTTTAACTCGTCCTGGGTCACAACAATAGTAGGATCCTCCTGCGACATGCCTACTGCATTGCAGTAGGCATATTGATCGACGATAGTATCGTCAATCACCAATACATTTTTGTGACGCATGTTGTCTATGATATGCAAGATATCTTCACACTTAATATTATGTCTTACCAAGTAAATGTTTACTTTTTCTGCTTAAAAATAAACTGAAGCGGCTTTTCTACCTAAGAAAGAGTAAAAGCGATATCGACTATTGCCTGAGCTAAAAATGAGTTTTCCACCTAGCGCTTCTAATACCGAATTTTCGGAGTTATAGGTATTTTCGTATTCCTTACCTTTGACCATAGCCCAGGGCTTAATTTGCTCGATTAGCTCTTCTAATGCCGCATCATTGATGAAGGCATGGTCAACAAACTCAATTGAAGACACCACTTCTAACCTGTGCTCTTGTTTAAGATATTCGGAATTATTAGTTCGTTCGTCAGAGTTGACCGCTACCGCTAAGATATCTCCACATTCTTTTGCAAAACGTTATAATCTAATGTGACCTAGATGTAGAGTGTTAAAATTACCTGTCACTAATACCACTTTCCCTTCAGCGCCATTAAGTTCTATAAAATCAGTCAATTTGAAGGTATCTAAGTTTTTCATGATAAAAGTGTTGCACCGCTAATGTTAATCAGACATAAGCTGTTATTAAATAAGGATGTTCCATCAGGGTATAGAAATCGTCACTTATTTAACTCATGTATCGGCCTATGCTAAGCGGCCTTTAGTTTTAACCGTCTATTTGAAAATAGCTTGGTGGATCCTAACGCACGATCAGGGTATGCCAAAGTGAGTATAATTTAATTAACCGTGATTTATATTTGAAGTTAATGGCAGAATATATATGCTACTCACAAACTGTTAGCTATATCTGAGTCGTAAATAATTATGTTAAAAAATATCCGCTTGCACATTAAGAAAGACGAGCAAAAACAAGCCGAACTTGATGAAACACTTGCGAAACAGATATTAAAAACTCATAGCAGTAACATCAATGCATTCCAGCGTAATATTCCTTCTCTGATAACCTATGTAAAGAATACTGACCTAGCTAATTATTCTATCTTTGCTAACAAATATGGTAAAAATAATATTGTTGATTACGGCATGGGCCGTACCTTTTATGGCTTCCACCCAGAAGAAGAGGTACTTGAACAGCTATTTCGGATAGAGCAACACTGCCCTGAGATCGTGTTTAAAAAACAGATATTAGACAATGTAGACGACTC